>Ga0208100_100123_pt1 | contig 33597 bp, 35 predicted proteins | sample SubbioR11_8A_Aug_FD_184817 | JGI IMG/M metagenome (GOLD analysis project Ga0208100, IMG submission 184817) | Serpentinite rock and fluid subsurface biosphere microbial communities from McLaughlin Reserve, California, USA - CR11_8A_Aug (SPAdes) | ecosystem: Environmental > Terrestrial > Deep... | reverse complement strand
AGGTCGAGCCCGACAGTGATAATCTCCGACATGACCGTCCTCCTTTTGTGGATCCTCATAGACCCACCCTGGCACATTGATGCCGTCGGGGGGCGGTCACATCATCAGAGCCCAGGCGTGGATGAAGATTGGGTGCCGGATACTGCGCGGAAGGCCGGACTTCTGGCGCTGGTGGCCGGGATTTCTCGCCGTCCGGGCCATGTTCTGGCCCTGTCGATTGACCTTGGCGGGCTAATGGTGATTGCGGGCAATGATGCTGGACTGAAGGCCTTCGAGTCCTCTGTTCCCCCCCTGCAAGGCCGCTTTCCGATGCGGTTGGACAATCATGCGGCCTTTCACACTGACCTTCAGGCTCCGGTTGCCGCACAGGGGTGCGATCTTCTGCCCTTGGCGCTGTTCGCAACCCCCCGCCTGCCAATGATCGACGGGCGCGGCCATGTCTGGTGGCCGGGGGCCGCCTCGCCCGCCGCCTTGCGCGACTACACTCTGGGCCATCAGGTGGTGCGGCCCTATGAATTTACCGCCGCCATCCGCAGCGCTGCGCGTGAATTCGCGCCGGATCTGTTCATTGTCACCGGTCCCAGTTCCACGCTGGGCGGGGTGGTGGCGCAATCGCTGATCCAGACCAACTGGCGCGGCATGGCCAGCAAGTCCGATTTCCAGCGCCTGCAAGCCGAAGCGCCGATCCTCATTTCCATGGGCCTGCCCGACCAGCGCGGCCTTGTCACCCCAAAAGGAGGCACCCCATGACCCACACCGCCATTCTGACCGCCGCTGGCCTGACCCAAGCCGATCTGACCGGAGGCACGCTGCCTGTGCGGTCCCCCATCGACGGCGCTGAAATCGCGCTTGTGCGGGAAACAGACCCGGCTGTTATGCCCGCCATCATCGCCCGCGCGCAGGCCGCCTATCTGACTTGGCGCGCGGTTCCGGCCCCGCGCCGGGGCGAGTTGGTGCGTCTGCTGGGCGAGGAGTTGCGCGCGGCCAAGGCCGAACTGGGCGCACTGGTGACGCTGGAGGTTGGCAAGATCACCTCTGAAGGTCTGGGCGAAGTGCAGGAGATGATCGACATCTGCGACTTCGCCGTCGGCCTGTCGCGGCAGTTGTACGGTCTGACCATCGCCAGCGAACGCCCCGGCCACCGCATGGCGGAAACCTGGCACCCGATGGGGCCGGTGGGGGTGATCTCGGCCTTCAACTTTCCGGTGGCCGTGTGGTCGTGGAACGCGGCGCTGGCTTTGGTTTGCGGCAATCCGGTGGTCTGGAAGCCGTCCGAGAAAACCCCGCTGACCGCGCTTGCCACCCAAGCCATCATGGACCGCGCACTGGCCCGCTTTGGCGATGCGCCCGAGGGCCTGTGCCAGTTGGTGATCGGCGGCCCGGCGATTGGTGAGGCGCTGGCGTTGTCCAAGGACGTGCCGATCGTGTCGGCCACCGGGTCGACCCGCATGGGCGGCATCGTCGGGCCGAAGGTCACGGCGCGCTGGGGCCGACCCATACTGGAACTGGGCGGCAACAATGCGATGATCGTGGCCCCTTCTGCCGATCTCGACATGGCGGTGCGGGCGATTGTGTTTGGCGCGGTGGGTACGGCGGGGCAACGCTGCACCTCACTGCGCCGTCTGATCGTGCATCATTTCATCCGCGCCGATCTGATGGCGCGGCTGACCAAGGCCTATGCCACGCTGGTCGTTGGCGATCCGCGCAAGGCTGGTACGCTGATCGGCCCGCTGATCGACATTGCCGCCCGTGACCGGATGCTAGCGCAACTGGACCTCGCCCGCACCGACGGTGGCACAGTGCATGGCGGCGTGGTTGTGACCGAGGGCGTTCCGGGTGGGGCCTACATCCGCCCGGCCCTGGTGGAAATGCCCGCGCAAACCGACTGCGTGCGGACGGAAACCTTTGCGCCGATCCTCTATGTGATGGGGTATGAGACGCTGGACGAAGCGATCGCCTTGCAAAACGACGTGCCGCAGGGCCTGTCGTCTTGCATCTTCACCCTCAACCTGCGTGAGGCGGAAACCTTCCTGTCTGTCGCAGGGTCGGATTGCGGCATCGCCAATGTGAACATCGGCCCGTCGGGGGCCGAGATTGGCGGGGCATTCGGCGGAGAAAAGGAAACTGGTGGCGGGCGTGAAAGCGGGTCTGATGCGTGGAAAGGCTACATGCGCCGCCAGACCAGCACGGTGAACTATTCCGCACAACTCCCGTTGGCCCAAGGTGTGCGCTTTGACCTTTGACCCCAACCTCTGGCGAGCCAGTTCCCGCGAATCCTTTACAGGCGGGCCTCTGGCTGAGGATCGGTCGGTCGATCTGGCCATCATCGGCGGCGGTTTTACGGGGTGTTCCGCAGCGTTGGAGGCCGCGCGCCAGGGCGCGTCAGTTTGCCTGCTCGAAGCGGAAACCGTCGGTCACGGCGGATCGGGGCGCAATGTCGGGCTGGTCAACGCGGGGCTTTGGCTGCCACCCGAAACCGTTGTGGCGCAGATGGGTCAAGCCTCCGGATCAAAGCTGATCGCAGAACTGGCGCAGGCCCCGACCCGCGTCTTTTCGCTGATCGCACGCGAGCAGATTGATTGCGAAGCCACGCGCAACGGCACCCTGCATCTGGCGCATGCCGCCCCGGGCTTTCGCGATTTGCAGGACCGGCACCGGCAAGGCGTGGCACATGGTGCGCCCTTGCACCTGCTGGATACGGAAACGACCGCTCGGCGCACCGGGTCAAACGTCTTTCACGGCGCGCTGTGCGATCCGCGTGCCGGAACAATTCAGCCCTTGGCCTATGTGCGCGGGCGGCGGTTGCGGCGGGGGCCGGTCTGCACGAACGCAGCCCCACCACGGCGCTAACCCGTCAAGGCGGCGACTGGGTGCGGACGGTCAAAGGCCATAGCATCCGCGCGCGCCGGGTTCTGGTGGCTACGAACGCTTATCATCTGGGGCTGGCTGACCCGTTTCAGCCACGTTTTGTCGCGGTCAGTTATTGCCAATACGCCACCGACCCTTTGCCGGAACCGCTGCGCCGCTCGATCTTGCCGGGGGGTGAGGGGTGCTGGGACACCGCGCTGGTGATGTCTTCTGTCCGCATGGATCAGGCCGGGCGGGTCATCATCGGCGGCATCGGCAATGGCGAGGGATCGTGTCCCGTGGCGTGGTGTAGGTTCTGGTGCTCACCATGATCCCGGTTTGGGCCGGGTTGGTCAAGCGCCCGGGACTGCCGAGAGCATGACGATGGGATCGTCACTCATCGGCGCCATGGTTTCAAGGGTCATGTGGCGGGCCCGCTGGACGGCCCATTCTTCGGATTGCTCCATGAGGATGGCGCCGAAGGTCGCCCAGCGAGGACGGCCCGAAGCGGTTGTAGCGCGCGACCAGTTCCTCAACCCAGCGCCGCACGAACCCGGTCAGCCGTGCCACCTCGGCCATCCGACCCTCGGCCAAGAGCCAGATCACCTGATAATGCCGCGCCAGCGTCGCATCCCTGCTCTCCCGCCACCGCGCCTGAAGCTCCGCGACGCCCAGATGACCCGCAACCTGCACCATGCCCGCCTGTTAGCGCCGATGCAAAACTGACCCAGGTCGCCGGTTAAAAGCTGGCCCACCTGTTACCTTGCCCTTCCGTTGGATCGGGAGGGTGGATGCTGACAGGAGAGATGACCATGGAGATCAGGATATTGCACCGACAAGGGCGGAGCATTCGTTCGATTGGGCGGCAGCTTCAGATCAGCCGGGAGACGGTGCGGAAGTATTTGCGCGCACCCGATCTGGCGCCGGGCTATGGACCGCGGGAGCCGCGGGCATCGAAGCTGGGCCCGTTCAAGCCCTATCTGACGATGCGGATTGCGGAAGCGGCACCCCGACGTTTGCCGGCGCCGGTTTATCTGCGCGAGCTTCAGGCCCGGGGCTATGATGGCGGGATTTCGATCCTGAAGGAGTGGCTGGCCGCGCAATACCCGACACTGCCGACCCCGGCGATCATCCGGTTCGAGACGCCGCCCGGGCGGCAGGCGCAGGTGGACTGGACGGTGATCCGGCGCGGCAAGAACAAGCTGTCGGCCTTTGTCGGCACGCTCGGCTTCAGCCGGCTGTCCTTCGTCTGGTTTGCCGACAACGAGCGGTTCGACGCCCTGATCGAAGCTCATGAGCGGTTCTTCGACGCGCTCGGCGGCGTGCCGCACACGATCCTCTTTGACAACATAAAGACGGTGCTGACCGACCGCGATGCCTATGGCCCCGGCCAGCACCGGTTCAACGAAGGCTTCCGCGATTTTGCCAAGCATCACGGGTTCAGCCCCCGGATGTGCGCCCCGTATCAGGCACAAACGAAGGGCAAGGTGGAGCGGTTCAACCGGTATCTGAAGGAAAGCTTCGTCTGGCCACTGGAGATCTTTCCAAATGAGAGTGCGATCACCGTCCGGCGCATGGCCGGACCGTCGGCGGTCCAATGGCGCCAAGCTGCGGATCCTGACGCCCGAGGTGCTGGCGCTGCTGTCCGAGCGGGTAAAGACGCCGCCCGACGATGGCGGGGTCTAGAGCGCGAAGAAGGTGGCGCTGGTGATCGCGGCCGCGCTCGGGCTGGTGCGGGTGGCCGAGCAGCGCGGTTGGGAAGCCTTGCGCGCCATCGGCTGGACCATCCAGCGCCCGCGCCCGCGGCATGCCCAGGCGGCGACGCCCGAGGCGCAGTCGGCGTTCAAAAAAAGATTGCCGAGGCGGTTGCCGAGGAAGCCGGGCGCCATCCCGGCGCAACCGTCGAGGTCTTTTGTGCCGACGAATACCGCCTCGGGTTGAAGCCGGTCCTGCGCCGGGTCTGGGCCCAGCGGGGTGTGCGCCCGATCGCGGTCGGCCACCACCGGTTCGAATGGCTCCATGTCACCGCCTTCGTCTCGCCCGCCACCGGCGAGAGCTTCTGGTATCTCGGAACCGGCGTCGACAAGGGCCTGTTCGAAGAGACCCTGGCCCTCTTCGCCCGCGAGGCAGGCGCCGGGCGCGACCGCATCATCATCCTCGTGCTCGACGGGGCCGGATGGCACACCGCGCCCCTCATCATCCCCGAGGGCATCCGTCTCGTCTACCTGCCGCCCTACACCCCGGAACTCCAGCCCGCCGAAACCCTCTGGGTCCATGTCGACGAACCCATCGTCAACAGGCACTTCGCCACCCTCGACGCCGTCCTCGCCAAACGCTGCGTCGCCCTCACCGCCGACCGTGACCTCATCCGGGGCCAAGCGGGCTTCCACCGGTGGCCAAACCGCGTAGCAGCGAAGTGATCAGACGGAGTTGGTATCAGACGGTTACGCGTCCGACCCTGAAAGCGCGGACCCCCGTGTCAAGACTCACCCCTAATCCGGCTCCCTCCGGTACTTGCAAGACCCCGCCTTCCAGCCGCGATTCTAGTGGTTCTACGAGGACCGGACGATATCCCGCTTCGTCCTCGTGATCAGGAAACACCTCGAGAACCATGAAGTTGGGCATGACCGCAGAGGCCTGCACTGCGACCGCAGTTGCCAACGCGCTGCCATAGTTGTGGGGTGCCACACGCAGATTATGGATCTCTGCCAAGGCGGCTATTCGGCGGGCCTCTGCGATCCCGCCAGTGTTACACACGTCTGGTTGAACGATCTGCACACCGCCTGTTTCCAGCAGAGTCTGGAAGCCGTACCTGGTGAAGATGCGCTCGCCCGCTGCAATTGGAATCCGGGTGAACTGGGCCACATTGGCAAGGGCGCCCGGGATGGCGGGATCGACCGGTTCCTCCACGAACAAGACGTCGAGATCCGCGATCTTGTCGAATACCCGGCGAAGCTGATCCATTGTTAGTCCGCCGCCAAAGTCGAGCATGACTTCCACTGCGGCTCCCGCGCGGTCGCGCAGCCTGAGGATGCGATCTCTAACTCGTGTGCCAACATCGGCGTCTGTTGCCCTTCGTACCGGGTGTCGTACGACGGTGACCGGATCGGGCACGCCAAGGGGGTATAGCTTGAGCCGGGTGAACCCTCGCGCCACCATTGCAGCCCCCGCATCGGCCAGCGCCATGTCGTCCTCGGCCCCGAACCACCACCCGTTGGCATAAACCGCAAGTTCCGGCGTTATCGGCCCGCCCATCAAGGAGTACACCGGCTGGCCCAAGGCCTTGCCCTTTATGTCCCAGAGCGCGTGTTCGAGCCCGCTGAGCGCAGCAATCGGGATCGCGCCGCCGCCCTTGGTCCAAAAGCTCTGATCGTAGATGTCCGACCAGATTCGTTCGATCGGTGACGGGTCACGGCCGAGAAGAAATCTCTCGGCCATCTCTTCGGCCATCCCGGCCGCCGCGCGTGTCCCCGCGCCGTAGGCGATGCCAACCTCGCCCAAGCCGGCAATTCCCTCGTTGGTTTCGACTTCAACGATCACCGCCCGGCGCCATCCGGTGGGAACGACATAGATGCTTACGGCAGTGACCTTCATTGTGTCCTCCCTCGGGAGTGCGATGCTGCGACAGCGAGGCGCCGCAGCAAATTGAATTTCGCTCGCATGGGTCTGCGGACCAGGAATAACGGTCTTGACCCGCCCGCTGAGCCGCGACTTTCATCCTGTTGTGGAATGCTGCCGCTAATCGAACAGCCTGCTCAGCGCGGCCTCGTCGTGCGCCATCTCGGCAATCAGCCAGTCGCAAACCGCCAGCACCACTGAGCGCGCCGGCCTCCGGGGGTTGACGATGAAGTGGTAGCTGCGGTCGGTCCGCACGACCCGGTCGGAGGCCTTCACCAGCATGCCATCGAGTAGGAGTCTTGCTGCCACGGAGGTCCAGGTGAGCGCGAGGCCCTGTCCGTTCAACGCCGCCTGCAGCACCACCGCATAGTCCGAGAACGACAGTCGTTCGTGGACCGTCGGCAGGCGCATGCCGGCAGCCGCGGCGAACTCGGGCCAGTCAAACCAGTGATCGGGGAGGCTGATCAGCGTGTGGCCGCGCCGGGGTTCCATGAGGTCGCCATGATCACGCAGGTATCCGGGCGCCCCAGAAGCCACAACCCGTTCGGGAGCGAACCAGCCCCCTGATCTTCGGGACTCGGCACCGCTTGCTACCCGCAGGCCGAGGTCGCTGCCGCCGAGGGGCCCATCAACGCTGACCGCGATCAGTTGGAACTGAAGATCGACGTCCGGGAACGCCGACTTGAAGTCCCCGTAGCGCGGCATCAGCCAGTGAGTCGCCATGCCCGACGAGATCGACAGCATCACCACCTCTCGCTCGGGGTCGTGCTTTGCCAGATCAATGAGCGTATCCTCGATTGAGCGGAATGCGTGCGTCGTGGATCGGGCAAGTCGCTGTCCGGCTGCGGAAAGTTCGATCCGCGGCCCGGCACGAACGAAGAGCTTCTGGCCCAGATGCCGTTCGAGCGCTGCGATAGCGTGGCTGACTGCCGGTTGAGTGATGCCCAGTTCCTGCGCTGCTCGACTGAAGCTTCCCAGTCTCGCCGCAACTTCGAAGGCGAACAGCGCGCTTGTCGATGGGAGGCGGCGGCGGAGGGTCATTATCTGAGTTTATGAAAAGGATGAAACTAATCCAGCTTTTTCGCCGAAGCGGTTGGTCTCATCATGCTTCATCGGCGGAAGCCGGGTCTGGTGTCGGCGCGCTGCCAGACGAATGCGCGTCTTGGAGTAAACGTGAAAAGCTTCAACGCGAAAGACGTTTCCATGCCGTCTGAACAGCCTCGGTGGCTCGATGTCGCGCGACTGAGGGCCGAGACCCCCGGCTGCCAATCGGACATCATTCACCTAAATAATGCAGGCGCGGCCTTGATGCCGGCTGCCGTCCTGCGGGCGCTGCAGGATCATCTTCAGAGGGAAGCACTTTTCGGAGGTTACGAGGCAGCGGCTCTGGCGGAGCCGGAGACAGAGGCCGCCCGCACGGAGATCGCCGCGCTTATCGGAGGATCGGCCGACGACATCGCCCTCACCGACAGCGCGACACGCGCTTGGCATGCAGCCGTGGGTGCCTTTGACTGGCAGCCGGGCGACGAGGTGCTGACGGTGGCCAGCGAGTATTCTTCTCACATGATCACCTTTCGTCACCTTTCGCGGCTGCGCGGAATCGTGGTGCAGATGGCGCCTGATGCTGCCGACGGCACCGTGGATCCCGAGGGACTCGCCCGGATGGTGGGACCGCGCACGCGGCTCATCGCACTCACCCACATGCCGACGAACGACGGTCTGGTGAACCCGGCAGCCGAGGTTGGCCGGATCGCCCGCGCCGCGGGCGTTCCCTATCTGCTCGATGCCTGCCAGTCCGTTGGACAATGCCCTATCGACGTGATCGCGCTTGGTTGCACCATGTTATCCGCGACGGGACGCAAGTACCTGCGAGCCCCTCGCGGCACAGGCTTCCTCTGGGCGTGCCGTGACTGGGCGGAGACCGCCGTTCCCCCCATGCTCGACCTTTATTCCGCACGATGGACACAGACCGAGGAGTACGAGATTGCTCCCGGCGCGCGGCGGTTCGAACTCTGGGAGCGCAACGTCGCGGCTCAGATCGGCCTCGGCCTGGCGTGCCGGCTCGTCCGTGAAACCGGGGTGGAGCCGATGTGGGAGAGGATCCGCGGACTCGCCGCCCGACTGCGCGAGCGTCTGCATGATTGTCCGGGCATGAAGGTGCATGACCGCGGGACCGAACAGAGCGGCATTGTGACCTTCGCCCACGACTGCATCCCGGCCGAGCGGCTTTCCGATCTGCTGCGGCAGCGGTTTCGGATCAACACTTCGGTTTCGGCGGTTCAACTGACGCGCGCGGAGCTGCTTGAAAAGGGTGTGACGCACACCGTCCGCGCCTCGCCCCACGCCTTCACCACCGAGGACGAGATCGACGCCCTGATCCGCGCGCTGGGCCGGATTGCACAAGACAACTAACATACCAGAAAAAAGGGAGCTGACGATGACGACCGATACGACCGAAACTACCCGCCGCCGCGTCCTGTCCGGCAGCCTTGCCACAGGCGCACTAGGCCTTGCCGCGCCCTACCTGATCCGTCCCGCACACGCGCAGGGCGGCGAGGTCAATGTCTGGACCTATTCGGGCTTCGTGACCGACGACTTCGTGCAGAAGTTCACCGCCGACACCGGATTAAGGGTGAACACCCGCCTGGTGTCGGACCAAGGCGAGCAGTTCAACCTGATGGTGGCCGAACAGGGCCAGCACAGCGCCGACATCGTTTGCGTCGCCGGCCACCGGTTCTATCAGTTCGTCGACGGAGGGCTGCTTTCTCCGATCGACCTGGACAAGTTGACCGGATGGTCGCAGGTCGAAACCGAGTTCGCGAACGCAGAGTGGGTGAGCCGCAGGGGGCAGATATGGGGAGTGCCGCTGGTCGTCGTTTCGTCGGGCCTAATCTACAACAGCGACGAAATGGAGAGGCCGGATTCGCTCGGCGTGATGTTCGATCCAGCCTGGGCAGGACGCACGACCTACCAGCTGCAGGACTTCTTCCCGCTGGTCATGAACTTCCTCGGCTTCGACGGCACGGCGCGCTCTTATGCCCACGATCCTGAGATTGCGCAGCGCGCGGTCAACGCGACACGGGACTTCCTGATCGCCAACAAGGGACAGGTTCGCCGCTACTATGACTCGGCGACCGAGGTGACGCAGATGATGGTGCAAGGCGATGTTGCGATCGCGGCAGGAAGCTCGGGGCCGGCCGCGCAGCTGCGTCTCGGGGGGTTCCCCGTTGGCTACGTCATTCCGCGCGAGGGCGGGCTCGCCTATGCCTACGGCTTCAACGTGACCGCGAACGCGCGCAACATGGACAATGCGTACACCTTCCTGAACGCTCTTCTGGCCAGTCCCGAGAACGGCGCCGAGGTCGTCCGGACCACCGGTTTCAACTCGGCGATCAAGGGGGTGGAGGGGCTTCTGTCCGAAGACCTGCGCGCCGTACTCTCGCTGCCAGCCGAGGAACGGGCGCGGCTGACATGGGTCGACGTCGAGACGGCGGCCTTCATCTTCGACCTGATAGACGTGGCTGCCGAAGAGATCCGAGCAGCCTGACGATGCGTGCGCTGGTCGCGGCACGCAGATGGAGGCCCTGGCGGGCTGCGGTAGACGCAGCATCGGCCCAGCCCGCCCTGCGGCTGGCTGTCCTTGCGGCCATTCCGGTACTGTGGATCGTCGGCGCAAACCTCGCGCCGCTCGCGCAAATGGCTGCAATCAGCCTCATGGAGCGCTATCCGGTGCCGCCGGGCGAGCCGGTCGCGTGGACGCTGAGCCACTACGCAGCCTTCTGGGAGCGCCCGCTCTATCTGAACGCGTACATCCGGACCTTCATCTTCGCGACAGCTGTCACCCTCATCACCCTGCTGGTGATGTTCCCTGTCGCCTGGTACGTCGCCAAGGTCGCGCCGAGAGAGGCGCGACTGAGGCTTCTGCTGATACTCGTCGCCCCCTTCTGGGTGAGCGAGATCGTGCGATCCATCGCCTGGATGCTGGTCCTCGCCAATCGGGGCGCTCTCAACCTCGCGCTTTCCGGCGTCGGAGTGATCGATGACCCGTTGCCGATGCTCTACACCCACGGCTCTCTCGCCGTCGGCGTGCTCTATCTCACGTCGCTCTACATGCTTCTGCCGCTCTACGCAGCGTTCGAGAAGATCGACGACGGCCTCCTGCAGGCCTCCGCCAATCTCGGTGCCGGCCCGCTGACGCGGCTCAAACGGATCATCCTGCCGCTGGCGCGCGACGGCATCGTGGGCGGATGCACGCTGGTGTTCCTGATGGCGATCGGGCTTTACGCGATGCCCCAGCTTCTCGGCGGACCCGACACCACGCTCTTTGCCGTCACCATCGGACAGGTCTTCAGCCGTGGGGGCGATGCCTGGCCACTGGGTTCCGCGCTGTCGATCCTCCTCATCCTCGGAGCGCTCGGCTGGGTCGGCGCCTTCGCGCTGCTTTGGAAGTCCCCCCGGAGGTCTGGCTGATGCGTGGCGGATGGGCGCTTCCCCTTTGGTTCTGGCTGTTCGTGGCCTACCTCTTCCTGCCGCTCGTCGTGATGGCGCTCATGGGGTTCCGCGACTCGAACTTCGTGGCCTTTCCGATCCAGACCTGGACCAGCCGGTGGTACACGGGCGTGCTGGCCGATGGGGACATGCTCGCGGCGATCTGGCTTTCGGCGCGGGTGGCACTCTGGTCCACGCTGCTGTCGCTTGCCGTCGGACTGCCAACCGGTCTCCTCGTGGCCCGAACCTGCGGCGCCCTGCGCGCCCTGCTGATCGCGTCGGTCGTCCTGCCGGCCTTCCTGCCCGTCATCGTCTCATCGGTGGCGCTTCGAATGTATCTCGGAGTGATCGGCTTGGAACCTGGTGTCGCCGCGATCAGCTTCGGCCATGCGGTAGGTTCGGTGCCCTTTGTTGTGATCATGGTGCTGACGCGGATCGAGGCGATGGGACCGAACCTCGCGGATGCGGCGCGCAATCTGGGCGCCGACGATCTGATCGTCTTCGCGCGCATCACGCTGCCGTTCCTCGCCCCTGCCCTAATCGGTGCGTTCCTCTTCTGCATTCTTCTTTCCTTCGAGGATTTCGCGCGGTCGTTCTTCCTCGGCGGGTTCGAACCCACCTTCCCGGTACTACTTTTCGCGAGACTGCGCTTCGGTTTCGACCCCGGCCTTGCCGCGGTCTCGACTCTGGTTCTCGTTGTGTCGGTTGCGGTCGGACTGGTGGCCGAGCGCTATGTTCGGGCGAAGGGCCTTCGGCCATGACGCCTGCGCTCGAGATACGTGGACTGACCAAGCGCTTTGGCAGCGCAGCAGCGGTCGACGGCGTCGATCTCAAGGTGGCTGCGGGGCTCTTCGTGACGCTGCTTGGCCCCTCGGGCTGCGGCAAGTCGACCCTCCTGCGGGCCGTGGCAGGTTTCGCGCCGCCCGAGTCAGGCACGATCCATGTCGCAGGCCGAGACATCACGCGGGAGGTTCCGCACCGCCGGCCGGTCACCATCGTCTTCCAAGATTATGCGCTCTTTCCACACATGACCGTGGCAGGGAACATCGGTTTCGGCTGCGAAATGAAGGGGCTCGCACCCGCGGCCGTGGCTTCGCGAGTCGAGGAGATGCTCGCGCTGGTCCGACTGCCGGGCCTCTCCGGACGCTATCCAGAGCAGCTCTCGGGCGGACAGCGGCAGCGGGTGGCGCTGGCGCGCGCGCTCGCGCCCGACCCGGTGCTGCTTCTTCTAGACGAACCTCTCGCGGCCCTCGACCTGCAACTCCGGCGCGAGATGCAGGGCGAGCTGAAGGCGATCCAGCGCCGCACCGGAAAGACCTTCGTCTTCGTCACTCATGATCAGGAGGAGGCGATGGCCATGTCCGATCTGATCGCAGTGATGCGCAACGGACGGATCGAGCAGATCGGTCCGCCGGAAGCGGTGTACCGAGACCCGGCTAACAGCTTCGTGGCCGGCTTTCTCGGCGCTGCGAACCTCGTGCCCGTCGAGGTGGTCGGGACAGGATCCGGCATGCTCACCGTTGTCGCGGAGGGTCTACAGTGGACCCTGCCGGCAGAGCGGGTGACGTCTGGGGAAAAGCCTGAACCCGGAGACGCTGCGGTCATGATGATCCGCCCTGAATCGCTGAGGCCTTTGCCGGACGATGCGCAGGCGCATTCGCTTGCGGTGAACGGGCGGGTGATCGACCGCACATTCCTCGGCGGACGGGTGGTGCTGAGTCTGGAGTTGCCTGGAGGCCAGGTCATCCGCGCAGAGTTGCCCCCACATGAAGCAGAAGGCCTAGGCGGACAGGTGCGGCTTGCCCCCCGTGCCAGCGAAGTGGCCCTTCTCGTCGAAAACGTCGGATCGGGTTCCAACAAAGAGAGGTGAAACATGCAGATGCAGATTGTGAATGCAGAGCGGGTCCATGCGCTTCTGGATTATCCGGGCCTGATCGACGCATTCCGGCAGGCCCACAAGGGTGGCATGCCGAAGCATAGCGGAAGATTCATCTTCTCGGAGCCGAACACCGACGCGCAGGCCGATGCCCTGATCGTTCTGCCGGCGTGGCAGCCGGGCGAGGGGATAGTGGTCAAGATGATCACGTCGTTTCCGCTGAACCGGGCGCGACACAATATGGCGACCGTCCAGTCGCTCTACGTCTATCTGAACGGAGCGACCGGCGTGCCGGAGGCGGCGGTGGACGGCGAGGCGCTCATATTCCGCAAGACCTCGGCCGACTCCGCGCTGGGAGCCTCGATCCTGGCCCGCGATGATGCCGAGGAGTTCCTGATGATCGGCGCAGGCGCGCTGGCACCCTATCTTGTCCGCGCCCACCTCACGGTCCGCCCCGGCATCCGCCGGGTGACGATCTGGAACCGGACGGCCGCGAATGCCGCCCGACTGGCGGCGGCACTGTCGGCGGAAGGGATCCCTGCTGAGCTCACCGAGGATCTCGATGCTGCGGTAGCGCGCGCAGACATCATCAGTTCCGCGACGATGGCGACGGAACCGCACCTCAAGGGCAGTCTCCTGAAGCCGGGAGCGCATGTCGATCTGGTCGGCTCCTTCACTCCCGAAATGCGCGAGAGTGATGACGACGTGCTGACCCGCGCGAAGCTGTTCGTCGATCACCGGCAGACGACCGAGCGGTCGGGCGAGTTCCTCGGACCTTTCGCCCGGGGGGTGATCACTCCCTCAGACGTAAGGGGCGATCTGTACGAGCTGGTCCAGGGCCGCGTGCCCGGCCGCAGCTCGGCCGCAGACATAACGCTCATGAAGAACGGTGGCGGAGCGCACCTCGAATACTACGTGACCAAGTACCTTATGGATCGCCTCCATGAACGCCCGTTTTCCACGACCTGCTGAGGCCGGCCCGCCGGTTACCCTGCCCCGCCGCTCGATCCCCTCGATCGCAGGCTTGATCGCCTTCGAAGCCACCGCGCGGCATCTGTCCTTTAGCCAGGCCGCGCGCGACCTGTCGTTGTCGCAGGGCGCGGTCAGCAAAAGGGTCCGGGTGCTCGAGGAGACACTAGGGGTGGCGTTACTCCACCGGAGCCGGCATGACGTTCGGCTAACCGAGACGGGCCGGCGCTTCCTTGAAGAGGTGCGCCGGATGCTCGCCGAATTCGAGGCAACGACGCAGGCCTTTCTTGCGCCGGGGCTGGCAGGAGCAGCCCTTTCGGTCGGACTGCCAAGGGCCGTGGCGACGTTCTGGCTCCTTCCCCGGCTGCAGGGCTTCCGGTCGCGGCATCCCGGTGTCCGCGTCAACCTTGTCGCCCTCTCGAGCGGTGAACGGCCCTTAGCACCGCTCGACGCGATGATCGAGGATGGAGAGGGCCCGTCCGAGGCGGGAACCGTCCTTCTCTGGGAAGAGACGCTTGTCCCTGTGGCGGCACCGGCTGTGGCAAGGCTTGCGGCCGAAACGGGGCTTGGAACCATCGACCGACTGCATCTCGCACGGAGGCCCGACCTCTGGCAGCGATGGTCGGCGGCTCGACGCGACGAGGGCGGTCCGGATGGTTCCGCGCATGAGGGGCTTTCCCTAGTCATGGAAGCGGCGATCCATGGTCACGGCGCCGCGCTCGTCCCCGAAGCGCTCGCCTCCGGCCCGATCGCCGACGGGCGGCTCGTTCGACTCGGCGGAGCCGGACTCCCGACAGGATTGTCACTTCGATACGTTCCGTCGGTGGGACGCGGCGCAGCGTCAACGGTGCGACAGTTCGGGGCGTGGCTGATGGAGGAGGTGGCTGCCCTGCGCGCGCAGGCCGACCGGTGATTACCGGCGTTGTGTCGGAAATTCCCAGAAGTGGTTAGGTGGCCCGCCGTCGGCAGTGCGATGCTTCGAAAGGTGCCCGATATCTGCGGGCCGGACCAAGAGGATGACTGCCATGAATCACCCGTTCTTGACCGCAGTGCTGCTCGCCTCCTCCGCTGTGCTCGCCCCGTCCGGCACGGCGCGGGCGGAGGGGCAGTTGAGCTTTCTGGTTGTGGACTACGACGCACCGGGCATGGGCCAGTGGTGGCAGCTTCTGGTTGAGACCTACCAGAGCACCACCGGCGTCGCCATCGAGCCGCGCAATGTCTCGGCGCGGCAGTACTACGAGCGGCTGGTGCTGGAAACCGCCTCGGGTACAGCGGCCGACGTGCTGACGGTGAACCCCAACAACATTCTCGAATTGGTGGCGGGAGGCCACTTGATGCCGCTCGACGCGATGATCGACGCCGCCGGCCTTCGGGACCGGATCGTCCCCGGCGGTTTCGACCGCCTGACGGTCGACGGCGTGACCTATGCGGTTCCGATCACCGGGCGGACGCTTGAACTGCTCTACAACCGCTGCCAGTTCGAGGAGGCGGGTATCGCAGCGCCGCCGACGACGCCCCAGGAGTTTCTGGACATCGCCCAGCGTCTGGTCGTCGTGGGCGATGACGGGCGTGTCGTTCGATTCGGGGCCAACATGGTCAGCGGCAACGAGGATCCCACCTACGAAATGCTGCTAATGTGGTCGATCGCCTTCGGCGGAAGTTTCTCCGACGGGCAAAGCAACTTCACCTTCGACAGCCCCCCGGTGATCGAGGCGCTGGAGTTCATGAGGGCAGTCTACGACTCGGGCGCTGTTGCGAAGGGCATGATGGAAAGCGACCTGCGGGCGCTGTTCGCAACCGGCGGAGCGGCGATGACGATCGACGGCTCTTGGCAGTTTCCCTTCATTCAAACCAACAACCCCGAGAACTTTGCCTGTTTCGCCTCTGCTCCGGTGCCCTGGGACGGCCCCTCGACCGGCGGCGTCAACATGGCGCTCGCCGTGAACGCAAAGGCCGCGGACCCCGAAGCCGCGTTCGCCTTCATCGCGATGTCCGCGACGCCCGAAATGCAGGGCCGCTTCAGCGACTTCTCGGCCTACATCCCCTACGGCGTGAACGCGCTGACAGACGAGCAGCGGGCCAGCAAGCCCTATCTTGAACCCTTCCTCGCGTCGATCGGCACCGCCCACCCGATCTTCATTCCGGGCCATCAGGACGACTTCAACGCACTCTGGCCCATCGTGGTTGATGCCGTGACGCGTACGCTCGTGGACGGCGTCCCGGCAGCGGAATCGCTCGCACAGGCGCAATCCGAGGCAGTTGCGTGCTGTGCGAACTGACCAGATGATCACACCGCGTTCGCGCCGCTGGGTCGCGCCCGGAAGGATCGGGCGCGGCTGGATCTGGTTTGCGGACGGCCCGGGCTTTCCGCTTCTGATGCTCTTCCCATCGCTGATCGTGCTCGGGCTAGTCATTGGCTTGCCGATCCTGCGCGCGATCGAGATGAGCTTCGACACCCTGAATCTGCGCCGACCGGCGAACAACGGGGAAACCGGGCTGCACAACTATCTGAGGCTGCTCGCCGACCAGCGGGCATGGAACGCGCTCGGTCTGTCGGCGCTATTCATGGCCGGATCGGTCGCGGGATCAGTTGGGCTTGCCTTAGCGGCGGCACTGCTGACCCGGCGGGTCACCCGCGGTCAGGCGCTCGTGCGGCTGACCTTCCTCATCCCGTGGACGGTTCCGGCGGTGGTCACGGCGCTGGTCTGGGGCGTCATGTACGACGGCAACTTCGGGGTGGTGAACCGCATGCTCGACTCGGCCGGTCTCGGGCCCGGCGCGAACTGGCTGATCGACCGCCGGACGGCGCTCTGGGCCCTGCTTGCGGCACAGGTCTGGAACGAGTTTCCAATGTCTTTCGTGTTTCTTCTGGCGGGTCTGATGGCCATCCCGACCGAGCTTTACGAGTCTGCACGGATCGACCGTGCAGGCCCTTGGTCGCAATTCCGCTTCGTGACCCTGCCGCAGCTTCGCCCTGTCCTCGCGATCACCGTCGTGCTGAGCATGATCATGGGCTTCAAGGCCTTTCCCATCATCTTCGTGCTGACGGGCGGAGGCCCAAACCGCGCTACCGAGACGCTGACGGTTCTGACGTTTACCACTGCGTTCCGCGACCTCGATTTCGCCTACGCGGCGACCTTGGGAGTTCTTGCTCTCGTGGTCTCCGCACTGATGGTCACTGGCTATTTGAGGCTGGTGGCGCGGCTCGATGACGGTCGTGAGGTTACATGACGGCAATCGGCACATTCCTGCGCTGGGCGGCTATCGCGCTTCTCGCGACCTTTGCGCTGTTTCCGATCTACTGGATGCTGGTGATTGCTATGACCCCCACCGGCTTTTCCCGGAGCCTCGACGGGATCTGGCCCACCGTGTTCACAACAGAGAACTTCACAAGGATCTTCGCCGAACGGCCGATGACGCGCTGGATCCTCAACTCGGTGATCGTGGCCGGGCTGACCTCGGCGCTGTCGCTTCTGGTTGGCACATCGTGCGGATATGCTCTCAGCCGGATCCGGTTCCGCGGCGCCGGCGCGTTGATGCTCCTGCTGCTCGTGACGCAAATGATGCCCGCGACCAGCATCATAGTCCCGCTCTACATCCTTTTCGCCCGAGTCGGGTTGCTCGATACGATGCAGGGGATGGTCATCGGGCATGTTTCGCTCGTTCTGCCCCTGGCCATCTGGATGTCGAAGGGCTTTTTCGACCGAATTCCCTCCGATCTAGACGGAGCTGCCCGGATCGACGGCTGCACGAGGCTGAGTGCCTGGTGGTACGTCGCCCTGCCGCTTGCGGCACCCGGACTGGCGGCGATCTTCATCTATGGCTTTGTCACCTCCTGGCACGACTTTTTGTTCGCCCACACCCTGGTTCATACACCGTCACGCTGGACCGCCGCGAACGGGATCGTTTCGTTCCGGGGAGAATACTTCACGCTGCACGAAATGCAGATGGCGGCCGCGCTGGTCTTTGCCGCACCGGTGATCGTCATCTTTGTGCTAATGCAGCGCTGGATCGTCGAGGGCGCACTTACCGGGAGTGTGCGTTGATGCCGGGCGTCACGTTCGAGCGGGTGGGTAAGCGGTTTGGCGGGAGCCTCGTGCTCGACGACGTATCAATTGAGATCCCTGAAGGTCACCTGGTGGTCTTCGCCGGGCCTTCCGGCTGCGGGAAGTCCACACTCCTGCGTATGCTTGCCGGGCTCGACGAGCCTACATCCGGCTTGATCAGGATCGGCGACAAGGTGGTAAACGGAGTACCTCCGCGCGACCGCGACATCGCAATGGTATTTCAGACCTATGCGCTCTACCCGCACATGACCGTCGCTGAGAACATCGGCTTTCCGCTGCGGATGATGGGAATTCCCTCGCATAGACGAGAGGGGCAGGTGGCGCAGGTTGCTGCCATGCTGGGACTGACCCCATATCTCGCAAGGTATCCGCGCCAGTTGTCTGGCGGTCAGAGACAGCGTGTGGCTATGGGCAGGGCAATCGTGCGAGCGCCGGCGGTATTCCTGTTCGACGAGCCGCTTTCAAACCTAGATGCTGCGCTGCGGGCGCAGATCCGCGTGGAGATTGCACGCCTGCACCGCGAGATCGGCGCGACGATGATCTACGTGACGCACGACCAGGTGGAAGCCATGACACTGGCCGACAAGATCGTCGTGCTGGATGGAGGGCGCGTCGTGCAAGAGGGCGCTCCCATGGAAATCTACAGTAGCCCCGCCACTGCATTTGTGGCCGGCTTCATTGGAGCGCCGGCGATGAACATGATCACGACACAAGTGCATAGAGGACAGATCACACTGGCCCGTCTACGTATGAAGGTCAGCATACCTGACGGGCTAGTGACCGTTGGCATTCGCCCAGAACACATCTCCATCACCACGGAAGCCTCAAGTGGAGGAATTGTAGGCCGAATTGAGTGGGTAGAGGCACTGGGTGCCGAATCGATCCTTTACGTCAAGACCGAGAGCTGTCCTAATCCAATGAGGGTGCGCGTCTCGACGTCTTTACCCGCCTCGACAGAGGTCTGGCTATTGCCGATGCGAGAACACCTGCACTTCTTTGGTCGTGACGGACGACGCCAAGGAGAAGCGGGCGCTTTGGTTCACGAGTAGAAATATCCATTCGCCAAGGTCTGCGTGTCGCGTCCCGGCCGCTGACCATCCCCGAGCCGCCGCGCAATGAGCTATGCCCGAAAGTTGGTGACGGTGTGATCAGGCGGCTTTGATTTCTGTCATGTATCGGGCTCGTTGAACGGCCCATTCATCCCGTCAATTTATTGTCGGCGATGCGATAGGCCCGGCGCTGCGCCTCGGTCAGGTGCCCCAGCACTATCACCGGCGCCTCAAGCAGCCCCAGCTGCGTCGCGGCCAGCACCCGCCCATGGCCAGCGATCAGTTCACCGTCCTCGGCCACGAGGCAAGGCACGGTCCAACCGAACTCGGCCATGCTGGCGGCGATCTTCGCGACCTGGTCTGCGCCATGCGCCTTCGCATTGCGTGCATAAGGCTGCAAGCGCGCGAGCGGCCATTGCTCGATGCGCTCCGGGGCGAAGCTGAGGGTCATATGGGGCGTCCTGTTGAAGGATGGTCTGGCTTCCGGGCTGGACTCCGGATGTAGAATCCACGTCGGATTTCACCGGCCGCAGGAGTCCGGCGGTATCCACCCCGGAGTCCAGCAGCCAAGTGCCTGTTTTATTGTGCTATCTCAGCCGTTTTCGCGTGGCTTCCCGAGCGGGTGGCTTCCCAAAAATCGAGGCCAGTCGCTGACGATGTGCCGCGCTTCGCCCGCCAGCATACGAATATAGCCAGGAAGGAACCAGAAATCAGTGGGTTAGCGGGGAGGATGCCGATTGGACCCCGCCTGGACCCCGGAAACCAAACCGAAATCCAGCCGCATCCGCCCAAAAGCAAAGAGGAGAGCGAACCTTTCGGCGCACTCTCCCCATCTTGCCTTCGGAATAGCACGAACATGTTGCAGATGTCGAAGGGAAAAGTGTTGCAACACATTGGAGTCGCTCACGCATTCAGTCGCGCCGCAATCTTGGTCAGCGCCAGCTGCCAGCGTCGCCATGCGGTGGTGCGGTCGCAGCCCATCTCGCCGCTGATCTGTTTCCACGGCACGCGGGCGGCGCGCGACCAGACCAGCTTGCGTTCGGCCTCCTCGATCCACAGCACCCAGTCCGATGTCTGCTCCAGACGGGTGATGGCTGCGGCCGATGGCCAGACCCGCATGGGCTCGGGCTCCATCGCGGCGATCTCGCGGCTGGTGCGAACGATCTGTGGCCAGGCGTTGAAGAACCCCTGCGCCTTGACCGGGGGCAGTTTGCGCAGGGTGCGGAATGCTTCCTCGAAATGATCGGCCACGCACTCCGCCGTCCAGATGCGGTCAGCCATGCCGGACCTCCTTTCCCATCGGGCGACGCCCGTAGAGCTTCTCGCCAAGCTGACGGACCAGTTCGCGTTCCGGCCAGGTCAGCCGCTGATCGTCGGCCGACACCGCCAGCACACCCTGTTCGTGCCAGCCCTCGCGCTTGACCTGATCGGGGTCGCGACGCTGGCCGCCGTAGCCGTGGGGATGCCACCTCATGCGACACCCCCATTCGTTGCGATGGCCCAGAGCAGAAGCGCGAGGGCATCAGCCTCGTTGTCGTCGGCGGGGTTGAAGCCACGGGCGCGGGCAGCGGCGATCATCGCGTCCTTGTCGGCATTGCCCTTGCCGGTCGCGTGGCGTTTGATGGTCCCGACAGGCACACCCTCGTAAGGTACGCCCCGCAGTTCGGCCCAAGCGGTCAGCGTGGCCATGAGCCCGCCGTAGATGTGGCTTGCGTCGGTGCCCGCGTGGCGGCGAACCTCTTCGAACCAGATGGCGGCGATGGGACCGGACAGACGGTCCAGTTCACCCAGCCAGTTGGTAAAGCGCAGATAGCGCATGCCGCCCCCGTCGAAGCGGCCGGGACGGAAGCTCGCCGTGCCGCTGGTGATCAGTCCGTCGTGGCCGCGCAGGGCCCAGCCGGTCGTGGTGCCCAGATCGAGGGCGAGGATGCAGCGGTGGCTTGAACTGGTGACGGGCAGCAATTCAAACCTTGCGCTGTCGGATTTGGGGATCAGAGTCGTCGCAGCCATGATGGTCTCCTGTCTTGGGGGGGCTGGTCCTGGTGGAAGACGACGGCGGTCATGTGCTTGGCGGTACGGGCCGCCGTCGTCGGATCGGGGATGGGGAACGCAACAGGGCGGCCCGCGCGCCAGGCCCTTACGCATGGGATGAGTGGCCCACCCGAGGGTGGGGCCATCCCATACGTAGTATGGGGGTTCAGCACCTAACTGTTCGAGCCGAGTCAACGCGTTGATTTTGTTGGGGAATATGACTTCATGAAGTCTTCGGGCAGGAGTTGGGGACCTAACTCTTATTTGCGCGTAACCCGTTGATTTCATTGAGTGCACAGTTGGCGCTGTCATATGAGTCAGGCCTCACTCATATGAGTTAGGTCGTCTTCCGGCCCGTCCTGGTAGACCCAGACAGCAGGGTTTTCGACCTGAAGGCTGAGCCCGGACTGGGGGCATTTGAAGTGGCTGGGCAGGACCGGACGGGCGGCCGTAGTGACCTCGCCAGTGGCCGGATCGACCTCCTCGACCGGCAAACCGAACTGCATGCCTTCGACGCAGAGATAGCCGAACCGTGACCGGGTAACGGGGAAACCAAAGCCCGAAGGGTCGCGCAGGAACTTCACGAAGCCCTTGGTGGCGAGCACAGAGAGGCGCTCGCGAATGGTGTGTTTGCTGCCCAGACCACCCCGGTTCTCGAAGGTCTCGGCGAACTGCATGGCGGTGTAGAGCCGTTCGCCCGCCGCCTCATCGAGGAGCATGCCAAGGATGACATCGTGCTTGCGCAGTCGTTCGGCGTCGAACTTGGCCCCGACTTCCTTGCGAACCAGCCGCTCGTTCATTGGGTTCAGTTCGACCCAGCGACCCGCCACCTTGTCGATCAGCTTGCCCGGCAGTGCGGGGCCGTTGCGCAGCTCGATTTCCAAGCGGCGCTGGGTGCTGTCCTCGTCGGGCCGGTGCATGAGAAGACCCGAGGTGTAAAAGCCCCGCAGCGCGCTGGCGCCGGAGAGGGCGAGGAAGGGGTCGTCCTTGACCTGGTGTTTGGCGGCCTTGCGTGTGTGGTGGGCGAGGATGACGCCCGCGTCCGGATTGACCGCTTCGCGCAGAACCTCGACCCGGTCCTTCAGGAAGAACATCATGGCGGTGTTGTCGTTTTCGCCGCCGCCATCCGGGCCGCCATCGAAGAGGTTGCGGATCGGATCGATGACGATGACGTCGGGCGGTGCATCCGGGAATGCGGCCCGGATGGCCTCGACGATGCGGGTAACACCGTCGGCATCCAGCAGCAGTTTCAGCTTTGGGGTGGCGATGAAGGTGTCGCGCGCGGCGGCGATCACCCCGGGTGACAGGCTGATCTGCTGCATCCGCTCGCGCAGGTAGTGATACTGGATCTCCGCCTGCAGATAGAACACGCGCAGCGGCCGGGGTGGTGTGAAGCCGAGGAACGGCACCCCCGCGGCCATGTTGACAAGCCACGAGATCAGGAAGTCGCTCTTGCCGACCTTGGGCGCTCCGCCCAACACCAGCAGCCCGCCCGGCGTCAGGACGCGCGGCGCGATGATGTCATCGGGCATCGGGCTGCGATCATCGAGCAGTGCGCCAAGACTGAAGGTTGGCAGCGGGCTGGCGGGGGCGTTGATGCGTGCCGCGCGAATGAGCGGCGGGCCGTTGCGCTTCACATGCAGTGCCCAGAGGCGTTCGGCCTCGGCCTGAAGCCGATCGAGCGGCCATTCGGGGCGCAGCATGGCAGCGTTGTAGCCGCAGATCGCCTCCCAGCCTTCGGCAGGGTCAATGCGGCCATCGTGGACCAGGCGGATGTAATGCCCGATGGCGGCGCTCGCCCCCTGAAACCGCGACCAGTCATCCACCGCGCCTTCGCGCACTGGGGTGGTCAGCACGGCATCGACGCCCGGTTTGACGGTGGACAGCGGCGCGCTGGTCATGCCAACGCCCGGCAAAGGCGGCATGTCGGCCACCCGTTCGGCGAAATCTGAGAGATCGACTTCGACCGGGTTCTGGTCGCGGATCTGCACCAGCCGCTGATGGCCGTGCTTGTGATAGACCGTGCCAGCGACACGGATCGGCTGGTGTGCTGATCGGAAATGGGTGTCGCCGCCGACCTTGATGGCGATATCGCCGCGCAATCGGCAGAGGCTGGCAAGATCCTCTCCCTCAGCGGGTTCGGTCAGTTTCCACCAGACATGCAGCTTGGCAGCGCCCTCGGGCGTGCGACCGCCGCTTTCCACGATCAGGGTGGGCGTGCCGAGGTGGCTGACGATGTGATCCAGCTTGGCCGGGATGTCGCCCGCATCCAGATCAACCACGAGGGCCTGCATCTGCAGCACTTCGGCGGCGCGGGCCTGACCTTGTTCAGCGACCGTGCCGGGGATGACATAGACTGCGGCACCCTCGCGGTTCGCCCATGCGGCAAAGGTCGCGAGCTTTTCGCGGGCGGTACCATCGGCCGCGATCCAGATGTTGTGGGGCTTGCCGTCCCGGCCCTGACCCTTGTCGACAAAGCCGCGCAGTGGGATCAACCCCTCGCACCAGCTAAAGACGACATCGAGGAAGTTGGCGATCTGATCCGGGTCGGGATCACAGCCGGACGGGGTAGCGGTCGGCGGCCCGTCGTTGAAGTCCGTCCAAGGGTTGAAGTGCACGATGTCGCTGGTCAAGGCGCGAGGCTCCAGCAACGTGCCGCCCAAGGGCAGAAGCGGCATTCGAAGAAATCGGCACTGGCGGCAATGCGCGGGAGCAATTCGCCCGCATCGGTCGCTTGCAGGATCCGCACCCCGCGATCCGACATGCGCTGCGCAAGATCGGCATCGAAGGGCACCAGCTCGTGGTGCATCTCAGCCGTGTCCTTGTTGATCGCAGTGAACACGGCGGGCGCGGCGCTGATGCCGGGTACGCTGGCTTCCATGTAGGCCTGATAAACGGCGATTTGCGCGGCATAGACGGGTTTGGATTTCGTGACGCCGTCCTTGACGCAGGCGCGCCAGTTCTTCGCGTTCATCGTCTTGCATTCCCAGAGGGCCGGAACGGCCAGACCGAAGTCCTCGGGCCCGGCCGCGATGATGCCGTCGACATGACCGCGGATGCGCCCGCCGGCGACGGAGAACCCGAACTGGCCGCCATCGGGCCGGTTGCCCTTGCGGGTGTAGAGATCGAACCCGGCGCCGCGCAGCCAAGCAACGGCCAGATCCTCGAGCGCGTGGCCGATGGCGAAGATCCGCAGCGATTGGCCGCTGAAATCCTGGCCCTCGTCCTTCTGCGTCACCGTGAACTCGAACTGAAGGGCGCGCTCGCAGGCATGGCCGAGGCGGGATCCACCAAGATAGTCACGGGGTGTGCGCGTCGCCTGATCGGCGGTCAGGGCCTGATCGACGGTGGCATTGACCTGGTCAGCGAAGCTGGGGCGGTGGTTGAAATCCAGTGTCAAAACGGCACCTCTGGCGCATTGGCTTTGGCGATGTCGGACATGGCCTCGCGGAAGCCCTCGACGGACTCCTCGATCAGGGCACGCACTTGCGCCTCGGTCAGACCACCCAGAGGGGTGGCCCAGCCGATCTCGTCCATCAGCAAGGCGACGCGCTTCATGGTAGCGGCGATGGCCGCGCGCTCTTCATCGGTCAGGTCAACCATGGCCACACGCTCCCGCGCCAAACGCGTCCAGTAGCCTTGGCAGGACATCGAGCAGAACCAGACCGATGGCCGGGGCCGCTTCGAGCGGTGCGGATCGAACCAGCCAAAGCCACGGCTGGGTTGCCGGCAGACAGCACAGAGCGTTCCACGCGGATGCCAAAGCCGCCGCCGGTCCTCGGCCGTGATGATGGTGATGGATGTCATGGGTCATGCCGCCCTCCGTTCGGGGCTGGCCGCGCTGTCGATCAACTGGCGGATGGCGCGCTTGTTGAAGCCGAAGGTCATCAGCGCGGAGGCGCGGTAGCGCGTCAGGCCGAAGTCATGGCGGCACTCGGGGGCCAAGTATTGCAGCTGCTTCTCGGTCGGCGGCTGGCGCAGCCAGGAACGCGTCTTGAAGGCGCTTTCGTCGGTTTCGTGGGTGTTCAGCCAGTCATCAGCCTGCGCGAGGCAGACGGTGCGTTCGCCGACACCCAGCAGGTGCGGGCGTTCGCCCTTGCCGCCGCCCACGGCGTACCAGACCCCGTCCAGCCAGAAGATGCCGCCCCAGGCCGTGAAGCCGGTGGCCATCATCGCGTCGTCGGTGCCGAAAAGGTCGACCCAGGCGAAGCTGGACCGTTTCAGCAGGTCGATCTCGGTCATGATGAAACCCGACAGCGGGACCGTGCCACCGCCGTCTCCACCGTCTTCGTCCTCCCGCGGGAAAACCTCGCCACAGAGCGGGCATTCGGTTGCAGCCAGCGGGATTTCAGCGCCGCAACCGGGGCAGGACTTGGTCGGGGCCGCACCAGCCTCGGTCTTGCCGTCCAGATCGACATCCTGTTCCAGCGTGCCGTGGATCAGGCTGGAAGTGCCGAAGTCCAGCACGACGCAATCGGTTTTCACGATGCCGGGGTGTTCTTCCGGATCCACGATGCGCAAGCCACGCCCGACCATCTGGATCATGGTGGACTTGTAGGAACTGGGGCGCAGCAACACGACACAGGAGGTGGGCGGGTGATCCCAGCCCTCAGTCAGCACCGCGACATTGACGATGACGCGGATGTTGCCCGCCGCATAGTCGGCAAGGATGGCCTTGCGGGTGTCTGACGCCAGATCGCCGTGGATCAGCGCCGCCGTGATCCCTGCCGCGCGGAAGGCTTCGGTGACGTGTTCGGCGTGGGCGACGGTGGAGCAGAAGATGACGGTCTGGCGGTCGCATGCCTTTTCCTTCCAGTGGCGGATCACCTCATCGGTGACGGGGGCACGGTCCATGATGCCCGCCACTTCGGCCATGTCGAAATCCGACAGGGTCTTGCGGACCGACCGCAATTCGTCCTGCACGCCTACGTCGATAACGAAGGTCCGGGGCGGCACCAGATGGCCCGAGGCGATCAACTCGCCCAGCCGCACCTGGTCGGCCACGTTGTCGAAAACCTCGCGCAGCCCCTTCTTGTCACCCCGGTTCGGCGTGGCGGTAACCCCGAAAATGCGGGCATCGGGATTGGCTTCGCGCACCCGGTCGATGATGCGGCGATAGCTGTCGGCAACCGCGTGATGCGCCTCGTCGATCACCAGCAGGTCAAGGCGCGGCATGTCGGCGAGATTCGATGTCCGTGCCAACGTCGGCACCATGGCGAAGGCGACCTGACCGCCCCAGGACTTTTCGGTGGCGTCGATCACCGAAGTGGAAATCCCCGGCACCACCCGCTGGAACTTGGCGCGGTTCTGGGCGGTCAGTTCGTCGCGGTGGGCCAGCACGCAGGCCTTGGCACCGTCGCCGATCATTTCGCCGGTGACCGCTGACAGCATGATGGTCTTGCCCGCGCCAGTGGGTGCCACGCCCAGCGTGTTGCCGCGGGAGGCGAGCGCAGCCACACTGCGCTCGACGAAGGTCTTCTGCCGTGGGCGTAGACGCATGGCCGATCCCCCCTTACTGGGCCCAGCTCGGCCGACCGGCATTGCCGGGGGCGGAGGCGGGCTGGCTGGTACGGGTGGCGGCGGCAGTCTGCTGCGGAGCATAACCCTGCGGGGCGGAGTTGCCGATCGGGAAGGCGGCCGTCCCCATCAGGGCGGCATAGTCGCGGTGGTCGGGGGTGACCGCGCCCCGCACCTCGTTCTTGTCGTCGCCGTTGGTGTCCTGGCCGATGTCGATCCGGGCCACGAATTCCAGCCCGTCCAGATCTCCGAAGCCGTTGATGCGTCTGCGCGCCTGTGCTTCGGGCGAGTTGTCCTTGTCGGAAATCCCGCGCGCCGAGTTCAGGATGCCGCGGATCAGGCTGCGGCCCATGTTGGCCCAATCCGGACCCTTGGGGCTGTAGAGGCCGATCAGCGACCAGATCTTGCGGCGCGCATAGGGCCCGTCGACCACCGTGTATTCGGCGTCGAGATAGACCGCACCGGTTGCGGCGCGCTTGGCGAAACCGCCAGTCCAACCCTGCGACGGATCATCGAAGCCGCCGGGGCGGATGGTCACGCGCACTTTGGCCAGCGTGCCCTTGGGGATGACGTTGGAGTTGGATTGGGCGGAGTTGAAGTCGTTCCAGATACCGGACATGGCTTGGATCCTTTCAGTTCGAGTTGGTGGAAGGGGTGATTTCTGCCGACAATCCGGCAGGGGCGGCCGAGGCGACGGCCGGATAGCTCAGGCGTTCAAGTGCCGGTCGGATCGGGCTCTGGATCTTGGCCATCAGCCGCCCGAGGTGGGGTTCCTCGACCATGGCCAAACGCCCCGAACGATCCTTGGCGGGGTAGTTCCAGGGGTTCAGCGTCTGGCAGACGAAGGTGCGCTGCGGCTGGCCATTCGCATCGGCAATGTCGGCCATGGTGATGACCTGATCGACGATCCCCGGCAGCTCCAAGCCTGTCTTGCTGCCATCGATCTGCGGCTGGAAGACCTTGCGATTGAAGTCGTCCAGCTTCTCGTCGAGGATGCCCACGAACCAGACATGCTTGCCGCGTGCATGCTGCAGATGGGTCAACCACCCGATCATCTCGCGGCCGTGCAACCCGTAGGCACCCCGGATGTCCGGTTTGCCGGTTTTGTCCGAGAATGCCTCGGACTGACCCCGGCACCACTGAAAACAGAGCCGCCCCGCCACGGTGATGCTGTCGATGAAGATCGTCTCGTAGCGATCCACCACGGCCGGATCGCCGAACCGGCCGCAGACCTCGTCGAAATGTGCCTGGCTGTAGGGCTGGTCCTCGCGCAGCGCCGGGTTCGGCCCGCCGATGAACACCGCGAAATCGCGGCATTCCTTCCATGTGCGGGGCCGCAGCGTGTCGCCATCCCAGCCCTCGACCGCCAGATCCCCGGCTTCGAGATCCATGAACAAGGTGGTCGGGGCATTCAGCGTCCACAGGAGGCTGGTCTTGCCGATGCCAGACCGGCCGAAGATGCAGCCCTTGATGCCCTTGCGCTGTGCCAGCCGTTCATCGGCGCTGATGATCGGGAGGGCCATCACTTGCCCCCTTTCGCTGCGATCAACGCATCGCCAGCGATGTCTGCGCCCCGAGCGCCGACTTTGCGCGCTTCGTCCTGCAAGGTTCGCAAAGCATCGATCTCGCGGTAGAGGACCGAGGACCGTTCGTTCAATGCAATGAGCGCGAAGGCCAGATCGTCCACAGTCGCGGTTTCGATCGGCTTGACCGTCTCCTCGCGGCGGTTGCCCAACGCGGGGATCCGGACAGTTTCCGGCAGCTTCTCGAGGCCATAATGGCGCGCGCGCAGCTGGCCCAGTTTGCTCTGGCCGATCATTTCGTCACCTCGTCGTTCAGGGAAAAGCGGAAGCGCTGCTTGCCGGTCCGCACTGTGCGCGCGCCCTCGAACGCCATGCGGATATGCTCGGGCCAGGCGGAGTACTTGCGCTCAGCAACATCGAAGGAGATGTCGACGTACTCGGTGGGGTTCTCGCCATCCGCCTTGATGCGCTCGACGAGGGACGCGAGCTTCGCCTGGTCCCAATCGACCCGCTTGGGCAATTCAGCGACCACGGTCACTGCGCCATCGGCGAAGCGGATCGTGCCGGTGTCTTTGCCATCGGCAATGCGGGCATCCTGTGCCCGATCACCGTACTTCAGAGCGATAGCCCCATCGATCCAGTCGCAGAGGGTCTTGGCGTTGCGCAGTTGCTCCTCGGCTTCCAAACGAAGCGGGGCGAGTTCTTCGCCCGACAGAGCTGCGATCGCGCCGATCTGCATGCCGCGCAGATCAGAAGCGCTCAAGCGGTTCGGGATATTCATGTCCGCCCCCATCACGCCAGCTTCAGTTCGGGCTTGGTGGCGGTGCTTTCCCGCACTTGATCGCGTTCGAACGCTTCGACGTCTTCGAGTCGGTAAACGACCCGGCCGCCCAGTTTGACGAACCGCGGACCTTCACCGGTCCAGCGCCACCGTTCGAGGGTGCGGTGCGAAATGTTCCAGCGATCGGCGAGATTGATCTGGTTCAGATGCCTGAGTGACATACTGGTCTCCGTTGAATTGCCTCCGGGTATGTCCAGCAGCGCCGAGGCACTTGGACATACGAGCATTTTCAACGGGTTGCGCTTGGCTTGATATAATCAGGCTTGGATTTTCTTGTTACATCCAGCCAAGAAGAAGCCCCGGAAAACCGGGGCCGAACGAAGGGAGACGTGACATTGGGCTCGGCCGGTTGTGACAACCGCCCTTCGGCGCGGCCTTACTGAGGCGTCTGATCCAGAATGTCAGCGACCGAAATCTCGCGGCAGCTGGGATTGATTCGGTACCCGGACCGCTCTTTGTTTTCGATGAACGTGTCCTGCCCCATCGGAATGCCCATCGACACCGCCAACGGCTCGATCGCGTTGCGCAGGCGCGTGATCTGTGTGCGCATTGCCTGCTCAGAAATATTCAGCGCCCTCGCCAGATCCGGCGCTGGCAAGTACGGTACTTCAGACCGGTTTCCCTTTGCCACCCTGAAGGAATCGATCAGAGCGCCGACCAATTTGTAATTGGTCCCATCAATCGCTAGCCCGCCACGGAAATGGACGCGTTTTTGGTCCTGTTCGATTGCGAACTCCAGGCTCGGCGTCGAAAGCCGATCCATGAATGCCTTCGCCTCCGCATCATAGTTTGAAGGCGGAGCCAGTTCGACGACCTTCGTGCTGTAACAAGCGGCTAGAAGCGACGCCGGTGCAATTTCGTTCCGGTAGAGGGCTGTGCTGTGCTCCCTTACTGCCGAAGAAATCACGTCTTCGACTGCCGAGGCGTGCCGCTGAAAAAGGTCATATAGCCGATCGCCCGCTACTGACGTCGACAGGTCTGGAAAATGGCCGACTGCAGATACGATCTCAGGAAAGTCGACGAGGAATCGTTCCTTCGGCGTCGCTCCTACCTTCTTGAACAGCGTTACATAGGCCAGCGCCATCCGCAGTTCGTCGCCATCATCGCGGTTCGCAAGAAGCAGGTCGTTCATGTAAAGGTCTGGAGCCTCGTATGCCCCAAGCCCAGCCGCTAGGATGCCGAAGCGGCGGTCGATGCACTGCGAACAAAGCCCACAATGCTTCTGCTTCCGGTTCCATGTTCGCGGCCGAGTGCAGCTGGCTGTCTTGCTCAACAGATCGACCATCCCCCCTGCATCGATCAATTGGGTCACTTCTTTCTTGGTCATCCATTGAAGAGGTGTTTGAATCCGGATCTCGCGGCTCAGCAGGAGCGAGAACAGCTCTTCCAGCCCGCGGAGCACCTTCGGATGGGTGGTCCTTGTCGCCCGGCCGCCGATCACGTCCCCGGCCAGCGGGAGATTGATGCTGACCACGCCGTTCTCATAGAAACTGAATGTGTCCTTTCCGGACATCTTGGCGACAACCAGACCAAGGCAGGCGAAAAGGAACGAACGCGTCCGCTGCGTGTATTCCCGCGCCGTGACATTTTCGTTGCTGACTGAGACCGGAATGAACGACAGACGCTTTTCGTGACCCCTTCGCTTCAGCTCGGCAATCAGGTGGTCTTGGACATTCCGGACCTTGGTCGATGAAAAATGTCCGACGAGGGTGAGCGACCGACCATTGGCGACCAAGTCGGTGACCGCTCCTGCGAAGGAATCCACCCCGCCCGAAAACAGGGCGACGCCGTCGTGCTCGTCCTCTGGGTCTATGAGATCGTGGAAATACAACTCCTTGGCCTGGACCGGAGCCGTGGCCTGCCAGAAATTGAACGAATAGGTGTCGTCAGACAGGAAGCCCAACGTTTCGATGAGTGCGTCCCGGACCTCGCTGTCTTGCCAGACCTGCAACTGGCGCACCGGGATGGAGAAAGTCAGGCTGCGTCGCCAGTTTTCACCGAAGTTCGAAAGTTTATCAGTTCCTCGGTCCAATCTCTGATCGGCGCAATAAACATAGGCAGCGATTTCGAGCAAATCGATCAGCAGATCGGGAAGATTGGCAAGCATCGTCCGACTGATGTAGTCGATGCGAAGGTTCACATTCTTTGAAGGGCCGTGAACGTTCATGGCAATCGCGCCTTCTGACGATGGCGCATCCACCCCGCATTCGATGATGTGCTGTTTCATGGCTTGCCTTTTCGAATTGCAAGTTCGTTTCGGATTTTCTCCGCGGCATGCGAGGAAAAGGCACGCACATCTGAGGGAGATATGGTCTTCCCGTCCCTGTAATGATTCTTGCCCAGCCAATCCCTTGTAAAGGTCCGCATGATCAAGGCTGACTCATTGCAGTGGCGCCGAATTGCGCCGTTGAATGTCTCAAGATCATGGATCGACCGGGCGACTCGGTCGGGACCCACCATGCGGTGCAGATTTCGGTCGACATAGTAGCGGATTACACGGTCGACGAATCCAGCATAGAAGGCATGTGCCAGCCCGGCGAACTTCTCTGTTCCATTCAGTCCTTTGAGAGCCGCCTGCACATCCGCTGGCCCAGGACTCCAAAGGGATGGCAAGTTCGATTGAAGCCCTTCGGCCAGGGCTGACAGTCCGGATCGGCGCGCGATCTCGCCGAGGTCAGTGGTCCCTTGGTGAATTCGGCGCTGTGTCCGCTCGACTGTCTGATCGTATTGGAAGAGAATTTCGGCAATCGAAGATAACTGGGAACCCTTAATACCCAACTCGGCGAGCGCCACCACAGGATCTTTGCAAGCTGCGGCCTGGGGCAAACGGATCAGAAGCCAAAGAGCTTCTATGAATACATCGTCCTTTAGAGCGAAACTTAGGGCTTCTTGTCCGAATTTGGTGATTTGTTCGGCAATTTCTTCTGTTGGTGTGCCCCCATCCACCAAATACCGAATGATCTCAGGCAAGAGACGATAGGCAGGCAATTTTCCAAGTCGCTGATGGCCCATCGTTTCAACTTTCAACCATCATTCAGCTCCACCAACGAAACGCCATTTTCCGCCAATCGACGGCCACGTAACATAGAGTACCCCGTCGTACCGCTCGCCTTCAACGGATCATGATTCGCTTTATGAGCGTTGTTAAGGTCAAATCATGCACGCCAAAGGCGATCTCGGGGCCTATGGCAACTTTGCACCATTTCGAATGATTGCGCGTAACCCAGATAAGCCACTGTTTTTCATTGTGATTTTCAGGAAACCGCATAGCGTTTTCCTATCCAACCAATCATGCATGACAATCCTGATGAAGCGCTCCAACACCCTGCCACCTGATCAGATGACCCCCGCTCAGCGCCGCGCCGAACTGTGCGGATTGCTGGCGCTTGGCCTGATCCGGCTGCGGATGCTTGAACGGGGCGAAGTCTCTGATCAGACTGGAGAAAGTTGCCTACACTGTCCGCCCGACCAATGCCTTCATGCAACTCCAACCCACCGGAGAGTTGCATGACCAAACCCGATCCCATCCCCGCGCGCTTGGCCGCGCTCAAGACAACGCCAACGCCAGACTTGAAGGCACAATGGCGCGACCTTTTCGAGACCGAACCGCCGCCGTTCAACCGCCGTTACCTCGAAAGCCGCTTGGCCTATCGTATCCAGGAACTGGCCTATGGCGGGCTGAAACCCGAAACGATCAATCGGCTGGAAGCCTTGGGCGAACAGCTTGACGGCGGCAATATCACCACGCGCCGCATCCGGGCTGATCTGAAGCCCATCGCGGGAACGCGCCTGATCCGCGAATGGCAGGGTGTTGAGCAGATCGTCACCGTTACTCACGACGGGTTCGAATGGCAGGGGCGACCGTACCAGTCGCTGTCGGCCATCGCCCGCGCCATCACCGGCACGCGCTGGAACGGCTGGGTCTTTTTCGGGCTGAAAAACCATCGGAGGACGGCATGAACAAACCTGTCGTCCGCAAGCTGCGCTGCGCGGTATATACCCGCAAATCCTCCGAGGAAGGGCTTGAGCAGGAGTTCAACAGTCTGCACGCGCAGCGCGAGGCCTGCGAAGCCTATATCGCCAGTCAGCGGTCGGAAGGCTGGGTGCTGGTTCGTGACCAGTATGATGACGGCGGCATCTCGGGCGGCACTCTGGAACGCCCCGGCCTGAAGCGGCTGCTGGCCGACATCGAGGATGGGCTGGTTGACGTGGTGGTCGTCTACAAGATTGACCGCCTGTCCCGCTCGCTGATGGATTTTTCCAAGCTGGTCGAGGTTTTCGACCGGAACGGCGTGACCTTCGTCTCGGTGACGCAGTCGTTCAACACCACCACTTCCATGGGGCGGCTGACGCTGAACATCCTGCTGTCCTTCGCCCAGTTCGAACGCGAGGTGACGGCCGAACGCATTCGCGACAAGGTCCGTGCCAGCCGGATGAAAGGCATGTGGATGGGTGGCTGTCCTCCGTTGGGCTATGAGGTCAAGGACCGGAAACTGATCGAAAACCCCGGCGATGCCGCCCATGTTCGCTGGGTCTTCGCTCGGTTCATCGAAATCGGATCGGGCACGGTGCTGGCGCGCGAACTGGCCGAACGGGGCGTCACCACCAGCCGGGGCCACCGCATCGACAAGAAGTTCATCTACCGGATGCTGAACAACCGGGTCTACATCGGCGAGGCCGTTCACAAAGGGACCAGCTACCCCGGCGAGCATGCGGCGATCATTGACCGCGAACTTTGGGATGGTGCCCATGCCATCCTGACCGAGAGCCC
>Ga0208100_100118_pt1 | contig 34540 bp, 30 predicted proteins | sample SubbioR11_8A_Aug_FD_184817 | JGI IMG/M metagenome (GOLD analysis project Ga0208100, IMG submission 184817) | Serpentinite rock and fluid subsurface biosphere microbial communities from McLaughlin Reserve, California, USA - CR11_8A_Aug (SPAdes) | ecosystem: Environmental > Terrestrial > Deep... | reverse complement strand
AGCAGATCCGAGTAGTGGTTCTTCCGGGTTTCGTGGGGGTGGATTTACGCTGACGCGCACGAGTTGCATGGAGGTGCGCGATGGACAGCAAGGAGCTGTATGCGGTGCTGCTGGGGGTGAGGACGCCATGGATGGTGGCGGCGGTCGAGATGGACGTGGCCAAGCAGGAGGTGGTGGTGCAGGTGACGCATCCGGCCGGCACGCGGTTGCGCTGCCCGCGGTGCGAGCGCGAGCTGCCGGTGTTCGATCACCTGGCCGAGCGCCGCTGGCGGCACCTGGACAGCTGCCAGTTCCTGACCTACCTGCAGGCGCGGCCGCCGCGCGTGCACTGTCCGGAGCACGGCAAGCACGCGGTGGCGTTGCCGTGGGCCGAAGGGGCGTCGCGTTTCACTACGATGTTCGAGGCGCTGGCCATCGACGTGCTGCTGGCGACGAACGTGAAGAACGCGGCGGTGCTGCTGCGGGTCAGCTGGGACGAGGCCTGGGGCCTGATGGAGCGGGCCGTGACCCGTGGCCGTGCCGCCAAGGCGCGCGCGGTGCCGGAGCACATCGGCATCGATGAGAAGGCGATCGCCAAGGGGCACCAGTACATGACGCTGGTCAGTGATCTGGACGGGGCCACCGTCGAGTACATCGGCGAGGAGCGCAAGGAGGCGACGCTCACGGCGTACTACGAGGCGTTCAGTCCCGAGCAGCGCTGCGGCATCCAGGCGGTGTCGATGGACATGTGGCCACCCTACATCAAGGCCACGCAGGACGCGGTGCCGGGTGCCGAGGACAAGATCGTGTTCGACCGCTTCCACATCATGCAGCACGTGCACGATGCGCTCGACCGGGTGCGGCGCCAGGAGAACAAGGCCTTGCGCGCCGCCGGCGACGACACGCTGGTGCGCAGCAAGTACCTGTGGCTGCGGAGCGCGCACAGCCTGAGCGAGGAGGCGCAGCGCCGCATCACGCCGCTGATGGATTCGAGCCTGAAGACGGCGCGCGCCTGGGCGATGAAGGAGAGCCTGCGCAACTGGTGGAGCTACCGCAGCCGAGCGCACGCCGCACAGTTCTGGAAGCGCTGGTACTTCTGGGCCACGCACAGCCGCCTGCCGCCGATGATCGAGGCGGCCCGGCTGATCCAGCGCCATCTGGCCAACGTGCTGACCTACTTCACGCATCGCATCACCAACGCGGTCGCCGAGGGCCTGAACTCCAAGATCGCGACGATCCAGAAGCGCGCCTGTGGCTTCCGCAACCGCGACCACTTCAAGATCGCCGTGTACTTCCACTGCGGCGGCCTGCAGCTCGCCCCTCAGAGACCGACCCCCACGAAAGCCTGAAGGACCCGAGTAGTCAGCCGCCTTCCCGAACTTGTCGAAGTACCAGCGCTCAGGCTCCGGTTCGCATGCTTCGCCGTGCAGAGTTGCGAGTTTGCGAACCAGGTCGAGCGTTATCTCCCAACCAGTCGGAATGCCCGCCGCTCTCGATATGCCCGAGCCAAGGAGGACCGCGTAGACGCCGCGATTCGCCTGAATTGAGAAGGCAAGCGAGTGAATCGGGTCAATCATGCGTTCCTCGAACAGCCCGCAATAAGTCGTCCATCACGCCGCCTCGACTATGGATTGCGCATTCTTGACGCGGAGCTCGCCAGAGATGAGCTTCGGCAGCAGCGCGTCGCGCGCGGCGGCGAGGGTCTTCGTCTCATCGACGCAGGCGCGGAGTTTCGCGAACCACGGCCGGATGGTTCGCTCGAAAGCACGGCACAGCTCCTTGCCCGCAAACACGAACGGCATCGTGTTCATCCGACCTTGCGACAGCTTCGGCTGAACGGCACCGGTCACATACGGCGCGACAGGTTCGAAGTGGAAGTGCAGATAGAGCTGCTCAGTGCTCACCGCGCCTCGACCCTGGAGAACGTGAGCGTGGTTGTTCACCCAAATCTTGCCCCACACGTATTGCGTGACCGCCGTCCCATTGTTCTGGACCACCGATCCGTCTTCGCCGACCAGCAGGTGGATGCCGTCGAACAGGTAGTCGTCCACGTAGTCCATAACTCCAGCAGCACCGTGATAGGGGTACGGGCCTTGACGCTCAGAACGGTCAGCTCCCGATACGGGAACGCGCTTCGAATCGAAGTTGACCATATGGTCGCCGACTGACTGCACCTCCCACCCCTCCGGAATCTCGCCGAGTTCGGAGTCGACGAGGCGGGCGGGGAAGAGGTCGGCCAGCGGCTTGGGCAGGCCGGGGTCGCGGCCCTCCATCTTGGCGCGGACGGGGTCGAAGTCGACGAACCACGACTTGAAGAGAGCGCGCGCCATCGCCTCCAGCGTCTCGTTCATCCGCCGGTTCAGCTCGATCTTGTCGTCCAGCGTGCCGAGGATGTGGGCGATGGCGCGTTGGTCATCCAGCGGCGGCACGTCGAGATCGAGCATGTAGACCGCAGCCCGCGTAGTCGAGGGTATCGGCGAGCCATCGTCGACTTCTCCGAGTTTGTAGTGCTTGATGGCGTAGTACAGCCACCGCATGTCGATTTCGGACTTCGGTACGACGTAGTACGCCGTGTCGATTACGTGGAAGGGGTCCCGCGAGAATTCCACGCCGCGGTAAGCGCCCTTGCGACCCAGGATGACGCCTGGTCCCTGAGCGAGCGGCTCTGCTGTCCAGCCAATCGGCCCGTTGGAGCCAAACACGCGGTACGAGCCTTGCGCCGTGTCGTGGCCACGCAAGGCTTTGCCGTATTCCAGCGAGATTTCGTCGCCCCATGTCGATGCGCGCCACTCACCCGCCATACCCAAGCTCCCGCAGGTTGGCGGCAATCGCAGCATCGAGCATCGTGGCCTCGGCCTGTCCGCAACAGCGCACGATCACACCTTCCTCCGCGACGGCTTACGTGGCGCTCCAGCTCCGGCAAGTTCGGCCTCGATCTCTTCGACCGTGGGCAGACTGCCCTGCAGCGCCTTGGGCAGCTTGTCGACGAGCGCGGTCTCCCATTCGGCGATGCCGACAGGGCGCTTCAGATGCCGCAGGGCGTACTCGACCACGAACTCATTCTTGCCGCGGCACAGGAGCAGGCCGATGGTGGGCTGGTCGTCGGGGTGGCGCAGCAGATCATCGGCGGCGGAGAGATAGAGGTTCAACTGGCCGACAAAGCCCGGGTCGAAGGCGACGGCCTTCAACTCGACGACCACGTAGCAGCGCAGCTTCAGGTGGTAGAAGAGCAGGTCGATGATGAAATCCTGGTCGCCCACTTCGAGCGGTACCTGCCGGCCCACGAAGGCGAATCCGCTGCCCAGTTCGAGAAGGAAACGCTGGATGTGATCGATGAGGGCGCGCTCGACCTCGCGCTCGCGGCGCGGGTCGGCGGTGCCGAGGAAGTCGAAGAGGTACGGATCCTTGAAGACCTGCGCCGCCATGTCCGAATCGGCGGGCGGCAACGTCAGCGCGAAGTTGTTGCGCGCCTTGCCCTGCCGCTCGTGCAGGCGCCGCTCGATCTGCAGCGCGAGGATGCTGCGGCTCCAGCCGTGCTCGACGCATTGGCCCGCGTACCAGTGGCGCGCCTGCGGATCGCGCACCTTGTCGAGCAGCACGACATTCTGGCCCCAGGGAAGATTTGGCAACAGCCGTTGCACAATTTCGGCGTCCGGCCAGGCCGATGCGAAGTCACGCATGTATCGCAGGTTCCGCGGTGAGAGCCCCGACATGTCGGGGAAGGCCTCGCGGAGGTCGGTGGAGAGCCGATCGATGACCTTCGCGCCCCACCCCTCGCGTGCCTGGCGAGCGAGGATGGTGCGCCCCAAGTCCCAGTAGAGCTGGAGCATGGCCGCGTTGGCGGCCAGGACGGAGCGAAGGCGCGCCTGCTGGATTCGCGCCTTCATCTCGCTCAGTGTGTCGCCGTACCCGCTCGGCACCTCGGACCTCGGCGGCGCAACGGGGAACAGGGCCCGTCCGTCGGACCGTACGCGGCCCAGCGAGCGCCGGACTTGTGCCAAAGGCTGCGACGGTTTCTTTGCCGCCGTCTTACTACTGGCCATACCCAAGCTCCTTCAGGTTGGCGGCGATCGCGGCATCGAGCTTCGCGGCCTCGGCCTGCTGCTCTCGCAGTGCCGCGGTGAGCCGTCGCATCTTCTGCTCGAACGGCTCGGCCTCAACCTCCTGCGCCTCGGCGCCGACGTAGCGGCCGGGCGTGAGCACGTGGCCGTGCTTGCGCACTTCGGAAAGCTCCGCGCTCTTGCAGAAGCCGGGGACGTCGGCGTACTCGCCGCCTTCCTTCTCGCCGCGCCACGCGTGGTAGGTGTCGGCGATGCGGGCGACATCCTCGTCGGTCAGTTCGCGATGCGTGCGGTCGACCATACGGCCGAGCTTGCGGGCGTCGATGAAGAGCACTTGGCCGCGGCGGTCGCGCAGTGAGATTGGGTCCCGGCCTTCGCCGGGACGACGGCCGCCCCGCTTGTCGCGCGCCAGGAACCACAGGCACGCGGGGATCTGCGTCGAGTAGAAGAGCTGGCCCGGCAGCGCGACCATGCAGTCCACCAGGTCGGCTTCGATCAGGCGCTTGCGGATCTCGCCCTCGCCGGACTGGTTGGACGACATCGAACCGTTGGCCAGCACGAAGCCGGCCACGCCCGCTGGCGCGAGGTGGTGGACGATGTGCTGTACCCAGGCGAAGTTGGCGTTGCCGGCAGGCGGTGCGCCGTACTGCCAGCGCTTGTCGTCGCGCAGGCGCTCGCCGCCCCAGTCGGAGATGTTGAAGGGCGGGTTGGCGAGGATGAAGTCGGCCTTCAGGTCCGGATGGCGGTCGTTGTGGAAGGTGTCGCCCTGCGCGATCTGGCCGCTGTCGATGCCGCGGATGGCCAAGTTCATGCGCGCCAGCCGCCAGGTGGTGTAGTTCGACTCCTGGCCGTAGATCGAGAGGTCGGCCCGCTTCTGTCCACCGGCCTTGCCGCCCCCGGATCGCGGTCCGGGGCAGGCGTTGCCATTGCCGTTGCTGTGCGCACGGATGAACTCCACCGACTGCACGAACATGCCCGATGAGCCGCAGCACGGGTCGTACACGCGGCCGCGGTAGGGCTCGAGCATCTCGACCAGCAGCTTGACCACGCAGCGCGGCGTGTAGAACTCGCCGCCCTTCTTGCCCTCGGCGCTGGCGAACTGCGAGAGGAAGTATTCGTAGACGCGGCCGAGCACGTCCTTGGCGCGGCTGGCTTCGTCGCCGACCCTGATGTTGCTGATCATGTCGATCAACTGGCCCAGGCGTACTTTGTCCAGCGCAGGGCGGGCGTAGTCCTTGGGCAGCACGCCCTTCAACGCCGGGTTGTCTCGCTCGATGCCGGCCATCGCGTCGTCGACGAGCTGGCCGATGGTGCTCTGGCGTGCCTGCGCCTTCAGGTGCGGCCAGCGCGCCTCGGGCGGCACCCAGAAGATGCTTTGCGCGCGGTATTCGTCGGGGTCTTCGGGGTCGGCGCCCTGGGCCTTCTCGGCCACCAACGCGGCGTGCTTCTCCTCGAAGGCGTCGGAGATGTATTTCAGGAACAGCAGGCCGAGGCAGACGTGCTTGTACTCGGCAGCGTCCATGCTGCCGCGCAGGGCGTCGGCCATCTGCCAGAGCTGGGCTTCGTAGCCGACGGTGGCGGCGCTGTCGGCGATCTCTTTCTGGCGCTTGGGCATCGATGGCTGCTCGGTCGGTGAGAAGGACGAAGTCTGGATTCTGCGTCCTGAGAAATCCAGAAGGAAAGCGAACCGCCGTGCCAGCGGGCGCGGGCAGTGCGCATCCGACTTACCGTGTGTTGAGCAAACCTACTCAACGTCCCGAGCAAACGGCGAAGGGCAGATCCGCTCGCCCTGGGCGCCGCGTTCTACGAGCGCACACCCGCCAGGTCGAGAAAGAACACGAACTCGCGCGCCACGTCGCGCAGGCGCTCGAAGCGGCCGCTCTTGCCGCCGTGGCCGGCTTCCAGGTCCATGTGCAGCAGCAGCGGGTTGGTGTCGGTCTTGCGCGCGCGCAGACGGGCGACGTACTTGGCCGGCTCGAAGTACTGCACCTGCGCGTCCCACAGGCCGGCGTGAACGATCATCGGCGGGTAAGGCTTGCGTTCGAGGTTGTCGTACGGCGAGTAGGCGAGCATGCGGTCGTGCGCGCTCTTGTCGCGCGGGTCGCCCCACTGGGTCCACTCGTTGGCGGTGAGCGGGATGGTCTCGTCGAGCATCGTCGTCACCACGTCGACGAACGGCACCCACAGCGAGATGCCCGCGTACTTCATGCCGGCCTGGTTGGCGATCGCGCCCATCAGCAGGCCGCCGGCCGAGCCGCCGCTGGCAAACACCTTGCCTGCGTACTTCTCGCGCACGAGGAAGTCGGTGACGTCGACGAAGTCGTTGAAGGTGTTCTGCTTGTTCGCGAGCTTGCCGTCCTCGTACCAGCCTTCGCCGAGCTCGGCGCCGCCGCGCACGTGCGCGATCGCAAAGGCGAAGCCGCGGTCGATCAGCGACAGCGCCTCGCGCGGCAGGTGCGGGTCGTACGAGTAGCCGTAGGCGCCGTAACCGTGCAGGACGAGCGGCGCACTGCCGTCGCGCCGGTAGCGATCGGTGCGCCACATGATCGACACCGGGATGCGCTGGCCGTCCCGACTGGGCGCCCACAGCCGCGCCGTCTCGTACAAGCTGCGGTCGTAGCCGATCACCGGCCGCTCCTTGAGCAGCGTGCGCGCGCCGGTGGCCAGATCGACGTCGTATTCTCGCGTGGGTGTGACCATCGAGTCGTAGCGGTAGCGCAGCCGCGGCAGCGCCGCATCGAGGTTGGTGCCGATCGCCATCGCGAACGCCGGCTCGTCGGCCGGCACCGCAAACGGCGCGCGGCCGCCGGCCTCGGGCCAGGGCAGCACGCGCAACTGCGCGTTGGCATCGACCCGCTCCTCCACCACCAGCGCGGTGTCGAACAGGGCAAAGGCCTCGATCGTCGCTTGCTCGCGGCCGGAGACGAGCTCGGTCCAGCGCTGCGCATCGGCCAGTTCGCCGTCGCGCGCCTGCATCAGCCGGAAGTTGCGCGCGCCGTCGTTGGTGCGGATCACCCAGCGGCCGTGCAGGTGGTCGGCGTAGCTGCGCACGTCGGCGCGCCGCGGCATCGCCACCGCCGGCGCGTCGGCCGGCGAGGCCATCGGCACCATGCGCAGTTCGGTCGTCGTGAAGCCGGTGATCCAGATCGTGACGAACTGGCGCGACGCGGTGTGGCCGACCGAGGTGAACAGCGTCTTGTCCGGCTCGTCGTAGACCAGCGCGTCGGCCTGCGGATCGCTGCCGCGCAGGTGGCGGTACACCGGGCCGGATTGCAGCGTCTGCGGGTCCTGCCGGATGTAGAAGAGCGTCTCGCTGTCGGCGGCCCACACCATCTCCTCGAGCACGCCGCCGATCGCCTCCGGCAGCACCTCGCCGCTGGCGAGATTCTTGATGCGCAGCGTGTTGATGCGCCGGCCGACCGTGTCTTCGGTCCACGCCAGCCACTGGTTGTCGGGGCTCACCGCCCAGCCGCCGAGCTCGAAGAACGGCAGACCGCGCGCCATCGCCGGCTCGTCGAGGATCACTTCCTCGGGCGCGGCCGGATCGCAGCCGTCGACGCCGCCGCGGCGGCGCAGATGCCGCGGGTACTCGGCGCCGGTGTCGTAGCGCCGCCAGTACCAGTAGCCGTTGTCGTACACCGGCACGCTGGCGTCGTCTTCCTTGATGCGCGCGCGCATCTCGCGTACCAGCGTCTCGTGCAGCGGCGCCAGATGCGCCAGCATCGCCTCGGTGTAGGCGTTCTCGGCGCGCAGGTAGTCGAGGATCTCGGGCCGCTTGCTGTCGGGGTCGTCGTCGCGCAGCCAGTAGTACTCGTCGATGCGCTCGCCGTGCGGGCCGCTGACCGTGTGCGGCACCTGCCTGGCGATCGGCGGCTGCGGCCCGTCCTTGACGTTGGTACTCATCGCAAAAGTCCTCGGTGAAACGGTGGCCGCCGCCAGCGCGGCCAGCAGGTCGCGGCGCAGCACTGCGGCTAGGCGAGCGCGATCTCGCCGCGCGGCGTGCGCAGACGCGCGCTCAGTGCGCGCGGCCCGGCCTTCAAGTCGATCGGGCCCATCAGCCTGAGCGCGCGAAACAGCGGCACGATGCTCGCTGCCGCCGGATGCGCGAGATCGAGCGCCAGCAGTTCGCAGCCGCTGTCGGCCAGCGCGGCCGCCGGATGCTCGCTGCTCCACTCGATCACCGCCGGCAGCACGCCGCCGAAGTTCAGCCGTCCTTCAGCCGGCAGCGCGAACTGCCACGCATAGGCGTTGCGCGAGAACGGTGTCACCTCGCCCAGCGCCGGCACGCGGCGCACGGCCTCGCAGATGTCGCCGGTGGCGGCGACCCACGTCAGCAGGAACGGCGCCTGTGCGGCGCGCGCCCGCACCTCGGGGCGGTCGAGATCGAACCAGCGCGGATGCGCGGGCGCGGGCGCGTCGGGATCGATCGCGATCAGCTCCAGATAGATCCGCGGACCGAGCCTGAGCAGCCGGTTGTGGGTGCCCATCGTCGCGTGCTTGCCGCCGGGCGCCGGGGCGACCCCGAGCCGGTCCTGCGCCCATGCCGAGCCCTGGTTGAGGTCGGCGCAGGCGACGACGAGGTGGTCGATCTCACAACGCATCCGGCGATGGTAGCGGCAGGGCCGGCGGGTCGCCTTCGGGCCGATTCCGGCGCTCGTTGCGGGCTGCGCGTCGCGCCATCGACGCATCCGGAGCCCGGTCCGTGCTGCGGATCGGCCCGCCGGCCACGCGGACCGGCCGGCGCCGTCACTATGCTTGCCAAGGTCGTCGCCGTCGCACCGGTGCAACCTGCTGGCGGGTGCGCTCGTCGACGCCGTTGACCCGCGACCGCGCAGTCCAGGTGGACGCCGACTCGCGCACCAGCGTGCCGCACATCCATGCGGTGGGCGACGTCGCGCACCGCCTGCAGCTCACCCCGGTGCGATCCGCGAGCGCGCCGCGTTTGCACAGACGCTCTTCGGCGGCCGCCCGACCGCAGCCGAGGATTTCGTCACGCTGAGGGAGAAGGTGACGCGGCGCGCGGACGCGTGATCGCCGAGGCGGTTGCACGGCGGGCGGAATGGCGGGTTCAGGGGGGTCGGCTATGGAGTGGATGACCTGCTTCGGAGTTCGGCCATAAGGCGACGCTCGCCGTTGCATTTGACTCTTCCCTGAAACCGACACTCCCTCAGCCGCTTTCGACGATCACGGGCGCGGCAGGACGGTTGACGATCGTATCCGTATGGATACAATAAGCGCATGTTCACGGTCCGGCTGACGTCCCAGTTCGAGGAGTGGCTTGACGAGTTGGATGATCATCGCGCGCAGGTTCGCATCGCCGCGCGCCTTCGTCAGGCCGAGGCAGGCAACCTGGGCGACTGGAAGTCGGTGGGCGGCGAGATTTCCGAGATGCGGGTGAACTTCGGTCCTGGCTATCGCCTGTACTTCACTCGACGCGGAAAGATCCTCATCGTGATGCTCGCGGGTGGCGATAAGTCAAGTCAGGCAGCGGACATTCGTCGGGCGAAGCGAATGCTCGACCAGCTGGAGTTGGATTGATGAGCAAAGCCAAGACCAAGGTCAAGCTGACCCCGTTTGATGCGGCCCGATACCTCACGGACGATGCCGCGGTTGCCGAGTACATGACGGCGATCCTGGAAACCGGAGATCCGGATCTCCTCTTGCTGGCGTTGGCTGACGTCGCGCGCGCACGCGGAATGGCGCAGGTCGCGAGGGACGCTGGCCTCGGACGCGAGAGCCTCTACAAGGCGCTCGCGCCTGGCGCCAAGCCGCGCTACGACACCATCATGAAGGTCATGCGCGCTCTTGGCGTTCAACTCGCAGCCAAGGCAGCTTGATTGCTTCGCTCCGAGTCGGCTTTCGATTAGGCGAATGGACCGTACTGGGTCGGTAGTACCAACCATTGGCAGTGCCGAAAGCCGCCGTCCTGCGGGGCACGCGATAGGCAATGCTTCATGAGCGGCTTGCGGGTTGCCGAATCCGACCAACACTTCCGGGACGTTTGCCGCTTCCGAACAGTTCGGGCCGACTACGACGGTCCGGCCGCATGCAATGCTTCGCTTTGCCCGCTGGATCGCTGAAATGAAACCTCCCGGAGTGTCATCCCCGCCCCCGATCGGAGTCGAGGGCAGGCTCCAGCGGGGATCTTCCCCGCGCAAGCGGGGATCTAGCGCAGCAACGAAGCTGGGTTCCCGCTACAGCCTGCCCCCGCGAAGGCGGGGGCGGGAACGACACCGTCGGTTTCATGCGTCGCGGGTCGCGCGCAGCGTGGTGGAGCAACTGACATGCTGAGACGAATCAACCTGGACCGTCGCCCTGGCCTTCCTGGTGCTCATCGCCTATCCGCCGCTGTGGCCGGTGCCGGTAAGCCCGGTGAGCGTGCTCGTGCCGGCGTCGCCTGGCTACACCGGCGCGCACGCGGCCAACCAGCGCCTGGCAGATCTGCAGATCATCGACTTGGGTGCAGAGGAAGGCCCGGAGCATGTCGCCTTCAGGCCCGGCGGCACGCCGCTGACGCGGAAAAGCTGAGGACCGTTGCTGAGGGAGTCGATTCCCGGCTTGCGGGCAGCGCGTCAATTGCGGTGCGCCCGAGTTCCGACGTGACGACGACTTGCCGGACCGGCAGGAAAGCATTCACGATTGCACCACGAGCGCAGCCCAAGGGGGCGCAATGGCACCAGTCGACCCGAGCAGGCTAGATCGCGTTGTCGCCGAAGCGCGACGTGCCGCCGATGAGCGTGCAAAGAACTATCGTGAGCGCGCGCTGAAGATCTATCCGTGGATCTGCGGTCGCTGTGCTCGCGAGTTCACGCGGGCAAATCTGCGTGAGTTGACCGTTCACCACCGTGACCACAATCACGACAACAACCCAGTGGACGGCAGTAACTGGGAACTGCTTTGTCTTTATTGCCACGACAACGAGCACCAACGGGAGTTGGAGGCCGCCCAAGCTGCTGGCAGTGGCTCGACGAGCGCAGTTCGGGTGACGACCTATTCGCCGTTCGCCGATCTCAAGGAGCGGCTCCGGAGACAGGGTTCGACGAAGTGATGCCCCGTCGGGCTTCGCGGAAGACCGCTGTGGGGCGACTGACGGGATGGAAAGACCGATCAAATGGAATTTCTAGCGCGACAAACCACGATCGGCGCACCTGACGCACGGACGTGCAGTACTCGGCGAGAGGAATCGAGACGGGATTGTCCATGACCGATGACGATCCTCACTACCACGGCCACCGCCAGCGTCTGCGCGAGCGATTCCTTAAAGGCGGGCTGGCAGCCTTCGCCGACTACGAGGTGGTCGAACTGCTCCTGACGTTGGCGATTCCACGATCGGACGTGAAGCAGCCGGCCAAAGCGCTGATCGCGCGGTTCGGGAATCTCCGCGCCATCCTTGATGCGCCCATTGACGAGCTTCGGGCCGTCCACGGCATCGGCAACGCCACGCCGGTGGCACTCCAGATCATCAAGGCCGCTGCCACGCTCTACCTTCAGCAAAGCGTCGAAGGCCGCGACTCTTTAGCAGATCCCGTTCGGCTCGCGGAGTTCTGGCGCATGCGGATCGGCGCCCTGCAGAACGAGGTCTTCGAGGTGGCGTATCTTGACTCAGGCTACCGGCTGTTGCGCGACGGCGTGGAGACCCTTGAAGAGGGCACCATCGACCGTGCGACGGTTTACCCGCGACGCGTCATCGAAGCGGCGCTGAAGCGCGGAGCGGCGGCGGTCGTGCTGGCGCACAACCACCCGAGCGCCAATCTCACGCCGAGCGAGCACGACAAGCTTCTCACCCGCGCCATCATCCTCGCTGCGGAGACGGTGCACCTCAAGGTGGTCGATCACCTGATCGTGTCGGCACAGGACACGTTCAGCTTTCGAAAGGCGGGGCTCTTGTGAGCATCGCGCCCGCCATCGCAGAGCACTACCGGGCGCTCAATGACGCCCAGCGGGCGATCGTGGGCCATCTCGACGGACCCTTGCTCGTGATCGCCGGCCCGGGCTCCGGCAAGACCTACAGCATCGTCCTGCGCGCGCTGAACCTGCTGCTGCTGGGGAAGGCTCACCCGAGGCAGATTGTTCTCTGCACGTTTACCGAGAAGGCGGCATTCGAGATGCGCGATCGCCTCGCCGCCGCCGCGCGGACCGTCGGGTACAAGGGCGACCTTTCTGAGCTGACCGCCTCGACGATCCACAGCCTCTCCAACCGCATCCTGAGCCAGCACCGGCACCGCACCGAGCTAGGGCACAGCTACGACACGCTGGATGAGCTGACCCAGCTCCTCTTCGTCTTCGAGCATTTCGACGAGATCATCGGTTCGGCCGAGAACGACCAGTTCCTTCGCCGCTGGAAGACCCGCTGGACCGCCATCGAAGGGGCGCGCGCCTACTTCGACAAAATCACCGAGGAGCTGGTCGACCCGGAGCGCCTCGTCGCTTCGGTCGATCCGTTCATCCGCGCGATCGGCGAGGCGTACCACCGCTACCAGCGCGCCCTGGTGGCGGCGAACCGGACCGACTTCGCCCACCTGCAGCGCCTCGTGTTCGACCTGCTGGGCGAGGCGGCGACAGCGGACGCCGTGACGCATGACCTGCGCTATGTCCTGGTCGACGAGTACCAGGACACGAACTTCATCCAGGAGCAGCTCCTGCTCAAGCTCACCGAGCGCAGCGGCAACCTGTGCGTGGTCGGCGACGAGGATCAGAGCCTGTACCGCTTCCGGGGCGCCACGGTCCGGAACATTCTCGAGTTCCCGCAGCGCCTCCCCGGTTGCCGCGTCGTGAAGCTCGAGACCAACTACCGCTCGCATCGCGCCATCGTCGAACGCTACGACCGCTGGATGGCCTCGGCCGACTGGTCGAATCCGCACGGCGCGTCGTTCCGCTTCGACAAGACCATCCACGCCGACGCGGACGGGTCGCACCCCGACTATCCGGCGGTCATCAGTATCTGGGGGCGCGACCACCGCGACGAAGCGACGCGCTTCGCGGACCTCGTCGCGTTCCTGAAAACCAACGCCGTGGTCGCGGACTACAGCCAGATCGCACTCCTGCTACACAGCGTCCGCGAGGAGCACAGCGGGCCGTATCTGGCGGCGCTCGAAGCGAAGGGCATCCCGGCGTTCTGTCCCCGCGCCCGCGCCTACTTCGAGGTTCCCGAGGTGCGCGACCTCGTCGCCTGCTTCGCCGTGATCTTCGGCTGGCACGGCGGCGGGCGCGGCCAGGTGGCGGGCGCCGTGGCGGAGCTCGCCGGCTACGTGGACGGCGCGATCGTCCAACTCGGCCGCCGCTTCGGCTCGCCGCATCCGCTTGCCGCGTCGCTCCAGCGCTGGACAAGCGAGATCGATCGCCTGCGCGAAGGCGAGGCGCTCGACCTCCGGCCGGCCGATTACCTCTATCACCTGCTCGCCCTGGAACCGTTGCGCAGCGCCGTCCAGCACGAGAACACGGCGCGCAATCTCGCGATCTTCTCCCAGCTCCTGAGCCTCTTCCAGAGCTACTACCACTACACCGTCGTCACGCACAAGAACCGCGAGTTCCTGCGCCTGCACTTCTTCAACAGCTTCCTGCGCCTGCTCTACGACGGCGGCATCAACGAGTACGAGGACCCGGACCAGCCCTTCCCCACCGGCCACGTGCAGGTGATGACCATCCACCAGGCCAAGGGACTTGAGTTCCCGGTGGTGGTGGTCGGCTCGCTCTCCAACCAGCTTTCGAGCCCCAAGCAGACGGACCGCGACCTCGGGCCGTTCTACCACCGGCCGCCTTTCGAGCCCGAGAGCCGGATCACCCTCTTCGACCGGATGCGGCTGCACTACGTCGCCTTCTCGCGCCCGCAGAAGGTGCTGGTACTCACAGCACACCAGGCGCCGAAGGACCACTTCGCGCCCATCTGGCAGGGGCTGCCCCAGTGGCCCTACGTCGAGAAGGAGCTGCTCGCCGCGCAGTGCTTCGAGGTGCGCGAGCGGATGCCGGTGAAGAAGGCCTACAGCTTCACCGGCGACCTCAAGATCTACGAGACCTGCCCGCGCCAGTACCAGTTCTTTCGCGAGTACGACTTCACGCCCTCGCGCTCGGCGGTGATCTTCTTCGGCCTGCTGGTGCACCAGACCATCGAGGAGATCCACCGCCTTGCGCTCGACGGCAAGCTCGACACGCTGGCCGAGCCGCGCATCCGCGAACTCTTCGAGCGCACGTTCCGCTTCCTCACGCTCTCCGACGTGCGCCCGATCGGCGACGCGGCGAAGGATTCCGCGTTCGCGCAGGTGATGAACTACTTCCGCCAGAACCGCGACGAGATGCGCCGGGTGATCCAGACCGAGGTGGACGTCTCGCTGGAGAAAGACGGCTACATCCTCGCCGGCAAGGTGGACCTGCTGCTCGGCGGCGACGGCAAGCTCGAGCTGCTCGACTTCAAGACCTCGCCGCGCCCCAAGGACAGCCCGGAGCTGATCGCCGCCTACGAGCGCCAGCTCTGCACCTACGCGCACATCCTGGAGCGACGCCACGGTCGGCACGTGGACCGGCTGCTGCTCTACTGGACCTCGGAGCCCCGCAAGCAAGATGCGCTGATGGTCCTGCCCTACGAGCCGGCGCGGGTCGAAGAGGCAGGCCGGTACTTCGACGAGACGGTGCGCCGCATCCAGGCGCGCGAGTTCGCGGTCACGGCGCCGCCCGAGGCGGCGATCTGCAAGGAGTGCGACCTCAAGATGCTGTGCCACGCCGAAGGGATCATCCGGCGCGAGGAGGTTGTCGCGTGAAGCCCGCCGATCTGCGCATCCTGATCCAGGAGGGCGAGGGAACGACCCTCGAATTCAAGGAGAGCCTTCCCGCTTCCCTGGCCCGCGATCTCGTGGCGATGGCGAACACGATCGGAGGCCGGATCCTGCTCGGCGTGCGCGACGACGGCACGGTCGTTGGCGTGAAGGACTCAAACAACCTTCGCGCCCGCATCCAGGACATGGCCCGCAACTGCGACCCGCCGGTCATCGTGCTTGTCGAACCGGCGGCTGAAGTCATGGTGATCCATGTGCGGGAGAGTGAGGCCAAGCCGGTGCAATGCAGCGAGGGGTTTTTCTGGCGGCAGGGGGCGGCGACACAGAAACTCAACCGCGAGGAGATCCGCGACTTCTTCCGGGTCGAGGGGGCGGTCCGCTTCGACCTCGCGCCCTGCCCGCGCTTTCGCTACCCACAGGACTTCGACCGCGGAAAGTACAACGCCTGGCTGAGGCTTTCCGGCATTACCGGCAAGCCGCGCACCGAAGACGTGCTCGTGAACATCGAGGCCGCCGAACGCGCCGGCGGCAAGCTCCTCTTCCGCAACGCCGGTGTGCTCTTCTTCGCCAGGAACGTGCGCCACTTCTTCAACCAGGCGTACATCACGTGCCTGCTCGCCAAGGGCGCGGACAAGGTCCACATCCTTGACCGCAAGGACTTCGATGGTGGCGTGGTGGCCGACATCGAGGAGGCGCTGCGCTTCATCGAGCGCAACACCCGCCTCGCCTACCGGATCGAGCGCCTCCAGCGCGAGAACATCCCAGAGTACCCGATGAAGGCCCTGCGCGAGGCGATTACCAACGCCGTGATGCATCGCGACTGGTTCGTCGAGGGGGCCAACGTCTTCGTAGAGATATACACCGACCGCATCGAGGTGGTGAGCCCAGGCGGGCTGCCCAAGGGGATGACGCTGGCCGACCTCGGGCGCAAGAGCGTGCGTCGCAACGCGCTCATCGCCGATCTCCTGCACCGGATCGACTTCATCGAGAAGGCCGGCACCGGCGTCAAGCGCATCCGCGACGAGGCACGCGAGGGCGGCTATCCCGAGCCCGAGTGGGAGGCCAACGGGTTCGTCACGACGATTTTTTGGCCGAATCCGGGCATCCGGGCACAGGCCACGGCCGAGCAGCGGAAGCAGGCCGACCGGGCCGGGGCCCAGTCACCGACCCAGTCACCGACCCAGTCACCGACCCAGTCACCGACCCAGTCACCGACCCAGTCACCGACCCAGTCGACCGACCCAGTCCGGCGACTCCTGGAGGCGTTGCGGGATCGCGAGTCCTCGGCGGGTGAGCTGCGCCAAGCCGTGGGGATCACGCACCGTCCCACCTTCCGCGAGAACTATCTCCACCCCGCCCTCGATGCGGGGCTGATCGAGAGAACGATCCCGGACAAGCCCAGCAGTCGACTCCAGCGCTACCGCCTGACCGAGGCGGGCCGTGCGCACCTGACGAAGAACAAGGAGCCCGAGTAAATGGCGAAGATCGACATCACCCGGACCGAGCTCGTCTGGCGCGGCAAGTACAACGAGGACGGCACGCTCAGGGAAGTGCCGCGCGTCAGCCTGCCGTTCCAGGTCATCGAGACCGTCAACGAGAGCCGCGCCACGCGCGAGGCGAAGAAGGGCGGTGTGCAGGGCGGCCTCTTCGACGTCTACGAGGGCAAGGAGGGCGATACCTTCGAGGCGGGCTGGCGGAACAAGCTCATCTGGGGCGACAACCTGCTGGTCATGGGCTCGCTGCTGGAGAAGTTCGCGGGGAAGATCGACCTCATCTACATCGATCCCCCGTTCGCGACGGGGGCGGACTTCGCGTTCAAGACGGAAGTTGGTGAATCCGGTGAAGAGATCACGAAGGAGCAGTCTGCCCTTGAAGAGAAGGCCTACCGCGACACTTGGGGGAGCGGCATCAGCAGCTACTTGGAGATGGTGCGTACACGCCTGAGCCTGATGCGTGACTTGTTGAGCCCCAAGGGTTCGATCTACGTCCATCTCGATGCCACGGTCGGGCATTACGTCAAAGCCCTGATGGACGAGGTGTTCGGCGTGGATTCGTTCCAGCGCGAAGTCGTCTGGCGGATAGGCTGGATCTCTGGCTACAAGAGCGTCGCCAAGAACTGGATCCGGAATCACGACACGATCCTCTTCTACGTGAAGACACCTGGTGACTTCACCTTCAACAAGGAGTACGTGCCCTACCCACCTGGCTACGAGAGAAGAGGTGGAGCCGAGGCCGGCGGTAAGGGCTACCCCATCGAGGACGTGTGGAACGCGAATCCTTTTGAGTTCGAACTCAAGGGCGAGGAGTCGCTCGATTCGATCCAGATCAAGAGCTTCTCGCAAGAGAAGACGGGGTATGCCACTCAGAAGAACGAAAGTGTCCTTGGCCGGATCCTGAGAGCATCCTCAAACGAGGGCGACCTGGTCGCTGACTTCTTCTGCGGCTCCGGCACCACGCTCGCCGTCGCTGAGAAGCTCAGTCGTCGCTGGATCGGCTGCGATCTCGGCCGTTGGGGCATCCACGTCACACGCAAGCGATTGCTCGGCATCGAGAACTGCAAGCCCTTCGAGGTGCTGAACCTCGGCAAGTACGAGCGCCAGTATTGGCAGGGCGTGACCTTCGGCGACGCGAAGGACAAGCCGCTCGCCGAGCGGGCGCTCTACGAGTATCTCGCCTTCATCCTCAAGCTCTATGGCGCCCAGCCGGTGGCGGGTATGGCGCACCTGCACGGCAAGAAGGGCAAGGCCATGATCCACATCGGCGCGGTGGATGCGCCGGTAACGATCGCCGAGATCGACGTGGCGGTGGACGAGTGCGCCAAGCTCAAGCAGGGCGAATTGCACGTGCTCGGCTGGGAGTGGGAGATGGGCCTCTACGACCTTATGGTCGAGGCGGCGAAGAAGAAGGGTGTGAAGCTCCTGCTCCTGCAGATCCCGCGCGAGGTGATGGAGCAGCAAGCCGCCGCCAAGGGCGACGTGCGCTTCTTCGAGCTGGCCTACCTCGAGGCCGAGATCAAGCCGCCGAAGAAGCTCAGCGCTCAGGTGGCGCTCAAGGACTTCGTCATCCCCAACACCGAGCTGATCCCCGAGGACGTGCGCAGCAAGGTCAAGAAGTGGTCGGACTACATCGACTACTGGGCGGTGGACTGGGACTTCCGCAACGACACCTTCATGCAGGGCTGGGTAGCCTACCGCACCCGCAAGGAGCGCAAGCTCCCGCTCAGCTCCGACGTGCACGCCTACGAGAGGCCGGGCAAGTACCGCATCCTCGTCAAGGTGATCGACATCTTCGGCAACGACACCTCGCAAGCCTTCGACGTGGAGGTGAAGTAGCCATGGCCAAGGCCGTCATCGCCTACGACAAGGACCTGCCGGAGATTCCGGGCCGCCGGCCATGGGAGAAGCCGCTCTCATATCTAGTGAAGGACGACCGGGCGGCCACGGGCTGGCGGGTGGACGAGTCCGGCCGTCGCCCCAGCCGGCTGCTGCTGGTGCCGAAGATCCGCGCGGCGGTGGATGCCTGGCGCGCGGGCGGCTACGAGGGCGCGTCCGACGTCACGCGGCGGCTGTTCGAGTACTGGTTCGACGAGGACCATGAGGTCCCCGGCTTCGGCGTGCCCTTCCGCTACTACTTCTGCCAGCGCGAGGCGATCGAGACGCTGGCGTGGCTGGTGGAAATCGCCGGCCAGCGCGACACCCAGAAGCTCATTCAGGCGCACGCGACCAGGTTCAAGAAGGATTTGTTCTCCGATAACATCGTGTTTCAGACCACCATGGACGGCCGTCGGCAGCTCCGGCGCTATGTCCCCGAGCTCGACGCCGAGGGCGTGCAGGACCTCCCGCCCGAGGACCTGCGCCGCTTCGCCTTCAAGATGGCCACCGGATCGGGCAAGACGTGGGTGATCGCGATGACCATCGTCTGGTCCCGCTTCCACAAGCAGCGGTTGCCCGGCTCGGAGCTGTCCACCAACTTCCTGATCGTCGCGCCGAACGTGATCGTCTATCAGCGGCTCGAGAAGGACTTCGCCGCCAACCGCATCTTCTACGAGCTGCCGCTGATCCCGCCGGAGTGGCGCGGCGCGTTCTCGCAGAAGGTGATCCTGCGTGGCGAGGCGGCGGAGCCCGACCCTTCCAGCAACCTGTTCCTTACGAACGTCCAGCAGCTCTACGAGTCGCGCGATCAGGCGTGGACACCGCAGAACGCCATCGAGGCGCTGCTCGGCAAGAAGCCCGCGCAAGACCTCGCCGCCTCGGGCCAGCGCTCCGTGCTGGAGCGGGTGAAGTCGCTCAAGGACCTCGTCGTGATGAACGACGAGGCGCACCACGTCCACGACGAGGACCTTCAGTGGAGCCAGTCCCTGCTCGCGATCCATCGGGCGCTGCCCAAGGGTCTCGCGCTTTGGCTCGACTTCTCGGCCACGCCCAAGGATCAGAATGGCATGTACTTCCCCTGGACCGTGTGCGACTACCCGCTCGCCCAGGCCGTGGAGGACCGCATCGTCAAGGCGCCGCTGATCGTCACCAAGGAGGACGACCCCAAGCAGCCGAAGGACGACCCGGATGGCGTCACCGCGGACAACATCGGCGAGAAGTACGGCTACTGGTTGCGGGCCGCGGTGCAGCGCTGGAAGGAGCACCACAAGGTCTACAAGCAGCTCGGCACGCGGCCGGTGCTGTTCATTATGGCCGAGAAGAACGTCTATGCCGATGCCATCGGCGAGTATCTGTGGAAGACGAACGAGTTCGGCCTCAAGGAGGCTGAGGTTCTGGTCATCCACACCGATGCCGCCGGGGAGATCACCAAGAAGGACCTCGACAAGGCGCGCGAGGCGGCCCGCGACATCGACAAGGCCGAAAGCAAGGTCAAGGCGATCGTCAGCGTGATGATGCTGCGCGAGGGCTGGGACGTGCGGAACGTGACCGTCGTCCTCGGCCTGCGCCCGTTCACGGCGAAGGCCGAGATCCTGCCCGAGCAGGTAATCGGGCGCGGCCTGCGGTTGATGACCCAGGTCAGCCCGGACCGCACGCAGACGCTGGAGGTGCTCGGCACCCGCAACCTTCTCAACGTGCTTCGCAGCCAGCTCGAAGCAGAAGGCGTGGGCGTCGCCAGCACCAAGACCGATCCCCCGCCGCCTGTCATCATTTCGCCGATCCAGGAGCGGCTGGCCTATGACATTGCAATCCCGATCACGAAGCCGAGCCTGGTGCACGACATCCGCAAGCTGTCCGAGCTGAAGGTGGAGGCGCTCGACGCCATCTACGAGCAGGAGGATCTCGCGGAGCAGTTCCGGGTGAAGCTGAAGCTCGAGTTCGCGACGACTGAGACGGAGGTCCACCAGGCCGACATCGCGGCGGGCGAGCTGCCGCCCGCGCACGAGCTGCTCGCCAGCATCACCAACAAGGTCATCGACCGGGCGAAGCTGCCGAACCGCTTCGCCGAGCTGTACCCCACGGTGCGGGACTACGTCGCGACCCGTTGTTTCGGCAAGACGGTCAACCTTGATGACGAGGCGCTTTGCTCCCATCTCTCGCGGCTCGAGCTGCAGGAGGGGATCGCCAAGTACCTCGCACGCAAGATCGCCGAGCTCACGATCGACCGCCGCGCCGTCGAGTTCGACAAGGCGGACTTCCGGCTTTCCGAGACGAAGCCCTTCAGTTGGCGGCGCAACCTGCCTCCGCTCGAAGCCAAGAAGACCGTCTTCAACTACGTCGCCACCTACAACGACTTCGAGCGCCGCTTCGCCGAGTTCCTGGACAAGAAGTCCGGCGACGTGGTCCGGTTTGCGTCGCTTGGCACCACCGAGCAGGGCGAGTCCGGCACCCAGTTCCGCGTCGACTACCTCAAGCCGAGCGGCGCGATCGGCTTCTACCACCCGGACTGGGTGGTGGTGCAGAAGACTGGCGTCGGCGAGGTGAACTGGATCATCGAGACCAAGGGGCGCGTCTGGGGGGGGACAGAGGCGAAGGACCAAGCGCTGAAGACGTGGTGCGAGCGCGTCAGCGCCGCAACGGGAACGGCCTGGAAGTACGCCCGCATCAACCAGACTGAGTTCGATCCAGCCGCTGCGAGCGGCCTGGGAGACCTCGTCAACGACAAGCGATCGGCAGTATCGTGAACGGGCGCCTAACGACAGCATCAGGTGCCGGCGCTGCGCGCCGCAGTTGATGCTGGGCGTTGAGCTTCTGCTCCTGGCTGCGCTCTGAACGACGGCTTTCGGCAGATTTCCGGCCGATGATTCGACGCTTCCTCGCCGTTGTCGGGATCGTCGGGCTCGCGGGGTCGATCGGCGGTCGCGCAGTCCGAGCAGGACGCGGTCCCTGCCCTGCCTCCTGCTGAAGGCACCGGTCGCTAGAATCCGCGCCTTTCACCGCCATCGGCGCAACGGATGCTGTCCGAGCAAAGACAACGGCTGGTCGCGCTGATCGAACAGGCGCTCGCCGGCATTGGTGCGCCCGCTGCGCCGGTGGTCCTGGAGCGAGCCCGGGTCGAGGCGCACGGCGATCTCGCCTGCAACGTGGCGCTGCAGGTGGCCAAGGCCCTGAGGCGCAACCCGCGCGAGGTGGCCACCGCGATCGCCGATGCGCTGAAGGTGAACCCGGCGGCGCACGGCTTGGTCGACCACGTCGAGGTCGCCGGCCCCGGTTTCATCAACCTGCGCATCGCGCCGGCCGCCAAGCAGCAGGCGGTGCGCGAGATCCTGCGCAGCCGCGAGTCGTTCGGCGTGACCAGCGAGCACGCCGGCGCGAAGGTGATGGTCGAGTTCGTCTCGGCCAACCCCACCGGCCCGCTGCACGTCGGCCATGCGCGCCAGGCGGCACTCGGCGATGCGCTCGCCAACCTGCTCGCCGCGCAGGGCTGGCAGGTGACGCGAGAGTTCTACTACAACGACGCCGGCGTGCAGATCGACACGCTGGCCAGATCGGTGCAACTGCGCGCGCGCCAGTTGCAGGGCGCGACGATCGACGAGGAGGAGGTCGGCTACCGCGGCGAGTACATCGTCGAGATCGCACGCGAGTTCCTCGACCGCAGGGCGCACACCGCGCGCGACGGCGCGCCGGTGCACGCCAGCGGCGACCTCGAGGACCTCGACAACATCCGCCGCTTTGCCGTCGCCTACCTGCGCCACGAGCAGGACGTCGATCTCGCCGCCTTCGGCGTGCGCTTCGATCGCTTCTACCTCGAGTCGTCGCTGTACGCGGAAGGCCGGGTCCAGGCCGCGCTCGATGCGATGGTCGATTCCGGCCTGACCTTCGAGGCCGAGGGCGCGCTGTGGCTGAAGACGACCGAAATCGGCGAGATTGCCGGCTTCGGCGGTCCGCCGGCCGACGACAAGGACCGCGTGATGCGCAAGTCCGACGGCAGCTACACCTACTTCGTCCCGGACGTCGCCTACCACCTGACCAAGTTCCAGCGCGGCTTCGCCAAGGTGATCAACGTCCAGGGGTCGGACCACTACGGCACCGTCGCCCGTGTGCGGGGCGGGTTGCAGGCGGCAGCCAGGAGCCTCGGCCTAGCGATCCCGAAGGGCTACCCCGACTACCTGCTGCACAAGATGGTGCGCGTGCTGCGGTCCGGCGCCGAAGTGAAGATGAGCAAGCGCGCCGGCAGCTACGTGACGCTGCGCGACCTGCTCGACTGGGTCGGGCGCGACGCGGTGCGCTTCTTCCTCGCCTCGCGCAAGGCCGACACCGAGTTCGTGTTCGACGTCGATCTGGCGCTCGCCAAGAGCGAGGACAACCCGGTCTACTACGTGCAGTACGCGCACGCGCGCATCTGCTCGGTGCTCGCGCAGGCGGCCGAGAAGTTCGGCGCCGCGGCCGCGCTCGACGAGGCGCACGCGCTGAACGTCGATCTGGCGCCGCTGGTCGCGCCGAAGGAGCAGGCGCTGCTGCAACGGCTGGCGAGCTGGCCCGAGGTGCTCAAGGCCGCCGCCGACGAGCTGGCGCCGCACCAGGTGTGCTTCTACCTGAAGGACGTCGGCGCCGATTTCCACGCCTTCTACAACGCCGAGCGCGTGCTGGTCGAGGAAGACCGCCTGCGCCATGCCCGCCTCGCCCTGCTGCTGGCCGCGCGGCAGGTGATCCGCAACGGCCTAGCGCTGCTCGGCGTGTCGGCGCCGGAGCGCATGTAGCGGGCGGCGCCGCGCGCGTGCGACCCGGGGCACCTGCGCGCCGGGCTGCGGGTCGACTCGGGCCGGCTGCGATCGACGCGCGGCCACCGGCGGCGGGGTCGCCGCAGCGTCTGCCGTCGGCTCGGTAAACTGCGCCGATGCAGCGCATCACCGCCTCGTTTACCGCGGCCGCCCGAAGCCAGAGCGGTCGGACCTTGATCGGCTTCGTGGCCGGCGTCGTGGTCGGGCTCGGCATCGCGCTGGCGGCGGCCCTGTACCTGACCAACGCGCCGATCCCCTTCGTCAACAAGGTCCAGCGGCCGACCGAGTACGTGCAGCCGGGGGCCGACGGCAAGCTGCCCGATCCGAACAAACCCTTGTACGGTCCGCCGGCGACGCCGCCGCCGCCGGCCGCCAAGGCCGACCTGCCGAGGATCGAGTCGCCGGCCGAGGTCCAGGCCGCCGCCGAGAAGGCGGCGCAGATGGCCGCCGACGGCACCCGCTACGTGCTGCAGGCCGGCGCTTTCAAGACCCCGGAAGACGCCGACGCGATGCGCGCCCGGCTGGCGATGCTCGGCTTCGATGCGCGCGTGTTCCCGGTCGAGCAGGGCGCAACCACTTTGTACCGGGTGCGCCTCGGGCCCTACGGCCAGATCGAAGACATCGACCGGATCCGCAAGACGCTGGCCGGGCATAACATCGATGCCCAGGTCGTGCGGCTCAGGTAGCCGATGCGCCGCCGGTCAGCCGCGCCGGCCGGCGCGGCGTTGAGTCCGCCATCCCATCAGCGAGGAGTACCCGAAATGAATGACTGCATCCGCCCCGATCGCCGCCACCTGGTCGCCGCGATCGCCCTGCTGCCGGTGGCTGCCTACGCGCAAGGCAAGGGCGGCGCGCCGGTCGAGACGCGCGACTTCCGGCCGGTCAGTCCGCCGCAGCCGACCGAAGGCAAGCGCATCGAGGTGCTGGAGTTCTTCCAGTACACCTGCCCGCATTGCTTCCGCTTCAACACCGTGCTCGAGCGCTGGAAGAAGACGCTGCCCGCGGACGTCGAGTTCCGGCGCGTCAGCATCAACTGGGACGGCAGCACGCTCAATCACACGCGGATCTACTACGCGCTCGAGCAGTTGCAGCGGCTCGACGTGCACGAGAAGGTGTTCGCGGCGATCCACAACGCGCGCCGGCGCATGCTCGATCCGGCGGAGATCGCCGAGCTGATGGCCAACAACGGCATCGAGCGCGCGCGCTGGAACGAGGCGTTCAACTCGTTCACCGTCAACGCCCGCGTCAACCGCGCCGGCCAGATCTGGCGCGCCTACCGGATCGACAGCACCCCGGCGATGGCGGTCGCGGGCCGCTGGGTCACGGCGCCGGCGATGGTCGGCTCGCTCGAAGCCACGCCGCCGGTGCTCGACTTCCTGATCGCCCGCGCCCGCGCCGAGATCCGCCGCTAGGAAATCGGGGTCAGATTCCGATTTCTCGCAGCTCCGAAGGGGCGAATCGGTGTCCGACCCCGACCCTCGATCGGCTCGGCGATGAACGTCTTTCTCACCGGCGCCTCGAGCGGGATCGGCGCCGCGCTGGCGCGCGAGTACGCGGCGCGCGGCGCCACGCTCGGGCTGGTGGCGCGACGCGCGGCGGCGCTCAACGAACTGGTGGCCGGCCTGCCGGGTTCGCACTTCGTCTACGCGGTCGACGTCACCGACCGCGACGCGCTGATCGCGGCGGCGCGCTCGTTCGAACAGGACTGCGGCGGTGCCGATCTCGTGATCGCCAACGCCGGCATCTCGGTCGGCGTGCTGTCCGAGCACTACGAGGATCTCGACGCCTTCCGCGAGGTACTGGCGACCAACGTGCTGGCCCTGGCGCACACCTTTCATCCGTTCATCGCGCCGATGCGCGCGCGCCGGCGCGGCACGCTGGTCGGCATCGCCAGCGTGGCGGGCATTCGCGGGCTGCCGGGCTCGGAGGCGTACTGCGCCTCGAAGGCGGCGGCGATCAGCTACTGCGAGAGCCTGCGCCTCGAGTTGCGCCGCTTCGGCGTGCGGGTGGTGACGATCGCGCCCGGATTCGTGCGCACGCCGCTGACCGCGAGGAACCGGTACCCGATGCCGTTCCTGATGGAGCCGGCACGCTTCGCGCGCATCGCCGCCGACCGGATCGCGAGCGGCACGAGCTACGCGGTGATCCCGTGGCAGATGGCCGTCGTCGCCAAGCTGCTGCGCCTGCTGCCGAACTGGGCCTTCGACAGGCTGATGGCCAAGCGGCCGTACAAGCCCCGCAAGACCGAACCGTCGCTGTGAGCTGGATCGATGCGATCGGGCAGGCGCACGGCCGCAGCGCGCCCGCAGCGCGCATCGTCTCGCTGGTGCCCTCGATCACCGAGCTGCTGTTCGACCTCGACCTCGGCGACCGCGTGGTCGGCCGCACGGGCTTCTGCATCCATCCGCGCGAGCGGGTGGCGGAGGTGCCGAAGATCGGCGGCACCAAGGACGTCAAGCTCGATGTGCTGCGGCGTCTGGCGCCGACGCACGTGATCGTCAACATCGACGAGAACGAGGCCGCGACGGTCGATGCGATCCGCGCCTTCGTGCCGCACGCGATCGTCACCCATCCGAGCGCGCCCGCCGACAACTTCGCGCTGTATCGGCTGCTCGGCGGGATCTTCGACCGCGAGGTGCGGGCCGAAGCGCTCGCCGCCAGGCTGCAGGCCGAGCTCGACGCCTGCGCCGCGCTCGACTGGCGGCGCGAGACGGTGCTGTATCTGATCTGGAAGAAGCCGTGGATGACAGTCGCGGCCGATACCTACATCGCGCGCACCCTCGCGCTGGTCGGCTGGTCCGTGACCACGCCGCCCGGCGGCGAGCGCGGTGCGGCGCGCTATCCGGTGGTCGGCGATCTCGACGCCGAGGTCGCGCGCGTCGACCGCGTGCTCGCCTCGACCGAACCGTTCATGTTCCGCGAGCGCCACGTCACCGAACTGCGCGCGCGCCATCCGGGCAAGCGCATCGAGCTGATCGACGGCGCGATGACGAGCTGGTACGGCAGCCGCGCGATCGGCGGGCTCGCCTATCTGCGCGGCCTTCGCGCCGGGCGCTGAGCGCGGCGCCGCAGGCGGCGCTTCACTCGAGCAGGCCGAGCAGCGCGTCGACTTGCGGCTGCAATGCCGAGCCGGCCGCCAGCGCCCGCCGGCGTGCGCTGCCAATCACCGGTCGCGCTCGAGCTCGCGCTGCAACTGCTCGACGCCGTCGATCAGCCGGCTGAACTTCTGCCCGAACGGCGTCAGCCGGTACTCGACCCGCGGCGGCACTTCGGGATAGGCGTGGCGGGCGAGGATGCCGTAGCGCACGAGCTTGCGCAGCCGTTCGTTCAGCACCTTGGTCGACAGGCCGGGCAGCGCGTGCTCCATCGCGCCGGGCCGCACCACGCCCTGGCGGATCTGTGCCAGCACCGCCAGCGACCACTTGCAGCCGACGATGGTCTCGACCATTCCGGCCACGTCCGGGGTGGCGGAGTTTTTCTTTCGTCCGGGAATCATCGATCAGCACCGAAAGGTAACCGGGGCACCGTCCGGTGCCCGCTTTATTCGCGCTTCGCGCGCGCAAACAATACGCGCCCGTCCATCGGCAAGGAAAGGAGATCTCGATGAACCGACTGCTCGCCGCACTCGCGCTCGTGACGCTGCCCGCCGTTGCCGCCGATCCCGCGCAGGTGCCGTACCCGAAGGGCTACCGCGACTGGACGCACGTCAAGAGCATGGTGATCCAGCCAGGGCATCCGCTGTACGAATCCTTCGGCGGCATCCACCACCTGTACGGCAACCCGAAGGCGATCGAGGGTTATCGCCGGGGAATGTTCCCCGACGGCGCGGTGATCGCCTTCGATCTGCTCGAAGCCAAGAGCGGCGGCGGCGCGATCGAAGAAGGCCCGCGCAAGTTCGTCGGCGTGATGGTGAAGGACGCGAAGAAGTGGCGCGACACCGGTGGCTGGGGCTTCGAAGCCTTCCGGGGCGACTCGACCAGCGAACGCCTGGTCGGCGCCAACGCCAAGAGCGCCTGCTTCGACTGCCACACGTCGCAGAAGTCGCGCGACTACGTGTTCAGCAGTTACCGCAAGTAGCCCGATGCGGCCGCACGACCTGCCGGTGCTGGGCGCGGCGCCGCCGATCGCGGCCGCCGCCTGGCTCAACGCCGAGGCGCCGATCGCGCTCGAGGCGTTGCGCGGCCGGGTGGTGCTGCTGCACGCCTTCCAGATGCTGTGCCCGGGCTGCGTGCTGCACGGCGTGCCGCAGGCGCAGCGCGCCGCTCAGCTCGCGTGCGACGACCTGGTCGTGCTCGGCCTGCACAGCGTCTTCGAGCATCACGACGCGATGACGCCGGCGGCGCTCGCCGCCTTCGCGCACGAATTCGGGCTGCGCTTTCCGATCGCGATCGACGCCCATCGCGGCGCCGATCCGCTGCCGGCGACGATGCGCGCGTACGCGCTGCAGGGCACACCGAGCACGCTGCTCGTCGACCGCGCCGGCCGCCTGCGCCTGCATCGCTTCGGCGCGCTCGACGATCTCGAGCTCGGCCTGGCGCTCGGCGCGCTGCTCGCCGAAGCTCACTGAGCGCGCAGGCGGGCGAAGCCCTGCGCCAGATCGTCGATCAAGTCGCCGGCGTCTTCGAGGCCGGCGGCGATGCGCAGCAGCGGCCCGGCACACGGCAGCGGCGCCACCGTGCGCTCGGGACGGGCGGCGATGATCAGGCTCTCGTAGCCGCCCCAGGAGGCGCCGATGCCGAACAGTTGCAGGCCGTCGATCAGCGCGCTGCACGCCGCTGCGCTCACCGCCGGCTTGAAGGCGACGCCGAACAGGCCGCTGGCGCCGCTCAGATCGCGCCGCCACAGCGCGTGGCCGGGGTCGTCGGGCGCGGCCGGGTACAGGATGCGCTCGACCTCGGGCTGCGCGAGCAGCCAGTCGATCAGGCGCTCGGCGTTGGCGCGGTGCTGCGCCAGGCGCGCAGCCAGTGAGCGCAGGCCGCGCAGCGCCAGCCAGCAGTCGTCGGGGCTCGCGGTCACGCCGAGCTGATGGATCGCCGCGCGCAGCCGCGGCCAGGCGCCGGCGTTCGCGGTCAGCGTGCCGAGCACGAGATCCGAGTGGCCGCCGATGTACTTGGTCGCGGCGTGGATCGACACGTCCGCCCCATGCTCGAGCGGACGGAAGTAAAGCGGCGTCGCCCAGGTGTTGTCGATCAGGCTCACGGCGCCGCGCGCGCGCGCCACCGACGCCAGCAGCGGCACGTCCTGCATCTCGAAGGTGAGCGAGCCCGGCGATTCGAGCAGCAGGACGCTGGTGCCGGACGCGAACAGCGCCTCGACCGCGGCGCGGCCGGCGGCGCCGACGCGTGGGTCGTAGATGACCGCGGTGACGCCGAAGCGCGGCAGCACCTCGCGGCAGAACGTGCGCGTCGGCCCGTAGACCGAATCGGGCACCAGCACGCGGTCGCCCTGGCGCACGAAGGCGAGGATCGCGGTGGTGATCGCCGCCAGCCCCGACGGCGCCGCCCAGCTCGCGTGGCCGCCTTCGAGTTCGGTCAGCGCATCGTAGAAGGCGTGGTGGGTCGGCGTGCCGTAGATGCCGTAGGTCACCGGCCGATCGACGCCGGCGTGGCGCTGGCGCACGCGCTCTCGCATCTGCGCGGCGCTGTCGTGCAGGACGGTGGAGCCGCGCACCAGCGGCGGGTTGACGAAGCCGAAGCTCGCGTCGCGGTCGCGCCCGAGCGTGGTGAGCTCGGTGGCGGGGCGGCGCCGGCGGTTCATCGGTGCGCGTGCGGCGGTCGGTCGCCGTCGATCAGGCCTGGGCGAAGGTGTAGACGCCGTCGGCCAGCCGCCGCTGCAGTCGTCCTTCGTACCAGAGCGCGTGCAGGTGCGCCAGCGATTCGCCGAGGGCAAAGCTCATCTGGTGCAGGTCGAGTTCGCGCTTGAACAGCACCGGCACGATGTCGGCGGCGGCGCGCGGCGTCGCGCAGGCCTCGTAGACCTCGGCCAGTCGCGCCTCGTGGTGCCCGTGCTGCTGGGCGACGCGCTGGTGCAGGCCGACGAAGGGCTGGCCGTGCGAGGGCAGCACCAGCGTGTCGGCCGGCAGCACCAGGTACTGGTCGAGCGAGCGCAGGTAGCGCGGCAGCGGATTGGCCTCGGGCTCGAGATCGAAGACGCTGACGTTGGTCGAGATGCGCGGCAGCACCATGTCGCCGGAGACCAGCAGCCGGTCCTCGGCGCAGTACAGCGACACGTGCTCGGGCGCGTGGCCGTAGCCGACGATGACACGGAACACGCGCTTCGCTCCGGCGCGGCCGATCGCGATCTGATCGCCGTCGACGATCCGGTGGTACGCGCGCGGCACCGCCGGCACCAGCTTGCGGTAGTTGCCGCCGCCGCGCGCGCGCAGCGCCGCCAGCGTGTCCGGGTCGGACAGGCCGTGGCGGCGAAAGTGCTCGGCGGCGTCGGCGCCGCCTTCGTTGCTGCCGGCCGACAGGAAGCGGCCATAGGCGTACTCGGTGGCGCTCATCCACAGCGGCGCCTGCCAGCGCCGGCGCTCGCCGCCGGCGACCAGCCAGTGCGCGAGCCCGAGATGATCGGGATGGAAGTGGGTCGCGAGCACGCGCAGCAGCGGCCGGCCGTCGAACACCGAGTCGAACAGCCGCTCCCAGGCGGCGCGGGTGTCGTCGCTGGCGATGCCGCAGTCGATCGCGGTGAAGCCGGCGACGCCGTCGATCTCGTCTTCCAGCAGCCACAGGTTGATGTGGTCGAGCGCGAACGGCAGCGGCATTCGCAGCCAGTGCAGTCCGGGCCGCAGGGCGAACGCTTCGCCGCTGGCCGGCGCCGCCGGCCACGGGTAGCTCAACTGGCTTTCCAAGGGGTTCAGGGGCGCTCCCGGGACGCGGCGCCCGGCCGCAGGGCGGCCGCGCTTGACGCGCACGTCAGGTCGATCGATTCTACGCAGCATGAACCTGCGCTTCGCGCGCCGCGCCGAACCGCCGCCGGCAAGCTACACGATCGCCGAGCTGGCGCGCGAGTTCGACATCACGCCGCGCGCGATCCGCTTCTACGAGACTCGGGGGATCCTGGCGCCGGCGCGCGCCGGCGGCCTGCGCCGCGTCTACTCGGCGCGCGACCGCACGCGCCTGAAGCTCACCCTGCGCGGCAAGCGGCTCGGCCTGTCGCTGCTGCAGATCCGCGAGCTGATCGACATGTACGAGAGCCCGAAGGACGCCGCCGCCCAGGCGCGCCGCTTCCTGAAGGTGCTGCAGCAGCACCGCGCCACGCTCGAGCAGCAGCGCCAGGACATCGAGATCACGCTGGCCGAGATCGCGCGCCACCAGGCCGAGTGCCGGCGCCTGCTGCGGCCGCGCGGCTGAGCGCGCGGCGGCGCCTCGGCGCCGGCCGTGGCGCCGCGGCGGCCGGCGCGGCGCGGTTGTGGCGGGCGCAAGCGCCCTGCTATCGTCGCCCGCACGACTCCGGCCAGCGCATGCTCGACGCGATCCGCACCTTCTTCGACCGCCGCATCGGCGCCGGTGCGCCCGAGCGCGTGCCCTCGATCCAGCGCGCCACGGCGGCGCTGCTGGCGGAAGTGGTGCGCACCGACCGCGAGATCTCGCCGCAGGCGCAGGCGGTGGCGCAGCGCGCGATCCGCGAAAAGTTCGGCCTGACCGAGCAGGAGGCGACCGAGATCCTCGCGCTCGCCGACGAGGAGGTGCGCGCCGCCAGCGACTACTACCAGTTCACCTCGCTCATCAACCGCGACTTCGCCCCCGAGCAGAAGATCCGCATGATCGAGCTGCTGTGGATGGTGGCCTACGCGGACCAGGAACTGTCGGCGCACGAGATGCACCTGGTGCGCAAGATGGCCGACCTGCTGCATGTGCCGCCAAGCGTCTACATCGCCGCCAAGATGCGCGCGCGCGACGCGATGCGCGGCGAGTAGGCGGCGCGCGGTTGCGCCGGCGCGCGCTGCCGGCGCCGCCGGCCGGCGCGCGTGCGCCGCTGCGCGAGGCGCCGGCTCGGCCGGCGCGCACCGGCGATGAGTTCGCCCGCGCACCTGCGCCACCTCCTGTATGCGGCGGCACTGCTGCGCGCGCTGGCGGTCGGCATGATCGCGGTGCTGATCGGGCTGTACTGCGACCGGCTCGGCTTCTCGGCGCTGCAGATCGGCATCGTCCTGTCGGCGGCGCTGTGGGGCGCGGCACTCGCCACCCTGGTCACGACGCTGGCCGGACACCGCGCCAGTGCCCGCGCGCTGCTGGTGACGCTGTGCACGGCTCCGGTGGCGGCGATGCTGGTGCTGCTGTCGAGCGACGGCTTCGTGCCGATCGCGGCCGCCGCCTTCTTCGGCATGTTTGCGGTCAACGGCCGCGACCGCGGCGCGATCCCGATGCTGGAGCAGGCGCTGCTGCCGGCCAGCGCCGGCGACGCCGAGCGCACGCGCGTGTTCGCCCGCTACAACGTCGTGCTCGACGCCGGCTATGCGGCCGGCGGCCTGCTCGCCGGCCTGCCGACGCTGCTCGAATCGCTCGCCGGGCTGAGCGCGCTGGCGGCGATGCAGGCGGCGCTGCTCCTGTACTGCGCCCTGTACGCGGCCAGCGCGCTGCTGTACGCGCGACTGCCGCCGGCGGTCGAGGAGCGGCCGCCGGCGCCGCTGCACAAGCTGTCGCCGGCCAGCCGGCCGCTGGTGGCGCGCCTGAGCGGCCTGTTCTTCATCGACGCCTTCGCCGGCGGCTTCGTCGGCTCGGCGCTGCTCGCCTACTGGTTCTCGGAGAGCTTCGGCGCGTCGGCGGCGACGCTGGCGCTGCTGTTTGCCGCCGGGCGTCTGCTGTCGGCCGCCTCGCACCTGGCCGCCGCCTGGCTGGCGCAGCGCATCGGCCTGGTCAACACGATGGTGTTCACGCACATCCCGTCGAGCCTGCTGCTGCTGGCGATGGTGGCGGCCGGCGATCTTGTGCTCGCCGCTGCCCTGTTCCTGCTGCGCGAGTCGCTGGTCGAGATGGACGTGCCGACGCGCCAGTCGTACGTGATGGCGGTGGTGCAGCCGGCCGAGCGGCTGGCGGTAGCCGGCATCACCAACCTCGTGCGCAGCGGCGGCTGGGCGCTGGCGCCGACCTTCGCCGGCGCGCTGATGCACGGCGCCGGCCTGGGCGCGCCGCTGGTCCTGGCCGGCTTCGCGAAGATCGGCTACGACCTGCTGCTGTGGCGCGAATTCCGGCGCGTCAAGCCGCCGGAGGAGCGCTAGCGACGGTCGCCGAGGATGCAGGCTTGGGCCGCGAGAGTTGGGCGGCAGAATGGAACAACTCCGCGAAGGCACCGACGGCATCAAGTACGATGGCCCCGATGACGGGGCACCAGGCATTGACTCGAACTCACACGGCGGCCGCGACCGACCGCGGCCGCGATCTCAGGGAGTCGGTTCCGAAGGAGCTGCGGTCGCTCGAAAACCCGCAGACGGCGATCCCGGCGATCGCCAAAGACGCACGGCTCATGAGCCTCATCGACAACGCCGTGCGCTCGATTCCAACGAGCCATCAACTCTTTCGCCGTGATGCCCGCTTTCTCGGCCATCTGAAGCCCGGTTCCGTTCACCTGGTGCTGACCTCTCCGCCTTACTGGACCCTCAAGGAATACCGTGACTCGGACGGTCAATTGGGGCACGTCTCGGACTACGAGTCGTTCTTGGCCGAGCTTGACCGGGTCTGGACGCACTGCTTCCACGCGCTGGTTCCCGGCGGGCGTCTGATCTGCGTCGTCGGCGATGTCTGCCTGTCGCGGCGCAAGAACGACGGTCGGCACACGGTGGTGCCGCTCCATGCGTCCATTCAGGAGCACTGCCGGCGTATCGGCTTCGACAACCTTGCCCCGATCATCTGGCACAAGATCGCGAACGCCGTCTACGAAGTCGAGAATGGTGGCGCAGGGTTTCTCGGCAAGCCGTACGAGCCGAATGCCGTGATCAAGAACGACATCGAGTTCATTCTCATGGAGAGAAAGCCCGGCGGCTATCGGAAGCCCTCGCTGGCTGAGCGAATCCTCAGTGTGATCTCCACCGATGACTACCAACGGTGGTTCCAACAGATTTGGACCGGACTGACGGGAGCGTCGACACGCGATCATCCTGCGCCCTATCCAACTGAGCTCGCCGAACGGCTGATTCGAATGTTCAGCTTCGTTGGGGACACGGTGCTCGATCCGTTTCTGGGCACAGGAACGACAAGCGTCGCCGCGGCTCGTTGCGGCCGCGACAGTATCGGCTGCGAGGTCGATCCGCACTACTTCGACATGTCCGAGCGCCGCATTCGAACCGAGACAACGGGATTGTTTTCGGCCGTCGAAGTTCAGGTCCACAAGGAGTAGGCGAGGTCCATGGTGAGGAGCCGGGGCGATCTCACGGCGGCGATTCGAGATGCTGTCCGCCACTTCTGGCGCACTCGGTCGCGGCAAGCCAAGGCCCAGGGCGCGAAGTCAGGGGACCGAGACCGGGGCGCAAGGAGCGCTGTCACGGGCGGCGCTCACCTTGACGGCTTCGCCGAACTGATCCGCCACCTGATCGTGGATGCGGGCGTCAGCGATACGGCTGTCCATCGCCGCACGAGAGTCGAGTTGCCCGGGTACTACCGCGCCGAAAAGAAGTGGGATCTGGTGGTCGTGGTTGATGGCCGGTTGTTCGCGACCGCGGAGTTCAAAGCACAGGTCGGTCCGTCGTTCGGAAACAACTACAACAACCGGACCGAGGAAGCGCTCGGCAACGCAACGGACTACTGGGCCGCCTTCCGGGAAGGCGCCTTCCGAGGCTCGCCGAAGCCATGGCTCGGATACCTGATGCTCCTGGAGGATGCGACGGGCTCTACGCGACCGGTCTCCGTGTCTGAACCGAACTTCCCGGTCATTAGCGAGTTCCGTGATGCTTCGTATGCCAAGCGCTATGAAATCCTGCTGACGAAGATGGTGCGTGAGCGTCTGTACGATGCGGCAAGCCTGATCCTCTCGCCCAGCGATGCAGGGCGGAACGGCGCGTTCTCAGAACCATGCACGGAGTTGACGTTCGCCAACTTCGCTGAAAGTCTCGTCGCTCGAGCGATCGCGTACTCGAGAACTCAGAAGTGAGCCGACGCTCCCGCTGACCAACACCCGGTTGCAGCGAACGGTGCTACTCGGCGCCCTTCCTCAGTGCGGAGAGGTTCTGTTCCGGCTGCCCATGCAATCGCCTGGCCGAGGGGACTTCACCCTCGGCGAGCGCCACTTTGAGTGCCGCGCGCAGTGGTGCCAACCACTCAAGCGGACCCTCTGCGGCAAGGCGCCTCGCCTGCGCTGGCGCGCTCGGCTCAAGCGTCTAGTGCCGGATCCGCGCCGGCGACGACGCGCAGGATCGCCTCGCCGTAGTTCGCGAGCTTGCGCTCGCCCACGCCCGAGATGGCGCGCAACGCCGGCAGCGAATCCGGGCGGGCGGCGGCGATCGCGCGCAGCGTGACGTCCTGGAACACGACGTAGGGCGGTACGCCGTGCTCCTTGGCCACACTCGCGCGCCAGGCGCGCAGACGCTCGAACAGCGCCGGGTCGCTGCCGCCGAGCGCGATCGCGTCGCCGGCGCGCCTGGGCGT
>Ga0208100_100117_pt1 | contig 34548 bp, 29 predicted proteins | sample SubbioR11_8A_Aug_FD_184817 | JGI IMG/M metagenome (GOLD analysis project Ga0208100, IMG submission 184817) | Serpentinite rock and fluid subsurface biosphere microbial communities from McLaughlin Reserve, California, USA - CR11_8A_Aug (SPAdes) | ecosystem: Environmental > Terrestrial > Deep... | reverse complement strand
GGCGGCCCGCTGCGGCTGCTCGCCGGCCCCGAGCGGATCGAGGCCGGCTGGTGGGACCGCACCAGCGCCGCCTTCGGCCAGCCGCGCGCCGCCGTGCAGCGCGACTACTTCGTCGCCCGCAACCCGCGCGGCCAGACGCTGTGGATCTACCGCGAACTGCAGGCGCCGCGACACTGGTTCCTGCACGGGTTGTTCGCCTGAGACGTGCACCGGATGGGCCGGCGCCGACGCACCGCGCCATCGGCGCCACAGCGAGCGGCAGGATCGGACGTCCGTCACATCGTCCGACGAACGATCCGAGCGCGTGGACTCCACCAGCGAACGATCGCGGCCGCATTGCCGAACCGCTCAGTCGCGCAAGACGGCAGCGCCGGAAAGCCCCGGCTAGGCGATCAGGATCGCGCGGAAGTCGTTGACGTTGGTGCGTGTGGCGCCGGTGATCACCTGGTCGCCAAGTGCCTCGAACAGGCCATGGCCGTCGTTGTTGGCGAGACTGTCGGCGGGGCGGATGCCTTGGCGCCAGGCGCGCGCCAGCGTGTCGGGCGCAACGATCGCGCCGGCCACCTCCTCGGTGCCGTCGACACCGTCGGTGTCGGCGGCCAGCGCCCAGACCTTCGGCAGGCCATCGAGGCCGAGCGCCAGCGACAGTGCGAACTCCGCGTTGCGGCCGCCGCGCCCGCTACCGCGCACAGTGACCGTGGTCTCGCCGCCGCAGAGCAGCACGCAGGGCGCGGCCAGCGGCTGGCCGTGCGTGGCGGCGCTGCGCGCGATGGCGGCCAGCACCTTGCCGACGTCCTTCGCTTCGCCTTCGAGGCTGTCGCCGAGGATCATCGGCCTCACGCCTGCGGCGCGCGCGACCGCAGCCGCTGCTTCAAGCGAGCGGTACGGCGTGGCGATGAGCTTGATCGCAGCCCGCGCCAGCCGCGGGTCGCCGGGCTTGACGCTCTCGCCGCGGCCCGACTGCAGCACGTCGCGCACGTGCGGCGCAAGCTCGATGCCGTAGCGGCGCGCGAGCGCCAGTGCATCGGCGCAGGTCGTCGGGTCGGCCACCGTCGGGCCGGAGGCGATGTTCACCGGGTCGTCGCCCGGCACGTCGGAGATCGCCAGCGTCAGCACGCGCGCCGGGTGGCAGGCGGCCGCAAGCCGCCCGCCCTTGATCGCCGACAGATGCCGGCGCACGCAGTTCATTTCGTTGATCGTGGCACCGGACTTGAGCAGCGCGCGGGCGAGCGCCTGCTCGTCGTCGAGCGCCAGGCCCGGCAGCGGCAGCGGCAGCAGCGCCGAGCCGCCGCCGGAGATCAGACACAGGACGAAGTCCTCGGGCCCGAGGCCAGCGACGAGTTGCAGCAGCCGTTGCGCGGCGGCGAGCCCCGCGGCATCGGGCACCGGATGCGCGGCCTCGACGATCTCGATGTGCCGGCACGGCGCGCCGTGGCCGTAGCGCGTGACCACCAGCCCGCCGAGCCGCGAGGCCGAATCCGCCCAGGCGCTCTCCACCGCCAGCGCCATCTCGGCCGAGGCCTTGCCGGCGCCGATCACCAGCAGTCGGCCGCGGATCTGGCGCGCATCGGGCAGGTGCGGCGGCACGCAGCGCGAAGGCTGTGCGGCCGCGATCGCGGCGTCGAACAGGCGGCGCAGGAACGCGCGTGGGTCGTTCATCGCTGGCGAAGGTAGCACCCGGAGCAGCAGCGGACCTTTCACGGCGGCCGTGGCCTGCGCCCGCCCCGGCGCAGTCTCGCCGCGCTGCCTGGCCGCGTCCGCCGGCGCAGGCAGACCTTGAGGTGCGCCTTCGCCGACCCGGCGCTTCAGGCGTGCGCGACGGCGCCGACCAGCCCCAGCGTCTCGGCCAGTTTCGGCGCCATCAGCGCCGCACCGGAGCGGCTCGCCGCCTGCGCCTTGGTGGCGCGGATCTGGTTGACGATCTCGAGCGCCGATTGCGTGCACGGCGGCAGGTCGACGTCGGTGGTGGCGATCGGCGTCACGCGAGCGCCCCAGCGCACGACGTGCGCACACAGCGTGAGCCCGGCGCCGAAGGCCGGCATCAGCAGCAGGGCGCCGGGCTTGACCCGGCCCGACTCCAGCGCCTCGACCAGCGCCACCGGCACCGTGGCCGCACTCATGTTGCCGTAGTACTGCACGGTCAGCATCACTTTGTCCATCGCAATGCCGGCGCGCTTGACCACCGCCTCGATGATGCGCAAGTTGGCCTGGTGCGGCACCACCAGATCGATGTCCGCCGGCGCCACGCCGCAGCGCTGCAAGGCCACCTCGCTGGCTTGGCTCATGCCGTGCACGGCGCGCTTGAAGATCTCCTGGCCGTCGAAGTCCCACTGCGTGTCGCCGAGCGACACGCCACGGTTGGCGTAGGCGCAGCCCATGCCGCGCACGCGCAGCGCCTGGCGCGCGTCGGCGTAGCAGCCGAGCTTCTCGCCGAGCAGACCGACCGGCTCGTCGGTTGCCTGCAGCACCACCGCGGCGCAGCCATCGCCGAACAGCACCGCCACGCCGCGGTTGCTCCAGTCCATGTACGGCGAGATCAGTTCGACGCCGATCACCACCGCGTTGCGCACGGTGCCGGTGCGGATCATCCCTGCCGCCGACGACAGCCCGTACAGGAAGCTGGTGCAGGCGGTGTTCAGGTCCATCGCGCCGGCGTTGTGCGCGCCCAGCCGCACCTGCACGCCGGAGGCCGAGTTCGGCACCTGCTCGTCGTTGCTGCAACTGCCGTAGACGATCAGATCGACGTCGGCCGCCGCGAGCCCGGCACAGGCCAGAGCGCGTGCCGCGGCCACGGTCGCCATCTCGGTGGCCGGCACATGCGAGACGCGCCGTTCGTGCATGCCGGTGCGGCTGACGATCCAGTCGTCGTCGGTGTCGAGGAAGGTGGACAGGTCCGCATTGCTGAGGACCGCCGGCGGCATGCACTTGCCCCAGCCGGTGATCGCCGCGTATCTCATGTGTATCGCCCTGAAGTGTGTTGTTGTCTGCGCCGGCGCCAGCCCCCGCATCGGCGCAGCGATTGTGAACGATCGCGCGCTCGCGTTGACAGCGCCGCTACGCGGCTGATCTAATCGACTCCGCCCCCAAGGGAGAGCAGCCGCAGCGATCGCGACATTGCCGCGTCTCTGACAAGGTCTGCCGCAAGAAACAGCCCGATCGCCGCTGCGGCGGTGCCAGAGTCTGCTGGCGCACCGCTTTTCGCACTTGGCGATGCGATCGGCTCTCTGCCCGACCCTCCCGCGGCCGCACCCGACCGGCTCTGCAAAGGCTCGCGACGATGGTGTCTGTCGGCACGCCACTGATGTGGATGCTGTTTGCCGGATTCGTTCTGGTCGCCCTGGCGATCGACTTCTTCGCGATGAGCAAGCAGGGCGCGCACCGGGTGTCGATGACCGAGGCGGCGATCTGGTCGTTGATCTGGGTCGCGGTGTCGTTCGCGTTCGTCGCCTGGCTGTGGTGGCACCTGGGCGGCAGCGGCGACGACGCCGCGGCGCGCACGCTGGCCAACACCAAGGCGCTCGAGTTCGTGACCGGCTACCTGGTGGAGAAGGCGCTCGCGGTCGACAACATCTTCGTGTTCCTGATGGTGTTCACCTATTTCGCGGTGCCGGCCGAGTACCAGAAGCGGGTACTGATGATCGGCATCCTCGGCGCGCTTGTGCTGCGCGCGATCATGATCCTGGTCGGCGCCTGGCTGATCGCCCAGTTCCACTGGATCCTGTACCTGTTCGGTGCCTTCCTCGTGTTCACCGGCATCAAGATGTGGTGGGCTGCCGGACAGGAGCCCAACCTCGAGGACAACCCGGCGCTAAAGTGGATCCGGCGCCGGATCCGGGTCACGCCGCACTACGACGGCGAGCGCTTCTTCACCGTGCACAACGGCGTGCGCATGGCGACGCCGCTGCTGGTGGTGATCGCCCTGATCGGCATCGTCGACGTGGTGTTCGCGGTCGACTCGATTCCGGCGATCTTCGCGATCACGCGCGACCCGTTCATCGTCCTCACTTCGAACGTGTTCGCGATCCTCGGCCTGCGCGCGATGTACTTCCTGCTCGCCAGCATGCACGACCGCTTCCACCTGCTGTCCTACGGGCTGGCGATCGTGCTCGTATTCATCGGCGGCAAGATGCTGCTGATCGACGTCTACAAGATCCCGGTCAGCTGGGCGCTGTCGTTCACGGTGGTGGTGCTGGCCTCGACCATGCTGCTCAGCCTGCGGATCCCGGCGCGACGCGACGACGACGGCGCGCTGGCGTTGCCGGGCGAGGACCGGTCAAGGACCTGAGCGGCGCGCGCTGCGCGCCTCAGCGGCGCTCGATCCAGTACAGCGTGGCCAGTGCCACCGCCAGCACCACCAGGCTCGGCAGCGCCGCCACCATGATCGGCGGCCAGGTGCCGAGCAGGCCCAGGTGCGCGAACAGCTTGTTCAGCATGTAGAAGGCAACGCCGATCATCACGCCGCTGAAGATCTTCAGGCTCACGCTGCCCTCGCGCACGTGCAGGTAGGCGAACGGCAGCGCCAGGACCATCATCACCAGGATCGCGAGCGGGTAGAAGACCTTGTTCCAGAAGGCGATCTCGTAGCGCTCGCTGCGCTGGCGGTTGTCGCGCAGATGCTGGACGTACTGCGCCAGCGCCACCAGCGACATGCGCTCGGGCTCGACCAGCAGGACGCCGAAGATCGCCGGCGTGAGTTCCGACGGCCAGTGCCGCTGTGCCTCGCGCACGATGCGCGTGCCGTCGCCAGGCGGCGGCTCGCCGGCGAGCGCCGGCACGCGCGTCTCGATCACGTCGCCGAGCAGCCACGCCGCCGGGGTGGCGTCGCCCGGCGCCAGGAACTCGCCGGTGGCGGCGGTCGAGATCGAGCGCAGCCGGAACGTCGGATCGAACTCGAACACGCGCCAGAGCGCGGTGCTCGCATCCGGCCGCACCACGCGCACGTTGACGAAGCGCAGGCGCTCGACGTTGCCGGCCTGGTCGCGAACGACGTCGCGCGCCCAGGCACCCGAGCGCAGTTCGGTGGCGATGCCGGCGTTGGCGGCCTCGATGCGCACCTGGCGCGCGAGCCGCTCCAGCGGCGGCGCCACCACCTCGCCCATCAGGTAGGTGGCCGCCACCAGCACGACACCGACCCGACCGACCCACAGCGCCAGCCGGCGCGTGCTCATGCCGGACACGCGCATGATCGTGAACTCGCTCGACGAGGCGAGCTTGGCGAGCGCGTAGATCGTGCCGATCAGCGCCGCGATCGGCATCAGCTCGTAGACGCGCGAGGGCTGCGACAGGGCGACGAAGCTCAGTGCCGTGGCCAGCGTATAGCCGTCGCGGCCGACGTCGTCGAGTTGGGCGACGATCTCGAAGAAGGCGAAGATCGCCAGCAGCGCCAGCAGCACGAAGCCGGTCGCCAGGGCGACCTCGCGCGCGAGGTAGCGACGCAGGGTGTTCATGCCGTCGTCGTGCCGGCCGCCGCGCTCGGCCAGCGCGGCAGCCAGCGCTGCAGGTAGACGCGGCGCACGAACAGCGCCACGATCGCCGCCGCCACTGCCGCGTGCGGCAGCCACAGTGCGGTGCCGAAGTCGATCCGCTGCGTCTGCACGTAGGCCTGGATCAGTTGCACGCCGGTCAGGTAGCAGAAGAACACCGCCACCGCCACCAGCAGGTTCGCCGACCGGCCCAGGCGCGGGTTGGTCCAGGCCAGCGGCACCGCCAGCAACGTCAGCAGCAGCGCCATCAGCGGCACGGCGATGCGCCACATCAGCTCCGCCTGGTCGTAGGGCGCGCGCTGCTCGAGCAGATCGCGCGTGGTCTTGGCGCGCGCCTTGACCTGCTGCAGCGGCGCCACCGCGCGCGGCTCGATGCGGATCGCGTAGCGCTCGAACTCGACCAGCCGGTACTGCGCCTGCCCCGGCGTGCCTTCGTAACGCCGGCCCTGCGACAGGACCACGAAGCGCTCGCCGTCCGGCCGCACCTCGATCACCCCCTCGGCGGCGACGATCACCGCCTCGCGCCCCTGGCTGCGGTGCGAGACGAAGACGTTGCGCACCCGGCCCGCTTCGAGGTCGACGCTCTCGACGAAGAACACGCGCTCGGCGGCGGCCGACTCGATGAAGCGGCCGGGCGCGACGCGGCTGACGTCGTCGCGTTGCGCGAAGCGCTCGCGGCTTTCGACGATCTGACGCTGCGCCCAGGGCGTGACCGCGAGCGACAGCACCGCCACCAGCAGCAGCACCGGCGCCGCGAAGCGCAGCACCGGGCGGATCCAGTCGAGCAAGCTGCGCCCGACGGCGAACCACACCACCATCTCCGAGTCGCGGAAGGCGCGGGTGAGCGTGATCAGCACGGCGATGAACAGGGTCAGCGTCAGCAGCGGCGGCAGCCAGGTGAGCGCGGTCAGCGCCACCAGCGAGAACACCGCCTGGTTGTCGACGCGGCCGCCGGCCGCCTCGCCGAGGATGCGCACCAGCCCGACCGAGAACAGAATCGAGAACAGCACGGTGAACACCGCGCCGGCATTGCTCGACAGTTCGGCGACGATCGCGCGCCGGAACAGCGTCATGCGACGCCGCCCGAGGTCGCGGCAGACCAGGCGCGGCGGCATGCGCGCGGCGCGACTGCGAGCGCCGCGCCGCTATACTGGCAAGCGGCGTGGGTCGCGAGGCGAGCGCGGCCCGATCGCAGGTCAAAACCCGGAATCGGCACGACGACGCTGTTCACGGCACTGGGCGCTTGGATTCGCTCGCAGCCGGCGGCCGTGGCGGGTCGCGGGACACCGCGCCGGCAGGAAGGACAGCACGCAGGACAGCACGCGCCGTCTCGACTGCCGCCCTCGACCGCCGGAGCAGAAAACAGACAACAGAGAAGAGGCGATGGAATTTATCACGAAGGTTGCCGCCCCCGAGACGATCCGCTGCGATTGCCTCGCGGTCGGGGTTTTCAGCGATGGCACCCTGAGCCCATCGGCGCGCCGTCTGGATGCCGCCAGCAAGGGCGCGATCAAAGCCGCGATCAAGAGCGGTGATGCCACCGGCAAGCGCGGCAATGCGGTGCTGCTGCGCGCGCTCGACGGTGTCGCCGCCGCGCGCGTGCTGCTGGTCGGCCTCGGCGCTGCCGACAAGTTCAACGAACGCGCCTTTGCCGAGGTCGTGCGCGAGGCGCTCCGCAGCGCCGGTCAGGGCACGCGCGAACTGGCGCTGGCCGCCACCGAGTGGCCGGTCGCCGGACGCGACGCCGGCTGGCTGGCGCGCATGCTGGTGGCGGCGGCGCGCGAGGCGGCGTTTCGCACCGACGAGTTGAAGAGCACGAAGGACGAACTGGCCGCCCTGCCCGCTGCCGTGAGCCTGCTGCTGCCGGCGCGCGATGCCGCGGTCGAGGCCGCACTCAAGCAGGGCGTGGCGCTCGCCAACGGCATCGAACTGGCCAAGCGGCTCGGCAACCTGCCCGGCAACGTCTGCACGCCGACCTACCTCGGCGAGCAGGCGCGCAACCTCGGCAAGGAGTGCAAGCTCGCAGTCGAGGTGTTCGACCGCAAGGGCATCGAGAAGCTCGGCATGGGTTCGTTCCTGTCGGTCACCAACGGCTCGGCGCAGCCACCGCGGCTGATCGTACTCAAGTACCAGGGCGCGACCCGCAGCGCGGCACCCACGGTGCTCGTGGGCAAGGGCATCACCTTCGACACCGGCGGCATCTCGCTCAAGCCCGGCGCCCACATGGACGAGATGAAGTTCGACATGTGCGGCGCCGCCGCGGTGCTCGGCACGCTGCGCGCCGCCGCCGAGATGAAGCTGCGGCTGAACCTGGTGGGCGTGATCGCCGCCTGCGAGAACATGCCCTCGGGCACCGCGACCAAGCCCGGCGACATCGTCACCTCGATGTCCGGGCAGACGATCGAGGTGCTCAACACCGATGCCGAAGGCCGGCTGATCCTGTGCGATGCGCTGACCTACGCCGAGCGCTTCAAGCCGGCGGCGGTGATCGACATCGCCACCCTGACCGGCGCCTGCGTGGTGGCGCTCGGCGACGTCAACTCCGGGCTGTTCGCCAGCGACGAAGCGCTCGCCGCCGACCTGCTGCAGGCCGCCGCCGGCGCCGCCGATCCGGCCTGGCGCCTGCCGCTGGACGAGGCCTATCAAGAGCAGTTGAAGTCCAACTTCGCCGACATGGCCAACATCGGCGCGCCGGGCAAGGCGGGCGCGGTGGTGGCGGCCAGTTTCCTCGCGCGCTTCACGCGCAACTACCGGTGGGCGCACCTCGACATCGCCGGCACCGCCTGGAAGACCGGCGCCGCCAAGGGCGCCACCGGGCGGCCGGTGCCGCTGCTGGTTCACTACCTGCTGGGGCAGGCGCACTGACGTCGCCCCCAGAGAATTTCGGTCCAGGAGCGCAGCGAAGGCACATGCGCGTCGACTTCCACTTCAACGTCGATCACCGGCTGCACTACGCCTGCCGGGTCGTGCGCAAGGCGCGCGGCGCCGGCAAGACCGTGCTCGCCTTTGCCAGCGATGCGAACCGGCTGGCGCGCTTCGACGCCGCGCTGTGGACCTTTTCGGCCTTGGACTTCCTGCCGCATGTCTACGCCGACTCGCCGCTGGCCTGCGACACGCCGATCCTGCTCAGCCTGCAGGCGGGCGGCGTGCCCGCGCGCGACGTGCTGCTCAACCTCGACGATGCGCCGCCGCCGCAGTTCGCGCAGTGGTTCGCGCACTTCGAACGGGTGATCGAAGTGGTCTCGCTCGACGACGCCGAACGGCGCTGCGCGCGCGCCCGCTTCAATGCTTACCGGGCGGCCGGCATCGAGCCGTCGACGTTCAAGGCAGCCGCCGAGTGAAGCGGCGCGGAGCAACCGGTGACCGAGCGCCCCGCTAGACCGCGGCCGTTGCCGCCCGCGCCCTTCGACGATCCGTCGATTCCGGTCCTCACCGAGCGCTTGCTGTTGCCGGAATTGGAGCTGGACACCACCCTGCCCGCCGCTGCCGACGAATCGGTGGCCACACAGGCGTCGGCGGCGCCGGCCGATGCGCCGCCGTCGACCCAGCGGGCAGACACTGCGCCGCAAGTGCTCGGCGTCCAGTTCGAGACCGACACCTGGCTGGTCGAGACCACACCGGTCGCCACGCCGGTGCCGCCCGCCGGGCCGCAGCCGCAACCGCCGGTGGCACCTGAGATCGCCCCTGCCGTGGCGATTCCAGCCTCGCTGATGCGCGCGGTTGCAGCCGCGGCGGTCCCCGACGTCGCCGCGACGACGACCGGCGCCACGGCCGCGACCCAGGCGCCGCCCGGATTGCCGGGGGCCGAACAACTGAGCGCCTCGATCCTCGACGAGCTGTTGCGGCAACTGCCGCCCGACAGCGAGCCGATCGTGCGCCGCCATCTGGCACCGGCGGTCGATGCCGCGATCGGCGCCGCGGTGGCGCAGATCGTCCCCGAGATCCGAGGCGCGGTCGGCCGCGCGCTGCGCGAGCTCGTCGTGCAGGCGGTGCAGGCCGAACTCGCCCGCCGGCGCGACCGTTCGCGGTCCTGAGCGACGCCCGGGTGCGGCCGCGCCGAACTTCAGACGCCCTGCTTGACCAGCGGCGCGCGCAGCGCCTCGGCGAGAACGGCGGCACTTTCCGCCAGATGCGCGCGCGTGGTCGAGGACAGCCGCCGCTCGAGCGCGCGCCGCAGATCGGCCTGCAGGCGCAGCGCAACCTGGCGATTGACCGCGCGCAGATCGGCCGCCACCGGGCTCGGCGCACGCACCAGCGCCGAGGTCACGCGGCGCAGATGCTCGCGCTGCAGGTTGCGGCGCAGGCTGTCGATCTCGGCGCCGGTGGCCAGTTCGCTCCAGACGCTGTCGGCCAGTCGCCCGTGCACCTCGGCCAGCGGCAGCGCCTGGCGGCGATCGTCGACCTTGCTCTCGGCCGCCGCCAGGCGCACCGCCACACCTTCGCCAAGCAACTGGTCGAGCACGCTGCGCTGGATCGCGAGCACCGACTCGGGCAGGCTGAAGGCGAGCGGCGGCGCGGCGGCGCGCGCTGCGCGCGTCGGCTCACGCTCCAGATGCTCGACGCCGAGCATGCGCATGAAGGCCGGGTCGAAGCGGAAGCTGTCGCTGCTGAACAGCTCGCGCGTCAGGACGGCCAGCGCTTGGCGCTGGCGATCCGCCGCCACCGGCACGAACAACGGCTCCTGGCCGCCGCCGGCGACCCGGCGCGAGGTGTAGACACCGCCGACGAAGCGCGACAGCGGCAGCACGGCGCCGGCGAACCAGCCCAACCCGCGCTGGACGTTGCGCCGGTACAGCGCGAAGCTGTCGCCGGCCGGCAGTTCGCGCACGCGCGTGCGCTGCCACAGCTCGCGCGCCAGCTTGAAGTTGCGCTGGTAGAAGGCGAGCGGGTCGTGACCGAGGTCGAACTGGTTGATGCGCGGATCGAGGCCGCCGCCGAGCGCCGGCACCGCATCCTCGTCGGTGGCGTAGGCGAGATCCGGATCGAGCGCTGAGCGCGCCGCGATGCGCTCCAGCTCGGCCGCCTCCTGCTCCGGCAGGAACTGGCGGTAGGCGTACTCGATCGCCCAGGCGTCGTAGTGACCGATCGTGGTCTGGTTGTAATCGGCGACCGGCTCGCCTGCGAGCGGGATGTTCAGCGCGTTGTAGTCCATCACCGAGTTGGAGATGCCGCGCCGCGCGGTGAAGGCGGCGTCGCGCAACTGCTCGAGGCGAACGCCGGCCGAGCCGAGGAAGTTGTGGCGCAGCCCGAGCGCGTGTCCCATCTCGTGCATCGTCACGTCCTTGAGCGCGCCGGCGACGAAGCGGCGCGCCTGCTCGCTGCCCGGCGCGAACTCGCCGCGCGCCAGCAGCAGCTCGAAGGCGAACGCCGTCTGCTCGAAGGCCTGGCTGGCGTAGCTGCACTGGCGGCCGGCGAGCATCTGTTCGAGCGATGCCGCCGGCGTCGCGTGGAAGGCTTCCGTTCCGCTGACCGCCGGCGGCAGGCGCGGCTCCTGCTCGCGCAGGAAGCCGCTGGCGAAGCGCAGCCAGTTCTGCGGGATCAGGATCGCCGCGCGCAGGATCTCGCCGCTGCGCGGATCGGCCTGGCTCGGTCCGACCGCGACCGCACCCGGCCCCTGCATCGCGAACCAGCGCACGGCGATGTGGCGCGTGCCTTCGAGCGTGCTCCAGTCGGCATCGGCCGGCTGCTGGCGCACCTCGATGGCGTTGCGGAACCCGGCGCGCTCGAAGGCCTTGTTCCACTCGAGGATGCCGGCGCGCACCGGCGCGCGCACTTCCTCGGGGATGTTGCGGTCCAGCCAGACGACGATCGGCTCCTTCGGCTCCGACAGTTCGGCCTGCGGATCCTTCTTCTCCAGCCGCCAGCGCTCCACGTAGTGGGTGCGCAGGTCGCCCTGTTCGGGGCGCGCGAAGTCCCAGTAGGACGTCGTGAAGTGGCCGATGCGCTGGTCGGCCGGACGCGGCCGCTTCGGCTCGGCCGGCAGCGGCGCCAGCGTGTAGGTGAAGGCAAGAAACAGGCTGCGCGCATCGGGCAGGGTCCGCGGCGGCGACGGCAGCGGCGTGCCCGGCGGCGGCGCAGTCAGCGGTGGCGGCGGCAGCTTCGCCAGCGAGAAGTGCTGGCGCACGGTGATGAACGTGCCCTCGTCGGTGGCGCGCACCCGCTCGATCGCGCTGTTGGCGCGGTCCAGCCCGTACGACAGGCGGAACGCCGCTTCCAGGTGCGACAGCGCCCCGGCCAGGTCGCCGCCGAACAGCACCGTGGCGTCGACCAGGAACGAACGGTGCTCGGGATGCGGCGCCGAGACCACCGGCGCCGAGGCGAGCAGGCTGTCCGAGTAGCTCTCGCGCACCGCGATCGCCAGCGGCGTGCCCGCCGGTGCGCGCACGTGCAGGTTCTGCGCCAGCAATTGCAGCGTGTTGCCGACTCGGCGCAGGATGACCACCTGCTCGGGTCCGGTCAGTCCCGGGAAGAAGAAGCGCTCGCCCAGGCCCTGCGCCAGCGAGTGGCCGAAGAAGAAGGGCTGCTCGAGTCTTTCCGGTCGCACCTCCAGCCAGGTGCGCTCCTCGCGCTGCCACAGGGTCAGGAAGCCCTTGAGTTCGCGCGCCTCGCGGATCACCTCGGCAAACGGCCGCAGCGGCGGCGGCTCGCCCGGTCGCGGCGGCGTCGGTGCGCTAGCGGGCGTGGCGGCATTGGCCGGCGCCGGCGCAGCAGGCGCGGGTTCGGAGCGATCGGCGAGCGTCGGCGCGGCGGCCAACGGCGCTGGCTGCGCATCCGGCGCCAGAGCCAGAACCGGCGGCGGCAGCGCCAAGGCTGCGGCGAGCGCCAGCAGGATCGGAGCAGGAGTTCGCGCGCGTTTGGCCGCGGGCGCGACCGCGGCAGGCGAAAGTGGCGAGGGCAGCATCTCGGTCTCGGTGCGGGGCGAGGCGACAAGCGTACAGGCACGCTCGCCTAGAATTGCCCGAACCAGCCTCGGGCCGCAGCGATGCGCGCGGCACACCCCGGACATGACAGCAGAGCCATCGCCCGCCTGCGCCGCCGATGATCGCGGCATCGAACTCGCCAAGGCCTTCGAGCCGGCGGCGATCGAACGCCGCTGGGCGCCGGTGTGGGAGAGCCGCGGCTACTTCGCCGCCGGGCTCGACCGCGCCAGACCGTCGTTCTCGATCCAGTTGCCGCCGCCGAACGTGACCGGCCGGCTGCACATGGGCCACGCATTCAACCACTCGATCATGGACGCGCTCACCCGCTACCACCGGATGCGCGGCTTCAACACGCTGTGGCTGCCGGGCACCGATCACGCCGGCATCGCCACCCAGATCGTGGTCGAGCGCCAGCTCGAGCAGGCCGGCGTCGACCGCAAGACCATCGGCCGCGACGCCTTCAACCGGCACGTGTGGGACTGGAAGGAGTTCTCCGGCGGCGAGATCCTGGCGCAGATGCGCCGGCTCGGCGACTCGGTCGACTGGTCGCGCACCTACTTCACGATGGATGACAAGCTCTCCAAGGTGGTGGTCGAGACCTTCGTGCGGCTGTACGAACAGGGGCTCATCTATCGCGGCAAGCGGCTGGTCAACTGGGACCCGAAGCTGCAGACCGCGGTGTCCGACCTCGAAGTGGAGAGCGAGGAGGAGGATGGCCGTCTGTGGCAGATCCGCTATCCGGGCGCCGACGGTACCGAAGGCGTGGTCGTCGCCACCACCCGGCCGGAGACGATGCTCGGCGACGTCGCGGTGGCCGTGCATCCGGACGACGAGCGCTATGCGGCGCTGATCGGCAAGGCGGTCAGGCTGCCGCTCGCCGAGCGCGACATCGCGGTGATCGCCGACCGCATGGTCGACCGCGAGTTCGGCACCGGCGCGGTCAAGGTCACGCCGGCGCACGACGCCAGCGACTTCGCGATCGGTCAGCGCCACGGCCTGACGCCGCTGCCGATCTTCACGCTCGCGGCCACCGTCAACGACAACGCCCCCGCCAGGTACCGGGGCCTGGACCGCTACGTGGCCCGCCAGCGGGTGCTCGACGACCTGAAGTCGGCCGGCCTGCTGGTGAGCGAAAAGCCGCACCGGATGACGGTGCCGCGCTGCGCACGCACCGGCGAAGTGGTCGAGCCGATGCTCTCCGAGCAGTGGTACATGGCGATGAGCCGGCCGGCGCCGGCCGGCACGCTGCACGCCGGAAAATCGATCGCGCAGGTGGCGCTCGAGGCGGTCGAGCGCGGCGAAGTGCGCATCTTGCCCGAGCAGTGGCGCCACACCTACGACCACTGGCTGCACAACATCCAGGACTGGTGCATCTCGCGCCAGCTCTGGTGGGGCCACCAGATCCCGGCCTGGTACGACGAGGCCGGCAACGTCTTCGTGGCACGCAGCCAGGCGCAGGCGCAGGCGAAAGCTGGCGCGGGCGTGAAGCTCAGGCGCGACCCCGACGTGCTCGACACCTGGTATTCGAGCGCGCTCGTGCCCTTCTCCACGCTGGGCTGGCCGGCACCCGAAGGCGACGACAAGACCGCCTACGACCTGTACCTGCCGTCGACGGTGCTGGTCACCGGCTACGACATCATCTTTTTCTGGGTCGCGCGCATGATCATGATGACGACCCACTTCACCGGCCGCGTGCCGTTTCGCGACGTCTACATCCACGGCCTGATCCGCGACGCCGAGGGCCGCAAGATGAGCAAGAGCGAGGGCAACACGCTCGACCCGCTCGACATCCTCGACGGCATCGCGCTCGACGAGCTGGTGCGCAAGAACGCGAGCGGGCTGCGGCGGCCCGAGGACGCCGCCAAGGTCGCGGCCAAGGTGCGCAGGCACTTCCCCGAGGGCATCGCCGCCTACGGCGCCGATGCCCTGCGCTTCACGATGGCCGCCTATGCCACGCTCGGCCGCAACGTCAACTTCGACCTGAAGCGCTGCGAGGGCTACCGCAACTTCTGCAACAAGCTGTGGAACGCCGCCCGCTTCGTGCTGATGAACTGCGACGGCCGCGACTGCGGACTCGATCCGGCGGCGCCGGCGGCGTTGTCGGCCGCCGATCGCTGGATCGTCGGCGAGTTGCAGCGTACCGAGGCGGCGGTGGCGCAGGGCTTTGCCGAGTACCGCCTCGACAACGTGGCCAATGCCATCTACAGCTTCGTCTGGAACGAGTACTGCGACTGGTATGTCGAGCTCGCCAAGGTGCAGATGCAGTCGGGCGACGTGGCGCAGCAGCGCGGCACCCGGCGCACCCTGTTGCGCGTGCTCGAAGCGCTGCTGCGTCTGGCGCACCCGATCATCCCGTTCATCACCGAGGAGCTGTGGCAGAAGGTCGCGCTCGTCGCCGGCCAGCGCAGCGCCGATGAGCCGACCTCGGTGATGATCCAGCCCTACCCGCAGGCCGAGCCGTCGACAATCGATGCCGAAGCCGATGCCGAGATCCGGCTACTCAAGCGGATCGTCGATTCCTGCCGCGCGCTGCGCGGCGAGATGAAGCTCGGCCCGGACAAGCGCGTGCCGCTCGCCGTGCAGGGCCCGGCGCAGCCGATCGACCGCTTCGCGCCGTACCTGGCGGCGCTCGCCAAACTGTCCGACGTCAGGCCGGTGGCCGACCTGGCGGCCGCGGCAGGCGGTGCGGCGACGCCGATCAACGTCGTCGACGACTGGCGCCTGATGCTGGCGATCGAGGTCGACGTCGCCGCCGAACGCGAGCGTCTGGCGCGCGAGATCGCGCGCCTGGAAGGCGAGATCGCGAAGGCGAACGCCAAGCTGGCGAACGAGAGCTTCGTCGCGCGCGCGCCGGCCGCGGTGGTCGAGCAGGAACGGCAGCGCCTGGCCGGCTTCGGCGCAACCCTCGGCAAGGTGCGCGAACAGGCGGCGCGGCTGGCGGCCTGAGAGCCTACTTCGGCGCCGGTGCAGCCGGCGGCGCCGCGCCGCCCTGCGGCACGGTCAGTCCCGGCACCAGCGGAATGTCGTCGACCAGCGCCACCGCAGTGACGATGTGCCGCGTGTCGCCGAAACACCGGGTCGGCAGGCCGACCTTCTGCTCGTAGTGCAGGGCCACGCGCTTGCCGATCTTGCGGTTGATGTCAGCGGCCACCGCATCGTCCCAGACGGTGAACAGGAATTTCTCGGGCACGGCGCCGGGCATCGTGACCATCGCCATCTCGCCCTCCCAGGTCTTGCAGATCCAGCCCTTCTTGCTGAACTTCTGCACCCAGCCGGCACGCTCGCCGATCGAGTAGTTCCAGTTGAGCACGACCGCGAAGTACAGCGCCACTGCGCCGATCAGCACCAGCAGCACGACGAGCAGTCGCTTTGTCACGGCACCTGCCTCGCTGGCGATGGGCGCACGCCGCGCTCAGCGCCGGCGCAGATAGTGGATGAACTCGCCGTCGCGGCTGTCCTGCGCGAGCAGTTCGTTGCTGCTCTGGCGCGCGAAGGCCTTGAAGTCGCGGATCGACCCGGGGTCGGTCGCCACCACGCGCAGCACCTCGCCGCTCGCCATCTCGGCCAGCACCTTCTTGGCGCGCAGGATCGGCAGCGGGCAGTTCAGTCCGCGCGTATCGACCTCGCGGTCGGCGTGCGGAACAGCGAGCGCAGTCGGCTGCATGACGAGTCTCCGTGAAGCGGCCGCTGCGCCGCAAAGCCAGTGGCGTGCAGCGGCAGCGCAAGTGTAGCGACCCGCGACCGCTGGCGCGCCGGCTCGCCACCGACCGAGCGCGCCGCCTCGGCCGGCGCAACCAGCGCCGTGCCGTAGGCGAGCACCTCGATCGACGGCGCCCAGCCGCTCGAGATCGCGGTCGACTCGAAGCGCACGCACACGACCAGGCGCGAGCCGCGCCGGCGCGCCTGTGCCTTCAGGCGCAGCAGCGCCTCGCGCCGGGCGCGCTCCATCAGGGTCTCGTAGCTGCGGAAGCGACCGCCGAACAGGTTGCGCAGGCCGGCGACGAAGGTCTTGAAGTAGTCGGCGCTGACCACCACCGTGCCGCTGACCAGGAACGCCTGCTGCGCGCGCACCCGGTCGGGCGGAAAACGCATCGAGAACGCAAGCACGTCGGCATAGTGCTGCTCGCGCCGGCGGATCGACGCATAGTGGCGCCGTTCGATCACGCGGCCGGCGAAAAAACCGATCGCCAGCAGCGTCGCCAGCAGGCCGAGTTCGAACAGCGCGCCCACGCGCGTCTTACGCGTCTTCGAGCCGCACCGCGCTGCCGTAGGCGAGGATCTCGGCGGCGCCGGCGGCGATCGAGGTGGTGGCGAAGCGGATGTTGAGCACCGCGTTGGCGCCGATCGACTCGGCCTCGCGGATCATGCGCTCGGTGGCCTCGGCGCGCGCCTCCTGCATCAGCTCGGTGTAGCCCTTGAGCTCGCCGCCGACGATGTTCTTCAGGCTGGCGAAGATGTCCTTGCCGACGTGCTTGGCGCGCACGGTGGAGCCCTGGACGATGCCCAGGTGGGCGACCACCCGCTTGCCGGGTATCAGTTCGAGATTGCTGGTGATCAACGCGCGTCCCCCTCGCCGTGCCGACCGGCTCAGACACGCTGCTCGGCCCAGCCGCGCACGCTGGCGAGCGCGGCGCCGAGCCTGGTCGGGTCGGAGCCGCCGGCCATCGCCAGGTCCGGCCGGCCGCCGCCTCGGCCGCCGACCTGCTGGGCGACGAAGTTCACCAGGTCGCCGGCTTTGATCCTGGAGGTCGCATCGGCGGTGACTCCGGCCGCCAGTTGCACCTTGCCGTCCTCGACCGCGGCCAGCACGATCGCCGCGGTCTTGAGCTTGTTCTTCAGCTGGTCGACAGTGTCGCGCAGCACCTTGGCATCGGCGCCTTCCAGCAGGGCGGCCAGCACCTTGATGCCCTTGATGTCGATCGCCTGCGCCGCCAGATCGTCGCCCTGGCTGGCAGCGAGCTTGGCCTTGAACCGCGACAGCTCCTTCTCAAGCGCCTTGAGGTCGCCCTGCAGTTGCGCGATGCGCGCGGTGGCTTCGGCCGCCGGCGCCTTCAGCGACGCCGCGACCTCGGCCAGTTGCCGATCGAGCGCCTGCAGGTAGGCGAGAGCGCCCTCGCCGGTCACTGCCTCCACGCGCCGCACGCCCGCGGCGACACCCGTCTCGGCGACGATCTTGAAGACGCCGATTTCGCCGGTGCGCTTGACGTGCGTGCCGCCGCACAGCTCGGTCGAGTGGCGCTCGGCGTCGTCGCCATCGTTGCCGCCGATGGCGATCACGCGCACCTCGTCGCCGTACTTGTCGCCGAAGAAGGCGAGCGCGCCGGCGCGGATCGCGTCGTCGTACTTCATCACCGTCGGCGCCACCGTGGCGTTGCTGCGGATCGCGCGGTTGACGATCTCCTCGACGCGGCGGATCTCCTCGGCGCTCATCGGCTTGTCGTGCGAGAAGTCGAAGCGCGTGCGCTCGGCGTCGACCAGCGAACCCTTCTGCTGCACGTGGCCGCCGAGCACTTTGCGCAGCGCCGCGTGCATCAGGTGGGTGGCCGAGTGGTTGTGCATCGCGCGCGTGCGCACCGCGCCGTCGACGCGCGCGCTGACCCGGTCGCCGAACTCCAGCGAGCCGGTGCGCAGCACGCCGTGGTGGCCGAACACGTCGGCCTGGATGCGCTGCGTGTCGCTGACCTCGAACAGGCCGCCGCTGCCGACCAGTTCGCCGCGGTCGCCGACCTGGCCACCGGCCTCGGCGTAGAACGGCGTCGCGTCGAGCACGACGATGCCGGCCTGGCCGGCGCGCATCTCATTGACCGCCACGCCGTCGACGTACAGCGCCACCACCCGGCCTTCGCCGCGCAGCTGCTCGTAGCCGGTGAAGCGCGTCTTGTCGCCGGCGTAGTCGACGCCGGCCGCGGCCCGGAACCGGCCGGCGGCGCGCGCCTGCTCGCGCTGGCGCTGCATCGCCTGCTCGAAGCCGGCGTGGTCGACGCTGATGCCGCGCTCGCGGCAGATGTCGGCGGTCAGATCGACCGGAAAGCCGTAGGTGTCGTACAGCAGAAACACGGTGTCGCCGTCGAGCAGGCGGGCATCGCCGCTGCCGAGCCGGCCGAGCGCGCCGTCGAGGATCTTCATGCCGTGCTCGAGGGTCTCGCCGAAGCGCTCCTCCTCCTGGCGCAGCACCGCCTCGATGCGCGCCCGCTGCTCGCGCAGCTCGGGATAGGCGGCGCCCATCTCGCGCTCGAGGTCGGCCGCCAGCGCGTGGAAGAAGGGCGTGCTGCGGCCGAGCTTGTAGCCATGGCGCAGCGCGCGCCGCACGATCCGGCGCAGCACGTAACCGCGGCCCTCGTTGCCGGGGATCACGCCGTCGGCGATCAGGAACGCACAGGCGCGGATGTGGTCGGCGATGACCTTCAGCGAGTTGCTCGCCAGATCGCTGCTGCCGGTGGCGCGCGCGGCGGCGCTGATCAGGCTGCGGAACAGATCGATCTCGTAGTTCGAGTGCACCTGTTGCAGGACCGCCGCCAGCCGCTCGAGTCCCATGCCGGTGTCGACGCAGGGTCGCGGCAGCGAACTGAGCCGGCCCTCGGCGTCGCGGTCGAACTGCATGAACACCAGGTTCCAGACCTCGATGTAGCGGTCGCCGTCGGCGTCGGCCGAGCCGGGTGGGCCGCCGGCCACCGCCGGGCCGTGGTCGTAGAAGATCTCGCTGCACGGTCCGCAGGGGCCGGTGTCGGCCATCTGCCAGAAGTTGTCGGAGACGTACTTCGGCTGGCCCGGCTTGTCGCCGATGCGGATGCAGCGCTCGCGCGGCACGCCGATCTCCCGCGTCCACAGGTCGTAGGCCTCGTCGTCGTCGACGTAGACCGTGGTCCAGAGCCGCTCCGGCGGCATCTTGTAGACCTCGGTCAGCAGTTCCCAGGCATAGCGGATCGCGTCGCGCTTGAAGTAGTCGCCGAAGCTGAAATTGCCGAGCATCTCGAAAAAGGTGTGGTGGCGCGCGGTGTAGCCGACGTTCTCCAGGTCGTTGTGCTTGCCGCCGGCGCGCAGGCTCTTCTGCGCGGTCACGGCGCGGCTGTAGGGGCGCTGCTCGCGCCCGGTGAACACGTCCTTGAACTGCACCATGCCGCTGTTGACGAACAGCAGCGTCGGATCGTTGGCCGGCACCAACGAGGAAGCGCGCACGATCGTGTGGCCTCGGGACTCGAAGTACTTGAGGAACCGTTCGCGGATCTGTGCGCTCTTCATGGATCGACTTCGCGGAGAAAGTGCCGTAACGCGGCTAAGGTTCCGCCGCCATTGAAGATTTCGGCAGCGATCGATGATAGCAGTGGGGGTCTTCGTCCCGCGCTCGCGCCAGCGGCGCGCGCTGGGGCACGGCGCGCCTGGCCTCGCCTCAGCGCGCCGGCGGCGTGTGGCAGATCGACGCGAAAGCTTCGATCGCCGGATGCTCGGCACCGGCGACGCGCGCCGCATGCGCCAGTCCGGACAGCGCGAACACCAGCATCAGCGCACCGGCCAGCGGTCGCAGCCAGGCGCGCAGGCCGCCGCCTGCAGCACCACCGCGGGTGAACGCCGGCCGCGCCGCGACCAGGTCGACCGGCAGCAGGTTCGGCAGCGTGCCCAATCCGAACGCGAGCATGACCAGCGCGCCCTGCACCGGACCGCCGGCCACCAGCGCCAGCGGCAGCGCCGCGTACACCAGGCCGCACGGAATCCAGCCCCAGGCGAGGCCGGCGACGAAGGACTGCCGGCCCGACCGCGGCGGATAGACGCGCCGCGCCCACGGTCCGACCAGGCGCCAGACGCCGGCGCCGATCGGCTCGATCCGCTTCAGCCAGCGGCCGGCGCCGAACATCGCCGCGGCGATCGCCACCAGCATCGCGCTGCCGATCACCAGCAGCACGATCTGCACCGGCAGCACATCGGCCGCGTACAGGGCGCCGCCGATCGCGCCGACCAGCGCGCCGGCCGCCGCGTAGCTGAGCAGGCGACCGAGGTGGTAGCCGGCCGCCAGGTGCGCCGCCGGCACCTCGCGCGGCCGGTTCATCTGCAGCGCGCCGATGAAGCCGCCGCACATGCCGACGCAGTGCAGACCGCCGGCGAGCGACAGCATGAAGGCGGCGAACAGTTGCGGCAGGAAGTCCATGCAGTAGACCGGCGACCGCGGGCGGCGGTCGCCTCGCTCGCGGCCGGCCGGCCGAGGCGCCGATTATGCGCGCCGGCTCAGACGATCTTGCTGTAGCGGCGGATGCGCTCGTCGCTGCGCAGGTAGCGGTCGAAGTTCATCGCGATCGCGCGCACCAGCAGCTTGCCGCGCGGCAGCACGCTGACCCACTCGCGCGTGACCTCGACCAGTCCTTCCTCTTCGAACGGCCGCAGCGCCGCCAGTTCGCGCTTGAAGTACTCGTCGAAGCGGATCAGGTGCGACTGCTCGATCGCCTCCTTGCTGACCTCGAAGTGGCACATCAGCGCCATGATCACCGCGCGCCGCACGAGATCGTCGAGGTCGAGCAGCACGCCGCGCGCGATCGGCAGCATGCCGTTGCGCAGGCGGTCGTAGTACTCGTCGAGTTCGCGCACGTTCTGCGAGTAGGTCGGGCCGATCTTGCTGATGCTGGAGACGCCGAGCCCGATCAGGTCGCAGTCGGGGCGCGTCGAGTAGCCCTGGAAGTTGCGGTGCAGCCGGCCCTGCTGCTGGGCGCGCGCCAGTTCGTCGTCGGCCTTGGCGAAGTGATCCATGCCGACGTAGCGGTAGCCGGCCTCGCGCAGGCGGCCGATGGCATCGACCATGATGCCGATCTTCTCCTGCGGCGCCGGCAACTCGGCCGCCTCGATCCGGCGCTGCGGCTTGAAGCGCTCCGGCAGGTGCGCATAGTGGTACAGGGCGATTCGCTCCGGGCTGAGCACCAGGACCTTGTCGAGCGTGCGCGCGAAGGTGGCGCGCGACTGCTTCGGCAGGCCGTAGATCAGGTCGAGATTGACCGACTTGAAGCCGGCGCGACGGGCGGCGTCGATCGTCGCTCGCGTCATCTCGAAGCTCTGCAGCCGGTTGACCGCCTTCTGCACCTCGGGCTCGAAGTCCTGCACGCCGACCGACATGCGGTTGAAGCCCAGTTCGGCGAGCACCGCCACTTTGTCGGGCGGCGTCGAGCGCGGATCGACCTCGATGCTGTACTCGCCGCGCGGCGCCAGCGGGAAGCGCGCGGTCAGCAATTGCATCAACTGCCGCAGCTCGTCGTTCGACAGGAAGGTCGGTGTGCCGCCGCCCAGGTGCAGTTGCTCGATCTGGCGCGCGCCGGTGAGCAGGCCATCGACCAGTTCGGCCTCCTTGGCGAGCGCCTGCAGGTACTCGGCGCTGCGACCGTGGTCGCGCGTGATGACCTTGTTGCACGCGCAGTAGTAGCAGACCGTGCTGCAGAAGGGCAGATGCACGTACAGCGACAGCGGGATCTGCCCGCCGGTCTCGCCGCGCTTGCCAAGCCAGCCGGCGAAGGCCTGGGCGTCGAAGGCGTCGACGAAACGGTCGGCGGTCGGATACGACGTGTAGCGCGGACCCGGGATGTCGAATCGTTGCAGGAGCGCCGGCGCCGGAACGGCGACCTCGTTGCGGGCAGACATCAGCATCCGGGGACTTCCTTCGCTGTTACACATCCGGTGGCAGGTCCGGGTCATCGACGCAGACCGGCGCGTGTATTATTTGCTCGCCCCATCGGGATCGGTTGATGCGAGTCAATCTGACGGGTGACCTGTCCCCTTGACGGTAATCCGCAGCGCGACCGGCGTAGACCACAGAAGCGGCGTGGCGCGGTCGATCTGTTCATCGGGTGCGGACGAGAGTCGAGAGGCGTCACCACATGAATGGTCCAGGATTCTCCATTGCCCATCTGAAGGTTGCCTGTTCGAACTGCAACCTGCGCGAACTGTGCCTGCCGCTGGGCCTGTCGCTACCCGACATCGAAAAACTCGAGGAACTGGTCGCCACCCGCCGGCGCATCAAGCGCGGCGAGGCACTGTTCCGTGCCGGCGACCGCTTCGACTCGCTGTACGCGGTGCGACTCGGCTTCCTGAAGAGCACCGTGATGTCGACCGACGGACGCGAGCAGGTCACCGGCTTTCACATGGCCGGTGAACTGGTCGGCATGGACGGCATCAGCACCGAGCAGCACTCCTGCGACACGGTCGCACTCGAGGACACCGACGTCTGCGTGATCCCCTATGAGCGGATCGAGGAAGTCGCGCACGCGGTGCCGATGCTGCGCACGCACTTCCACAAGGTCATGAGCCGCGAGATCGTGCGCGAGCACGGCGTCATGCTGCTGCTCGGCAGCATGCACGCCGAAGAGCGGCTGGCAGCGTTCCTGCTCAACCTGTCGCAGCGCTTCGAGGCGCGCGGCTACTCGCGCACCGAGTTCGTGCTGCGCATGACGCGCGCCGAGATCGGCAGCTTCCTCGGCCTGAAGCTCGAGACCGTGAGCCGCGTGCTGTCGCGCTTCGCGCACGACGGCCTGATCGAAGTCAATCAGAAGCACGTGCGCATCCTGAGCACCGACGGCCTGCGCGCGATCGTCGCCGGCACCCAAGCCACCCTCAGCAACGCCCAGGGCTGAGCCGCGCGGCCGGCGGATCAGAAGCCGCCGGCACTGATGCGCAGCGGCACACCGGCGGCGATCGTCGAGGCGTCGCCGGCGAGCCGCCAGTCGCGCGCCTCGAGCACCAAGCGCCAGCTGACCCGCGCGGTCACCGGCGCCGTCTCCTGCCAGTGGCCGACATACTCGACCTGGCGGCCGTCGTCGTGCACCGCCACCCGCGCCAGGATCGCCTCGCGGTCGGCGCCGTCGCGGCCCGGATGCACGAGCCGCAGCTTCAGCGACGCCTCGGGCGGGATGCTGCGCTCGGCGCTCAGCCGCACCCGGACCTCGTCGCCCGTACTCAATCCCTGGGCATTGAGGCTTGCCTCCAGGCCCATCGACGCCGCCATCTGCTTGCGCGCGATCTGCTGATTGATCGCCCGTCCCTGCCGGTAGTAGTCGTCGACCACCAGGCCGTCGGCGCTGCGGATCGCCAGCGTGATCGAGATCGCGCTGCCCACGACCGCGGTGGCCGGCGGCAGCATCAGCAGCCAGGGCCAGAGATAGCGATACCAGGGTTTGGTGTCGAGTGCCTCGGGTCGGGTCATCGTCGTCGCTCCCGTCGTCGCTTGGCGGCCGAGCGCCGCTCAGCGGCGCAGATTAAGGAAAGTCGTGTCATCGTGCTTGCGCAGCGCCGGATCGGCGAGCGCCTGCACCTCGATCGTGATCGCGCTCGAACCGGCCGGCAGCGAGCGCGCCGGCGCCCGCAGCCGCAGCGGCACCGACACTTTGCCCAAGGGCGGTACGTCGAACTCGGCCTCGCTCGCCAGCGCCAGCCCCGGCAGTCCGGCGGCGCGCAGCGCGTAGGTCTGGCCGCGCTCGGTGGCGTTCACGACCTGGATCCGGTAGACGTTCTCGATCCAGACCTGGTCGGCCTCGTCGAGCACCTCGCGCGCGAGCGCAGCGCGATCGCGGATCACATCGACCTTCAGCGGCACGCGTGCCAGCAGCGCCAACGCCAGCGCCGAGACCGCCGCCAGCAGCAGGCCGCTGTAGACCAGCACCCGCGGCCGCACCATGCGCCGGACGATGCCGGCGCGCGAATAGTTCTGCGCCAGCGAGTTCGAGGTCGCGTAGCGCACCAGCCCGCGCGGCAGCCCGGCCCGGTCCATGACGTGATCGCAGGCGTCGATGCAGGCGGCGCAGCCGATGCACTCGATCTGCAGGCCGTTGCGGATGTCGATGCCGGTCGGGCAGACCTGCACGCACAGACCGCAGTCGACGCAATCGCCGAGCCCGGCCGCCTTGCCGCGCGAGCGGCTGCGCGCGCCGCGCGGCTCGCCGCGGCCGGCGTCGTAGGTGATGATCAGCGTGTCGCGGTCGAACATCGCGCTCTGAAAGCGCGCGTACGGACACATGTACTTGCACACCTGCTCGCGCAGCCAGCCGGCGTTGCCGTAGGTGGCGAAGCCGTAGAACAGCGTCCAGAACAGCGCCCAGCCGCCGAGCTCGAGCCCGATCGCAGCGGCGCCGAGTTCGCGGATCGGCGTGAAGTAGCCGACGAAGGTGAAGCCGGTCCACAGGGCCAGGATTCCCCAGGCCGCGTGCTTGGCCGACTTGCGCGCGACCTTGCCCGCGCTCCACGGCGCCCGGTCGAGCGTCATGCGGCGCACGCGGTCGCCCTCGATGCGCCGCTCGATCCACATGAAGATCTCGCTGTAGACGGTCTGCGGGCAGGCGTAGCCGCACCACAGGCGGCCGCCGACGGCGGTGAACAGGAACAGCGCGTAGGCGCAGATGATCAGGAGCGCCGTCAGGAAAATGGCGTCCTGCGGCAGCAGGATCAGCCCGAACAGGTGAAACCTGCGTTCGGCGATGTCGAACAGCACCGCCTGCCGGTCGTTCCATGTCAACCACGGCAGGCCGTAGAAGACGATCTGCGTCAGCCACACGAAGCCCCAGCGCCACTTCTGGAACAGTCCGAGCGAGTCGCCGATGCGGCTGCGCGGATAGATCTCGCGCCGCTTCGCGTACATCTCTTCCAGCTCGGTCGCCGCCGCTGGCGCCACCGGCCGGATCGGGATCACCGCAGCCGGCGCGTTCGCGCGCTGGCGCTCGCTGCCGGCGTTCGATTCCTGGTCAACGCTCATCGCTGTTTTCGGTCTCGCACCGCAAGTGGCACTGCCGGCGACACCGCGCAAGAACCACGTCAACGCCACCGTTCGCCCGTTCGCCGCTGCAGCGCGCATCGGCGCGGGCCCACCGGTCGCCGGCGGCCTCGCCGGCAGCGGTCGCGCGGCAACGCGCGCACCGGGTCGACGGCATCCCGGCCTCGCCTCGAGACCAGAGGGCCGCCCGAAGGCGGCCCGCGCAACCGTCGGCGACAACCGCGCCAGTTCGTCAGCGCGCCGCCACCTGCGGATTGGCGAGCGAGTAGACGTAGGCGGCCACGAGGTGGATCTGGGCGTCGCTCAGGATGCCGGTCTGCGCCGGCATGACGCCGGCGCGGCCTTTGACGATCGAGTCGGTGACACCGGCCACCGTTCGCCCGTAGAGCCATCCGTCCTTCTGCGTCAGGTCGCGCGCTCCGAGCGCCGGATTGCCCTTGCCCTCCGGGCCGTGGCAGGCGGCGCAGGTGACGAACTTGTCCTTGCCGCGCGCCGCGCGCACCGTGTCGTGCGCCGAGGTCGACAGCGACAGGACGTAGTGCGCGAGATCGGTCACGTCCTCAGCGGTGCCGACGGCGGCCGCCATCGGCGGCATGACCGCAACGCGCCCGGCGGCGATCGACTGCACGATCGCCTCGGGCGTGCGGCCCCAGTCCCAGACGCCGTCGGCGAGATTGGGGAAACCGGGGGCGCCGCGCGCATCCGAGCCATGACATTGCGCGCAGTTGACGAGGAAGATCCGCTCGCCCATCTGCCGCGCGCGCGGATCGGCGGCCACCTTCGCGATCGGCTGCGCCTTGAACGCCGCCAGCACCGGACCGAACCGTTCCTCGGCCGCCTTGACCTCGGCCGCGTACTGCCCGCTCGAGGTCCAGTTCAGCAGGCCGCGATAGGCGGTGCCCAGCCCCGGATAGAGGATCAGATACAGCAGCGAAAAGCCCACCGTGACGTAGAACAGCCACATCCACCAGCGCGGCAGCGGGTTGTGGTACTCGCGCAGGTCGCCGTCCCAGACATGGCCGGTGGTGTCCGGTTCGGGGCCGGTCCCGACCTTGGGTCGCGGCTTGCTCTGCATCCAGAGGAACACCGCGCAGCCGATCACCGACACCAGTGTGATGATGGCGATGTAGTAATCCCAGAAAATGCTCGTGAAGTCGGTCATCGCGTGTCCCCGCCCTTACTTGTTGCCCGAACCGCCCGTGCGATCGGGCTCAGTGGTCTCGTCGGCGAACGGCAACCGGGCGGCCTCGTCGAAGCCGGGCCGGCTCTTGGCACGGTAGGCCCAGATCACGATGCCGATGAAGACGACGAAACCGAGCAGCGTGACCGCGGCGCCGAAGTCGTTGATGTCCATGGCCGCCCCCTCAGCGCATCTTGCGCAACTCGACGCCCAGACCCTGCAGGTAGGCGATCATCGCGTCCAGTTCGGTCTTGCCCTTGAGCGCTTCGGGTGCGGCCGCGATCTGCTCTGCGGTGTAGGGCACGCCGATCGCCTTGAGTGCACGCATGCGCGCCTGAACGTTGGCACCCTCGACCGAGCGCTCGGCCAGCCATGGGTAGGCCGGCATGTTCGAGTTCGGCAGCACGTCGCGCGGGTTGTTGAAGTGGATCCGGTGCCACTCGTCGGAGAAGCGGCCGCCGATCCGCGCCAGGTCCGGGCCGGTGCGCTTGCTGCCCCACTGGAACGGATGGTCGTAGACGAACTCGCCGGCCACCGAGTAGTGGCCGTAGCGCAGCGTCTCGGCCCGGAACGGCCGGATCATCTGCGAGTGACAGACGTAGCAGCCCTCGCGGATGTACAGGTCGCGGCCGACCAGGCGCAGCGGCTCGAGCGGCCTGATGCCGGCCGCCGGCTCGGTGGTCTGCCGCTGGAAGTACAGCGGCACGATCTGCACCAGGCCGCCGACCGAGACCACCAGGACGATCAGGATGATCAGCCACCAGGAGTTCTGCTCGATGTAGTCGTGGTTCAGTTTCATGACGAGACTCTCCGCGTCGCCGCCGGCATCAGGCGTGCGCCAGCGTTGGCACCGGCTCCGACACCGGCCGTCCGGCGGCGATCGTCCTGGCCACGTTCCACGCCATCAGGAACATGCCGGCCAGGTACAGGGCGCCGCCCGCGAGCCGGATCAGGTAGAAGGGATAGGTGGCTGCGACGCTTTCGCTGAACGAGTAGCTGAGCGTGCCGTCGTCGTTGACCGCGCGCCACATCAGACCCTGCATGACGCCGGCGATCCACATCGCGGCGATGTACAGCACGATGCCGGCGGTGGCGATCCAGAAGTGCAGGGTCACGGCGCGCATGCTGAACATCTCGCTGCGGCCGTACAGGCGCGGGATCAGCCAGTACATCGAACCCATCGTGATCAGGCCGACCCAGCCCATCGCGCCCGAGTGCACGTGGCCGATGGTCCAGTCCGTGTAGTGCGACAGTGCGTTGACGGTCTTGATCGACATCATCGGCCCCTCGAAGGTGCTCATGCCGTAGAAGGCCAGCGACACCACCAGGAACTTGAGGATCGGATCGTCACGCAGTTTGTGCCAGGCGCCGCTCAGGGTCATGATGCCGTTGATCATGCCGCCCCACGACGGCGCCAGCAGGATCAGCGAGAACAGCATGCCGAGCGACTGCGCCCAGTCGGGCAGCGCCGTGTAGTGCAGGTGGTGCGGGCCGGCCCACATGTAGGTGAAGATCAGCGCCCAGAAGTGCACCACCGACAGCCGGTACGAGTAGACCGGGCGGCCGGCCGCCTTCGGGATGAAGTAGTACATCATCCCGAGGAAGCCCGCGGTCAGGAAGAAGCCGACGGCGTTGTGCCCGTACCACCACTGCACCATCGCGTCCTGGGCGCCGGCGTAGATCGAGTACGACTTGGTCAGGCTGACCGGCACCGCCAGCGAGTTGACGATGTGCAGGATCGCCACCGTCAGGATGAACGAGCCGAGGAACCAGTTGGCGACGTAGATGTGCTTGACCGTGCGCACGGCGATGGTGCCGAAGAACACCACCGCGTACGAGACCCAGACGACGGCGATCAGGATGTCGATCGGCCACTCGAGCTCGGCGTATTCCTTGCCGCTGGTGATGCCCAGCGGCAGCGAGATCGCCGCCAGCAGGATCACCAGTTGCCAGCCCCAGAACGTGAACCACGCCAGCTTCGGCAGGAACAGCGGCGCCTGCGAGGTGCGCTGGACGATGTAGTAGCTGGAGGCGAACAGCGCGCAGCCGCCGAAGGCGAAGATCACCGCGTTCGTGTGCAACGGCCGCAGGCGCCCGAAACTGAGCCAAGGAACATCGAAGTTCAGCGCCGGCCAGACCATCTGCGCGGCGATCACCACGCCGACCAGCATGCCGACGATGCCCCAGATCACGGTCATCACGGCGAACGCCCGCACCGTCCCGTAGTCGTAAGTCAGCGCTTTCGCTTGGCTCATGTGTTGTTCCTCGTGGTACCGGACGCCGGCCTGAAGTCCGGCCGCCGTCAGTTCGGTCACAGTTGCGCCGCGGCCCTGGCTTGCCGGTCCGGCCGCGGCCGCCTAGTGCACACAGCCAAGGCGTTCAGCCCGGCAGACTCCGGCAAGCCACCCCGCCTGCGAGCGAAGCTCGCCCGCGCAGGGACAAAAACGCGGCAGATCGTAGGGGGTATTCCCTCAGTGAGATTGATGCAGGTCAATCGCCTCTCGGACCGGATTCGGCGTGTGCGCTGGGTCGCTGCACGGGTTCGTTCGCCTTGACAGGCGGCGCCGGTCCTGCTTCGTCGCTGTCGTCGAGAATTCGCCGGCCCTCGCGGTCGAGATCGTCGAACTGACCGCCGAGCACGGACCACGCCAGAACGGCCCCGATCAGCAGCACGATCAGCAGCGAGATCGGGATCAGCAGGTAGAGCGATTCCATCGGCGTCGGGTCCAGGTCAGGGTCGAGAAAGCTCGGTCAGCGCGCCGCACGCAGCGCGTTGCCGATCACCAGCAGCGAACTGGCGGCCATGCCGACCGCGGCCAGCGCCGGCGTGATGAACCCGAACGCGGCCAGCGGAATCACGATCACGTTGTAGACGATCGCCCAGCCCAGGTTCTCGTGCACGATGCGCATGCCGCGGCGCGCACCGCTCACCGCATGGGCGACGTCGCCCAGCCGCGACGACAGCACGATCAAGTCGGCGCGTGCCTGCGCCAGCGCGTTGCCCTCGGCCAGCGCGATCGAGACATCGGCCTGGGCGATCACCGGCGCATCGTTCATGCCGTCGCCGAGCATCGCCACCGTGTGGCCGGCGCGCTGCAACTCGCGCACCAGTTCGCGCTTGGACTCGGGCGTCTGGTGCGCGTAGACCGACTCGATCCCCAGCTCGCGCGCCACGCGCTCGACCGGCGCGCGCCGGTCGCCGGAGACCAGCAACACCTCGACCGCCGTGCGCCGCAGCGACTCGACCAGTTGCGCGGCGTCGGCGCGCAGCACTTCGCCGAACGCCAGCAGCGCCAGCGGACCCTCTCGGTCGGCGAGCACGATCACGCTGTCGCGCGCCAGCTTGTCGCGCTCCATCCGCTTGAGCAGGCGCGCCGCCACCGGCATCGGGTCGGCGTCGATCAGGCCGAGCGCATAGTCGACCTTGCCCAGGCGCAGGCGCCGGCCCTCGATCACCGCCTCCACACCCGCCGACGGCTGGGTGCGGCCCTCGGCCAAGGGCGGCACGCTCACCCCGGCATCCTTGGCTGCGCGCGCCAGCGCGCGCGCGAACGGATGCGACGACAGCGACTCGAGCCCGGCGGCCAGCGCCAGCAGCTTCATCGGATCGGCCGCGCGCAGCGGCACCAGTTGCGTCAGGCGCGGCTCGGCGGCGGTCAGGGTGCCGGTCTTGTCGCAGGCGAAACGGTCGATGCCCGCCAACTGCTCGAGCGCCGCCACGCGCGCGGTGAGCACGCCGCGGCGCGCCAGCGCAGATTGCGTCGCCGCCAGCGCCGAGGGCGCGGCCAGCGACAGCGCGCACGGGCAGGTGACCACCAGCACCGAGATCGCGTTCGGCAGCGCCTGCGCCGGATCGACGAGCCACCAGCCGATCGTGGTCGCCGCCGCCGTCAGCAGCACCACCCACAGGAAGACCTCGGCGACCCGGCTCGCCAGTTCGACCACGCGCGGGCGCTCGGCGCCGGCGGCGTCGACCAGGCGGCGCAGAGCCGCCAGCGAGGTCGCCTCGCCGCTGCGCGTGACCCGCAGCACCAGTGGCTGCTCGAGGTTCAGGCTGCCGGCCAGCAGCGGCATGCCCTCGGACTTCTCGATCGGCGTCGGCTCGCCGGTGAGCCAGGCCTGCGACACCGCCGAGGTGCCGCCGGCGACCACGCCGTCGGCCGGCGCGGTCTCGCCCGGCGCCACCATCACCAGGTCGTCGACCGCAAGGCTCGTCGCCGGTACGGTGTCGGCCACCGGCGACTTGGGCCAGGCGCGCAGCCGCTGCGCGCTGAGCTGGCTGTGGCGATGGGCGGCGTCGATGAACTCATAGGCGCGCGCCAGACCGCGACTCTGCAGCCAGCGCGCACCGAGCACGAAGGCGACGAACATCGTCACCGTGTCGTAGTAGACCGGACCGTGCGCGATCGCCGTCGCCCAGACGCTGGCGGCGAAGGCCACGGTCAGACCGAGCGCGATCGGCATGTCCATGCCGATCAGGCTGCGCGTGCCGGCGCGCAACTGGCTGGCGGCGGCGCGGAAGATCGGCACCGCCGAAAACACCATCACCGGCAAGGTCAGCACGAACTGCGCGATGCGCAGTAACTGCTCGATGTCGGGCGAGATGTCGCCCGGCCGTGCCAGGTAGGCGGGCACCGCGAGCATCATCACCTGCATCATCATCAGCCAGGCGAGCAGCACGCGCAGCAGTTCGACGCGCTGGGCGCGCACGCCGGGGGCCGCCGCGCCGCTCGTGTAGCCGGCCTTGCGGATCGCCTGCGCGATGCGCTGCGCATCGCAGCGCGCGCCGTCGAAGGCGACGTAGGCACGCCGGCCGGCGAAGTCCACATGCACGGTGGCCACGCCCGGCACCTGCCGGATCCGGTACTCGATCAGAGCGGCGCAGGCGGCGCACACCATGCCGTGGACCGCGATCTGCGCGCGCGTCAGTTGCGCATCGGCCGCCGCCGGACGCGGCAGCGCCTCGCCCACCGCCTGCCCGAGCGCGGCGCGGTCGCGATTGCCGGCCTGCGCCAGGTGCAGTTGCTCGGCGATGAAGGCGCAGCCGAGGCAGCAGTAGGACTGCATGCGCGCACCGAGCTGGCGCCGCTCGACCTTCAGGCCGGCGAGCGAGTCGCCGCAGTGGTCGCAGTTCGCCTCGCCGCCGTTGCCGTCGCCGGCGGACACCTTGGCCTTGCGCAGGACGGGAGAGGCGGACATGCTCGATCGGGTGGCGGCAGCGCGAATCGGCGACTCGAGCGCAACGCTGCCACCGTAGCAGCCCGCGGCCCAAAGCGTGAATCACCATGTTGGGCGAAGCGCGCCGCCGGCGCGGCGACGGCCAGCCCCCGACCGCGCTGGGCAGCGCAGCGCAGGTTACGAAGGCCGTTACAGCCGGCGTTGATTCAGATCAAGCGGGCGACGCCGCCCGGAGCGACCGCGCTGCGCCCGCCATGCCCGGGCGCGGTCGACCCCGACCCGCTGCCGCGTTCAGGTCGCCAGCGGTGCCGGCGCGAGCTCGGGCGCGATCAGGTCGATACGGTCGGTGCAGACGGCGTCAACCCCCCAGGAGAGCAGCTCGCGCACGCGCGCCGGATCGTTGACCGTGTAGCAGAACAGCCAGTAGCCGGCCGCCTTGACCGCCTGCGCCAGCTCGCGGCTCAGGTGCCGGTGGTTGGTGTGCAGCGCCACGCAGCCGAGCGCGGCCAGCGCGCGGTGCCAGTCGCGGCCGATGCGGTTGAGCAGATAGCCGCGTGGAATGTCGGGCGCGGCCGCGCGCGCCGCAGCCAGCGCCTCGTGCTCGAACGAGGACAACAGCGGCACGCGCGCATCGGCACGCTCGGCGCGGTCGCCGCCGGAGCGCAGCAGGTCGGCGTACAGGCGCGCGGTTTCGCGCGCCACCACTTCACCGGTGCGAGCGGCGGCGCACGGGCCGGGCTTGATCTCGATGTTGATCCAGGTGCCATGGGCGCGACAGTCGGCGACCGCGGCCGCCAGGGTCGGCACCGGCTCGCCGGCGAACTGCGGCGAATGCCAGGCGCCGGCGTCGAGCGCGGCGAGCTGCGCCGCGTCGACGTCGGCCACCGCACCGCGGCCGCTGGTGGTGCGCGACAGGGTCGGGTCGTGGATCAGCACCGGCACCTCGTCGCCGGCGAGCATCGCGTCGATCTCGATCGCACGGTAGCCGTAGCGGCGCCCGACCCGGATCGCGGCCAGTGTGTTCTCCGGCGCCAGCGTGCCGCCGCCGCGGTGGGCGAGCACCCGTGGATACGGCCAGGGCAAGGCGCGCTGCATCAGGCTTGCCCCCGGCAGCGACCGGGGGCCGTCGCCGGCGCACGCCGGCGGCGCACGTAGACGATCTTCTCGACCCGCGCCACCACCAGCGCCTCGGCGTCTACGATCTCGGTGCGGAACAGGTGCAGGTGCTTGTCGCCGTCGGCGGTGCAGGCGCGGATCTGCGCCAGATCCTCGCCGGTGAGCCGCATCTGCGCGCGCACGCGGCCGCGGCCGGGGGCGACGAAGTCGATCGCCGCCTGCCGGTCCCAGACGAGGTAGTCGGGGTCGAGGTTGTGCACGAGCATCAGCATGAAGAAGGGGTCGGTCATCGCGAACAGCGAGCCGCCGAAGTGGCTGCCGACGTAGTTGCGGTTGTACCAGCGCAGCGGCAGCTCCACCTCGACTTCGCGGAAGTCGGCCGAGATTCGCTGCACCCGGATGCCGGCACCGAGATACGGCGGCCACAGGTTGATGCCCCAGCGCAGCAGCCGGGCCGGAATCTTGCGGGCCATGCGGCCAGTGTAGCGAGGCGCGCCGCCGGTTATCCTGCGCCGCCATGAGCTCCGTGACCGCCCTTGGCCATCTGCGCGTGCTCGATCTCACGCGCGTGCTCGCCGGCCCCTGGTGCACGCAACTGCTCGCCGATCTCGGCGCCGAGGTGATCAAGATCGAGCGGCCGGGCAGCGGCGACGACACGCGCGCCTGGGGCCCGCCCTACCTGAGGGACGCGCAGGGCCGCGACAGCAGTGAAGCCGCCTACTACCTGGCCGCCAACCGCGGCAAGCAGTCGCTGACGATCGACCTCTCGGCGCCGGCCGGCCAAGGGCTGGTGCGGGCGCTGGCCGCGCGCAGCGACGTGCTGGTCGAGAACTACAAGGTCGGCCAGCTCGCCCGCTACGGGCTCGACTACGCGTCGCTGGCCGCGCTCAACCCGAAGCTCGTCTACTGCTCGATCACCGGCTTCGGCCAGACCGGGCCGTACCAGGACCGGCCCGGCTACGACTTCATCATCCAGGGCATGGGCGGCTTCATGTCGATCACCGGCGAGCGCGACGAGTTGCCCGGCGGCGGCCCGCAGAAGGCCGGTGTGGCGGTGAGCGACCTGATGACCGGCATGTACTCGGCGGTGGCGATCCTGGCCGCACTCGCCGAGCGCGAGCGCAGCGGTCGCGGCCGGCACATCGACCTGGCGCTGTTCGACACGATGGTAGCGATGCTCGCCAACATGAACATGAACTACCTGGCCACCGGCCTCGCCCCGGGCCGCTGCGGCAATGCGCACCCGAACATCGTCCCCTATCAGGTGTTCGCGGCCGCCGACGGCCACCTGATCATCGCCGTCGGCAACGACGCGCAGTTCGCAAGATTCTGCGCCGTGGCTGGCTGCCCGCAACTGGCCGCCGACGCGCGCTTCGCAAGCAACGCCGACCGCGTGCGCCACCGGCAGGCCCTGCTGCCGCTGCTGGAGCCGCGGGTGCGCGCGCAGCCGATCGCGTTCTGGACCGAGCGACTGGCAGCGGCCGGCGTGCCCTGCGGACCGATCAACTCGATCGCGCAGGCGCTCGCCGACCCGCAGATCGTCGCTCGTGGCCTGCGCATCGAGCGGCCGCACGCGGCCGCCGGCACGGTGCCGCTGGTGGCCAGTCCGATCGTGATCGACGGCGCGCGCGCCGCCGCCGAGCGCGCGCCGCCGCTGCTCGGCGAACACACGCGCGAGGTGCTCGCCAGGCTGCTCGAGCTGCCGCCGGCCGAGCTCGACGCGCTCGCGGCGCAGCGGGTGATCTGAGTTCGGCCGCCGGTCGCGGCAGCGCCACGCCGGCCCGACGTCGACCGCCGCGATGACCGCCCCGGTGACGCTGCATCTGCGAATCGTCGGCCGCGTGCAGGGCGTCGGCTACCGCGCAGCGCTGCAGCGCGAGGCGCTCCGGCGTGGCCTGCGCGGCTGGGTGCGCAACCGCAGCGACGGCAGCGTCGAGGCCG
>Ga0208100_100116_pt1 | contig 34724 bp, 32 predicted proteins | sample SubbioR11_8A_Aug_FD_184817 | JGI IMG/M metagenome (GOLD analysis project Ga0208100, IMG submission 184817) | Serpentinite rock and fluid subsurface biosphere microbial communities from McLaughlin Reserve, California, USA - CR11_8A_Aug (SPAdes) | ecosystem: Environmental > Terrestrial > Deep... | reverse complement strand
TGTCACGGGGCGGGCCGCCGACTGAGCCGCCATCAGGCCAAGCGCCAGGCCCGCGCACGCAACCTGATCAGCGAACTGGCGGCGCAAGGGATCCTGGTGCGCTCGGCCAGCCGCGCCACCGTCGATGAGGAGATGCCCGACGCCTACAAGGACGTCGCCGATGTGGTCGAAGTGGTGCATCAGGCCGGTCTGGGGCGCAAGGTGGCACGCCTGCGGCCGCTCGTGGTGGTGAAGGGGTGATTATGGATAAGGCGCTAGCTCCGGAAGAGCTCTATCGCTGCTGTGAGGTGTCCCGGCTGCTGTTTACCCGCACCGACGAGCTGGCGCATGAGAGCGACATCTTTGCACCTCACCCCATCGCAGCGATTAAGCTCAATGAAAACCGCCATCCTCAAGTCAGCAAGTAACTAATGAGCCACAGCATAAATACGCCACCGGCTCCCACAAGAACTGCGTAGACGGTAACGGTCGTGTGCGTGACAAGTGTATGCTCGGCGGGTTGTTTGACGATTTTTCCATAGAGGGCGAAAAGCAGTGCCGCTGCAAAGACAACCGTGATGAGAGTGCTCATCGCGATGAAGCTTTCCCCGAATATGGCATCGAGCCAATCTTCGAAACCAGGGAAGGCGACCGTCGAAGTCACCATCACCAACAGGAATCCGATAGCAGCGGTGGTAGCTAGGAGCACGCACACCGGAAGTCTCGACTTGTTGCTATTCATATTCATCCCCTCAACTCCTTGTCATTCCATCAGGTTTAGCCGACCCGTCGCAGCGACGGTTGCACCAACAGCCGCCAGAAGAGCCATCACAACCACCAGAAGAAATGCGAGAACCAGTACAGCACGCCTCAGCCCGCCGTCCGCAGCAACTCGGTCGCCGACTTGGGAGAAGAGCACGGCGATCGAGAGCCCCACGAACGGCAAGAAGTGGAAAACGTGCTCCTTCCAGTCGAAGAGAACAGCATAGACCCAGGGGAACGGCCCGGCTTCGATTCGTTCTTCGATCGGTTCGAAGAGCTGTACATACAGGTAGCCGCCCACCACCCAAGTTACGACCAGGAAGACCGTACCCAGGACAGCGGCGGCTCGTAGCCTGGGGAGATGCGATCTCTCACCCGCAACGTAGAGCTCGATAAACACCCACAGGAAACTGAGAAGAGCAATCGAACCAGCCAAGACGTGCGCACGTTGTACAACCGAGTAAAAAATGTCCATGCTAACTCCTTGAGTTTGGCCGTTTTTATGAATCCTCCGGTTGACGCCGCCTCACTGCGACCGCCGGCAGCGCGGTCAGCGACGCTGTGGCGGCGACGGCGGCAAGACATGAACTACGAATCATCCTTGGTCCTCCTTGTCGGGTTTGTGCTAAATCAGGTTGCTGGGGTCGAGTCCCAATCGTTCTGTAAAATCCTCCAAGGGCCGTCACGGTTACGCGGCCAGTTCGATCACCTCCTTTCGATGATCCTCAGCTACCTCGGCCTCCTCAAGCAAGTTTATGCCGAGATATTAGTCATGTCAAGAATATAATTGAGTCTTACCTAAAAGTCAACAAGACTTTTGCTACAACTGCGCAATCAGCTCGCTGCGGGCAAAGCTCTTGCCGCCATACCACCACAAGATGGCCGTTACACCCCACAGCGCCAAGCCCAAAAGCAGCACCAGCCAGACGCTAAAGACCATCACCCCGGCAATCTGGCCCACCACCAGGAGCAACACGGGCACAACCACCACGCCGCCAATCTGATAGGCCTCCTGGAAGCTCTTGACCTTAGACGAGACCAGCACCGAGACCCCCAGCCCCATCCCGGCCACGGCGGGCATCACCCAGACCAGTAGCGCCAGCCACATCCAGGTCGGGAAGAAGATCCGGCCCATCACCCCCCAGGCCGCGAGGTTACTGGCCAGGGCGTAGACGATAAAGCCGAACAGACCGGCCGCTACCGCCGGCAGCCAGGCCGAGAGCAGCTTGGCCACAAACAGCTCGCGGTCGCTCACGGGGCTATAGATTAGCGCCTCGAGCGTCTTGCGCTCCTTTTCACCGGCGAACGAGTCGGCGGCGATGACGCTGGCCACCATCAAGGGAACGATCAGATATAAGGGCGCAAAAAGGTAGACCAGCACCAACACCACAGGCTGCTGGGCTGCGTTTAGACCTTCGAGCGCGGCCCTGAGCCCAGCGGGGAGTTCGGCCATAAACTGCTCCTGGCCCCCCGGCAGATTGATCAGCGCCGGCCCAGCCAGCCCGACCAGGGTTGGTAGCAGGACAAAGATAACCAGCGGCACAATGACGATGGGGATCATCACCGCCTTACTCTGTAACACGATCGTGAGGTCTTTGCGGACGATGGCGGCAATGGCGCGGCGGTTCATGGCTGCACTTCCTGCGCTTCTTGCGTTGGAGCGGGCGCTGTGGCCTCCCTCTGGTGCAGGGCAAAATAAACGTCCTCCAGGCTGGCCTCTTGCGGTTCAACCCGATAGATCTTCACGCTCTGCGCTGCCAGCGCTGCTACCAGCTCCGGGATGCGCTGCCTCGAGAGCCCGGTCAGGCTAATCTGGCCGTTTTCGGCTTTGACCGCTATCCCCTAGAAACCCCGGACGCAGGTCAATGCCTGCTCTACGGCCATGACACCCAGCGCTGGAGAGAGGCCGAGCACCTGTGCCAAGAAGCCCTGACGCAGCCACCAGTTCGGCCGGATGCCTCACTTATTGACAGGGCTAGAGGACGGTTTTAGCGGGGCGACAAACGTCTTGTAAGGATTGGGCCCCTCGGCTGCGCTAGCGCCGTATCCGTAGTGGAGACTGCCCTGTCTGGATGGGGCAAGGTTGGTCACCACCAGCCCTAGGACATCCACGCCGACGCGGCGCAGTAGATCGACGGCGGCTCGTACCTGCTGCTGGCTGGAGTCTTTGATGCTGGTCGAGACGATGACGCCGGTGCATAACGGGGCGATCGCCAGGGTGTCAGCGAAGGGGAGCAGCGGGGTTGAGTCGATGATGATGACATCATAGCTGCCGCGCCAGACCTCAAGGTGTTCGCGCAAGCCCTGGTTGAGGAGGTCGACCGGCGAGCGCGCGGCCGAGAAGCTAGGGATAAGGTCGAAGCTTCGCTTGCCGTCCACCCTTACACTGATGGGCAGATAGCGCTGATGGGGATTTTCCAGATAGACCTCGAGCGGCGTGTACTCAATGGGATTGAGATTAAACGCCTGGCTGCTGGACGGATGGCGCAAGTCGGCATCGACCAGCAGAGTGCGGTACTTGCTACGCGCAAAGCTCTCAGCCAGGGCAATAGCCACCCCGGTCTTCTCCTTAAGGGTTTGGGCGCTGGTGACTAGGAAGGTTTTGGGCTGAACATTAGCAGTAGCCAGGAGCAGATTGGTGCGCAAGTAGCTAGCCGACTCGTGGGACAGTTGATGAGGATTGCGCGCAGCACGGGAGAACTCGGCAATCACCGGCAGCCCAGTAAGGGCTACTAGGTCCTCGCTGTTTCTGATGCGCGTATCGAGCGAGGTTCTGAGCAGCATGAAGCCGTAGCTCAGCACTAGGCCCAACAGAAACGCCAGCGTGGTGTTAAGAGCAGTGCGGGAGCTAAGGGGCCTGTCGGGGACAAGCGCAACTCTAAAGGGCTCGAGCAGCCCTACCACCACTGCCGAGTTGCTAAGCGCCCGGGCGGCGTCAAGCTCGCGCAGGCGGCGTTCGCGCAGCGCGTTTAGTGTCGCAAGTTGGTCGGGGTTGTTGCCAAGGCCGGCTATTTGCGCGTCGATGGTGCCAACCGCCTGCTCGAGCGCCATCACGCCGCTGGCGAAGTTCTGCCGGGCGCGCTCGCGATCCCAGGACAACAGCTCCTCTGCCAGGGCATTGGCCAAGCGGGCGGCTCGCGCTGCGACTGGGTCATCTACTTCGATGCGGATCAGGCTTGAGATGCGGCGGTCTTCAACCATGACCCGCACCTGGTTTTTGAGTTGCGCAAGGCTGGCTTGCGTGACAGGCTCATCCTGCAAATTGTGCAGAGCCTCACTCAGGATCGGGCCATCGAGGATAGCCGAGCGGTAGACGGTAGGATCGACCGGGGGCGGAGAGATGATCCCCAGGCTGCTGTAGCTTACGTTGGGTTGAGAGGCTAGCAGCGTGGCGCTAGCGCGATAGCTGGGGGTGGCATTGCGGCTCAGGATAAAAGCTGCGGCAGCGGCAGCCACGGCTACGGTTAACGCCACTAGTGCTCCGCGGAGCAGAAAGTTGAGCACATCCCTGAGCGAGATGGTATAGGTGCCGTTCTCAGGCGATTTTGTGGTCATGTGCCGCGCCTCACGTCAAGGAGTCTAGCAGATCGATAACCGGCTTTTTGGGCACAGCTCACACCCTACCTTCACACCCTACATAGTCTGCGTAACCTTGCGAAGATGCCGCGGCTGGTCGGGGTCAAGCCCCTTGGAGCGGGTTAAATGCAGCGCCAGCAGTTGACCGGCCAGCACCTGCAAGAACGCTTCGCTGGCTGGGTTAAGGCCGGCGGGGAGGGCAATCGGGGCGTTGGCCTCGCGTACCAGGGCGGCGGCCCCGCTGATGACGGTCAGGTCGGCACCGATGGCGTGCAAGCGCTCTGCCACCGCTAGGTTCGAAGCTAGCGTGCCGTCGTCGCTGGCGATCAGCACGATGGGGTCTTTGGGATCGACCGAGGCGATGGGGCCGTGCTGAAACTCAGCCGAGGAGTAGGCCTGGGCGTGTAGATAGCTGGTCTCTTTGAGCTTAAGAGCGATCTCCAGCGCCGGGCCAAACGAGAGGCCGCGCCCTAGCACGTAGACCTGCTCGGCATGGGTGAGGCGCAGCGCAGCGCGCTCGATGGGAGCCTGCTCGGCAAGGAGTTGCCGCAGCAGCTTTGGCACTGACTCAAGGGCGCGCAGCAAGGCGGTATCTTGCGACCAGTGGGCGACCAGTAAGGCCAGCGCCATCATCTGGCCGCTGAAGGTCTTGGTGGCAGCGACAGCCTGCTCGCGTCCGGCGCCGAGGTATAGGGCGTGCTCGGCAAGGGTTTCCAGCGCGCTGCCGGCCTGGTTGGTGATAGCCAGGCTGAGCGCGCCGGCTTGTTTGAGTTGGTGCAAGCTCTCCACCACATCGCTCGACTCGCCGGACTGGCTAACGCCGACTGCGAGTGCCCCTGATACCTTCATCCTGGAGCCATAAACGGTGAGCAAGCTAGGCGGCAGGCTGGCTACCGGCAGACCCAGATACTGCCCCGCTAAGTAGCTAAAAAACGTCAGCGCGTGGTCCGAGGAGCCCCGCGCTACCGTCACGATCATCGGGATGGTGCGGTTTTGCAGCTTAGCAGCGACCTCGGCAATACGTGGATTGGCGATGACGCCCTGCAGAGCCTCGGGCTGGGCATGGATTTCGTCCTGAAAGTGGCTCATGGTTGCCTCACTGAGAGTTCGGCGAGCGCCTCACGGACACGCCGGTGATGCCGTGCTAGCGCAGCTTGCGCCTCGGCCAAGCTGGCGCTGGTGGCGACCATCACAATGGCTTCGCGGATGTTCCCTCCGGCCTCCATAAGAGCTTGTTGGGCCTGAGCCGGAGCGCTGCCGCTGGCTGCTTGCACTATCTCGGCGGCGCGGCGGTACAGCTTGGCATTACTGGGCCGCATGCCGACCATCAGGTTGTCATAAGCCCCACCCAAGCGCACCATTACCGCAGTCGATAAGGCGTTTAAGGCGACCTTCTGGGCGGTCCCGGCCGCTAAGCGGGTGGAGCCGGCCAGCACCTCCGGGCCGGTATCGAGCAGCACCCCGACCTCGGCCGCATCAAGCAGCGGAGTGGCGGGGTTGTTGGCGATTCCGACGGTAAAAGCGCCTTGCTCCCTAGCGCGGCGGAGGCCGGCGACGGTGAAGGGGGTAGTGCCGCTAGCGGCGATACCGACAACGGCATCGCGAGAACTAACGCCGGCCCTGTCGATGGCCTGAATAGCAGCCAGCTCGTCATCCTCGGCCCCCTCTTGAGCGCTGCCGCCGGCCTGCTCACCGCCGGCGATTAGCACTAGGGCACCATCAAAGCCGAAGGTAGGCGGCAGCTCGGCGGCATCTTGCAGCGCCAGTCGCCCCGAGGTGCCGGCACCGAGATAGATCAGCCTGCCACCAGCGGCTATGGCGTGCTCGATACCAAGTGCGGCGCTACTCAGTGCGGGCAGGGCCTGCTCGACGGCTGTTAGGGCATGCTGATTGCGCACCACGATGGCCTTGAGGATGTCGGCGCCAGGCCAGGTGTCCAGGCCGCGGTAGCTGTCGCTCCAGGCTTCGGTGTTCATGGCTTGCGGAGGTCTAGGGCTATCTGGTACTTATCGCTGCGGTAGGCGCTGCGCACGTATTCGACGGGCTGGCCGTGAGTGTCGAAGGTGGTCCGCTCGAGCGCCAAAATGGGGGTGTCGCGGCTGATGGTCAAGAGCTGCTGCTCCTGGCGGGTGGGTAAGCGAGCGCTGATCGTCTGGTGGGCGCGCTGCAGCTCGATGCCGTAGTGGACAGCGATGGTCTGGTATAAGCTCCCCGCTAGCCTGAGCTGCTGAAGCGGGAAGTCTGCTAAGCGTGGTGACAAGAAGGCTACCTGAATGACTAGCGGCTCGTCGTTGGCCGTGCGCAGGCGGGTGATGCACATGACCTCATCACCTTTGTGAACCCCCAAGTTACTGGCTATCTGTTGATCTGCGGCGATTAGCTCCGCTTCCAGTAAGTGATTGCCTGGTGTGAAGCCCAAGTCGCGAGCCTCGTCGGTGAAGCCCAGGACGCGGTCGACGGTTTGTAGCAGCCGCCGGGGTAGCACGTAGGTGCCCGATCCTTGCCGCGGCTCGACTAAGTTGTCGCTGGCTAGCTCTAGGAGCGCATGGCGCACAGTCATGCGTGAAAGCTTAAGCAGTGCTGCTAACTCACGCTCGCTAGGCAGCGCCTGGCCGGGCGCCAGGAGGCCCTTTTCGATAGCGCGGGTGAGCTGCTCCTTGAGCTGCAGATAGGCGGGGGTGGCGTGGCTTTTATCAACAGCCAGAGTGAGGTTCATCATCGCCTCAGTAATCCAAGATTTGCCGCTGGAGTAACTGGTACGCTCATGACGCTAATGTACCTTTGCTGGACCAGTTTGGTCAACTAGCCCCTCCACCTGTCGCAATCCGCTCTTATGCACCGGGCGCATGGCGTTGACCGTAGCCAGCAGGGTCTCGCTCCACGAAGAAACCCCAACCCGCTCCGCGCCCACCAGGGCGCTCTCGAGATAAGCGGAGGCGCTCCCCGCCAGCGCAGGGATGATCCCGGCCTCGTCGCTGGCCTCGACCACCACCTCGCGCAGGCCGAACTTGTGCTCGAGGGCCTCCTCGATCTCGACGAACACGCCCGGCGGAGTGTGAACGGTGGTCTTGACCACGCCCACCTCCTCGGTCTGCTTGAGCAGTCGCGAGACTCGAGCCTGCGCGTGGCCGAGGTGCTGGCGGCCGAGCCGCACCCCAGGCCGATAAGCTGCTGGTGCTGACCGTTAAGCCCGGACCGGAAGAGCGGACCATCGTGTCAGGTATACGCCAGTGGTATAGCCTGCAAGGTTTAATCGGGAAGAAGGTCGTCTTGATTACCAACCTCAATCCCGTTACCATCAGCCCTGGGCTATCAAGAGGCCGTGGAATTTTCTGCCGACCTCCTCTGTGACATGGACCTCTTTCCGCTGATACGGCGCGAAGCGGCGACTCCGCAGCTGGCTTGGCGATCCGCAACGGCATGCGGCCACCTCGTTGTCGTTGAAGGTCGCCTGCGTGCGAAACTGCTCGAGCGTCGGCCGACTGCCGTCCAGCAGCGAGTCCCGCCTCCCAAGTTTGGGCTCGAGCGCTAAGAGGTAGCACTGTCCCAAGGTGCAGTACGCACCGGTCAGCCACTGTTTGTGGGCGATGTCATTAGTGAGCTTAAGCACTCGCTCGGTGTGTTTAAGCGCTTCCACCAGCTTGCCGAAGACGCCGCACATCCGGACAGACCACAGGCTTGGCATACGGCAAGGTCACGGTAGCGTCATTGTATGCCGTCTTGCGATTTTCGAGCGCCTGGCCGAGGTTCAGAGGTGTCTGGCGTTGGACTTCAGCCTTTGACGCCCCCGGCAGTATATTGCCCGGTCAAGGCGTTCTGGAATGTGTAAAAAAGTATCAGGATCGGCAGACTACCTAAAACGGCGCTCGCCGCCAGCGTGCCCCATCGCGTGGCCAAGCCATCAGAAGCCAGGGCAAAGAGCCCAAGGCCGACTGTCCACCGCTCGGCACCGGTCAGCAGCACGTTGGCCAGCAAGAATTCGCTATAGGTACCGATAAACTGCAACAAGAAGATAAAGAGTAGCATCGGCATGCTGGTTGGCAGGATGATGTGCCAGAAGGCTCCCCAGTGGGTGGTGCCGTCAACCATTGCCGCCTCTTCCAGACTAGGGCTGATCGACTCCAGATAGCCCTTGAAGATCCATGACGAAAAGGCGATAGCACCGCCGGAGTAGGCGAGGATGAGGCCGGTGAAGGTGTTGAGTAGGCCTAGGTAGTTCATAAGATAGAAAATGGCGACCAGTGCCATAAAACCTGGAAACATTTGTACGAATACGAAGACCAATAGGGTCTGATAGCGACCCTCGAAACGCATGCGGGCAAAAGCGTAACCTGCTGTGGTGCTGATAAAAACCGCGAAGAGCCCGGTCATACCAGAAACTACCAGGGTGTTACGAATATAGAGCACCATCATCCCGCTGGTTGAGGCGCGAATATGCTGCCCTTCAGGGCCAATGGAGTAAAACTGGTCAGGCGTGATCGACACCACTAAGCCGATGACGCTCAACAACATGATATAGCCGCTGAGGCGGCGCAGGCGCCCGAGCCAGGTCGCAGTGGCAGGGAACGTAACCGACAGCAACACGAAGGCCAGACCTGCAGCAGCGCCGAGTGCAAGTAACAGCCACTGATAACCGTGGAGGTTCGTCTCACTCAAGATGTGTTGGTAGTGTACCAGGGCGAAGTTGGCTGGATCGGGCAAGACGCCGGATCGGAACACCATGCTGCCGGTTTGGGGTGGCACGGCTGCCAGCGAGTTGTTACGATTGAACGAGGCGGCCAAGATGTAGACGACCGGGTAGATGGTGAGCGCGATCGCGACCCAGATGAAGAGGTGTTTAACCGATTTGAGCGCGTAGCTTAGTGCCTTGCCGGGTCGAGTGAGACGTCCATAGAGGTAGTTGAGCGCAGCAATGGTGAGCGCAGCAAGAATAAAGAAGAGGAGCGTCCAAGCCCAGCCGTTTTCGATGATTACGAAACGCTCGCGGTTGACCTGAGCCGTGGCAAACGAGCAGAGCCCCAAAAAGGCAAGCGGCACGAGTCTCATAGTTTCACCTCATCTTTGATCATCTTTGAGTGCTCCAGCGACGCGAAAGTTGACGAGGCTGATCGCTAGCGTTATGACGAAGATCAAGATCGAGATGGCCGAGCCGAGCCCATAGGCAAAGCCGCCTTGCGACTGGAACGCCTCATTGTAGGCCCAGGAGATCAGGATGTCGGTGGCTCTGGCGGTCGAGGTGCCGCCCGGATAGGCGGGGCCACCACCGGTCAGCAGGAAGATGAGGCTGAAGTTGTTGAAGCTTAAGGCAAAACTGGTCAGCGCAATTGGCACCAGCGCCGATCTGAGGAGCGGAGCGGTAACGCCCCAGAAGTTCTGCCAGGCCGAGGCGCCGTCGATCTCGGCGGCCTCGTAAAGCTCGCTTGGAATGGCTGAAAGTGCCCCCAAGGCCGCAGTCATCATAAAGGGGAAACTAAGCCAGAGGTTCACCAGCAGCACCGCGCCCCTGGCCATCATCGGGTCGCCTAGCCAGTCGAAAACCGGCAGGTCGAAGAGTGCCAAGACTCGGTTGATGGCGCCGAAGTTGCTGTTCAAAAGACCCTGCCACATCTGGATGGTGATGATGGCGGGCAGCGCCCAGGGGATGATTAGCAGCGTGCGGTAGAGGTTACGAAAGCGCAACCGGGGATCGTTTAGCAGCACTGCTAGCAACACGCCGACGGCGATATTAAGCGCAACGGTCACGGAAGCGAAGGTGATGTTCCAGGCGAAGACCGGCCCGAGTGCTCGACTCGCCTGAGCGAGGATCGTCCTGAAGTTAGCGAGACCGATCACGCTGAAGTCGTTGTAGCGTGCGATGGAAGTGTAGCTTGGTTCCTCGGGTAATGGTGCGTCTAGGGTGAGTACGTTACCGTCGACCGAAAGGATGCGACGCTCTAGGTGTACTCGCGCGAAGACAAGCGAGATGTCGCTCAGGTCGACGGCGCCAGGCGGTGCGTTGATCAGCTCGATGCGGTCTCCCTCGACAAAGGCGACGGGGAACCCGGCGCGAATGCCAATGTCGATCAGCTCGAGCCTGACCGAGGTGATGGTGCTGTCTGGCGGTGGGGCCGGATCGACGATCAAGGTAGTGCCTGCAAAGCTGATAGCTTGAGTTGCGAACTCGCCGCTAGCGTAGAGGCGCGCCCGCACCCCCTCGCAACCCCGGTGTAATACGGCGCACTTTAGCGAGCGGATATCAGCTACTTCGATTTGGGCACCATCGCTGCTGACGATAGCGGTCTCGGTGGTGGGGTTGAACTGATTGTTACGCGCACCTGCGTAGTCGGTAAAGGCAAGATAGACGGTTAGGCCGATAGGCATTACCGTGAAGGTCAGCAAGAACAAGATCGCCGGGAGCAGGTAGTACCACGGCATGATCCACTGATAGCGCCGGGCGATGACAGCTAGCACGGTAACCAGCACGATGACACCGAAGGCTAGCCCGAGAAAGGCCGGGGCAGCAGGTGAGAACTGCCAGACGAACCATAGCCCCGCCAATCCACCAACAGTCGCGACACCAAGCGCCAGTAGCAGCAGACCCAAAGAAGCCCACAACTTGACTGTCGGATGTTTGATGGTGCGGGGAAGAAAATCGCTAGCTGGACGCGAAAGGTCCATAACTACCTCTTTTCAACTGCGAGCCCTGGCGCAAAGCCCACTCCGCGCCAGGGCCAATGCGTCAGTTGCCGCGAATCTCCCGGACGGCATCGTTAAGAATAGCACCGATGTCAGCGTAGGGATCGGCTAGAATCAAGGAGAGCGCTGTCTCCATAGGGGCCCAGACGCGAGCCATTTCGGGAATGTTGGGCATCGGCTCGGCGTCGGCAAGCGCGGCCGCAAAGCCAGCTATAATCGGGTCGTCAGAGATGCGCTGCGAGGCAGAGATGGAGGCGGGGATGCGCCCGCCGAACGTTGCTAGCGACACCTGGGCATCGGTACGAATCAGCCACTTAGCCAAGTTAACGGCATTGACCTTGTTAGTCGAGAACTCGTTCATCACGATCCCTTGCACACCCATGAAGCCCGAGAAGGGGCTGCCGCCGTCTATGCCTGGAATGGGCATTACTTCGAAGTTGATCCCGGCGGCCAGATAGTCGGGCGCGGCCCAGGGACCGTTGTTAATCATGGCAGCGGTGCCGTTTAAGAACTGGCCATGCATCACGCTGTAATCGACACCGGATGGAATTAAGCTGTATTCGTGGCGCAGGCGCTGGATGAACTCGGCCCCCCGCACTGCTCCTTCGGTGGAGAGGCCAATATCGTTGGGGTTAAGATTTCCGTCGGCGTCGCGGCCAAAGACATAGCCACCGAAACCGCGCAACCAGACGTAGCCGAAGTAAAACGCATCGCTCGCTTGTGGTTGCAAGAAACCGAAGGTGTGGGCGGTGGTGTGCTCTCGGGCAATAGCAAGAAATTCATCAAAGCTGTTGGGGCCTTCAGGCACCAAGTCACGGTTGACGTAGAGCGCTGGGCCTTCTACGTACATCGGCAAACCGAAGAGCCGCCCGGCAAAGGTAAAGGCCAGGCGCGACTGCGCCGTCAGGTCGCCTAGGTACACCGCTGTGGCGTACTGGTCCATGCTGGCCAGCACTCCTGCCTCAGCGAGTGCGCCGAGCTGGTCGTGGGGTACGGGGACGATCAGATCGGGTCCCTGACCTACGGGGGCGTTGAGGAGCATGTTCTGGACTATCGCGCCGACAGGTACGAAGACGATCTCAACGTCGACGCCGAAGGCCGCTTCGAAACGAGCTGTTTCCTGCTGGAGCCAGTTCAGACTTTCATCTTGGAAGTGAGTATGGATGGTAATGGTTTGTGCTAATGCGAGGCTCAGCAGCAGAGCAGTTATGAGTGCGAGCAAAAGGTTTTTCAAGACTCGTCCTTTCTGGTATGCCCGCCGCCTCTTTGCGGCGTGGCAAGTCCTGCCTTAATCCCCGGATACCGGTTCCGTGCGGCCTCTCTATAGCGGCGCTCCCAATGCGAATCACTCCTCTCCTGTATTGGAATTGCGATTATGCTTAATGCTACGGAACTCTGACCCAAGCGTTGTCATGTCGGGCAGCCGTCTGCTGCCGGGTCAATCCAGAGCGCACGGGGACTTGAACGCCGCGAGCGAGGGGAGGGCGTTACCGTCAAAGTCAAACAGCGCCATATTTTCCCAGGCATTCCCTTCTCCATCGCGCCAACCTGCCCCTTGCACGGGCAGCCAAGCGGGTTCCCAGTAGAAGATACCCAAGCCGCGGCCGTCAGGAACGCTACAAACTACCCGTGTGAGCTCTCTGAGGAAGGCGGCCTGACCTTCGATCGTCGCTGGATAGCCTCCCGCAGCTTCCTCGCGGCTGCCGAAGATGTTGGGATGGCCGTCGCCGTCCTCAAGGGTAAAGGCGTAGGCGGTTTCGACAACGATGACGTACTTACCGTAACGCTGGCTGATGTCATTCAAGTTGCGCTGCAAGTCGGCGAGGCTACCGTGCCAGAAGGGGTAGAAGGAAACACCAATGACATCGAAGTCAGTGAGTCCGCGGCCGATCACCTCATCGAACCACCAGCGGTAGAGGTTGTTGTCACCTCCGTCGGCCAGGTGCAGCATAATCTTGACCTCGTCTCCCGGCTCCAGGCTGTTGCGCACGCCGTCGATCCCGGCGCGAAGCAGCGCTACGAGATTGTCGAAGCCCCCGTGATCCACGCCAAGCTCCTCACCCCAGGTCTTGCCGTCGGGCCAGAGCATACCAGCTTGAATCTCATTGCCTATCTGCACCATACTCGGTAGGGCGCCTGCCTTCCTGAGCGTGGTGATGACCTTGGCGGTGTAGGCGTAGACGGCTTGGGTCAGCTCTTCGAAGCTTAAGTCTTTCCAGGCAGTCGGCTTGTTCTGGCGGCCGGGATCGGCCCAGAAGTTCGAGTAGTGGAAGTTGAGAAGGACAGGGAGCCCAAGCTCCGTCGCACGCTTCGCCACCTCAACCACTTCGGGGAGGTCGTTGTAGCCGCCAACATCGACCGGGTCCTTCCAGATCTTCAGGCGGATGTAGTTAACACCATGGTCGCGCAAGGTGGCGATGAGGTCTCGCTCTAAGCCGTCCTTATCAAAGAAACGGCCGCCGTGATCCTCAACTTTTCTCAGCGTCGATATGTCCGCACCAATGATGAAGCCATCCGGCGATACGGCGACTGGCCCGTGTACTGCAGCCCGCGCCATTTTAGCAGGCGGGCCTGTGATTGTTGCCTCAGTCACGACATCATACTCGGCCTCGGCTATGGCGGTATTCGGCTGGACCGATGAATCCGAGTGGGTCCCCAATGAATCCGAGTGGGTCCCCAAGGCAAAAAACGCTAGAGCGCCAACCGCCACCACCACTCTACGGCTCATTATTGACCTCCTTCTTCATACCATCACAGTATATCTGTCGCTTAACGCGTTGTCAACACGTGTTGCACTTCGGAATGCATCCCAGAATATGGCAGGGCAAACGCATCTAAATGCTCACCTTACGCACTCAAGCCAACAAGTAGTAGCCTTTGAGGGTGAATCGGGAGATGCTGGAGCTTTATAGCGATTACCTGCTGAGTTCGTTCAGCTACACCACGGCCACAGGCCTCGCGGCGCTAACCGCCGGGGTGGTCAGCCATGACCAGGTCACACGCTTCTTGGCGAGCGACGACAAGGCTTCGCCCGACCATTTTGATAGCAAAGCGCTCTGGCAGCTGGTCAAACCGCTGGTGCGCGAGGTCGAGCATGGTGGCGGGGTGCTGATCGAGGGCGATACGGTGGAAGAGAAGCCCTATACCGCCGAGAGTGAGCTGGTGTGCTGGCACAAGGCTTCGCCCGACCATTACGATCATAGCCAGGGCAAGAGTGTCAAAGGCATCAATATCGTGAACGTTCTCTACGAGGCTGGCGGGATGCGGATACCGGTGGCCTTCGCGGCGGCCCTGAAGAGCTTGCGAGTCTGGAGCGAGCAGAAGGGCAGGTGGCAGAAGAAGGGTGCGGTGAGCAAGAACGAACAGGTCAGGGCCATGCTGAAGGTGTGTTGGCACAATGCCATTCAATACCTTCGCCAAAACCATAGGTGAAGAGAAGGGGGCTCTGCTGTTAAATTGAGGGTTGCTAAACGACCTCACACAACGGAGCCTCCCATGTTCGATATTAGCGCAACGTTACACTGCCTTACAGCCCACCTGGACAAAAAGCGCCTGCGTCAACTTAGCCTGATCATTAGGGCGATGTTGGCCATAAGCGGCCGCATCACCATGCTGGGAATCTCGCGCTGGACCGAGAAAGGCGGGAGCTACCGAACCATCCAGCGTTTTTTCGACAGCAAGCTGTTGTGGTGCGAGCTGCACTGGCGTCTGCTGCGCAGCTATCTGGTAACGGAGGACGATATTTACCTGCTGGCCGACGATGAAGTGGTGGTCACCAAAGCCGGCAAACGGACCTTCGGCTTGGACAGGTTCTTCTCCAGTCTCTACGGTCGCCCGGTCAAGGGGCTGTGCTTTTTCAGCCTCTCGCTCATCAGCGTCAAGCGCCGCAACTCCTATCCCCTTGGCTGCTGGCAAATTGTACGCAGTAGCGAGGAACAAGCGGTTAACAAGGAGCATTTGCCGGGCAAGCAAGAGAAAGGGCGACGGGGTCGTCCTAAAGGGAGCAAGAACCGCGATAAGGTCAACGTCAAACTCGGGGCTCACTTACGGTTCGTCCAAGGCTGTCTCCAGCCCGTACTCAAGCTCCTGCGTAGCCTCATCGGGGTGAACTATCTGGTGCTCGACGGTGCCTACGACTACAACGAGGTGATGCAACTGGCTCGGCAACTCGATCTGGCTTTGATCAGCAAGCTCAAGCGCAACGCCGCGCTCTACTTCCCCTATGAAGGAGCGCAGAAAGCCCGGGGTGCCAAACGAAAGTACGGCCAGAAGCTGGACTATCAGCGCCTGCCAGCAACACACCTGCAAAGCACCACCGCCTCCGCCGGCGTACAGACCGACATCTACCAGCTCAAGGCGTTGCACAAGGAGTTCGGTCAGCCTTTGAATCTCGTCGTCATCGTCAAGACCAAGCTCGCTAGCGGCGAGCGTGCCCATGTGCTGTTATTCAGTTCCGACCTCTCCTTGGCTTGCGAGCAGCTCATCGACTATTACTCGCTGAGGTTCCAACTGGAGTTCAACTTCAGGGACGCCAAACAGTTCTGGGGTTTAGAGGACTTCATGCATCTCAAGGAAAGGTCGATTCACAATGCCGCCAACCTCTCGCTGTTCATGGTGAACCTCTCCAAGGTGCTCCTCAGTCAGCTTGAACCGGTTCAGGCCAAGAACAGCGTCCTTGATCTCAAAGCTCACTTCAGAGCCGAGAAGTACGCGCTTGAGACTTTAAAACTCTTGCCGCAAAAGCCGGATGCTTTTTTAATCCGGCAATCCTGCGAGTAAACCGCAGGACCGCCGACGTCCCTAAGATTGGTGCTATTCGCGCCGCCTAGTTGGCGAAGGTATTGCATTGAGTTCAGCTATGTGCTGGCAGACACCTGGTCTGCCTCGACCGAGACGATGACGCTGATTCACCAGCTGAACAAGCACTTTGTCATGCCGGTGAGGAGCAACCGCAAAGTAGCGCTATCGCTAGCAGCCAAGCAGCAGGGCAACTACCAAAGAGTTTCGTCGCTGGTGTTGGAGGCCGACACCGTCATCGAGGTTTACCTCGAGCAGTTCGACTTCCCGTTACTGCTGGCCAAACCGGTCTTCACGAACGAAGCCGGCCAAGAGGGTGTTCTCTATCTGGTGAAGGGCGACGTGACCTTGGATTATGCTGCTATCACCACGCTCTATCAAAGACGGTGGAGCGTGGAAACCTTTCACAAGTCGCTCAAGAGCAACGCTTCACTCGCCAAGTCTCCTGCCAAAACCAGCAGGACGCAATTACTCGGGCGCAGCCTTGAAGCACCATATCTTCAAGGCTGCGCCCGAGTAATTGCGCCATCTACGCTTTCGTCAAGCTGGAGCGTCTCAGCGTTCTCAGCCAGGTCAACCATTTCGCGCTCCCTGCGGCGCATCCTGCGTCCTGCGGCGGCAAGCTCGCAGGATGTGCGCAGGACGCAGGGTGCGGGTCTATCTCAAAGCCTTGCAAGCCCCTTCGACTTCGCTCAGGGCAAGCCCTTTCGGCGAGCTAAAGCGTTTGCAGTTTGAGGCCGCTGCGTAAGGTGAGTAAAACTGATAAAACGCACCCTGTATGGGAGGGCAAACTTCGACCTGTTGCGGCAGCGGGTGCTGCTGGCATCCTGATCCCGGTTAATGATTGAGAGCCAGTTTCTGGGGTCCACTATAATGATCAAAACGCCCTTGACATTTTTGAGATATCTCTGAACTTCCCTTGCTCACTGTAAGGGATTATGGCTTATCCCTTTGCTGCTGTCTGCTCGAGCATCTCGCGGCACTCATCTACTTTGCTTATAAAGACGCGCACACCGTAAGTAGGCAGTGTCAACTCGCAAGGCAGGCCGAAAGGCGCAAGCACATCCGCAGCGAGGTGGCGAGCTGTACCGCTAAAGTTCATCACGAAGAGATGCTCCCCGCGGCGGCGGACCGAGATCCCCTCGGGGAGCGTGCGCCCGCCAGCTGCTAGCCCGATTCGCGCCAGGAGGGCGCGGTAGAATTCGAACAAGCCGCGGTCTTCAAGGCGGGTGGCGAGGTAGTACGCTTCACCAGCGCCGTAGCGATGGACGGTCACAGCTGGCGAACCGGTGTAGAACTCCTTGTTGTAGCTGGCCAGTGCTTCGGCTCCCTCGAGCTGCACTAGGTCGGCGTAGTGGCCGCTGGTGTAGTGGCCCTCGAGTCCGAGCGGCCCAGCACCGCTGAAGACGACCCCTTGGGCGTCAGCGCTGGCGAACGCATCCGTCTCAGTGACGCGCAGGCCGAGGGTGCGCCGGAAGGGAGGAGGGAAGCCGCCAAGGTGGGCGAGGTCGCTTTCGTTAACTAAGCCGCTTAAGTAGGTCGTGACCAAGGTGCCCCCCCCCAGGACGAACGCCTCGAGGCGGGCGGCGACCTCTTCGTTCATCAGGTAGAGCATGGGGGCGATCAAGAGTTGGTAGCTGTCAAAATCGCTGTTAGCGCTCAGCACATCGCAGTTTGCTTGCTGACGCCACAGCGCGCGGTAGTGGGCAATGCAGCGTTCCTGGTAGCGCTTTTCACGACTGTGAGGCAGTTCGGCATTCGCCAGCGCCCAGGCGTTCTCGAAGTCGTAGATGAGGGCTATATTGGCCGCGACGTTCGCCTTCTGCAGGCCGTTCAAGCGGGTCAGCGCTTGGCCAAATTCAGCGACTTCGCGAAAAACGCGGGTTGCCGTGCTGCCCGAATGATCGAGGACCGCGCCGTGGAACTTCTCGCTACCGCCGCGCCCCTGGCGCCACTGAAAGTACTGAACGGTGTTTGAGCCATGCGCTAGCGCCTGCAGCGACGCAAGCAGGTGCATGCCAGGCTGCTTGGGACGACTGAGTCCCTGCCAATTGGTCACTGATGGTGTCGACTCCATCAGCATGAAGGGGCGCTTGAGGTAGCTGCGCTGCAGGTCGTGAAAAAAGGCAGTCTGAACAGCCGTTGCAATGTCGTCCCCCTGATGCCAGCAGGGGTAGCTGTCCCAGGAGACGATGTCGACGTGCTGGGCGAACTTGTGGTAGTTCAGCCCTACTTCGGGTTGCATGAAGTTGGTGGTGATCGGGACCTCAGGGGTCAGCTCGCGTAACGGGGCCGATTCAGCGAGGAAAAAGTCAATTGTCTGGTCGCTGGTAAAGCGCTGCCAGTCTAGCATCAGGCCGTGAATCGAGGGATCGAGCGGTTCAATCTGTTGCCAATCGCTGTAGCAGTGGCTCCAAAACGTTGTCCACCAAGCATGGTTGAGAGTGTCAAGGTCGCCATAACTGGTGCGCAACCAGCTGCGAAAAGCGTCATAGCAGAGTTCACAGTGGCAAGGGGTGGCGCCATATTCGTTAGAGACGTGCCACATAAATAGCGCCGGGTGCCCCCGATAGCGCTCTGCTAGGCAGGTGTTGATAGCAATGCACTTGGCGCGATAAATTGGCGAGGTGCGGCAGTGGTTGTGCCGACCGCCGTGCGGCTGCCGGCGGCCTTGTGCATCGACTTGACGCACTTCAGGGTAGCGCGCATCGAGCCACGCCGGCCGGGCGCCGCTTGGTGTCGCCAAAATGGCGTTCAGCCCCTCTTGAGCCAGGCGGTCCATCAGCACGTCAAGCCATTCGAAGCGGTAGTCGCCTTCCCCGGGCTCGAGCATCGACCACGCGAAGATGCCGATGCTCACCGTGTTGATCTTGGCTTCGCGCATGGCGCGAAAGTCGGCCTCAAGGACGTCAGGATAGCTGAGCCATTGCTCGTAGTTGTAGTCGGCCCCATGCAGGAGCTTGGAGAGGGGAACGTCGCCTGCGTTTCGTCTGGTCATGGTCACCTCGGGCCTGAGTACGCGCAGCCTCGCCGCTGCCGCAACTAAGTGTTGACACAGGATACGTGTTGCCACAGCTGTTGTCAACACGTGTAAAATATTGGATCAACGTGTGGCACCACACGATTCGCGGATGATCAGCTTCGTCGGGAGGCGCAGATCAGTGCCCATGGTCATCGAGACGCTCTCGCGTTGGACGAGCATCTTGATGGCATGCTGCCCTAGCTCCGCTTGCGGCACGGCGACGGTGGTCAGCGCCGGCGTAACAAATTCGGCCAGTGCGATGTTGTCGATGCTCACAAGCGCAACCTCGTCGGGCACCCTGCGCCGCTTGAGGTGCAGCCCACGCAGGATGCCGAAGGCGATCTCATCGCTGCCGGCTACTACGCCGGTGATATGAGGATGTTCGTGTAGCAGCAGCTCAAGCTGCGCTAGGCCACTGCGGGCGTCGTGCGCGGCATAAGGGCGCGGCGTGCCGCCAACCTCAAGCAGGGCAGCGCGATAGCCTGCAACACGCTCGTCGCTAAAGCCGATATAGGCAATTTTGTGATGGCCGAGCGCAAGTAGGTGCTGTGTGGCGCCAAACGCCGTTTGCTGGCGGTCGAAGTTGACGGAAGGCAATCCGGGGTGTTGCCATTCGAGACAGACGACGTTGTTGATGCGAGCGATCATGCGTTCCAGCAGCGCCTGCTCAGCCGGGCCATGTACGACCTGATCGAGTGCCAGCAAGACCAGGCCGGCGACCTCTTGGCGGTGAACGAGCTGATTGAAGAGCACCGGACTTTTGAAGACCTCGAAAACCCGCACGAAACGCACGTGCCAACCGCGTGCCTGCGCCTCTTCGTGCAGGCCGGCCAGAATGGCGCCGTAGAAGGGACGCTGGAACATGTTCAGCTCGCTGATGACGACACCGAGCTGCTTGTGGGCTACCGTGTCCCACTTTTCGTGAATCAGCATCTGCGCGTGCTTGTTGGGGCGGTAGCTCAGAGTCTCGATCGCTTGAAGGACGCGCCGACGCGTTTCCCCTGAGACCGAACGCGGCCCTTCGTTGATCACGTATGACACGACAGAGCGCGACACTCCCGCCAGGCGTGCGACGTCGGCCTGGGTCACGTGACGCTTGGGGTAGGGAAGGTTTTCGCTGTCACTCACGCGCCTACTCGCTATCGCTTGCCTTCTGTGTCATGCGGTTAGAACTTTTCACTGACGGTCTTCATCTCCATGAAGAGCCTTCGATAGTCGGGCCCGCCCGCCTTGGCGTTGTTCCCCGAGAGGTTGAAGCCGCTGAACGGCTGGGTGCCGATCAGCGAGCCGGTGATCTTGCGGTTGAAGTACTCGCCTCGCGCTTCGAGGTTGCTTGGGCTCAGGTATGGGCTGGGTCGCAGTCGTCTTGGCATGGGATGATTATGCCACACGAGTTCATATGAGAGGCGCTCGCCGGCCATGGTTGCCGGACTCACCAACCGCATTTGGTCAATCCAGGAGATCCTTGCCTGCCCCACCTATCCGAGGCAGCGGAGATCCTGTACGGCGTTGGACTGCTGCCAGATTGACAGCGCAAGGACGGCCCGCTAGCGGCTACACACGCCATGTTTTCCAGAGCCTTTGGTGGCCGCATCTTGCCCTACTGTAAGTTGTCACAGTGGGGTCAGCCCGAATGGATAATGCGGGGGTCGCTCGAGGCCCCGACCACAGCACGACCACCCTACCGCTTGCTGCCGCTGGGGGCGTATACTGGCTTTGGCAGGCTGGCCTGCCATACAACACGATCCTTCAGGACAGGGTGAAAGTCCCTACCGGCGGTGATCGCTCCTGTAGTGAAATAGCTGGGGCGTCAGTCCGCGAAGCCACGCGCCCGACCCGGTGTGACTCCGGGACCGACGGTGATAGTCCGGATGGGAGAAGGAGGGATGCCGCAGCGGTGCTCAGGCACGGCGGGCGGCTCGCTGGATGACCCTAACCACGCAACAGGTAACTGCACAGGACGCGCAATACCTGCGCCGTGCGCTGGAGCTGGCTGAGCAAGGGCGCGGGCGGACTAGCCCCAACCCGCTGGTCGGCTGCATCGTTGTACGCGAGGGGGTAGTGCTGGGCGAAGGATGGCATGAGCGCGCCGGAGGGGCCCATGCCGAAGTGCGGGCCTTACAGCAAGCTGGCGATGCGCGGGGCGCTACGGTCTATGTAACCATGGAGCCCTGCGCCCATCAGGGCCGCACTCCACCGTGCAGCGAAGCGCTGATCGCCGCCGGGGTCAGCCGGGTGGTCTTTGCTGCTAACGACCCCAATCCGTTGGCGGCTGGCGGCGCGGCCCGCCTGCAAGAGGCCGGCATCGCGGTTTTGAGCGGCGTCTTGCAGGACGAGGCCGAGCGCCAGAACGAGGCATTTTTTACCGTACAGCGCCGGCAGCGCCCTTTAGTGCTCTATAAGACGGCCATGACTCTCGATGGCAAGATCGCTACCCGCACCGGGCAGTCGCGCTGGATTACCGGCGCAGCGGCCAGAGAGCGCGTGCAGCAGTGGCGGGATCAGTTCGACGCGGTCGCGGTCGGCATCAATACCGTCTTGCTTGACGACCCGCTCCTGACCTGCCGCCTGGCAGGGGGCCGCAGCCCGCTGAAGGTAATCTTCGACTCGGTGGCGCGTACCCCGCCCGCTGCCAAGCTGTTCTTACCCGATCAGCACGGCGTTGCGGCCCGGGTGATCATCTACAGCACCGAGCAGGCCCCGGCTAACCGGGTCGAGGCGCTCCGCGCGGTCGGCGCTGAGGTTATCGCCTTGCCGGAACAGCGCGGTCGCAGTGCGGTGCGTGCGGCCCTGGCCGACCTGCGCCAACGAGGCGTGAACAGCGTGTTGCTAGAAGGGGGCGGGACGCTGGCCTGGTCGTTCTTCGAGGCCCAGGCGGTCGATAAAATAGCGTTCTTCATCGGGCCGAAGCTGTTGGGAGGGGCGGGGGCCAGCCCTCTGGCAGGGCTGGGTGTGGCCCAGATGGATGAGGCTATCACCCTGGCCGACCTCCAGACCGAGTTCATCGCGAACGACCTGCTCTTAACCGGGCAGGTCCGAATTCCGCTTCCGAGCCAGAGGCGAGAACGCTAGAAAGAGGCGTAAATGTTTACCGGTATTGTTGAGGAGACTGGCAGAATCGTCAAGAGCGAGTTAGTCGAGGGCAATCTGCGCGTTACTATCGAGGCCAATCAGGTGCTTGAGGGGATGCAGCTAGGAACCTCTATCGCTGTCTCTGGTTGCTGCCTGACGGTGATCACCTTTAATAAGGTGAGCTTTCAGGTCGAACTCTCCCAGGAGTCGGTGGCTAAGACCGCTCCACGCTGGCACATGGGGGCGCGGGTTAACCTCGAGCGGGCCATGCGCGCTGATGATCGCTTCGGCGGGCACTTGGTGAGCGGCCACGTGGAGACGACCGGCACGGTGCTCGCGGTCGAGGCGGCGCCCGGGGCGTACATTATCACCGTCAGGGCCGATCCGCGCCTGGCCAAGTACCTAATCCCCAAGGGCAGCATTACCGTCGATGGGGTCAGCATGACCGTAGTGGACGTGGGCGGCCCCGGCGGGAGCCAGCCGGACTGGGCGGCGGGTCGCTTTACACTCTGGGTTATCCCCCACACACTAGAAGTCACCACACTAGGGGAGCTAACAGCCGGCTCGCTGGTGAACTTAGAGGCCGACCTGCTGGCGAAGTATCTCGAGCGCCTGATGTTAATGCGGGAGGCGGCGGCATGACTAACTTAGCGACGGTTCCGGAGCTGCTGGCCGAACTTAAGGCCGGCAAGCCGGTGATCGTTGTCGATGACGAACACCGCGAAAACGAGGGCGATCTGATCCTCCCCGCTGAAACGGTAACTACCGGGAAGATCGCCTTCATAATCCGCTACACCGGCGGGGTCATCTGCCTGGCCATGACCAATGCCCTGGCCGATCACCTAGAGCTGCCGCCGATGGTGCAACACAACACTGCCCGGCGCGGCACTGCCTATACCGTTTCGATTGAGGCTCGCGAAGGGATCGAGACCGGCATCAGCGCCAAAGACCGCGCCACCACCATCCTCACTACCGTCAAAGAGGGGGTTGTCGCCAGCGATCTGGTGCGTCCCGGCCACGTTTTCCCGCTGCGTGCGCGCGATGGGGGGGTGCTGCGCCGGGCCGGGCACACCGAGGCGGCGGTCGATCTGAGCCGGTTGGCCGGGTTCAAGCCGGTAGCCGCCATCAGCGAGCTGATGCACGATGACGGCTCGATGATGCGCCTGCCGGCCATTGTAGAGTTTGCTCGGCAGCACGGCCTTAGGGTCGGCACCATCGCCGAGCTGATCCGCTACCGCGTCGAGCGTGAGGCGTTCGTCAAGCGCATAGCTAGTGCCATACTGCCTACCCCCTGGGCCGAGTTTGCGGTGCATGGCTACCAGGACGAACTAAGCGGTAACGAGCACGTCGCCCTGACCCTGGGTGAAGTTGGCGACGGTCAACCGGTGCTGGTGCGGATGCACTCGGAGTGTTTAACCGGCGACGCGCTTCATTCCATCCGCTGTGACTGCGGCTCGCAGCGCGATGCCGCAATGCAGATGATCGCTAAGGAAGGGCGCGGCATACTGGTCTACTTGCGCCAGGAAGGGCGAGGGATCGGCCTGCTGAATAAGATCAAGGCCTATGCCCTGCAGGACCAGGGTGCCGATACCATTGAAGCTAACAAGCAGCTTGGCTTTGCCCCCGATCTGCGCGACTACGGCATCGGGGCGCAGATCCTGCGCGACTTGGGGGTAAAGAGGCTGCGGTTGCTCACCAACAACCCGCGCAAGGTGAGCGGCTTGCAGGGCTTTGCGCTCGACATCGTGGAGACTGTCCCGTTGCGAGTAGGCAAGAATCCCTACAACAAACGGTATCTCCAGACCAAGGCCGAGAAGCTTGGGCACCTGATGGACTGATTCTCACCTGGTGGGGGCGGAAAAGGTATTTTGCTGTAGCGCACTCCCAGCAGGTGTTAATTCCAGCGCCGATAGCAGATATCCATGGGCACGTTATCCGAGCGGATCCGAGCGAGGAGGCTCCGCCCGATAATTCCGAGCGAAGCGAGAACTCGCTTTTGCGAGAATGCCATTAAGCGAGAACCCGCCTGCACCAAATGATGTTTGGCTTTACCACCTTAAGGCAGCTTGCTCCTGTCGACAAAGCTGGCTAGGCGCTGGGCTAGCATCATATCGCCCTTAAGCTTGAGCTTGCCGCTCATGAAGGCGGTCATGCCGTTAAGTTCACCCTTTAACAGCTTGACTAGGTCGCCGTCGCTAACGGTGATAGTCACGTTGGGATTTTCGGCCTGGCCTTCGTGAACCTCCACCGTGCCGTTTTTAATGACATGATAGATCGGTTCGGAGATGTCGTACTGAATTACGGCAGTGACGTTGGCTGCCGCCTGGCTGTTGAAGACTTGGGGCATCATCTTTAGCATCTCTTTGGCCGTCATGGCGTCCTCCATGGGCCGGTTGAAAAATCGTCAGCAACGGTTCGCGGACGTAATTTTAACCCGACCTAAGGCAGTTTAACCCAGGCTGGGGTGTGCGGTAAACCAGGCAACCCACATGAGTGTGCCTCGGGTTAGGAAGTGTGCGCGGGTTTCCCACTACCCACAGCCCTCGGGTTGCACAGCGCATCCGGGATTTATCATTGTTCGTGACGGTGTCTTAGCTTAAAGTGCGGGCAAGATTTTTCGTCTAGGATTGTGATGTGAAGACCCTACTGCTTTATGACCGTGACTGCGGCTTTTGTAATTGGTTAGTGCAGCAGGCACAGCGGCTCGACAGGTACGGCCACTTAGAGGTCTCGCCCTTACAGTCTCCCGGTCTGCTGGCGCGCTATCAGATTTCGCCGGCTGCCGCTGAGCTGTCGCTGCACGTGGTGACGCCCGATGGCCGTGTTCATCAGGGCGGCGCGGCGATCCGCATGGTGCTGCGCGCCCTGCCTTGGCTGTGGCCCGCCTATTACCTGTGGCTCATCCCCGGCGTGCCTTGGCTCATGGACCGACTCTACTACACCGTAGCTCGCCACCGCCATCGGCTGGGGCGTTGGCTGGGGTTAGCGGCCTGCCGCCTGCGCTGACCGTTTTACTGTATCGTCTGATGCTCCGGCTCTGAGCGGGTGGCTATCCTGCTAAGCTGGAAGCGACGTGGACTTTTCACTGCCTGAAGAGCTGCTTATGATGCAGCAAGCGGTCCGGGAGTTCGCCAAGCGCGAGATCGCCCCGATCGCCGCTGAGCTTGACCGCCAACCGCGTTTCCCCTGGCCGACCCTGCACCAGATGGGGGAGCTGGGCCTGTTGGGAGTAATGACGCCGGAGCGTTACGGAGGTGCCGGGCTTAACACCCTGGCCTACGTGGTGATGCTCGAGGAGATCTCAGCCGCCGACGCTTCGCATGGCACTATCATGAGTGTCACTAATGGGCTGCCTCAGGCGATGTTGCTCAGCCATGGCAGCGACGAGCAGCGCGGGCGCTACCTGCCCAAACTGGCCCGGGGTGAGTGGATTGGGGCGTTTTGCCTGTCTGAACCGCACTGCGGCTCGGATGCCGCAGCGATCGAGACCCGGGCCGAGAAAGTAGCTGGAGGCTACCGGCTCTCCGGCACCAAGGCCTGGGTGACCTCGGGTGGTGAGGCGCAGCTCTATTTAGTGATGGCCAAGACCGATCCAAACGCGGGCGCTAGAGGCATCACCTGCTTTATTATTGAGCAAGAGGCTAGCGGGGTGCGGTTCGGTAAACCGGAAGCGAAGCTTGGTCAGCATGCCGCTATCACCACTACCATGAGCCTGGATCAATGCCTGGTGCCCGAGGCGGCCCGCCTGGGGCCGGAGGGGCACGGCTTTGTAATCGCCATGAGTTCGTTAGATGGGGGCCGTATCGGCATTGCGGCTCAGGCGGTGGGGATCGCCCGGGCCGCTTTTGAGGCAGCGCGCGACTACGCTGCTGAGCGACAAGCGTTTGGAAGGGCCATCCGTGAGTTTCAGGGGGTGAGCTTTAAGTTAGCCGATATGGTCACGCAGCTCGAAGCGGCGCGGCTCTTGACCTATCGGGCCGCCTGGCTCAAAGATCGCGGCTATCGTGTCACCCAGGAGGCAGCCATGGCCAAGCTGTTCGCCTCCGAAGCAGCCGCGCGGATTACCCACGAGGCCATACAAGTGCTCGGCGGTTACGGTTACTCCAAGGACTATCCGGTCGAGCGTTACTTTCGGGACTCTCGCGTCACCGAGATCTACGAAGGGACCAGCGAGATCCAGCGGATAGTAATCGGGCGTCAGCTCTACCGCCAGCACGATGGTTAAAGGAGCATTGTGATCAGCTTTGAATTGACGCCGGAGCAGCAGCAGTTCCAGACGCTGGCGCGGCAGTTTGCCCGCGAGGTGATCATCCCTATGGCCGCCGGTTACGATCGTGAGGAGCGCTATCCTGAAACGATTGTGGCCCAGGCGCATGAGCTGGGGCTGCTCAACATCACCATCCCTGAACGCTTAGGTGGCCTGGGGCTCGGGATGCTCGACGAGGTGATCATCGGCGAAGAGCTGGCTTATGGCTGCATGGGCATCTACACCATTGTGATGGCCAGCGAGCTCGGCATCACCCCGATTCTTTTGGCGGGTAGCAGCGAGCAGCAGGAACGGCTCCTTAAGCCGTTGCTGGACGGGCCGAAGCTAGTGGCCTTTGCTTTATCTGAGGCCGATAACGGCTCGGACGCCGCCGCGCTCAGAACCCGCGCCACCTTGGAGGGCGGCGAGGTGGTGCTAAACGGCAGCAAGATGTGGATCTCTAACGGTGGCCTGGCCGAGCTGACGGTGGTCTTCGCCACATTCGACCCCGAAGCCCGCCATCGTGGTGTGCTGGCTGTGGTAGTCGAGGGGATGCCCGAAGGGATGCGCGCGCAGCAGATTCACGGCAAGCTTGGCCAGCGCGCCAGCCCTACCGCCGAGCTGGTCTTTGAGGATGTCCGCGTGCCTGCCGCCAACATTCTAGGCAAGCCAGGAGACGGCTTCAAGATCGCCATGAGAACTCTGGACAAAACCCGCATTCCGGTAGCGACTGGTTCAGTCGGTGTAGCTAAGCGGGCGCTCGACGAAGCCAAGCGCTACGCCGCCCTGCGCAAGGCTTTTGGTCAACCGATCAACCAGTTCCAGGCGATCCAGTTCAAGCTGGCCGATATGGCCATCGGCGTTGAGACCGCTCGAGCCATGACCTACTACGCCGCCTGGCTGGTCGATCAGGGTAGGCCCCACACCGAAGCCTCGGCTATTGCCAAGACCTACGCTTCCGAAGTCGCCTTTGACGCCGCCAATGAGGCGATCCAGATCCACGGCGGCTACGGCTACGTGAACGAGTATCCGGTCGAGAAGCTCCTGCGCGATGTGAAACTGAACCAGATCTATGAGGGCACCAACGAGATTCAGCGCCTCATCATTGCACGGGCCTTAACCAAATAGCGCCCCCTAACTTGTGGTCAGTGCAAACTCGCTTAGGTCGGCCGGGTTAAAGCTGTAGCTGCCGCGCGTCCCTTGCAGTAAGCCCTCGTCGCGCATCTCGCTCAAGGTGGCGGTGGTGGTTTCGCGGGCCGCTCCGATTAGCGCCGCCAAGTTCTCATGGGTCAGCGGCAGGGTCAAGCGTACCCGTGAGTCTTCAGTGCTCTGGCCAAAGCGCTCGCCGAGCCTTAGAAAAGTGCGGGCTAAGCGCCCCTCTACCGATAGCTCGCTATCCTCAAGCGCCTCTTTGAGCCGACCCAAGTAGTGCCCAGTCGCGGTCAGGATGGCTTGCTGCAACCCGGCATCATCGAGCTGATCGCTAGGAATAATAGTCACCCGCACCCGTGGGCTCAGCGCTTCGGCGCTGTCCTGATAGCGCACATGAACGGGAGTAAGGGCCCCCACTAAGTCCCCAGGACCGGCGATGCTAGTGATGCGCTCCTTGCCGCTAACTAGATCGAGGCTGAGCTTAACTAGCCCTTCCTCAATCAGGAAGACGGCCTCACCTTCGTCACCAAGCCGGTACAGCACCTCACCCCGCTTCAGCTCGCGGCTGGGGTAGTCCCGGACGCGCACCGCCTGAGGCGGCGGCGGGGCGTGCGTAAGGCCTGGCGAGAACGGTACCGTCATACCCTCATTGTACCGAGTCGCGAGACCTCATGACAGTAAGTCAAGCACATCGCGGCTAACTGCCGACCCGCCTCCCGCGCACGAAGGTCGCTACCGGCCAGCCCTGAAGCTGCCAGCCGTCCCAGGGGCTGAACTTGGCCTTGCTCTGAAAGGCGCTGGGAGTGACGGGCCTGGCACTTTCCAGATCGATTACGGTCAGATCAGCCGGGGCGCCGGGGGCCAGGCTCGGCGCGGGCCAGCCCATCACCTTGGCCGGGCCGCTCTGGAAGTAGTGTAACAAGTCGGTTAGCGTCAGCACCCCGTCCAGCACCAGCTTGGTGTACAAGAGCGGGAAGGCCACCTCGAGGTTGGCGATGCCCGAGGGGGCTTGCAGCAGGTCGAGGTCTTTTTCGGCGCGGGTGTGCGGGGCGTGATCGGTGCCAATAGAGTCCACCACCGCTCGAGCCAGTGCGCCGCGCAGATAAGCCACATCCTCGGCGGTGCGCAAGGGTGGCGCCACCTTATAGATCGGATCGAAGGCGCCCAAGGTCTCGTCGGTCAGGGTGAGGTGGTGCGGCGTGACCTCGGCGGTAACCGGCGCGCCTTGTGCCTTGAACCACTCGATAAGTTGCAGGCCGCGCCGTGAGGAGACGTGGGCGATATGGACCCGGGCACCGGTCATCAGGGCTAACTCGCAGTCCCGGTAGACCATGACCGCTTCGGCCTGCACCGGGTTGCCGGGCAGGCCCAGGCGCTGGCTCACCGTACCCTCATTCATCACCCCGTCCTGGCGCAAGCTGGGCTCCTCCGAGTGGGTCTGGATAACTAGTCCTAGCTCGGCGGCGTACTCGCAGGCGCGGCGCAGCAGATGCCCGTCGGCCACCGGGATGCCGTCGTCGGTAAGCATCACCGCTCCAGCAGCTTGCAGCGCGGCAAAGTCGGTGAGCTGCGCACCCTTTAAGCCGCGGCTCAGCGCCGCCGCCGGGCGGAGCCGGGCTAGTCCCAGCCGCTCGGCCTTGGCGAGCAGGTCGGTTACCAGGCCGGGGTCGTCGATGACCGGATCGGTGTTGGCCATACTGACCACGGTGCCGTAGCCTCCGGCGGCCGCGGCTGCTAGGCCGCTCGCCAAGTCCTCCTTGACCTCCTGGCCCGGTTCGCGCAGGTGCGTGTGCAAGTCGATAAAGGCCGGAGTGACGAGCTTACCCGCAGCGTCGAAGGTGTGGCTCACCTCACCGCCGAGGTTAACCCCTTCGATCAGGCTGTCCTTAAGATACAGGTCGGCCAAGCTCTGCTCGCCGATCAGGCGCGCGTTGGTAATGATCGTTCGGCTCATTTTTTACCTACCAAGAGGGTGTAGAGAACGGCCATCCGCACCGGGACGCCGTTGGCCACCTGCCGCTCGATGACGCTGCGGGGCGAGTCGGCCAGGCTGCTTGAGATCTCCACGTCGCGGTTCATGGGGCCGGGGTGCATGACGATGGCGTTGGGGTGCGCTAGGGCCATTACCGCCTCGGTCAATTGATAGCGCGCCCGGTACTCGGCCAAGGAGGGCAGCAGCCCGCTGGTCATCCGCTCTTGTTGCAGGCGCAACGCCATCACCGCCTGGGCCCCCTCGAGGGTGGGCTCGAGCCGGTGATGCAGGCTCAGCCTCGGCTGCTCGAGCTCGCGCGGCAGCAGCGTAGCCGGCCCGCACAGCGCCACCGTGGCACCCAGGCGGGTCCACAGCTCGAGATTCGAGCGGGCTACCCGTGAGTGCAGAATATCGCCGATAATGGCCAGCTTTTTCCCAGCAAAGCCGTCGAAGCCGGGGAAGCTGGTACGGAAGGTGTAGGCATCAAGCAGCGCCTGGGTGGGGTGGGCCCGCCGGCCGTCGCCGGCGTTGACGATGGCGGCATCGGTCCAGCGCGCAAGCTGGTAGGGCACCCCCGCTGCGGCATGGCGCACCACGTAGAGGTCGACCTGCATGGCGTCAATCGTGCGCAGAGTGTCCTTTAAGGACTCGCCCTTAGCCAGGCTCGAGCCCCCCGCGGCGAAGCTGATCACGTCTGCTGACTGCGCCCTGGCGGCGCGCTCAAAGCTCAAGCGGGTGCGCGTGGAGCTTTCAAAAAACAGCGTACTGACGGTAAAACCTTGCAGCGCCGGGACTTTTTTGATGGTCCGCTGCAATACCTGGGCCATCACGTCGGTGGTGTCAAACAGCGCCAGCAGTTCGTCCGCCGTCCAACCGGTAAAGTCGAGCAGGTGGCGGTGCTTAACCATCATGTTAGCTCCAGCAGATCGACCCCGTCAGCCCCATCGACCTCAGCGAGTTTGACTTTGACAATCTCCTGGCGGCTGGTCGGCACGTTCTTGCCGACGTAGTCGGCGCGGATCGGCAACTCGCGGTGGCCGCGGTCAATCAGCACGGCTAGCTGGATCACCGCCGGTCGACCCAGGTCAATCAGCGCATCGAGCGCCGCCCGGGCGGTGCGGCCGGTGTAGAGCACGTCGTCGCAGAGCACGATGCGCATACCGTGTACCTGCGCCACCTCGGTCTTCTTGACCACCGGCTGCAGGGCGATCTCGGAGAGGTCGTCGCGGTACAAGGTGATGTCGAGCTTGCCGAGCGGTGGCCTGACCCCCTCAAACTCGCCGATCAAGCCCGCTAGTCGTTCGGCGATCGGCACACCGCGGGTATGAATGCCGATCAGCACCAGCTTATCGGCCCCTTTGTTGCGCTCGATGATCTCGTGGGCGATGCGGGTGAGGGCTCGAGCCACCTCCATCCCGCTCATCAGCGTGGCCTTAACCGTGTTCACCATAAACCTCCGCCGAAAATCAGTAGTCAGAAGCCAGAAGCCAGTAGGGGCGACCCCACGTACGCCTTCGCTCGGCGCTTCGCTGAAGGTTGCCCTGTTTTCATGGGTGGTACCGCTTGTGGCATGGACCCCTTGATACGCGATGCCGGAGTTTAGCGGCCATAAAAAAAGCGCCCGCACGGCGCCTTTTAACACCTTTGTCTTGGAGATGTATCATAACTACCCCTTTCCGGCCTCGCAGGACCGAGTTAAAGGAACCTTACGTCACTCTACCCCTTGCCCCTGGTAGCGTCAAGGGCGGAACCTGGGCGTCTTGAACCCGCTGCTAGCTTAGCTAGAGTAGCCTGGCGCTTAGCTTTATTTCGGGTCCAGCCAACGCCTTGGAGACCGGGCAGTTCTGCTTGGCGTTCTCAGCCAGCTCTAAAAACTTGGCTTCATCAAGGCCCGGTACGACGGCTTCGGTGGCAAGTTCAATGGTGTGGATGGTCGGCCCTTCGCCCAGGTGTACCTTGGCGCTGGTGCTGACGCGGCTAGGCGGAGTGCCGTTATTGGTCAGTAGCGCTGACAGGAACATCGAAAAACAGCCAGCCTGGGCAGCCCCGATCAGCTCGTCGGGGTTGGTCCCCGGCGTCTCACCGAAGCGGGTGTTAAAAGAAAACGGCCCCTCAAACGCGCCGCTACCGAGCTTCATGACGCCCCGGCCTTCCTTTAAGGTCCCTTCCCAGACTGCCTGTGCAGAACGTACCGGCATGGTTATCCTCCCTTTAGTCTCTTGGCGGATATGCAGGCGCAGTCCCGCCGTGCTTGTTAGTGTAACGCACACCTGCGGCCCTACTCCTTGGTGGGCGACACGGTTGCTGGCTGATCATGCAGGCGAGACTCACGTGTCAATGACCGTTTCCGCGGGCTGGTAAGCTAGGTTCGGCGCTAGCCAACGCTCCACTTCCGCCACACTCAACCCCTTGCGCCGAGCATAGTTCTCGATCTGATCGCGCTGGATCTTGCCGACGCCGAAGTAGCGGCTCTCCGGATGGGCGAAATAGAGGCCGCTCACGGCGCTGGCGGGGAGCATGGCGTAAGCCTCGGTGAGGTGCATGCCGACAGCTTTTTCGGCGTCCAGGAGTTTGAAGAGGGTGCGCTTTTCAGTGTGGTCGGGGCAAGCCGGGTAGCCCGGTGCCGGGCGGATGCCGCGGTAGCGCTCCTTGATCAGCTCTTCGGGGCTTAACTCTTCGTCTTTGGCGTAGCCCCAGAACTCCCGACGGACACGCTCGTGGAGCCGTTCGGCAAAGGCTTCGGCGAGGCGATCGGCCAGCGCCTTGACCATAATGGCGCGGTAGTCGTCGTGCTGGGCCGTAAAGTGCGATGCCAACTCATCTGCGCCGTAGATGGCGATAGCAAAGGCGCCCACGTAGTCCACCCCTGCCTCCTTAGGCGCCACGAAGTCGGCCAGCGCCAGATTCGGCTGGCCCGGGCGCTTGGCGTGCTGCTGGCGCAGCGTGTGCAGCACGGCGAGCACTTCGCGGCGGCGCTCATCGGCATAGAGCTCGAGATCGTCGCCGACGCGGTTGGCGGGGAAGAGGCCGAGCGTACCCTTGGCAGTGAAGCGCCCCTCGTTGACGATCTCATGCAGCATCGCCTGGGCATCGTCAAAAAGCGAGCGCGCTGCCTCACCAATTTTGGGATCGTCCAGAATCTGGGGGTAGCGCCCGGAGAGCTCCCAGGCAATAAAAAACGGAGTCCAGTCGATGTAACGAGTGAGTTCGTTAAGGGGATAAGCGCTAAAGCTGCGGGTTCCTGGCAGCGCAGGCTTCACGATAGCGCACTCGAGCCGGGGCGCGTTGGCCCTGGCCTCCGCTAAGCTCACGAGCTGCTGCGAGGCGTCGCGGCCCTCGAACTTTTCGCGCAGCACCCGATACTGTTCGCGAACCTCCGCCGCGAGCTTGGGGCGCTCCGTCTCCGAGCGGGCGCGGCTGGCTACCCCGACGCTTCTGCTGGCGTCTAAGACATGTACCGTCAGGCCGGAGTAGTGTGGCGCAATTTTTACCGCGGTGTGAAGGCGGCTGGTGGTGGCGCCGCCAATCAGCAGCGGCGTTGTAAAGCCTTGCCGCTCCATCTCCTTAGCGACGTGGACCATCTCATCCAGGCTGGGGGTTATCAGCCCCGAGAGGCCGATGACATCGACACCCTCCCGCCGGGCAGTCTCCAGGATCTTCTCAGCCGAAACCATCACGCCGAGGTCGATCACCTTGAAATTGTTGCAGCTTAGCACCACCCCAACGATGTTCTTGCCGATATCGTGGACGTCGCCCTTGACGGTGGCCAGGAGCACCTTGCCACCCCCACCCCCCCCTCGGCCCCCCCCCAAAGTTGGGGGGGGATGCAAGGGGGGGGCGAGGTAGGGCTGCAAGTAAGCCACCGCACGCTTCATCACCCGAGCGCTTTTGACCACCTGCGGCAGGAACATCTTGCCCGCGCCGAAGAGGTCGCCGACTACGTTCATCCCGGCCATCAACGGGCCTTCGATGACGGCGAGAGGGCCGTACTGCCGCCGGGCCTCTTCCACATCAACTTCGATATAGTCGTCAAGCCCCTTGACTAGGGCGTGCTTAAGCCTATCCTCGACCGTCCCTTGCCGCCACGCCTCCTCCTTCTGTTTAACTCTGCCGTCACGCTTGACCGTCTCGGCGTAGGCCAAGAGCCGCTCGGTAGCGTCCGAACGGCGATTCAAGAGCACGTCCTCGACCAGCTCCAGCAGCTCCTTGGGAATCTCTTCGTAGACCGTCAGCGCACTCGGATTGACGATCCCCATGTCCATGCCGGCTTGAATCGCGTGGTACAAAAACGCTGCGTGCATCGCCTCGCGCACATGGTCATTGCCGCGAAAAGCGAAACTCACATTTGAGACACCGCCCGAGACCAGCGCACCCGGCAGGTGCTCCTTGATCCACCTGGTCGCCCGGATGAAGTCGAGGGCGTAAGAGGCGTGCTCCTCGAGGCCGGTACCCACCGGGAAGATGTTGGGGTCGAAGATGACGTCCTGCGGCTTAAAGCCCAGCTCGTGCATCAGGATGCGGTAAGCGCGCTGGCAGATCTCGATGCGGCGCTCGAAGGTATCGGCCTGGCCCGTTTCGTCGAAGGCCATCACGATCACCGCCGCGCCGTAGCGCCTGGCGAGCTTCGCCTGGCGTCTGAATACGCCCTCGCCCTCCTTGAGGCTGAGCGAATTGACTAGCCCCTTGCCCTGCAAGCGCTTTAAGCCCGCCTCGATGACGGCCCACCTGCTGGAGTCGATGACGACCGGGACTCTGGCGATATCCGGTTCGGCGGCGATCAGGTTCAGAAACTGCACCATGGCCGCTTCGCTATCGAGCATGGCTTCGTCCAGGTTGATATCGATCATCTGGGCGCCGCCTTCGACCTGCTCGCGGGCCACGGCCAGCGCCGCCTCGTACTTCCCGTCTTGAATCAGATGCAGGAACTGGCGCGAACCGGTGACGTTGGTACGCTCGCCGATATTGACGAAATTGGTGTTGGGGCGAACCACTAAGGGCTCGAGCCCCGAAAACCTCGGATAGGGCGGCACCGTAGGCGGCACACGCGGCGGGTACCTCTCCGCCACTTCGGCAAAGGCGCGGATGTGCTCAGGAGTAGTGCCACAGCAGCCGCCCAGGAGATTGACCCAGCCCTCGCGCAGCCACTCCTCCATCACCCGCACCATCGACTCGGGCGTCTCGTCGTAGCCGCCAAAGGCGTTGGGCAGCCCAGCGTTAGGGTAGGCGAAGGTAAAGATGGGCGCTAAGCCGGAGAGCTCCTCGACGTGGGCGCGCAGCTCCTGGGGGCCGAGCGCGCAGTTGAGGCCGACCGCCAGCAGGTCCGCGTGCATGACGCTGATCCAGAAGGCCTCGAGCGTCTGTCCCGAGAGCGTGCGCCCGCTGGCGTCGGTGATCGTCCCCGAGACCATCACCGGCAGGCGCCGACCCAGCTCGTCAAAGACCATCTCCGCTGCAAAGAGCGCCGCCTTGCA
>Ga0208100_100115_pt1 | contig 34750 bp, 21 predicted proteins | sample SubbioR11_8A_Aug_FD_184817 | JGI IMG/M metagenome (GOLD analysis project Ga0208100, IMG submission 184817) | Serpentinite rock and fluid subsurface biosphere microbial communities from McLaughlin Reserve, California, USA - CR11_8A_Aug (SPAdes) | ecosystem: Environmental > Terrestrial > Deep... | reverse complement strand
GTTTTCAAGGTCCAAAGTGTCGCGGAGCCCGCTCGGGAGCTGACGGTTGAGGTTGAAGTGAATGTCTCGGAACGCACACCACGATTCGAACTGCAGCGTCTGCCCTTTGCTTTAGAGTTTCGAGGCGCGGCCCGCGCAGCACCTATCGTGTCTTTCAATATCAACGAAATGCTGGCCACGAAGATGCGGGCCACGTTTCAACGCAAGAAGGGCCGTGATTTGTTTGACCTGTATTGGGCACTTACCGCACAGGCGGTTATGCCGGTGGACACGGCCCAGGTGCTCGATGCTTTCAAGCACTACATGCAAGAAGAATCAACAACGGTGCCGCGCGCCGAGTTCTTGGCGCACCTCGACAGGTGCCTGGCGGATAAGGTGGGGTTCTGCCGCGACATGGACGCCTTGCTCAAACAGAATCTCACCTACGACCCCTCAGTGGCCTCGGTTGTCGTGATTGACCGGCTTTTGAGCCGGTTGCCCGAGTAGTAGGCCCGTTTTGGCCGGCAATTTACAACTGGCTTAGCAATGAAGCTTCAAAGCGCCGTGCTGTACGACGGCGAGGTTTGCCTCGGAGGTGGTACTATTAGCACTTTTGGAGACAAGGATGAAAACGGACGTAAACCAGCAGCGCCTTGAGCGCTTGGGGCGGTATTTGCAGGCCCATTTTGGGGCCATGGCACCCGAGGTGCTACAAGAAGTGTGCGCGCACTTCAGCTGGGTCGAGCTTGAAGCCGGTGAGGTGTTGCTGCAACAGGGCCAAGTGGCCGACGCCGCCTACCTGAGCCTGAGCGGGCGGCTGCGCGTTTACGTCAACGGCGCCGACGGCAGCCAGCGCGCGGTGCGCGAGCTCGGGCGTGGCGAGATCATGGGCGAAATCGGCCTCTACAGCGAGGCCCCGCGCACGGCCACCGTGGTCGCAGTGCGCCACACGTTGCTGGCGCGCCTCGACAAAGCGCAGTTTGTCGATCTGGTGCAACGCTACCCCCAGGCCTCGTTTGCGCTCACGCGCCAGATCATCGAGCGCTTGCAAACCCAGAGCACCAGCCGCCCCGAGGCAGCACCGGTGATGCTGTGCCTGCTGCCCATCACCGCCCACGTGCAGGCCGCCACCCTGGCCACAGACCTGCAGCGCGCCCTAGCCAAACACGGCCGCGTGGCTTGCATCGGCGCCGCCGAAGCCCGCGCCCAAGCGCTGCAAAAGCACGGCGCGGCCAGCGACGCCGCCTGCGCGCTGGTGCTCGACGAGCTTGAAACCGGGCACGATTTCGTGCTCCTGCAGGCCGACGTCGCCGACCAAGGCTGGAGCCGCCTGTGCACGCGCCACGCCGACGAAATCCTGCTGCTGGCCCAGGCCAGCGAGCCGGCGCACCTCCACCCGATCGAACAAGCCTGCCTGATCGAATCGCTGCAGCTGGGCGCACCCAACCAAACCCTGCTGCTGCTGCACCCGGCCGAGCTCAAAAGCCCGCTCGGCATGCGGCGCTGGCTCGATCGGCGCCCGGTCAACGGCCACATCAACCTGCGCCCCGCCCTCGAGCGCGACGTGCAGCGGCTGGCGCGTATCCTCAGCCACCAAGCCACCGGGCTGGTGCTGGCGGGCGGCGGCGCGCGCGGGCTGGCCCATCTGGGTATCTGGAAAGAGCTGCAACGCCGCGGCATCGAGATCGACTGCGTGGGCGGCACCAGCATCGGCGCCATCATGGCGGCGCTGATCGCCGCCGACGGCGACGTGGACGCCACCATCAACCTGGCGCGGCGCGCGTTTCGCATCAACCCCACCGGCGACTACAACTGGCTGCCGCTGGTCTCGCTCATCCGCGGGCGCCGGGTGCGGCGTGTGGTCGATGAATCTTTCCAGCAGATCACCGGCGGCCAGGCCGACCTGGTCGATTTGTGGAAGGGTTTTTTCTGCATCGCCAGCAACTACTCGCGTGGCCAAGAGCTGCGGCTGCAGCAAGGCGACCTAAGCCAGGCCCTGCGCGCCAGCTTGGCCATACCCGGTGCGCTGCCGCCCGTGATCCGCGACGGTGAGCTGCTCTGCGACGGCGGCACCTTCAACAACTTCCCGGTCAACGTAATGCGCGAGCAGCGCGGCGTGCGCCGCGTCATCGGCGTGGACCTGAGCCCACGCAGCGCGCGCCGGCTCACCTTCGATGAAATCCCTGGCCCCTGGGCGCTGCTGCTCGATCGCCTGCGCCCACGCGCACGCCGCCGCTACCGCCTGCCCTCGCTGGTGTCGTACCTGCTCAACGTCTCGATCCTCTACAGCGCCTCGCGCCAAGCCGAATCGCGCCGCCTGTGCGACCTCTACCTCAACCCGCCGCTGCTCAAAGTCGGGCTGCTGCAGTGGAACCAGTTCGACGCCATCGTGCGCCAAGGCGAGCAACACGCGCGCGAGGTGCTGGACCAAGCCGAGGGCACGGCGGCCGCGCCCCAAGCTTGAAGCGCGGCGCCGCTGCCCCGGTCAGTCGGTGCGCAGGTGGCCGTCGGCGCGCATTTTGTTGAGGATGTCGGCATCCAACGACCCAGCCGACATGCCCAAGGCTTGCGCCAGTTCCGCCCGGCTGGCAAAGTTGTCGAACACGATGTTTTGCGTCGGCGTAAAAGGACCGACGCCATCGTGGTCCACCTGCAGCACCAGCTTGGCAGTGGGGCCTGTGCCTTCGGTACCAAAGCGCAGGTAGCTGCCTAGGTTGGTGGCTGTCTCGCCCTGCAGCAGATCGCGCAGGTCGAGCGCGTCGCCTTGGCCGGGGTTGAAGTCTGTGATCACGTCGCGCGCCGGGGTGCCGGTGCTGCCTTGATCGCCCAAGCGCCATGCAAACACGTCTGCGCCCAAACCACCGGTGAGGGTGTCGTTGCCGCTGCCGCCCAGCAGCAGGTCGTTGCCCTCGCCACCCGTCAAGGTGTCGTTGCCGGCACCGCCATAGACCGCGTCGTTGCCTCCCAGCGCGTTGAGGGTGTCGTTGCCATCGCCGCCGCCGACCAGTTGGGCGGCATTGTCAGCCGTCGTGCTGTAGGCGAAGTTGGTCAGCGACACCGTGAGGTTGGCGCTGGCGGTGTCGCCGTCGGGCTGGCGGATGGTGTAGCTGAACACGTCTTGCGCACCTTGTGGGTTGTCGCGGTGGTTCGGCGTGTAGCTGAAGTCGCCTTGTGCATTGATGCTCAGCGTGCCAAACTGGCCCACGATGACCGTGTTGCCGCTGGCGGCAACGTTGGTCGGGGTGCTGCCCACGGTGACTTGCGACACCACGGCGCTGTCCACACCCGGGGCGTCGTTGGCCAGCACGTTGCCGGCTGCGGCAATACCCGCCACCCAGGCGATATTGGCTGTGGGCACGGTTTGCGACTCCCATCGCGCAGGGGTAAAGGCGCGGCTGATAATCTCCACACCACTCAATGTGGCGTCGAGATGTCCGGTCGTTGAATTGTCCTCGCCCACGATGCGCAGCCGGTAGGTGCCGCTTGCGGTGACGTTGAAGACAGCATTGCTCACGTCGTCGGTAAAGTCCATAAACGCCACGACTTGGTTGTTGCCTGCATTCACAAGCTCGACCCGCAGCACGTCACCCGATCTATGCCCATCGACGTCGATATCGAACCGCACCTGCGCTTGGTTGCTGGGGTTGGCGGCGAAGGTAAAGGTGGGGGTTTGAGCACTCACCACCGGACCTCCGCTCGCCGGATCAATCTCCCATTTGTCTCCAACTTTTATGGTGGTGGTGGTGGTGCTCCAGCTTTCTGGCAAGAAGACCGATACGGTGCGATCCGCGTCACCTGCGAACCGCCAGTTCCCCTCGGTGGCGGTGGCGCTGTCGTGGCTGGCTGTAGGCTGGTGCTCGACCACGGTGATGTTGAGCGCGCCGGTGGCGGTGTCGCCATCGCCGTCGATGATCTTGTAGGTGAACGCGTTCAACGCATTGTTGGCCTCGAGCGCAGAGGTCGTGAAGCTGTAGGCCCCGGTCTGGAAGTTGACGCTCAGGCTGCCGCCTGGAACCGCCAGCGTGAGGGTTTGGGTGCTGGGGTTGTACAGGCTAGACGCGGTGGTGTGCTCCACGTTGTTGAAGGTGACTGAAAATATCTGCCGCACACCGGCCCCGTCGGCACCAAAGCGGGCGTCTGGGTTGCCATCGGTCAGCAGATTGCCCGTGATCGTGTTGCCGCCCACCACGGTGCCGGCCAGCACACTGCTGAGCTGGGCCAGGTTGGTCACGGCGATCGGGTTCAGGTTTTGCTCGGCCTTGCCGTCGTAGGCGATCGGGTCGAGTTCGTCGTCGAGCGCACCGGGGTTCACAATCAGCCCGCCACCCATGCCCAAGGCAAACGATTTGATGTCGTTGGCGCGCAGGAAGGCCTCCCAAGCGGCCTGCTCTTGGGTGCCGATGCCGCTGTCGTCGGTGGTGGCTGCGGTGGGGCCGTGCTCGGTGAATGGATCGCTGCCCCGGTTCGGCTCGCCGTCGGACAGGAAGTAGGACACATTGACGCCGCTGGGGATTTTGCCGCTTGAGCCGAAGGCGTTCATCGCCGCAGTAAGCGCGGCGTCGAAGTTGGTGAAGCCGGCGCCCGCGTTGTTGGCCAATGCCGTGATCCAGTTCTTGGCCGCCACCGCGCTCATCCAGACGTTGCCCACCGCGCTCGCGGTGTCGCTGAACGTAACGATGCGCACCATCACATCGCCCATGCCGTCGTAGGTGTCGATGAGCCGTTGCATCGCGTCTTTGGCTACGGCCAAGCGGGTTTGCGGGGCGTTGGCGATTTCAGCGTCATCGTCCATGCTGCCCGAGAGGTCGAGGATGAACATCAGGTTGTGCTGGGCCGCGCCGCTTTCGTTGACGCTGGCGCTGAGGGCCTGCGGCACTGCTGGCCGGTCGTCCTCGATCGACACCGCCAGCGCGGCCGTGCTGACCGGGTTGACGCCGTCGCTGATGCGCACCACCGCGTTGAAGCTCACCACGTCTTCGGCCGCAGTGTTGGGGTGGGCGATCGGCCGCAGCAGCTCGACTTGGTAGCCCACGGTGTCACCGGTGGCGCCGACGTTGGTGCTGCCACCGTTGAGCGTGATGCGAATCACCGCGTCGCTGCCGCTGCTGCCCGTCAGCACCGCCGTGCCGGCGCCGCTCCAAGTGATGGGGGTGCCGCCCAGTGCGGTGGGCAGGCCGTCGCTCGTCAGGCTGACGTTGAGCGGTGCGCTGCCGTTGCGGGTAATGGCCAAGGTGCCGCTGGTCACGGCGCTGTCCGTGGTGTCGCTGGTGCCGGTGGTGTCTGGCAGACCGCCGAGCAGGCCTTCCTCGGATACGCTGACACTGCCAGCGGCGATGGTGGGGGCGGTGTCGTTGTCGGTGATGGTGGCGGTGGCGGTGTCGCTCACCGTCGTGGTTAGGCTGGTCAGGGTCGCGCCCAGGGTGAAGGTCTCGTTGGCTTCGTTGATCGAGTCGTTGACGGTGTTGGTGCGCACTTGCACGCTGCTGTTGCCTGCTGGCAGGCCAATGGCGCTGGTGTAGGCACTCCAAGCTCCGCCGTTCAGGCTGAACTCGAAGGCACCGCGACTGTAGTCGGCCGGGCTGAGGGCCGTGCCGTCGGCCAGCGTGAGCACCAGGGTCGAGTTCGCTGCGGCGCCGCGAATTTGCACCTCAAACACCGCCGGCTGTCCTTCGGGCACGACAATGTCGCCCGTGCCGGTGCCGGGGGCGCCGACCATGATGGTGGGCACGCTGACGGCATTCACATTGACGTTAAAGCTTGCTGTGGCCCAGTCGCCATCGCTGTCGGTGGCACGAACCTCGAACCCGAGCGTCAGGTCCGGCGGCGTAATGCGGTCGATGACGCCAAAATCCTGTACCCGCACGCTGTCGCCGCTTCCGTCCAGAATAAAACGCACGTCCACGCTAGAGAATTCGGTATCGGATACGATCGATGCCAACTGATTCCCGTCGTCCTTCAAACCGGACAACGTCAGCTGTCCAAAATCCACCACGGTGGTGCCGTCGGCCGCGTAAGCCACCCACTCGATGATCGCCGTGTCGGTGTTGCCGTTGCCATGAACCTGGAACGACAAGCCATCGGCTGGCTGCGCCATGCTGGCCCGGAAGCCCTCGTTGTGGTCTAGGTTGCCGTTCTTGATGCCAAAGCCCAAGTTGTTGGGGTTCAAATCGTCGGCATTGCTGCCTGTCCCGGGGTTTTGTGGAGCGCCCACCCCGCCCGCGTTGGTAAACAACAGACCGTCGAAGGTCACGGTGTTGCTGCCTGCGGTGCGGACGATGGTTTCCACCGGGGTGCCAGCCTTAATGTCACTGAAATCGATCGCAATGGTTTGCGTAGGCTGCGGCGTGACGAGGTTGAAGGTGTAGGTGCCGTCGTTGGCGTTCAAGCCGAGGGTGTAGAACACCAGGGGCGGCGTTCCGCTGCCATCGATGGTGGCGGTCAAGGTCTGGCCGTCTAGCGAGAGGGTTTCGGTGATGCCAGGCAAATCCGTCCAGCCCGACAGCCGAATCGACTGCGCCGCAGCAGGCCCGTCGGCACCAAATGCCAAGCCCACGATGTCGCCAGTTTGGCTACCCACTAGGTTGGGCAGCGTCAGGGATTCCACGCTGGTGATGCGCGGCATGTCGTCTTCGATGGTGATCTGGAGGCTGCCGGCCTCTACTGGATTGACCCCGTCGGAGATGGTAAGGCCGACGCTGAAACTGAGCAGATCCTCCACGTTGTTGGTGGGGTGCTGGATGGGCGCGAGCAGCTCGACCGCATAGCTCACGGACGTTGCGCCAGACGAGACAGTCGTGCTGCCACCGTTGAGCGTGATCTGAATGACCGGTGTCGGGCCTGCTGCGCTGCCGATCAGCACCGCTGCGTTTGCGCCATGGCTCCATGTAATCGCCGTGCCGCCGATGGTGGCAGGCAAGCCGGTGACCGGCAAGGCGATGGTCAGAGGAGCCACGCCGCTGCCAGTGACAGCCAAGGTGCCGCTGGCGCTGCGGCTGTCGGTGTTGTCAGCGGGTGTGCCACTGGTATCTGCCAGCCCATTCGCCAAGCCTTCTTCGGACACGCTAAAGGTCGCATCACCAATGGTAGGGGCGGTGTCGTTGTCGGTGATGGTGGCGCTGGCGCTGGCTAGATTGGGGTCCGGATTGACCGTGGCACCCGTGGCAGCCGTGATCGTGGCCACCACGGTCTCGTTGTCCTCGTCGAGGATGTCGGGCGTTGGGTCGGCGGTGAAGGTCGCGCTGGTCTGGCCAGCTTGGATGGTGACGGTGAAAACGTTGTTGTTGACAGCCTGATCAGACTGATCCTGCACGGTGTAGTCGCTGCTCCGGTTGGCCGTGCCGCCTAGGGTGATGGTCACCACGGTGTCGGTGACCGAGGGCCGGTCTTGGCTGACGGTGAAGGTGACGATGTCGTTGCCGTCTTCCGCCACGGTGGGCGGGTTGGCACGGATCGAGACCACGGGCGGCGTGCCGTCCTCAAACTTGAACGCGGCGCTGATGTCGCGCGTGGCGCTGTCGCTGGCTTGGTCGCCGTCGCCGTCGGTGATGGTGGCACTGGCGCTCAGCAGCACGGCTCCGGCCGGCAAACCCACAAGGCTGCCGCTGACGGCGTGGTCGATCTCGATGTGCTGGGTCAGGGTGACCTGGCCAGTTCCGGGATTGACGCTGATCTCGAACACGGTGTTGCTGGCATTGACCGCTCCAATTGTTGTGGCGGTCGAGCCCAGCAGCTGGCCGTTGGGGCCGGCAAAGAGGCTGATGGCTTGCCCGCCGCTGCTCAGGCCGGTTGCTGCAGCGCCCACGCCCACGCTCAGGCTGTAGCTGGTGCTGAGGCTGGCTTTGCCGTCGGCCCCAGCGTTGTAACTGACGGGGAACAGGCCCGCAAAGTTGCCCGTGGCCGTGTCGCTGGCCGTGCCGAGGGTTTGCGCGTCCTGCGTGGTGAGCACGAGCAGTTGGACGTTTGCCAGCCCCACGTCGATGCGCGGCCCGTCGTCGGCGATCGAGACCAAGCGCCCGACATCAACCGTGGCGCTCACCGCATCGCCGTCGCCGTCGGTGGCCGTCAGGCGCAGGTTGATGACGTTGGGGTTGAGGCTGACGCTGTCGTTGGGGTTTTGTGGGTTGCCGTGTACGACTGCGCGCTGCTGGTCGAAGCTGACCACGCCGGTGGCCGGGTTGACCGACATGACGAACACCGTCTGTTGTACGCTGTTGACGGTCACGACACCGAGGATTTGGCCGTTGGTGCCTTGGGCGATGACGACAGGCTGGCCGCTGGCGGTGTCAGTCAGTCCGGTGGCGGTACCGTTGGTTGCCGTCAGACTAAACACGCGTGCGTTGCTGGCAGCTTGGCCATCGGCACCGAAATCGACGCTGAAGCGCAGCGCCCCGGCGTTGGCGCTGCCATCGACGTTGAGCGTGGTTTCATCGACCAGAATCGGGTTGTTGGCCGCCATGCGGATGTTGTCGATGTAGGCGCCCACCGTGTTGGGGGTGCCGGTGCCGGCAAAGCTCAGGGTGTTGAGGCCGGGTGTGACGTTGCCAAAGCTCAGGCTGATGGTGCTCCAACCGTTGGCGGCCGGAGTCGCGCTTGCCGTCACCCCGCCGGGGGCGCTGATGCTGACCACGCCTTGGGCATTGGCGCTGATGGCGACCACCACCGAGCCCAGCGTGACGGTCATGGAGCTGTCCACCACCGCACCCGGGCGCGGCTGGTAGTCGAAGGACATGACGAAGGGGGCGGCGGGCACGTAGAGCTGGGTCGAGAGCACGGTCAGGGTGTTGGCGCTGCCACCAGCCAAGTCGTGCGCATCGAGCTCGGCCTTGTGGGTGCCGTCGGAGGGCGAAGCTCCGCCGACGTCGCCGCGCTGGATTTCAATCCCGGCGTCGTTGAGCGTCCAGACGATGCCGTCGTTGCCCACCATGGTGCGGCCGTTCTCGCCAACCACAAACCAGCCGCCTTGGTTGGGCTCATCGGTAACAAAGCGCTCGAAAGATTCGCGCAGGTTTTGGGTGGGGCTGACGGTGATGCGCGGGATGTCGTCCTGTACCGACAGGTTGATGGTGCCCGTGGCCGCATCGCCGTCGCGGTCGGTGGCCACCACGCCGATCGAGCCCAGGCTGAGCACCTGTTCGCCGCCGGCCAGCGCATGGCGCAGGTTGTCCGACAGGGTGGCGTTCACGGTCACGTTGCCGCTGGTGCCGTGGGCGATCGAGCCCGGCGCTGACAAGGTCAGGGTCAGGGCAAGGGTTCCGGTGTCGCTGAAGGTGGCAGTGAGGGTGGTGGCGTTGGTGCGGGTCCAAGTCAGCTCCGGGCCGGTCACGCCGTCGGTGTTGCGCACCAAGTTATTCAAGTTGGTCGAGAAGGCAAAGCCCACCAGGTCGTCGGAACCGGCCGTGAATGCCAAGGTGGCGGTGGCGGCTTCGGCGCTGCTGGCCGGGTTGGTGCCGGTGGCGTTGGCGTTGCCCAGCGCTTCTTCGTCCAGCGTCAGCGTTTGCGCTTTACCGGCGCTGGGGTTGCGGCCGTCGGTGACGGTGATCGTGTGGCTGTTGGACTCGACGTCGCTGTCGGCGTCGGTGGCGCGAATGCTGAAGGTGAAGTGGACGCCGCTGGGATTGTTCAGGTTGGGGTTGGGGTCGAAGCTCCACGTTCCGCCGGCATTGACGGTCAGGGTGCCGATCGCTTGGCCGCCCACATTGACCACGATCGGGGTGCCGATGGCATGGCTCTGTTCGCCAAGCCTGACCACCACTGCCCCGGGTTGATCGGCCCCCATCTGCACGCTCCAAGTGCCCGTGATGGTGCCAGCGGCGTCTTCTGCAACCGTGCCTGCGCCGCGCAAATCGACCCGCGGCACGTCGTCGATGACCGTGATCGACAGGGCGTTGCTGAGCACGAGGGCGTCGCCGTCGCGGTCGGTGGCGACGATGGCGCTCGACAGGTCGAGGGTGCGCGTGTTTTCGCCATCGCCAGCAGGGTGGTCGATCGGGGCGCGCAGGGTGAAGGTGTAGTTGCCGTTCGGCTGCAACTGGAGCGTGAATACGGTGCGCGCGGTGTCACCGGTGCCGGCCGTGGCGGTCAGGGTGTTGCCGCTTACGGTGTAAGTGACGGGAAGGCCTGCGGAAGTGAGCGTGGGCAGCCCGCCCAGCACCGGGTTGAGGCTGAAGGTCAGCGGGTCGTCGGCGCCAGACTGGGCTTGGCCGGCGACGCTGCCGCTGGCCACTGCGCCGAGGTTTGGCCATTCCCGGTTGCCGCCGGGCAGCGCTTCTTCTTCGACCAAAACAACGGAAGGCAGCCAACCATCCAACTGCGGCACGTCGTCGGTCACGTTGACGGTAAAGCCACGGCTGAGGGTGATGCGGTCGCCGTCGGCGTCGGTCGCGGTGATGGCCGACGAGAGGTCGAGCGCCAAGTTGTTGGCGCCTTGGCCCGTCGGGTGGTCGAGCTGGTCGAACAGGCGCAAGGTGTAGTTGCCGTTGGGCTGGACTTCGAGCGTGAACACGGTGCGTGCGGTGTTGCCGGTGCCAGCCGTGGCGGTCAGGGTGTTGCCGTTGACCGCGTAGCTCAGGGCTGCGCCTGCTGAAGTGAGGTTTTGCGCCGTCAGGCCTGCAAAGTCAGTGGACAAGCCAAACCCGCCGCCCGCTGCCGCGCCGTCGGCACCGTAGCTGACCAAGCTGACCAGCGAGCCGCTGACGGTGGCCGGGCCGCTGTCCCGACGAGCCGGGTCTCCAGTAAATGAGCCGTCGGCGTTGCCGTCGTTGGGCGAGGTGCCGGTGGAAAGCCGGGTGTTGATGTCGTTTTCGGCCACGGTGGCAGTCACCAAGCGCTCGGCCACGGCCACCGGGATGTCGTCTTGCACGTTGACGTTGACGCGCACCCCACCCTGGACCGGGTCGCCGTCACGATCGACGGCGCTGAAGGTAAAGCCGTTGTTGAGCACGCTGACTAGGTTCTCGCCCGCGCCCTGGATCAGCAGGTTGTCGAGCAGGGTGACGGTGTAGTTGCCGTCGGCAAAGACTTGCAGGCTCAGGGCGGCGCCGGCGCTGCTGCCCAGCAGCTGGGCGTTGGCATTGAGGAACACGGTGACGCTGGTTTCATTGGCCGCCAAAGTGGCGCTGCCGCCAGTCCAGCTCACGCCAGTAACGCGACCAAAGCCGTCGGCGCCCCAGTTGACGTTGTCCACAATGGTGCCGCTGGCGCTGGCGCTGCCACCGGCATCGACTTCGCCAGCGCGCGGCGGTTGCGCATCGGCGTTTGCGCCTTGCAGCGCGTCTTCGTCGAGCAGCACGGTGTCGGTTGCATTGATGATGCGCGGCCCGTCGTCAGCAATCGAGACCAAGCGCCCGACATCAACCGTGGCGCTGACCGCATCGCCGTCGCCGTCGGTGGCGGTCAGGCGCAAGTTGATGACGCCCAGGGCGATGCTGACGCTGTCGTTGGGGTCTTCATCGTCGCCGTGCACGACTGCACGCTGCTGGTCGAAGCTGACCACGCCGGTGGCCGGGTTGACCGACATGACGAACACCGTCTGTTGTTCGTCGCCGACGGTCACGACACCGAGGATTTCACCGTTGTTGCCTTGTGCGATGACGACATCTTGACCAGTAACGGTGTCGATCAGGCCTGTTTCCATGCCGTCCTCCGCCTCCAGCACGTACAGCTTGCCGCCGCCAGTGGCCGGGCCATCGGCACCGAAGCTGACGCTGAAGTGCACCGTGCCATATGCGGATGTGCCATCGGTATCAAAATAGCTCTCGTCCACTGTGACGGCGCCCGGCTCGACCGGCGGGTACGAACCGCCATCGCCATTGGTGGGCACATCATCTTCAAAATAATCGCGCTCGGGGGGGCTGATGACCGGCACATCGTCCTGCACCGTGATGGCCAAATTGATGGTCAAGTAGCCGCCCGTGCCGGCGGTGCCGATGAGGGCGATGGGGCTCAGGGACAGCAGTTCTTCGACCGTGCCAGGGGTGGGGTGGTTGAGCGGGCCGACCACGGTGAGGGTGTAGTCGCCGTTGGGCTGCACGGTGAGCAGCACGGAAGGCGGGGTGGTGGCGCCGGGGGGGATGACTTGGCCGTCGGCGTCGAAGGCCAAGGTGCTGCCGCCGGGCGCGATGGCGATGAAGCCCAAACCCGGCACGCTGAAGCTGGTGAGCACGCCGCCCACGCCGGTGAGGAAGTTGCCGCTTCGGGATGCGCTCAGGCCGTCGTCGGTTTCGTCGTTGCCGTCCAAGCCCAGTGCCGATTCTTCTTCGAGTTCGAAGCTCAGGTCGATCGTGACCGGGGCCGGTTCGCCCTCGATCTCGTCGGTGGTGTCGGCGGCGCCGAGGTTGAACTGGAACGCCAGCGGCTCAACCGGCTCGGCCACGCGCAGCAGGCGCACAAAGTCGCTGCCTTCGCCCGCACCGGCGGCCACGGCACCGGCGGCGGCGGGGTCCACTTGCTCGAGCAGGTCTAGGCCTTGCTCCAAAATCTGGACGATCTCGGCCACGGTGGTGGGTTGCACGGCGGCGTCGGCGGCTTGGGGGGTGGCGTCGGTGAGGGCCACGGTTTCATCGACGCGCAGGGCCTGGTTGGGGCCCATGGCCAAGGTCTGGCCGTCGGCGAGCAGCAGCTCGACCCGGGCCCCGTTCTGGGTGCGGATGACGTCGCCGCGCTGCACGACTTCGCCCACTTGCAGGGCGCGGGTGGTGCCATCGGCTTTGACGATGACGGCGTTGCCTGTAACGGCGATGACGGTGGCTTGGGTCATGGTAGCGCTCCAGTGGGGTATGGCTAGGATGGGTGCAGCATACGCGCCTGCACCGGGCTTTGGCTATTGGACTTTGGTACAGTTTTGCGGGTTTGGTGCGCGACTGTGTATTGGCCAACCTAGTTTCACATTTGCTGATACAGGTCAAAGCCACGCGCCTTGATGGGCCCGCAGCAGCCTCGGGCCTAGCCTAAACTATGACGCGCACCGGGTGATGCTGGAAGCAGCGCGATGCGTTGCGACCTAGGGCCGCCGTTTATGCCCGTGCACCTGCCGCCATTCAAACTCTAGCGCCTCATACATGATGACTCCGACTCCATACCCCGCGCGCGTGCGCCTGTCTTTGCGCCAAAAGCTGTTGGCTGCCTTTGCGCTGCTGTTCGTCACCTTGGTGGCGACATCGGCCGGTTCATGGTGGGCGTTAGACCACATCGGTGATCAGGCCGACCGCATGGCACAGCAGTATTCTCCGCAGATCGCACGCATCTCGGACGTGCAGGTGCTGATGTTTCGCATCTCGCTCGAAGCGCGCCACCTGATGCTGGTGGACACCGAGGCCGAGCGCAAGGAAACGCTGGCGCGCATCGTGCAGTTCCGGGAAACCAAAATGGCGCTGCTGTCCGAGTTTGAGGCCGGCATCACTACCGAGCACGGACGCGAAATTTTGGCGCGCATTCGCGCCGCCGACGTGGCTTTTTGGCGCTTGGCCCAAGAGGTGGCAGGCAAGGCCATGGCTGGTGACAGTGCCGGCGCCTTTGCACAGCTCGAGGCCGAGCTGGTGGATGCGCGCAACGCCATGCTGGTGCCCATCGGCGAGCAGCGCCAGTGGCAGCAACAGCTCATGCACAAAGCGATTGCCGAATCTGACCGGGTTGCATTCATTGTCAAGACGGTGCTGGGGGCGGTGTGTTTGCTGGTGCTGGTGCTGGCAGGCTGGGCCATGTGGTCGGTGCTGCGCATGATGGATGGGGCCTTTGCACGCGCGCGCAACGTGACCCGAGAGATCGCTGGCGGCCACCTCGACGCCGAGGTTTATGTGCGCCAAGGCGACGAATTCGGTGTCTTATTTGGCTCCATCGTGCACATGCAGGAGCGCTTGAACGAGGTCGTTGGCCGGGTGCGCCAGACTTCGGCTCAGGTCATTGAGTCAGCCACCGAACTGGATCGAACCAACGAGGACTTGCGCGAGGTATCGGACACTCAGATCGATTCGATCGAGGCCACTGCTGAGCACGCGCGCAGCATGTCGGACGCGATCGAAACCAGTGCCACCAGTGCCGACAACGTCAACCGCTTGGCGTCCAAAGCGGCCGAGATTGCTTCGCAGGGTGGGCAGGCGGTGGGCTCGGTGGTGCAAGAGATGCAGCGCATAGGCGACGCCTCGAAGCGCATTTCCGAGATCGTGAGCGTGATCGACGGCATTGCGTTCCAGACCAATATCTTGGCGCTCAACGCCGCCGTGGAAGCGGCCCGCGCCGGCGAACAGGGGCGCGGCTTTGCCGTGGTGGCGGGCGAGGTGCGCAGCCTGGCGCAGCGCAGCACGCAGGCGGCGCGCGAGGTCAAGCAGCTCATCGAAACCTCGACCCAGCGCGTGCAAACCGGCTCGGCAGCGGCCGAAAACGCCGGCCAGACCATGCAGCGCGTGGTCGATTCGGTGGCCGAGCTCTCCAGCCTCATGGGCTCGATCGCCCAGGCCACGGCGCAGCAGCGCGCCAGCGCACAGCAGCTAGACCAAGCCGTCGAAGCCCTGAACCAGACCGCCAGCACCAGCGCCACCGTGGTGCAGCGCTCGCAAGCCACGGCCGCGGCTTTGCACCAACAGGCCCAGCGTCTCGATGAGACCATGGGGGCGTTCAACGTTCAAGGCTCGGCTGCGCTGCAGGCGGCCTAGTTTGGGGCCTGATTTAGGTGATTTAGGGCTTGATGTGGGCACGGCGGCGCCTGCTGCGCTGGCGCTACACTCGCAAACCATGACGCAAACCCTGCACACCTCCACCCTCCAATCCCTGCCGCTGCTGGCGCGCGGCAAGGTGCGCGACAACTACGCCGTGGGCGACGACCGCATCCTGATGCTGGCCTCGGACCGCATCAGCGCCTTCGATGTGGTGATGGAGCAGCCCATCCCCGGCAAGGGCGAACTGCTCACGCGCCTGAGCCTGTTTTGGTTCGAGCACCTGAGCCGCCTGGGGCTGTGCCCCAACCACCTCACCGGCGCCGACCCCGAGAGCGTGGTCAGCGCGGACGAGCGGCCCTTGGTGCGCGGCCGCTCGATGCTGGTGCAGCGCCTGCGCCCGATTCCCGTGGAGGCGGTGGTGCGCGGCTATCTGGCCGGCAGCGGCTGGAAAGAATACCAAAGCAGCGGCCGCGTCTGCGGTGTGGCCCTGCCGCCGGGCTTGGTCAACGCCGCGCAGCTGCCCGAGCCCATTTACACCCCCGCGGCCAAGGCGGCGCAGGGCGAGCACGACGAGAACATCACCTTCGAGCAGACGGTGCAGATGATCGGCCCCGAGCTGGCCGAGCAGATTCGGCGCGTGTCGATCGGGCTGTACCGGGCGGCGGCGGCGCATGCGCTGGGCAAGGGCATCATCATCGCCGACACCAAGTTTGAGTTCGGGCTCGACGCCCAGGGCCAACTGGTGCTGATGGACGAGGTACTCACCCCCGACAGCTCGCGCTACTGGCCGCTGGAGCAGTACCGCCCCGGCGCCAACCCGCCGAGCTTTGACAAGCAGTATCTGCGCGACTGGCTCGAGACGGCGACGGTGGCCGGCCAGCCGTGGAACAAAAGCGCCCCAGCGCCCACGCTGCCGCCCGAAGTGATCGCGCAGACCGCCGCCAAGTACCGCGAAGCGCTGCAGCGGCTGCTGGGCTAGGGCGGCACAGTTAAAGAAGCACCACCATGCCGGGGCGTCGGCTCACGACTGCTCAGATTTTGAAATTCAAGGAGTACGATATGCGAGCTTTCTTTTTGGCTTTGGCCCTGGCTGGTTTCGCCTTGGCCGGCCCGGCTGCGGCGCAAACCCCGGTGGTGACGGTGAGCGAACCGTGGGTGCGCGCCACCGTGGCGCAGCAGCAGGCCACCGGGGCCTTCATGCGCCTGAGCGCCAGCCAGAACGCGCGGCTGGTGGCGGCCAGCTCACCCGTGGCCGGCCTGACCGAAATCCACGAAATGGCGATGGTCAACGATGTCATGCGCATGCGCGCCATCGCCGGCCTCGATCTGCCGGCGGCGCAAGCGGTCGAGCTGCGGCCCGGCGGCTACCACGTGATGCTGATGCAGCTGCGCCAGCCTCTGAACGCCGGCGAGCGCGTGGCCATCACGCTGGTGTTCGAAGACGCCAACCGCCAGCGCTTCAGCCAGACCATCGAGGCGCCGGTGCGGCCGCTCGGGGCAGCAGCTGCAGGCGCGCATGGGCATGGCGGGCATGGCCAAGGTGCGCACGGCGCCCACGGCCAAGGTCACGGCGCGCATGCAGCACCGGGCGGGCACGGGCATGGGCATGCTCCGGCCGCTCCGGCCGCTCCGCAGCGGCCCTGAAGCTCGCTTCTCCCGGCTTTATTTTTCTTGCAAAATCATACAAAATTTTGTATGATTCGCCGGTGGCCGTGACCAAATCCATCGAATTCCGGGGCAGCTCCCTTGATGACCTGCGCGCTTTTCCGCTCTCGGCGCGGCGCGAGGCGGGTCATCAGCTCGATCGGGTGCAAAACGGACTGAATCCGGATGACTGCAAGCCCATGTCCACCGTGGGCCAAGGTGTGCAGGAAATCCGGATTTGGGATGCGGCCGGGGCGTTTCGGGTGATTTACGTGGCCAAGTTTGCCGATGCCGTCTATGTGCTGCACTGCTTCCAGAAGAAAACAGAGCAGACCCGCAAGACCGATCTGGACTTGGCTGCGAAACGCTACCGCGACTTGTTGAAGGAACTGGAACCATGAGCAAGCAACGCTTTGCCAGCGTCTGGGAAGCCATCGAGGACACCCCGGAAGAAGCGGAAAACATGAAACTGCGCTCGGTCCTGATGATGGCGCTGCAGAACCACCTCAGCCGCAGCCAAATGAGCCAAGCGCAAGCCGCCAAGCTTTTTGGCGTGACGCAACCGCGCATCTCAGACTTGATGCGCGGCAAGATCGGCTTGTTTGGACTCGATGCGCTGGTGAACATGGCCACAGCGGCCGGGCTGCAGGTCGAGCTGCGGGTGCACGAAGCGGCTTGATTAGTTGAGCGCCATGCTCAGGCGGCGGCGGTAGCGCGCCACCAGTTCGCTTTGCGGGTCGGTGGCTTGCAGCGCCTTGCCGGCGAGCTCAATGCCGCCAGCGCTTTTGCCCGCTTGCGCCGGGTCGGGTTTGGGTGCGGGTGGCGTCATCAGCTCCAGCAGCCCGATGTAGGTCTTGCGCGCCAGCTCGTTGGCCCAGCGGCGGTCGCGCTGGATGATCTCGAGCAGTTCATCGAGCGCCGCCGGCCATTCGCCTAGGGCGATCAGCAGCCGGCTCTTGGCCATGCGGGCCTCGAAATTGCGCTTGTCGTGCGCGATCAGCTCATCGAAGCGCTCCAGCGGCCACTGGCCGCGCTCGTCGGTGCTGCAAAAGAGCAGCGCATTGAGCCAATGCGACAACGCCTCGAAGCGCAGCTGCAGCGGTATCTGCGCCAGCGCCGGGGCCAGCGCCAGCTCGGCTTGCTCAAACTGCCCGTGGGCGATCAGGTGGCGCACGCAATCGAAGCGCAGATCGTGGTTATTCGGCTCCTGTTGCAGGCGTTGCAGCAGCCGCGCCAGCTGTTCTTCGGCGTTCAGGTCGGTGGGCTCGGGCGCTTCGTCTGGCGGCGCGCTGTCGAGCTCAGGCAGGTGCTTGTCGAGGAAGGCGCGCAGCTGGCCCTCGGGCAGCGCCCCGGTGAAGCCATCGACCGGCTGGCCGTCGATCAGCAGCACGCAGGTGGGGATGCTGCGGATGCCAAAGGCCGCCGCCAGTTGCTGCTGTTGGTCGGAGTCGATCTTCACCAGCTTGAAGCGGCCCTGGTAGGCGGCTTCAAGCTTTTCCAGCAGCGGGCCGAGGGTGCGGCAGGGCCCGCACCAAGGGGCCCAAAAATCCACCAGCACCGGCACCTGCGCAGAGGCGGCGATGACTTCGGACTCGAAATTGGCAAGGGTGACGTCGATCATGGCTGGTGGCGGTGTACCGCGGGACAAAGGGGTTGGAAAAAGAAAGGGGGCACGGCAAAGCCCGGCACCTGACATTGTCGCCCAAAGCGGTGGCGGCACGGCCACGCCTTAAAATCAAGCGCTTGCACCGGATGCGCCCCCAAGCGGGCTGCGCCGGCCCCTCTCAACGCCGCACCGCTGGTGCGTCCAATGGACAATCTCGGTTGAAGCCCGCAGCTTCGATCGACTATTTTATGAACGCAACCGTGCAGATCGGCGTGGTCATGGGCTCCAGTTCCGACTGGGAGACGATGCGCCACGCCGTCGAGATTTTGCAGCAGCTGGGCGTGGCACACGAGGCGCGCGTGCTGTCGGCGCACCGCATGCCCGACGACATGTTTGCCTACGCCGACAGCGCGGCCGGGCGCGGGCTGCAGGCGATCATCGCTGGCGCTGGTGGCGCGGCGCACCTGCCGGGCATGTTGGCAGCCAAAACCACGCTGCCGGTGCTCGGGGTGCCGGTGGCGGGCAAGGCGCTGGGGGGCGTGGATTCGCTGCACAGCATCGTGCAGATGCCCAAAGGCATTCCGGTGGCCACCTTTGCCATCGGCGCCGCCGGGGCCGCCAACGCGGCGCTGTTTGCCGTTGCCATGCTGGCGCTGCACGACCCGGCGCTGCTGCAGCGCCTGCAAGCCTTCCGCGCCGCGCAGACCGAGGCCGCGCGCGCCATGACGCTGCCGCCGCAGCCCAGCCCATGAACGGCCCTGACAGCTCGAGCCGCGTGGACGGCGTTGACAGCCCCGCCAGCCCGGTCAGCGAACCTGTCGCAGCTGGCGTGGGCAGCGCTGTGCGTGGCTGCTCCCAGCCCCAGCCCCAGACCGCACCCCAGCCGCTCCAGCCACCCCAGCCGACTCAATCAATGGCAGCAACCCTGCTCCCCGGCAGCCTAGGCCACGCTGGCCAGCCCTGCACCTTGGGCGTGCTGGGCGGGGGGCAGCTCGGGCGCATGTTCGTGCAGGCGGCCCAAAAGCTGGGCTACGCCTGCGCGGTGCTGGAGCCCGAAGACCACAGCCCCGCCGCCCAAGCCTGCCCGCAGCACATCCAAACCGATTACGCCGACCCGCTGGGCCTCGAGCAACTGGCGCAGCGCTGCGACGCCATCACCACCGAGTTTGAGAACGTGCCGGCCGAGGCCCTGCGTTGGCTGGCGCAGCGGCGCTTGGTGGCGCCATCCGCCGCCGCAGTGGCGCTGGCCCAAGACCGCATTGCCGAAAAAGCCCATTTCAGCGCCTGCGCCCAGCAAGCCGGCGTAGGCCCGGCGCCTTACGCGGTCATCGAGACCGAGGCCCAGCTGCAGGCCACCCCCACGGCGCTGCTGCCCGGCATCCTCAAAACCGCGCGCCTGGGCTACGACGGCAAAGGCCAGCAGCGTGTGCACACCGGCGCCGAGCTGCGGGCCGCATGGCAGCGCCTGGGCGGCGTGCCGTGCGTGCTCGAGCGCCTGCTGCCCCTCAAAGCCGAGCTGTCGGTGCTGGTGGCGCGCGGCCGCGACGGCCAGGTGGTGCACTACCCGCCGCAGCGCAACCTGCACCGCAACGGCATTTTGGCGCTCACCGAGGCCTGCCCCGGCAACCTGCCCACCGCGCTGGCCGCGCGCGCCGTGTCAGCCAGCGCCCTGATCGCCGCGCAGCTGGGTTACGTGGGTGTGCTGTGCGTCGAGTTTTTTGTGATCGACGACGGCAGCGCCGAGGGCGCGCTGGTGCTCAACGAGATGGCCCCGCGCCCGCACAACAGCGGCCACTACACGCTCGACGCCTGCGACGTGTCGCAGTTCGAACTGCAGGTGCGCACCTTGGCCGGCCTGCCGCTGGTGGCGCCGCGCCAGCACAGCCCGGCGCTCATGCTCAACCTGCTGGGCGAGCTGTGGTTCGACGCCCAAGGCCAAGCGCGCAGCCCGGACTGGGCCGCCGTGCTGGCGCTGCCCGGCGCGCACTTGCACCTGTACGGCAAGCTCGAGGCGCGCCCCGGCCGCAAGATGGGGCACCTCACGCTCACCGGCAGCAGCGCGCAGCAGGTGCGCGCAACGGCGTTGGCCGCAGCAGCCATTCTGGGCCTCGCGCCGTGGCCCTGACGCTGGACGCACACGCCCTGGCCGGCGCAACGGCTGGCCCACCAGAGCCCGTGCTGCAGCGCGCCTGCGCCCAGTTGCAGGCCGGCCGCCTGCTCGCCCTGCCCACCGAAACCGTCTATGGCCTGGCGGCCGATGCCGATGCGCCCGAGGCGGTGGCGCGCATCTATGCCGCCAAGGGCCGGCCGGCCGACCATCCCTTGATCGTGCATGTGGGCGGCAGCCAGCCCGCGCACTGGCAGCCGGCGCTGGCGCATTACACCCGCGCCTGCCCTGACTTTGCCCTGCGCCTGATGGCCGCTTGCTGGCCCGGGCCGCTGACGCTGATCCTACCGCGCCGCCCTGGTGTGGCCAGCGCCGCCGCCGGTGGCCAAGGCAGCATCGGACTGCGCTGCCCGGCGCACCCGGTGGCGCAAGCGGTGTTGCAAGCCGCCCTGCAAGTGGGCATCCGGGGCTTGGCGGCCCCGAGCGCGAACCGCTTTGGGCGTTTGAGCCCGACCCGCGCCGAGCATGTGGCGGCCGAGTTTGCCGGCCTGCTTAGCGACGACGATCTGCTGATTTTGGATGCCGGCCCCTGCCAGGTGGGGATCGAATCGACCATCATCGACTGCAGCCGCAGCCAGCCGGTGCTGCTGCGCCCCGGCGTGCTGCCCTTGAGCACCCTCGAAGCCGCCGCCGGCCAGCCGCTGGCCGCGCGCGACGCAGCGGCCCCACGCGCCTCGGGCACTTTGAGCGCGCACTACGCGCCGCGGGCTAGGCTGCGCTTGCTGCCCGCGACCGAGCTGCAGACCGCGCTCGACCTGCTCGGCCCCGACGCACGCCACCTGGCGATTTACAGCCGCAGCCCGCTGCGCTGCGCCAGCGCCCAAGTGCTGCAAGAGCGCATGCCACAGCAGGCCAGCGCCTGCGCGCACGAACTGTTTGCGGTGCTGCGCGCGCTCGACCGCCCTGGCACGCGGCTGATCTGGGTCGAAACCCCGCCGGACGACCCAGCCTGGGACGGCGTGCGCGACCGGCTGCAGCGCGCGGCGGCGGCGGCTTAGCGCGCCACCGCGCCACCGGAGCGATTTCGCGCCACCGGCTCAGGGGCGCGGCGCCGGCCCCTGCCAGCCCGCCGTCAGGCGCGCGTTTTCTTCGTCAGCCGACAAAAACTGCACCGCCCCCAAGCCTTCGTAAAACGCTTGCAAGGCCGCTTGCTGGGCCCCGCTGGCGGTCTCGAACGCACCCACAGGCACGGTTTCGCTGGCGGCAAATGCCACCTCCCAACCGCTGTCCGGGGTCTGGCACAGCACCGCCAGCGTTTGCTTCTGCGTCTGTGCGCCAACGCTTTGGCGCAGCTCCTGCACTTCGCGGCAATGCTGACCCGGGGCGCGCTCGAAGCTGCCCAGCACCTCGAGCGTGTCGGCGCCGATGCGCACCACCTGCGCGCTGGCCACCGCCTGCAGCGCCGTGAGCACGCGCTCATCGTGCACTGGCGCGCCGCTCTGGGCCCAGTGCGGGCGCGGGGCCGAGGGCACAGCCTGCGGCCAGACCCACAGCAGCAGCACCACCCAGACCAGCGAGGCCAGCGCCACGCCCTGCAAGAGCCGGCCCGGCGCCCAAGCCACCAAACCCGCGCCCCGGCCAGCGCCGGCACTGGCGCCACCTCCTGCTGCCGCACCCCCGGCACCGGATCGCGCACCCCCTTGGTTGCCGCTGCCGCTTGGCCCGCCCAGCAGCGCGCCCACCCAGTGCCGCCACAGACGCCGCCACGGGCTGGGCGGCGCCGGGTCAACGGCGGGCCGCGCAGCCAAATCCGCAGCCGACTGCGGCTTCGAGCGCTGCCCCACCGCTTGCGTTTGCGGCCAAGGCGCGTTCAGGATCGCCGCCACCAGCTGCGGCGGCACCGGCTCTTCGAGCTTGGTGCGAAAGGCCGAGCGGATGGTGGCGCTCTGCTGCACCAGCGCTTGCAGGCGCTCGCGCAAGCCCGCATCCTGCTGCAGCGCCTGCTCGACGCGCTCGTAGTCGGCCTCGTGCTCGAGCTGACCGTCCAGATAGGCCAGCAGCGTCATGGTGTCGATCGTCATCTTTTGCCGTCCTTTTAACGCCTAGTTGGCACTTTTTAGCGCCCTTTAGCGCCCAAACCCTCAGCCAGACGGGCTCGGGCCCGCGCCAAACGGCTCATCACCGTGCCCAAGGGCAGCTCCAGCACCTCGGCCGCCTCTTTGTACGACAGGCCTTCGACCGCCACCAGCATCAGCACCGCGCGCTGATCCTCGGGCAGATCGGCCACCAGCCGGCGCACGGCGCGGGCCTCGCTGCGCGCTTCGAGCAGCGTGGTGCCATCGTCGCCCATCAACTCCTCAAAACCCTCGTCCCACGAATCGGTCTGCTGGCGCTGGCGCGTGCGGTACTCGTCGAGCCAGGTGGTCTGCAAAATGCGAAACAGCCAACTGGCCAGACTGGTACCGCCCTGGTACTGGCTCCAGCGCTCGATCGCTTTCAGGCAGCCGGCCTGCACCAGATCGTCGGCCTGGTGCCCGTCGCCGGTCAGCCCATAGGCGAAGCGGCGCAAGCGCGGCAGCAGGCTAATGAGCTCGGCACGTGGATCAGAGGACGCCATACAGATCTGTTGCAAGTGACAACGCGGCCAGCCAAGATTTATTCCCAACCGGGTTACAAATTTTTTACCCCCGATGACTGCCCCTGGATTGGCGCATCGGCTAGGCGGAATCGGTGTCTTGCGCTAGAGTCTAGCGTGCCATGGTTTGCATGCTCCAACCCCGCCCCGACGCGCCGCGCCGCCCTGTGCCTGCGCGCCTGCGCCTGAGCGCCCGCACGGGCTTGCTGGCCGTGCTGGGTTTTCTGGGGCCGCTGGCTTGGATCGCACCCGCCGGATCGCCCCCCGAGTTGGGCGGCGGTGCTCTGGTGTGGGCCGATGATGGTGACGGCGATGGCGATTCGGGCGACAGCGGCGGTGACGATGGAGGCGACGACGGCGGTTCGAGCGCAGGCAGCCAAGGAGGGGACAGCGGCAGCGCCGGGGTCGATTCTGCTCCCGCTCGCCTAACGGCTGCTTGGTTAGGCTCGGACGAGCATCTCCCCAACGAGCTGCTGGCCCTCAACCCCAGCTCAGCCGCGCTGGCCTACGCCCGGCTGCAAACCGGTGTCGAAGTGATCGAAACCCGCAACCTGCGCGCTCTCAACCTGCGAGTTGTGCGGCTGCGCCTGCACGGTGTGCAAGCCCAAGCCACGCTCCAGCGCTTGGCGGCGTTCGAAGATCAAACCTTCGCGCTGCAACACCTCTACGCGGTGGCCCAAGCCCCGGCCGGCTCACCGGCGGCGCGCAGCGACGAGCCCATCGCGGCCTTCAAACGGTCGATCGGCTGGCCGGCGGCCAGCGCCAGATGCGGACAGCGCCAGGTGATCGGCATCGTGGACACCGCCGTGCAGCTCGCCCACCCGTCGCTGCGCGGGGCGCAGATACGCAGCCAGCACAAACTCAGCCCGGACCAGACGGCGGTCGAAGACGACCACGGCACCGCCATTGCCGCCTTGCTGGTGGGTCAGCCTGGCGCCGGCTACACCGGGCTGCTGCCGCGTGCGCGCCTGCTGGCAGCGGCGCCGTTTTACCGCTTGCCTTCGGGCCACAGCCGCGCCGACGCCTTGGGTTTGGCGCAAAGCCTGGATTGGTTGGTGGGCCAGGGGGCGCAGGTGATCGGCATGAGCCTGGCGGGCCCGCGCAATGCCGTGCTCGACGCCGCCCTCGAGCGCGCCCGGGCGCGCGGGGTGGTGGTGGTGGCGGCGGCGGGCAATGGCGGGCGCGCGGCGGCGCCGGCTTTTCCGGCCGCGCATCCTGCCACGCTGGCCGTCACGGCGCTCACGCCGGCGCAAGCGGTGTACCGGCGCGCCAGCCAAGGCGGGCACATACGCTTTGCCTTGCCCGGCACCGACTTGCCCACCGTCGGCCGCGCCGGCCCCCTGCAGCGGCGCAGCGGCACCTCTTATGCCGTGCCTTTTCTGGTGGCCATGGTGTCGCAGTCGCTGCACGAGCGCAGCCTGAGCGCCCCGCAGTGGTTCAGCGGCCAAGGCATGACCTTGCAAGACCTCGGCGCCCCCGGCCGCGACCCGGTCTTTGGCTGGGGCCTGCCGCGCATCAGCCCGGCTTGTCGCTGAGCGCCGCTTCAGGCAAAGCCTCGGCCTCGGCTTCAGCCGCTTGGCCTTCAACCACAGCCGCACCGCCCCGGGGCGCTGGCCCCAGATCCCAACATCGCGCCTGCTGGCCGGCATCGACGCCGTCGAACCCCACCCAAACCACCGTCGCCGCGCTGCTTTGCAGCCACCGCTGCAGCGCCTGGGCCAGCTCAGGGTCTGTCCCTAAGCCCAAATCGTCGATCAGCACCACCGGCATGGTCGCCAGCATGGCCCGGGCCAGCAACAGGCGGCGGCGCTCGTAGTCGGACAGGTTGCGCCCCGACCACAGCACGCGCCCATCCAAGCCGCCCATGCGCTCCAGCGTGCTGTGCAAACCCAGTTGCTGCACCACCTCCAAGATGCGGGCATCGCTGGGCCTGGGGCGGCTGCCCAGCGTTAGGGCTCGTCGCAGGCTGCCCGACAAGACCGGGCCCTGGGCCTCGATATGCGCAATCCACTGCCGGCCGCTCCAAGCCGGGTCTGGGCGCCGCTGGAGCCGCCCCGTCTGCGGCTGGATCGACCCCGCCAGCAGCCGCAGCAGGGTCGTCTTGCCCGAACCGCTGGCGCCGCGCAGACAGACTTTGTCGCCGCGATAGAGCGCTTGCGTCCAAGCCTGCAACGGCCCGGCACTGACCTCGCGCAGCGCGATCAACGCCGCCTCGCGCCCGGGGCCAGTCCCCGAGCCATTGCGCCCGCGCGCACCAGATGCACCAGATGCACCAGATGACCCGGCTGCACCCACCGCACCACCAGCACCACTCCCAAGCCCGGCCAGCAAGCGGGGTTTGGCCGTGACCCAGGCCGCGTGCCGATCCCAAACCCCGGCCAACTCCCGCAGGCGCTGCACCAGCAGCCCGACCACCGCCAGGCAGGCCGCTGCGTCTGCGGCTGGGAGTTGGAGCATGAACGCGGCCGCCAACACCCAAATGATGGCCAGCGCACGCACGCCATCGGCCACCGCCTGCACCCGCGCCTGCTGGCTGCGGCGCCGCACCGCCGCCTCTTCGACCCGCTCAAAATGCTGGCGCATGAGCTCGCTCTCTTGCCCCAAGCGCCCCGCCAGCCGCAGCGCGCGCAGATGCGCCAAGCGCTCCGATACAAATAAGTTCAAGCGCGAGCGGGCGCGTCTGAGGCGCGCGTGCGTGGGCTGCAGTGAGCCCGACAGCAGGTGCATGAACCACAGGCCCATGAGCACGGTACCCAGCACCCCCAGCGCCAGCGACTTGGACATCCAGAGCGCCAAAAACAAACTCAGCCCGGCCAGGCTGATGAGCGTCGCCAGCAGGCGCAACAGCCCTAGACCGATCCACAGCCGCACGGCGCTCATGTCGCCGATCAGGCGCTCGTGCAGCACCCCGGGGTTGAGCCCGCTGCTGCCGGCAGGGACCGGATGCCGTGCCTGCGTCTGCACGAGCAATAGGCGCAACTCGTTGGCGTAGCGCTGCCCGAGCCGCTCGGCCACCTGTCGCTCACCCCAGCGGGCCCAGGCCAAAACCAAGCCGCCGGCGGCCACCAGCAGCAGCACCAGCACGGGCAAGGGATCGCGGTCGGCCAAAGCGATGAAGCCATGCCGCACGCCCAGAGCGATCAGCGCGGCCCCCGCCACTTGCGCCAGCGCCAGCGCCAGCACCCAGACCACGGCCGCCTTGCGCCCCGCTGCCCACAGCGGGGGCAAACCCGCCCCTAGGCCATTCAGGCTGCGCATGGCAGGGCTGCGCCTTGCACCGCCGTGGCCTGCCTAGGCAGCAGGGGCTGGGATGCCTGCGGCGACTGGGTGCAGCGCTGCAGCAGGGCTGCGGCCAGCGCTGGGTCGCGCAAGGCCTCGCGCGCCAGCACCTCGAGCCCGGTTGCGACAACGGCTTCCTGCGCACTCAAAGGCGCGGCGCTGATGAGGCCGGTCAACGCCAGCGGCGCCCGGCCCAGCGCCTGCATGCAGGCCAGACCGCCGAGCGCCGACAGCGAATCGGCGGCGGCATACAAAAAGGCATCGAAATGCGCCGCCACTTGCGGGTCTTGCAGCAGCGCATGGGTTTCGCGCTGCAACACCCCATCGGCGAATTCGACCACCGCCACCTCACAGCCGGCCGTTTCGGCGCTGGCCAACAGGGTACCGAGGGCCTCGACGATGCGCTCGTGCGGCTGCATATAGGTCGATACCATGCCGGTGTCGGTAAAGTCGGTCACGAAGCTGGCGCCGGCGTCGTGGTACTGCCACCAGTCGCCAAAGGCGCCGGTGCCCGTCACCTTGATGGCCGCCGTGCGGTGGCCGGCGCGCTCCAAGCCGTGCACTAACGCGGCCACGGCCGTGGTTTTGCCGGCATTCATCGAGGCACCGACCACACCGATCACGGTCAGCCCACCGCGTCGCTGCTGCGGCGCAATGGCGTAGCGCGCCAGATTGAGCACCGCACCTTGCGCATCGCACAGCAAGCCCAGGGGCTGGATGCGCGTCGGTGTTTTCATGCGCGCGTGGCGTTGCAACATGGTGCCCACGCAGCCCCCGCCAGCCAACAGGTCGGCGCCGTCGGCGCCCAGCTGCGCCACCCCTTCAAACTGGTCGCTGGCGTAGCGGGCGCCGCAAGCGGCCACGATCAGATCGTTCTCATACAGGTCGCTGTGCCGGCCGTCGGCCAATTGCAGGCGCGGATGGGCGCCGATTTGCATCACCCGGGCCAGCACCAGATCGCCCGACTGCGCTTGCACCACCGATTCCTGGATGTTTTGCGCATCCGCCACCGCTACGCGGCGGGTGGTGAAGGCCCATTTGGCTTGGGTCAGGGTGGCGCTCAAAAGATGGTTCAGCGGTTGTTTCATGATGCAAGGTTCCTTGAAGGTAAAAAAGAGAGGGGAGGAGGAAAAACGAAGGGGATTCAGGCTGCCCATAGGTCGCGAGAATGTGCGCGAGCCGGGGCGCTGGCTTGGGCACGCGCTTGGCCGTCTGGCGACGGCAAGGCCAGTTCCAGCAAGCGCCCATGGGCCAGACATTGCTGAAAATCGTGTCCGGCGCCGGGCAACACGGTCAAGCGCGCCGGGGCGGGCAGGCCGCGAGCATGCGCCGCGGCCTGCAAAGCCGCCACCCAGCGGTGCGCACGGGTGCGCCGATCCTGACCCTGCACGGCGTCGATCTGGGGCGTCGAGCGGGTGTTGGCGTCGCGCATGCAGTCCTCGGCCCCGACCACGACCTCGATCGGCAACTGCAAAAACCGGCTCATGCTCTGCTCCGACAGCGCCGTGCTTCGGCCAGGCGCCCCCAGCATGGTGCCCCGCGCAGGCGGCAACGGCTGCTCATCGGGCCAGGCGTACCAGCCACTGGCGCAAACGCACAGGTTCTGCACCCGGTGTGGGTGCAGCAGCGCGAACCGGTGGGCAAACTGCGCCCCACCCGAATAGCCAAACAGCGCAATGCGGCGCGTGTTGACGCGCCACTGAAAGCCGATGGACTCGAGCAAGCTCAGCAAAGCGAGGTCGGCCCGCTGGCCGCTGCGCCCCAGGCGCTGGTAGTTGGGCCAACGGCTGGCCTCAAAGCGCGGCGCCACCACCATGCGCCCCTGTTGCGCCGCCCGCTGCATGAACGCCTGCGCCTGACTGCGCGCAGCGCGCCCGATGCCGTGCACCGCAACCAACACCGGGGCTTGCGGATCGATCCGGGCCGGCACGCTCACCCACGCACCCAAGCCCAGGTGCAAAGCGGGCGGCAAGGCAAAAAGGGCGGGCTGCGCCGCGCTGGGCGCTGCGGGGCTGGAATGGGCCAGGCCGGTCAGGGCTGCGCTGGACGCTGCGCGGATTGCTGGGGTCGGGTTCATCGGGGTACCTGGTTGGTTGATCCTTACCCTGCACAACGCTGACACGCCCGGTTTATTCCGCTTGTTACCCCTGCTTACAACTTTAGGGCACCAAAAATTTTTGGCACCGAACGGAATAAGGCGGCGGTTCGTGCGTTGTCGCTCATGAATGGGTCGCAGCTTGCGAGCACCGATCCCCCCAACCCTGGACGACCAGCCATGTACCCGCTCCTCAAACGCCTGCGGCAACTTCTCAGCCTCGGATCAATCCCGATGCTGGCAACGTGAATCTCGCCCTTTTATCTTGGTGGCAGCGCCAGCGTCTCACGACCCGACTGGTTTTTTCGTCGGTGAGCTTGGTCTTGGCGCTGTTGTTGCTGCTCTTTGCTCTGGTGCAAGGGCTGATCAGCCAGCAGGCCGATCGGCAGTGGGCGCACGAACTGCACGCCGCCGAGCGCGTCTGGCGCAGCCTGTTGGCACAGGAGTCGAGCCGGCTGCTCGACAGCGCCGCCCTACTGGCCTCGAACCACGAGCTGCGCCGGGCGCTGGGCCGCAAAGACTTGGCCCAGATGGAAACCGCGCTGGCGCTCGAGGGCGAGCGCATCGGAGCCCAGATCACGGCCGTGCTCGACACCGATCTGCAGTTGCAAGCCACCAAACCGCTCGATGAGGTGTTTCTGCTCTGGCTCAAACACACCGCCTACCCGCAGATGGCGCGCGCGCAAAATGGCCGCACCCCAGCCGACGCGGCCCGTGCCTCGCCTTGGATCGACGACCCCGACGCCCTGTCCCAATTGCTGCGCGCCGTCGCCGAACACGGCACGCGCGACCGCAGCCGCTCGGTGTTGGCGCTGCTCGGTGACGCCCCGTATCAGTTCGTCGTTGCGCCGGTGCTGGATCAGGAGCACAATCGCATCCAAGGTTGGGTGCTGATGGGCTTTGCGCTGGCGCAGTCGCTGGCCGATCAGATGCACACCAACCTGGACGTGCACGTGCTGCTGTTTGCCGATGCAGCGCACAACCCCAACCCGCCGACCCTGGTCTTTAGCACCTTGGCGACTCCAGCCTCTGGTTTGATGCTGCAAGCCGACGCGGCCTACGCGATGTATGTAGGCAAGCGCTACGCGCAACGGCAGCTGCGCCTGCCCGCCTTGGGCGGCGAGCTGCACACGGTTTTGCTGCGCTCGGTGGCCGATGCCGAGTTGCCCTTCGTCCAGTTGCAGCTTTGGCTGGGCGGGCTCAGCCTGCTGGGCTTGGCTTTGTTTGCCTGGGCCAGTGCGCGCAGCGTGCGCCGCATCACCGCGCCCTTGGCCACCTTGCAACAGGCGGCACTGGCGCTGGAGCAAGGCCGCTTCGACGCCCCCCTGCCACCCAGCAGCGGCTTTGACGAGCTCGCACAACTCAGCCGCGGCTTCGACGCCATGCGCCAGAGCCTGGCCGAGCAGCAGGGCGAGATCCGGCGCCTGGCCTACCGCGATCGGCTCACCGGTCTGCCGAACCGCCAGCGCTTCGTCGAGGCGGTGGAATTGGCGCTGGGGCAACAGCGCACCGGCCAGCCGCCTTTGTCGGTGCTCACGCTCAACCTGGACCGCTTCAAGCACGTCAACGAGGTCATGGGCTATGCCTTTGGTGACGAGTTGTTGCGCGCCGTCGCGCAGCGCCTGAGCGAGGCGGTGGGCAAAGGCCACCTGCTGGCGCGGCTCGGTGGCGACGAGTTTGGTTTTCTGCTCACGGGTTTGTCGGCGGATCAGGCGCTGACGCAAGCGCGCCTGATTCTGGCGCAGCTGGCGGCCGGGGTGGTGCTGGGCGGCCAGCGCGTCGATGTGCGCGCCAGCGCCGGGCTGGCCGAAGGCCCGCGCGACGGCAGCGACGCCGACGCCCTGATCAACCACGCCGAAATGGCCATGCGCCAGGCCAAGCGCCGCACCGCCGGCGTGCTGTGCTTTGTGCCCGAGCACGACCGCAGCCAAGTGGCCGATCTGTCTTTGCTCGGTGCCATGCGCGACGGCATGGCGCGCGGCGAATTGCGCCTGTACCTGCAACCCAAGCTGCCGCTGCAAAGCACACGGTCTTTGACGGCTGAGGCGCTGCTGCGCTGGCAGCACCCCACCGAGGGCTTGATCGCCCCGGCGCGCTTCATTCCTTTTGCCGAACAGACCGGCTTCATCTCGGAACTCACGACCTGGGTCATTGACGCCGCCGCACGGGCCTGCGCGCAATGGCAGCAACTGGGTTTTGCGTGCCCGATTGCGGTCAACGTCTCGACCCGCGACCTGCTCGACCCCACCTTTGCCGAGCGCGTGGCGGCCTGCCTGCGGCGCCACGGCGTCAACAGCAGCCAGATCAGCCTCGAGATCACCGAAAGCGCCCTGATGGAAGACCCGGCGCGGGCCTTGACCACGCTGCAGCAACTGGCCGCGCTGGGGCTCGAATTGGCGATCGACGACTACGGCACCGGTTATTCGTCCCTGACCTACCTCAAGCAGCTGCCGGTGCAGGCGCTCAAAATCGACCAGAGCTTCATCGCCCAGATGGCCAGCGACAGCCGCGACGCCGCCATCGTGCAATCCTCACTCGAGCTGGCGCACCAGCTCGGGCTGCTGGTGGTGGCCGAAGGGGTGGAGGACGCCGCCACGCTGCAGCGGCTGCAAGCCTGGGGGTGCGACTGGGCGCAGGGCTACCACATCGCCAAGCCCATGCCTTGGGAGCAGCTGGCACCCTGGTGGGCCAAGCAGCCTCCTGCTACCTGAGGGGCTGGGAGGCTGGGAGGCTGGGAGGTAATGTAGCGCCTACTGGCCCCTGCGCTGCACCTTGCCCGGCGCACGCCCAAAGCGCAGCTTCATGGCCAGAATGCTGAGCGCCAGGCTGAGCGTGACGGCGTTGGCGACGATGATCGGCCACGCGCCCAGCAGCCAGCCATAGACCAGCCACAGCGCCACCCCGAGCGTGAAGGCGCTGTACATGGCGAGCGAAATGCCACTCACGTCGCGCGTGCGCCAAGTGTGCCAGACCTGCGGAACGAAGCTCAGGGTAGTGAGCAGGGCCGCTAGGCTGCCGATCAGCTCACCCCATGCGGGCATGCTCACACCCGTTGGCGGCTGTCATCTTTGCGGGCGGGAGCCGCAGCGGCGGGCTGGGCTGAGGGGGGGTGCTTTGGGTCGCTCGCCTGCAGCGCGCGGTTGTGCTGCACGATCAGCAGCGCCAGCAGCGCCGAGGCCACGCGCGCGTTGGCCCCGTCGGCACGGCTGGTGAGCGCGATCGGCACCCGCGCCCCGAGCACGATGCCCGAGCCGGTGGCCCCGGCCAGATACTCGAGCTGCTTGGCCAGCATGTTGCCGCTCTCGAGGTCGGGCACCATCAAGATGTCGGCTTGGCCGGAAACCGGCGATTCGATGTGTTTGATCGCCGCCGCCTGCGCCGAGATGGCGTTGTCAAAGGCCAGCGGGCCGTCGAGCACGCCGCCCTTGATCTGGCCACGGTCGGCCATTTTGCACAGCGCCGCCGCTTCGATGGTCGAGGGGATGTTGGGGTTGACGGTCTCGACCGCCGACAAAATTGCCACCCGCGGTTGCTCCACACCCATGATGCGCGCAAAGTCGATGGCGTTTTGCACGATGTCCACTTTTTCGCTCAAGGAGGGGCGGATGTTGAGCGCGGCGTCGGTGATGAGCAGCGGCTTGCTGTAGAGCGGCACGTCGAAGCGAAACACGTGCGACATGCGCCGCCCGGTGCGCAGCTCGCGCCGCTGCAGCACGGCCGCGATCAGCTCGTCGGTGTGCAGGCTGCCTTTCATCAGGGCATCGACCTCGCCCTTGGCAGCCAAGTCGGCGGCCAGCTCGGCGGCGGCGTGGCTGTGCGGCACGTGCAGGATTTGGCTGTCGCCCAAGTCGAGCTCGGCCTCGCGCGCCAGCGCCAGGATGCGCTCTTTGGGGCCGATCAGCAGCGGGATCATCAGGCCGTGGCGGGCGGCATCGAGCGCGCCCGTGAGCGAACCGACATCGCACGGGTGCACCACGGCGCAGCGCATCGGCGCCATGCCGTCGGCCAGCGACAGCAGCTCGCGAAAGCGCGCCTGCGGGTCAAAGAGCTGGATGGTGGGGGCGTTGATCTTGGGCAGGCGCACCTTCTCGGTCGGCGCCAGCACCTTGGCCACGCCTTGCAGCACTTTCTCGTCTTTTTGGTTGGTCACGAGGCAGTCGAGCTGCACCGCTTTTTTCGCGTCGTCCTTACTCAACACCGTGGCGGTGACGGTGAGCGTGTCGCCGATGCGCACCGGGCGCACGAAGCGCAGCGCCTGCTCGAGGTAGATGGTGCCCGGCCCGGGGAACTGGGTGCCCAGCAGCGCCGAGATCAGGGCGCCGCTCCACATGCCGTGCCCGATCACGCCGTGAAACAGGGTGTCGTTGGCGTATTCGGGGTTCAGGTGCGCGGGGTTGGTGTCGCCCGACACAGCGGCAAAGGCCTGGATGTCTTGCAGCGTCAGGGTGCGCAGCAGGCGCGCGCTCTGGCCGATGTGCAGTTCGTCGAAAGTGAGGTTCTCACTCCATTCGCTCGAAGTCGGGGGCTGGGTCATGGGTTTTTTCCTCAAAGTGAATTACGAAGGGTTGTCGCGCAAGGCCTGCAGCCGGCGCTGCAGGTGCAAGTCGGGCACGTCCACCACGGCCAATGCGCCAGCATAAACGATGCCTTGGTTGCCGTCCAAGGTCAGGGCCTGCCCGACCGTGTATTCGTGCGGCCCAAAGGCCACCGTCTGGCGCTGGGCGTCGATGCGCAGATCGGCGCAGCCGACCAGACACACCTTGCCCAGTTGGCGCGCCACCACCGCCGCGTGGGCGGTGCGCGCGCCGCGCTGGGTCAGCAGCCCCTGCACGCGCTGCAGGGCCTCGATGTCGTCGGTTTGCGCATCAGCGCGCACCAGCAGCACCGGCACACCGGCGCGGGCGCGCTCGATGGCGCGTTCGGGGTCGAGCGCGATCTCGCCGCTGGCGATGCCGCTGCAGGCGCTGCTGGCGCGCGCCAGCTCAAGGGGCTGCCCGCCATCTGCCGCGTCCGCGCCACTGCGCGGGGCGAGTTGTTGCAACACCAAGTCTTTGGGCTTGAGGTGCGCGGTGCGTTCGCGCGCCGTCTGGCGGTCGATCAGGCCGGCCTCGTGCAGGTCGAGGGCGATGCGCACGGCCGCGCGCGGGGTGCGCTTGCCGCTGCGCGTTTGCAGCAGGTGCAGGTGGCCGTCTTGCACCGTGAATTCGAAGTCTTGCATGTCGCCCAACTCGTGTTCGAGCATGCGCGCCGCGTTTTGCAGCGCCTCCCAGGCCTGCGGCAGGGTCTGTGCCAAGCTGGCGTGGCCGTGCGCGTTGCGCTGCCCGCTGACCACGTCTTCGCCTTGGGCGTTGGCCAGAAAATCGACCCACAGCGTCGGCTCGCCGCTGCTGGGGTCGCGCGTGAACCCGACCCCCGCGCCGGAGTGGCTGCCGCTGTTGCCAAACACCATGCGCTGCACGATCACGGCGGTGCCGAGCTGTTCGTCGATGCCGTGCAGTTTGCGAAAGCTTTTGGCCTTGGGCGCAAACCAGGAGCCATAGACCGCCTGCACCGCGGCGGCGAGCTGCTCGTGCGGGTCTTGCGGGAACGCCTTGCCGGCGTGGGTCTGGTACAGCGCCAGGTAGCTGCGGCACAGCGCGCGCAGGCCCTGGTAGTCGAGTTCGCGCTCGTCGCCCCCTAGTGTGGCGCGCTGCAACTCGGCTTCGAACAGCGGTGCCGGCAGGCCCGCGACCAGCTGCGCGTAGCTGGCGATCAGTCGCCGGTAGGCGTCCCAGACCATGCGCGGGTTGCCGCTGAGGCGCAGCAAGCCGGGCAGGGTGGCCTCGCACAGCCCGACGTTGAGCAAGGTCTCCATCATCCCCGGCATCGACACCGGGGCGCCGGAGCGCACCGCGACCAGCAGCGGCGCGCGCGGGTCGCCCAATTTCAAGGCGCAGGCCGCCTCGAGGGCCGGCAAACCGCTGCCCAGCAAGGGCGGCAGGCTGGCTGCCGGGTCGCGCGTGTAGTGGGTGCCCAGCACCAGCGCCGCCGGCACCGGCAAGCCCATCTGCGCCATGCGCCAGAGGTGGTAGGCCTTGGAGCCGACCGCCTCGGGGGTCGGTGGCGCGGTCTTGCCGGCGGGTTCGGGGCCGATCAGGTGCAGGTGGCGCGGCCAAGCGGACGCAGCGGCGGCGGCTTTTTTCATGCCACCACTCCGGCGGGGCCGAGCACGATGCGGCGCAACACGTAGCCGGCTTTGAGCAGGTGGTCGGTGGCCGCTTCCAGCGCCCCCGCCAGCTCGTTGCCCAAGCCAAACAGCACCGGCTGCTGCGCCAACTCTTGCACCAGCTGCACCCGCGTCTGGCGGTAGTGCTCGTCGCACTGGCGTTCGGCGCGCAGCGTGCGCCACAGGGCCTGCAAAAAAGCCTCTTCATCGACCCGGTTCGCCTGCAGGCTCAGGTGGCGCGCGATTTCGATCGCCTTGATCTGGTCCTGGATCGCCGCCAAGGTGGTTTCGGCCAAGCGCAGCAGCGCCTCGACGATGCGCGCCGGCAGCCCGCGCAAGGGCTCGGTGTGCAGCAGCGTCAGCAGGTAGGCCGCTTCCTCGAGCGTGTCGGCGGCGTCGTCCATGGCGTCGAGCAGCTCGAGCAGGGGCCGCCAGCGCTCGTGGCGGCGGGTGCGCTCGCGCGCCGTGGTCAGCAGCTGGTCGGCCTGGTGCTCCCAGGCTTTGCAGCGCTGCAGCGTGCGCTCCCAGTTTTGCGGCTCGCTGCGGCCGGCT
>Ga0208100_100113_pt1 | contig 34907 bp, 34 predicted proteins | sample SubbioR11_8A_Aug_FD_184817 | JGI IMG/M metagenome (GOLD analysis project Ga0208100, IMG submission 184817) | Serpentinite rock and fluid subsurface biosphere microbial communities from McLaughlin Reserve, California, USA - CR11_8A_Aug (SPAdes) | ecosystem: Environmental > Terrestrial > Deep... | reverse complement strand
GCCTGCCGCTCGCGCGCCTGCGCCGCGAGCCTCTGGTCCTGCGCGCGCACGAGCTGCGTGGACAGTTCGCCGAGCCGCGCGAACTCGGTGTCGAGCCGCTCGTCGGCGGCGACGATGCCGTGCCGCTGGTGATACTCGGTGAGCTTCGCCTGCGCGCGCTCGAGGTTGGTCCGCAGGCTCTTCAACTGCTCGTCGAACCAGCGCGCCGCCTCGCGCATCGGTGCCACGCGCAGCTCGAGCACGGTGTCCAGGTACGCCTTGGCGAAGCCGTTGGCGAGGCTCGCCGCCACCTCGGGATCGCCGAAAGAGAAGCTGACGTCGATCACGCTGCTCTGCGACGGTTCGACCTTCAGCCCCTTGGGCAGCACTTCGACCAGCCAGTCCGCAGCCGAGCCCCGCACCGACTTGCTCTTCGAAAACTGCTCCCTGGCCCAGCCCGTTTCGGCCAGCTTCAGGTCGTCGATCACCTTGCGCACGACCTGCTTGCTGGTCAGGATGTCGACCTGCGTCTGGATGTAGGCGGCGCGCTCGCGCTGCGGCGTGAAGGGATTGCTCAGCGACTGTTCTTCGCGCGTGTCGACGACCAGCGTCGCGGTCGCGCGATACGTCTTCGGCAGCAGCACGCTCACCACGGCGGCGCTGGCGACCGTGCCGACAAACAGCAGCGCGAAGATCAGCCAGCGCGCGCGCAACGCGGATAGCAGCAGCGACGGATTCACGGCCCGCTCCCGTTCGGCCGCCGTTCAGAACAGGCTTTCGCGCACATAAAGCACGTCGTTGGGTTCGACCGGGTCGGTGACCTGCGCTTCCAGCGTGTGCAGCTTGCCGTCGGCTGCACGGCGATGGATCTTCAGCCCGCGCACGGTCCCGCGCGGCGTCAGTCCGCCGCCGAGCGACAGCGCGCTCATCACCGTCGTGCCGGGCTCTACACGATAAGCGCCGGCGCGCTGCACTTCGCCGTAGATGTAGAACAGCGGCGCCGGCCGCGCGTACACAACGTCGCCCGCCTGCAGCTCGACGTTGCGCGACAGATCGCCGCTGCGATATAGCGCCGGCAGGTTCACCTCCATGCGGGTGGCCTTGCCGTCGCGCTTGCCGACCACGACGACGGTATCGTCGCCGCCCTGCGCGATGCCGCCGGCGAGCGCGAGGACATCGGTCAGCCGCGCGCTGGTGGCGTCGAGCGCATAGCGGCCGGGCCGCCCGACATGGCCGAGCACCGACACCTGCCGGCTGCGCACCTCCAGTACCGAGACGCTCACGTGCGGGTCCTTGACAAACCGCCCCTGCCGCAGTTGTTCGGCGATGCGCGCGCCCGCCTCGACCGGCGTCTGACCGGCGACGGGAACCGCGCCAAGCAGCGGGAAGGCGATCGTGCCCTGCTCCGAGATGCGTGCTTCGGTGGTCAGATCGGGATTCTGGAATACGGTGACGCGGACCGTGTCGCCGGCGCCCAGCGCTTCGCGCGCGCAAAGCGGGCCGGCAAGTGCCAGCCATGCCGCAAGCGCAAGCATCGTCGCGAGCCGCTTCGCCGTGCCGCCGCGGCCGACTGCATCGACCGGTGCCGTCCGTTGGCAGTGTCTTTTGAGCATCGCAGACAGGCTCCCCGCTTATTTCCGCAGCGTTTCGCCGCGCGCCCGACGGCGCGCCGCACACCGCCTCGGCAGCTTAGATACGCGGCGTTGTGCCGCAGCCGTGCGCGCATGATCCGACCGGTCTATCAGTCGACCGGCCAGCTCGACCAGCGGCGCGCGATCGCCGCGATGACCAGCACGCCGGCGAGCAGCATCGCCCAGCCCGTCGGCTCCGGCGTCGAAGCCACCGCCAGCAACGGACGCGCGCCCTTGTCCCGGTCCATCGCCCGCGCGTCGCTGAACAGTTGCAGCGACGGCACGAGACGCTCGCCGCGCATCGCGTTGCCGGCCTGCGCCGGCCCAGTGATCTGCATGCCTTCGCCCGCAGACACGCGCGCGCGCGCAGCGTCGGCCGCAACGCCGGATTGGGCTGCCGGCAAGCACGCGAGCTCCGGCGCCAGCGCGTGCGCAGACCCGGCGCAGGCCAGCGCGACGAGGGACAGCTTCAGTCGATCGGCGAACCGCACGCGAATCCCCTGAGAAAAGTCGATGCGGCCAGCCTAGCTTGCGCGTGGTGACGCCGTGTCGATGAAACGCGCAGCGGGCATGGGCAGAACGGACTAGCCGCGCGGGCGCGCCAACGAAACCGAGCACCGCCACGCTTGCGTCGATGCGCCTGCGGCGATCGCGCTTGAGCGAGGAGCAGACCGAACTTCTGCTCCGCAGTTTCGTGGCTGGAACCGCCGCACGGCGCGCCGCGGAGTCGTCCGGCGTCAATCGCCACACGGCCAGGCTGTTCTATCACCGTCTGCGCCAGCTCATCGCGCGGCATCTGCCGCGGATCGGCGGTCAGAACGGAACGGTCCAGTTCGATACCAAAGGCAAGCGCTGCTGCGATCCGCGCCCCGTCCCGCTGTTCGGCGTGATCGATCGCGCCGGCCGCATCTACACAGTGATGCTGCCGCGCGCGCCGCAATCCGCGGCTCCGCGGCGCGCATTGCGAGTGGACCTCGACGCCGTCGTCTGCCGGTGGCAAGTGGGGCGGCGCGCGACGCTGCGGCTTGTTGCGCTTCAAACAAGGGATGCCGCGGGCGAAGGCGACGAATCGACGGCGGTGCGCGAATTCTGGTGCCGCACGCAGAAGCAGCTCGGACGATTCCGCGGGGTTCCGCAACAGCACCTCGAGCTGTACGTGAAAGAGTGCGAGTGGCGCTTCAACTACGGCAGCGAGCATCGCTTGCTGCAGACCTTGCGGCTGTGGCTCGACGCGGATTGGCTGGGTCAATAGCGACACCGGCATAGCTCGCACGCGCACCGGCCCAGACAACTGCAACTGGCCTAGCTTCTTGGCCGCACCGGACTAGCCGGCGCGAGGGAGCGGCGCGTCACAAAGCGCACGACAAGCGTCGGACAATTCGCGACACACAGCGGCTCGATCGCGTGGGGCACTGCCGGTGATCGACGACTTCTGCAGACGCTCACTTCGCCCCGCCTCAATGTATCGAGCTCTTTTTTCGTCTTCGTTTTTTTGGGAGTAGTACCAATGGACCATCAGGAGTCCCCCCCAGCCGTGTGCGATGCGCGCCGCGCCCGCCCGGCGGGGCATAGGAAGACACGCTTGGGCTCGGTGCGAGGCTGGCTGGCCACTGCCGCAACGGTCGCGCTGCTCGCCGCCTGCGGCGGCGGCGGAACGGACGCCGGCGACGCGCTCGACGCCACGGCCGATGAGCGCGTCGCGGCAATGGGCACGCCGTACGGCGGCACCGTGCCGGCCGTGCCGGCGACGATCGAAGCGGAAAACTTCGATCGCGGCGGTCAGGGCGTCGGCTATCACGACACCACGAGCGGAAACCAGGGCGGCCAATACCGCACCGCCGAGAGCGTCGACATCTTCGCCTCGGACGACCCGGCCGGCGGCGGCTACGTCGTCAAGAACGTCACCAACGGCGAATGGCTCGCCTACACGCTCCAGGCGCCGACCAGCGGCAGCTACGACATCGAGCTGCGCGCGTCGACCAACCCCTCCTTCCCCAACACCGCGTATCGCGTCGAAGTCGACGGCGTCGACAAGACCGGCGCCATCGTGCTGCCGACGACCAACACGTCGGGCTGGAGCAACTACCAGTGGGTCGGCAAGAAGACGATCCAGCTTGCGGCAGGCACGCGCGTGCTGAAGATCTTCGCCGACCAGCAGTACTTCAATCTGAACTCGATCCGCGTGAGCGCCGCGACGGCAGCGCCGGTACCGGCGCCCACGCCCAGCGGAGCCAAACTGCTGTTCAAGTCCGGCTTCGAGGGCGTCACCGCGCTCGGCTCGCTGCTGATGTACGGCAACGGCGCCTGGCAGGACATCACGGGCACCGACAGCCAGACGGGCTTCACCTGGCCGCCGAAGATCTGGGGCGGCACGGGCAGCCGCATGCAGTTGATCGCCGGCGACGGTCTGGCGCTGACCGCCTCGACCCTGACCGGCTACATGTACAACCAGTTGCAGACGGTCACCGGCCGCAGCGGTGCGTCGACGCGCGCGCTGTACAGCCATATCCAGCACAGCATCGACGGTTCGCTGGTCAACTGGAACAGCACGCAGAACGACTTCGTCGTCTTCCCCGGCACGAACCAGGGCGATCTGTACGTAAGCTACTGGCTGAAGTTCCAACCCGACCTGCTGCAGCGAATGACCGCGGGAAGCTGGGCCGGCCGCGTCGTCAGCGACTGGAAGACCGCGGGCGACTACCGCATCATCTTCAATGTCTACGGCGACGGCGCCAACGGGCGGCTGTACTGGCACCTGCAAGGCGACAACGTCGCCAACGGCGGGCTGACGAAGCAGGTCTTCTGGCAACTCACCAACACCACGATCCCGGTGCCGGTGGACCGCTGGTTCCGCGTCGAGATGTTCGTCCACCGCAGCGGCGGCGGCGACGGCCGCGTGTGGGTCGCCGTCGACGGGCAGAAGCTGTTCGACCGCTACGGGTCGAACCTGGGCGTCAACGGCCTGTCGTGGAACCGCATCATGCCGTTCCTGAACTACTCCTCCGGCCAGCAACTGCCCGCCTACCAGTGGGTCGACGACTTCGAACTGTGGGACGGGTTTCCGGCCTACGCTTCGGCGCACTGATCTCGACCACCCGCTCCCATCGACATGGGAGCGAGCACCGGCGAACGGCCGCCGCGCTTCGCGGGAAGAAGTGCCGCGGTTCGTTCGTTGGAGTCCATGAAACCCTTCCACGGAGATTCGATGAACGGAACCGGAAAGAAGTCGCCGTTTCCGCCGGGCCCTGAAATCGAGGCGCTGCTGGCGCTGTGCACGCTGCGCGAGCTGCCCGCGGCCGCGATCGACCCGCCTGCCGAACCGGCCCTGCGCGAACTGCAGCACCACATCATCGCCTTCAAGCGGCGCACTGCGTTGCTCGAGGGCGAAACCGAGCGGCTGCACGAGCGCGCGTGGCGCGCAGCGGCAGCACGCTGATCGGCGCGCTACGCGAAGCGGACTAGCCGCAATCCGTGACGCGAAGGGAACCGCTGCGCGCGTAACGCGGTCCGCATCCTCCATGCCGATCGTTCGCCCGCTCCTTGCCGCGAGCGCGCTGGCGCTGATCGCTGCCTGCGGCGGCAGCGACGGCGACCGCGCCTCCGCCCCTGCGCAACTGCTGTTCAAGTCCGGCTTCGAAGGCGACATCGCCCTCGGCGCACCGCGCCTGTTCGGCAACGGTGCCTGGCAGAACATCACCGGCACCGACAGCGACACCGGCTTCGCCTGGCCGCCGAAGATCTGGGGCGGCACGGCCCGCTTCCAGCTCATCGCCGGCAAGGACGCCATCGTCACCGAGGCGACGCTGCGCGATTACATGTTCAACGAGCTGCAGATCGCGACAGGACCCCATGGCGCGTCGACCCGGGCGCTTTACAGCGAGGTGTCGAAAAGCATCGCGCTCGATCCGGATCTCGGGCTCGTCGACGTCGGCGAAAACTTCGGCACCACGCAAAACGTCTTCGTGATTCTCCCCGGCGCCTCGGTCCAGCGCGACCTGTACTTCAGCTACTGGCTGAAGTTCCAACCCGACCTGCTGCAGCGGATGACGGCGAACAACTGGGCCGGCCGCGTCGTCAGCGACTGGAAGACCGCGGGCGACTACCGCATCTTGTTCGGCGTGTACGGCGACGGCGTCAACAGGCGGCTGTACTGGCACCTGCAAGGCGACAACGTCGCCAACGGCGGACTGCCGCAGCAGGTGTTCTGGAAGCAGACGAACACCACCGTGCCGGTTCCGGTGGGCCGCTGGTTCCGCGTCGAGATGTTCGTCCACCGCAGCGGCGGCGCCGACGGCCGCGTGTGGGTCGCCGTCGATGGGCAGAAGCTGTTCGACCGCTACGGCCCGAACATGGGTGTCAACGGCCTGTCGTGGAACCGCATCATGCCGTTCCTGAACTACTCCTCCGGCCAGCAACTGTCCGCGTATCAGTGGGCGGATGACCTGGAGATCTGGGACGGCTTTCCCGCGGACGCTGCGCCGCATTGAGCGAGAAGCGCGCACTGCCCCGAGTCCGAACGGATCATGCCGGCGCGCGCGCATGCGCCGCGCCCTGTCTCATCGCGACGCCATGCTTGCGTGTCGCATGCGCTGTCACGTTCCGGACGCATGGCACTCCTTTCCCTTGCTCGCATCGGTCTGGCGTTCGTCCTCGGTGCGGCCGCGGCGAGTCACGCTGTCGCCGATCCGCCCGCGGCGAAGCTGTTGTTCAAATCCGGCTTCGAAGGCGAGATCGCGTTGGGCTCGCCGGTCATGTACGGCAACGGCGCCTGGCAGGAGATCGCCGGCACCGACCGCGAAACGGGCTTCACCTGGCCGCCGAAGATCTGGCGCGGCGCGACCGGCCGTTTTCAGTTGATCGCCGGCGAAAGGGAGATAGTGAAGTCGCCCGCCGCGCTGCGCGAGTACATGTACAACGAGATCCAGACCGTCGCCGGCCGCGACGGCAAGCCGACGCGCGCGCTGTACAGCGCCGTGCTGAAGAGCGTGCGCGGCGCCCGCCGCAACACCGATGCGACGCAGAACGTCTTTCACCTGCTGCCGAGCCCGGGCGAGCAGGGCGATCTGTACGCCTCCTACTGGCTGAAGCTGCAGCCCGACCTGCTCGAGCGCATGACCGCCGCCAAGTGGGCCGGACGCGTGATCACCGACTGGAAGACCGGCGGCGACTACCGGGTCATCCTGAGCGTGTTCGGCGATCGCGCCGGCAAGCGCTTGTACTGGAATCTGCGCGGCGACAACGTCGCCAACGGCGGGCTGCCGCCGCAGATCTTCTGGGAGCTGACCAACACGAGCGTGCCGGTGCCGGTGGGCGAGTGGTTCCGCGTCGAGGTCTTCGTCCGCCGCAGCGGTGACGCCGACGGTCGCGTCTGGGTGGCGATCGACGGACGGACGCTGTTCGATCGCCGCGGACCGAACCTCGGCGTCGACAAGCTGCCGTGGAACCGGGTGATGGTCTTCCTCAACTACTCGACCCACCAGGAGCTGCCCGCCTACCAGTGGGTCGACGACATCGAGCTGTGGGACGGGTTTCCGCGGCACGCTTCGGCGCATTGAACGGGCCCGTCGGTTGACGCTGATCACCGAGCGCGGGTGTTGCGTACTGCTACGCCTGCTTGCGGATGGCGAGCGACAGTTCCGGCGTCAGCACCGCACCCGTGGTCGCCTTCAGCAACTTCAGCGAGGCCCAGACGCTCCACTTGAGCCAGGCGTGTCGGGACGACAGCTTGCCGTACCACAGATCGATCCGGTCGCCAACGTGCTTCCTGGGTTCGAGCAACACGGGTGAGCCATCTTTGGCGAGGATCCCCAAGATCTCGCGGACGGTTCCGCCCCGAATACCCTCGCGCAGCAGCGTCTCCCAGTCGTCATCCGGCTTGACGCGCGCCGAAAAGCGCCGGGCCATGCGCAGCGCAAGACGGTCCGGCAGGTAGTTGATCAGCGGCAAGCCCGTCGTGTGCGTTTCGACGGGCGCCCAACGGTGCGGGGTCTGGTTCAGGAACAGAACTCCGCCCGGCTTCAGATGCCTCCAGATCAGCGGCAACAGCGCGCGCCGCTCCGCCGGAAGCAGGTGTTCGAACACGGCGCTGAAGAGCACGAAATCGAAGACGCCGAGGTTGCTCGGGAACGCATCGGGCGCGGGCGACCGCAGAAAGCGCACGTGGTGCGCACCGAAATGCTCCGCTCGCAGGCGCGCGATCCTCAGCAGTTCGTCCTCGAGCTCGATGCCGGCGTTTTCGCAAGGCGGCAGCAAGCGCGCAAGCACCATTCGAGAATCTGCTTGCCCGCGAAGTCCGCGGCATCGACGTAGCCGAGCACCTCGTGCCTGAGGAAGTGCTCGACATAACGGGGATCCTCCTCGCGCATGATCTCGTCGCACACATACAGGCCCTTGGCCGCGTGCATCTCGCGAATCAACGCCAGTGGATACGACGTCTCCCAGATACTACGTGCCAGAGGAATTCCCGGCTTCGGCTCGACCGATATGCGGTGCCGTCCATCCGGCAAGCGCGTCACACGCACGATGCCGCCTGTGCACGGCAGGATCGCGGCCATACTCGCATCCGTTCGTCCAAGGGCGCTGTCCGCGAATGCGTTGTTTAAGGCGGTTATGGCTCTCTCCGTCTTGGCGTTCGGAGAACTCTTCACAGCTTGTGTCCGACAAAATAGATCGATGGAAACAAGAGCTTCCCGGCTCCCGAGCGGGCAAGCAGACGCGTCGCCGCGGCGTAGTTCGAGTAAACCCGGCAGTAGTAAGGCACCGTCACTTCCTCGACCGTGCCGAACACGCGCGCGAGCGCGGCCTGCAACTCGAACGAGGTGAACCCGGCGTGCGCGCCGAATTCGTTGCGAAAGCGGCCGCGCACCCGCGCCTTCCAGTCGGCGAGGTTCCATATGAGCTTGTCGCGCCATGTCGCGTCCGCGCTGCCCAGGTAGCCGACGAGCCGCCCGCGATTCGGCGTGCCGATGCAGTACGCCCCGGTCTCCGCGAGCACTCGGCGCATCTCTGCCAGCGCCTTGGGGTAGTCCGGGATGTGCTCGAGGACGTGGTAGGAGAAGACAAGGTCGAAGCTATGGTCAGGGAACTCAAGGCACGTTGCGTCGCCACGGCGAAGATCGGCAGTGGTCGCTGCGACGGGATCGAACGCATCCTGCAAGTCGATGCCGATCGCCTGGGCACCCAGCCCGGCGGCAAGAACGGCGGCCTCTTTCCCTGAGCCGCAGCCGACGACCAGCAGCCGGCATATCGGACGCTCGACGCGCTTGCGGATGATCTCGATCAGCGCTTCGGTCTTGCGGTCGCCGAACGCGACCGCCACGCTTTGAGCGAGGGCCCGCGTCGTCACGACTGCCGCCAGTCTTCGGCCCGCCCGAACACATACGCGGCGCGATAGATCGCCGGCTCGTCGACGCGGTGCCTGCAAACGCAGGTGCCGAGCAGCGTAATCGGCTTCATCGGCGGCTGGTTCTCAGGCCAAGCGCCCTGCGCGTCGTACGCGGCCACGCTCGGCGCCATCGGCGCGACGAACGACGCCGTGTCGGCCGCGGTCGGCCCGAGTCCGATCTCGGCTGCGCACTGGCGCAACCGTTCGGTCGTCGTCGGAGCCGCGACGGTCATTTCCTCTTCCTCTTTCTCGAAGCGGCTCATTGAAGTCGCCCGGCCGTGCAGCCGTGCGGTCGTGCGCGCACCGCGCGCGTAGTCCGTTCGGCACAGGTCCGAACGGCTCAGAGGCGCCACGCCGACGCCTGCAATGCGTGCGGAGTCTGATTCGCCCAGCCTGCGACCCGACAAGACAAGCTGGCAGCGGCGTCTCGTGCGCTGCACCGCGCTGCCCCTTCAGGAGGATTCGGAATGAAACGACGCCTCGATTTCATCGCTTCGACCCGTGCGCTCGCCTTCGCGGCCTTCACCCTCCTCGTCGCCGGTTGCGGAGGCGGCGCCACGGGGCCCACCGAAAGCGCCCTGCCAGCGGCGAGCGGCGAAGCGAAGATCGAGCCGGCGCTGCTTTCGCTCGTCCGGCGCGGGCCGGCCGAGGCGGTCGTGACGTTCCATCGCCAGCCGCTCGCGTCGGATCTCACCGCGATCCGCGCCACCGGGGCCTTCGCGCGGCCGTTTCGCGCGCTGCCGATGGTGGCCGTGCGCGGAACCGGCGCCCAGATCGCCGCGCTGGCGCGGCTGCCGGCCGTGCGTTCGATCTATTCGAACCGCAGGCTCGCGTATTTCCTGAACGGCAGCGTGCCGTTCATCGGCGCCGAGCGCGCGTGGAACGAACTGGGCGTCACAGGCCGCGGCGTGACGGTCGCCGTGCTCGACTCGGGCATCGATGCGACGCATGCGGATCTGCCGTTCGGATCGAAGGTCGTGCAGAACGTGAAGCTCGCGCCCGACCTGCTCGGCACCGGCACGGTGGCACTCGAAGGCGTGCCGAACACCGACACGTCGAGCGGGCACGGCACGCACGTCGCCGGCATCGCCGGCGGCACGGGTGCCTCGCTCGCCGGCAAGTATCGCGGCGTGGCGCCGGGCGCAAGCCTGGTGGGGCTGGGTGCCGGCGAAACGCTGTTCATCTTCATCGCGCTGGAAGGTTTCGACTGGATCCTGCAGAACCGCGAACGGTACGCGATCCGCATCGTCTCCAACAGTTGGGGCACGGGCGGCGCGTTCGATCCCGACGATCCGATCAACGTCGCCAGCAAGGCGGCACACGACGCCGGGCTGGTGGTCGTCTTCGCCGCCGGCAACAGCGGGCCCGAGACGAACACGCTCAATCCGTACTGCGTGGCGCCGTGGGTGATCTGCGTCGCCGCCGGCAACCGCACCGAGCACACGCTGGCGGATTTCTCCTCGCGCGGCGTGCCGGGCGATCCGCTGTATCGGCCGACGCTCACCGCGCCCGGCGTGATGATCGCCTCGGCGCGCTCCGCCACCGGTTTCGTGATCAACGCGTTTTTCGCGGTCGATCTCGCGAGCCTGGGGACCGACGCCGTGTACTACGCGCGCGCGAGCGGCACCAGCATGGCCACGCCGCACGTGTCGGGCGCGGTGGCGCTGATGCTGGAGGCGAACCCTGCGCTTGCGCCCGATCAGGTGAAGGCGCTGCTCGAGCAGACGGCCACGCCGATGGCCGGATACCAGCAACACGAAGTCGGCGCCGGGTATCTCAACGCCTACGAGGCCGTGCGCGCCGCGCGGCTGCCGTGACGTCGGCCACGATCGAGCGGAGCAGGAACGATGAACAGCACTCTCCATGCCGCCGCATTGGCGGTCGCCTGCCTGACCGAAACGCCCGCGCCGGCGCAGCTACCTTCACCGAGTGGCGGAGTGGTTCGGCTAGCGACCCGTGGCGTCACGATCGCGATCGTATCGTCTCTTTTCGGACGTCGCCGCACAGGCAACCGCCGGTGAATCGACCATGCTGCGTCTCCTCTGGGACCAAACGGTCGGGATGGTTACAACAAACAGCACTGCAATTGCCCGCTGCGGGCGTCGAGGCAATTGACCTTCGACTGCGCGTGCCGAATTCTCTTGTGAGCTAGGAGCCTAGAACCCGATGCGAGCGCCGATGCTGTAGACATTCGCCTCGTAGTCGCCGAAGGCGGCGCTCGAAGAGCGCGTCTCGCGCCGCCAGGCGAGCCGCAGCAGCACGGGCTCGACCGGCCGGTACGTGAGGTTCAGTGCCGCGGCGTTCACGCGCTCGGAGCGCGGCGCGACGGTGCCGAGCACCAGGCCGGGGTCGCCGAAATGCTCGCGGTCGGCGCGCTCGAACGCGGCGGCGAGCGCGAGCTTTTCGGTCAGCCTGAGCGTCGAATGCAGGGCGAACCCCTTGGCAAACACCAGACCCACGTTGATCTCCTCGGTCGCGCTGATGTCGCGCTGGCCGATGGCGGTCAATGCGAGCTTGCCGGTAGGCTGCCATTCCCAGGACGCGTAGTACACGGAGGCGTCGAAGTCGCGCTGCGGCAACTGCGCGAAGCTGCGGCTGACGCGGCCGACGCGCGCTTTGAGCCGGCTCTTGCCGGTCGGCGTCCATTCGGCGACCGCCGTGACGTAACGCTGGCGATACGAGTTGTCGACCTCATGCGCTCCGATCGGCTGCCTGCTCGGCAGGTCGCCGTCGGCGAAGCGCACGTTGAGCCCGAGCCGGTTGCCGGCGCGCGAAACGTAGCTTGCCGTCAGCTCGGCGCCGTCGAGGCGCAGATCGTTGACCTGTCGTTCGACAGCGCTGTTGTCGTGCTGCAGGCGGTTCGCGTCGGCGCGCAACTGCCAGCGCGACGCCAGCCGGTAGCTGGCGCTGAACGATGCGTTCTTCGTCGCCAGGAAGTTGGGCGTGCTGCTCTGGACGCCGCTTTGCACGTTGGTGAGCGATGCGAGCGTGCGCTTGTCGCTGTAGCCGACCTCGCCTTCGAGCGGATCGCCGAACTGCCAGCGCCACAGCGCGCGTGCGTCGTGGCCGTCGAGGTCGAGCGCCTTGAAGCGGCGATAGCGCGTCTGGTTGAGCGCCAGGCCGCCGAGCAGCCGCTGGCGGCTGAGCGGCACGTCGACGTTGAATCCGAACGACGTCGTGCGGTACGTGTCCGCGTTCGAAGCGGTCCCGAGCACCGGCGTCGGGTCGACGCTGCCCGACAGGCGGAACACGTTGTCGTCGCGCGTGACGACTTCGGAGGCGTACAGCTCGATCCGGTCGCCCCACAGCGCGGCGGCCTCGAGGGGCGCAAGCGCGACGGCGATGGCCGCGCTCAACCGGCACAGTCTCAGCATGGGTCCGACTCCGCTGCGGCGTAAAAGCCGGGACGGGCCGCGAGCTGCGCGGCCCGTCCGCGGAAGGCGCCCGAAGGGGGAGACGAGTGCACCGTCCGTGCGGTGCGGGAGACGACGCTGGACGGCACGGGCGGTGAGCTTCGGGGCGCCGGCTGAGCTCCGGTATGCAGCCCGCAGGCTAGCCGGTCCGTGTGACACAGAATCGACGCGGTCCCGCCGCGTTCGTAGCTCCTCGCGCCCACGGTCATCATGGGCCGAGCAGGCGCGCTTCCAGCGCCTTGGCGACGGCCTGCGCGCGATTGACGACGTTGAGCCTGCGCAGGATCTTCTGCACGTGGTTCTTCACGGTCAGCGGGCTGATCTCCAGGATTGCGCCCACCTCGCCGTTGCTTTTGCCGAGACAGATCCAGCGCAGGATCTCCTGCTCGCGGGCGGTCAGCGCCGCCACGCCGGCCGGTGCGAGGCACGCCCTTTCCCGTGTTTCGAGGGTCTGCGACCTGATCCATGCCGCGTGCAGGAATGGCAGGGCGAGTTCGACGAGGTGGGGCGTGGCCGGGCCGACCGCTGCCGGCGCGGCGGCGAACACGAAGAAGCCGCAGACTTCGCCGTCGGCGTCCTGGCTGCCGTGCGCGAACACGCGCGTGGCGCCGATGCGCCCCAGTTCGCGGCCTAGCGCCCCGCCCAGCGTTCCGCCAGCGCCGACTTCGCAGGCGAGCGGACGACAGCGTTTCTGCTTCCACGTCTTCGTCAACTCGGACACGACCGACGCGTCGCGCAAGAGCAGTTCGCCGAAGGTGCTGGCGTCGGGCAGCACCGTCGAGAAGCTGTCGACTCGAAACGACGCCGGGGCGCGGGCGCGCAGCGCGCAGATCAGCACCTCGTGCGGGATCAGGCTTTGCAGCAGTCCCTGCGTCCAGCCGAAAAAATGCGCGCGCGCGTGCACCCTGAGCGAAGCGTCGATGTTCACCAATAGCGACTCCACCTGCACCGAGTCAAGCAGCGCTGCGCCGCCGGCGAACGCCGTGGGTGCTGCGCCCTGCGCTTGCGGCGGAGCGGTGACTTGCGGCTCAACCATGGTATCCCCTCACCGACGCGTCGCTGGTCCGGTCGAACTAGGAACGCGCGCGCGTCTGCGCGTCGTCCCTGCATCCGGAGCCGCATAAAGTCGAACCGAAAGCAGGATCTCGCCGTGATCGTCGCCAACCCGCCGCGCTTCATTACGTCGCACCGTCCGCTCCGAGCGGCGGCGCTGGTGCGCGCCGCGATCGATCCGGTGGTGGCCATCGCGACCCTGCTCGCGTGCGTGGTGTCGCTCGACGGAGGCCTCGACGGCCCGGCTCTGATCCTCACGCTGCTCGTCTTTGCGCTGACTTTTCCCGGAAGCCGCGACTGGAGCCACGCGAACGCGCGCGCGCTGGTGCGCGACATCGTCGCCAACTGGCTGGTCGTGATCGGTCTGCTGCTGCTGCTCGGCTGGGCATCGCAGACGCTGGATGCTTTCGACCGGCACAGCATCGCCGCGTGGGCGCTCGCCACGCCGGCGCTGCTGTTCGCCGCGCACCGCGTGGCACCCGGGGTCCTGGCGCGCGTGCTCGCCGCCGAAGACCGACAGCGCGTCGCGGTGATCGTCGGCGCAAACGAACTGGGGCGCGGGCTCGCCGCGCGCATCGCGGCCAATCCGCTGCTCGGCATCCGCGTCGCCGGCTACTTCGACGACCGCGGCGCGCAGCGCCTCGGCGACACCGGCGCGCGGCGCGTGCTCGGGCCGCTGCGCAATCTGGCCGACTACGTGAAGTCGGGGCGGATCGACATCATCTACATCGCGTTGCCGATGTGCTCGCACCCGCGCGTGCGCATGCTGCTCGACGAGTTGCACGATACGACCGCGTCCATCTACTTCGTGCCGGACATCCTGCTGTTCGACCTGATCCAGGCGCGGGTCGACACGATCGGCGGCATGCCCCTGCTGGCGGTGTGCGAGTCGCCGTACGCCGGGATCAACGCGCTCATCAAGCGCACCAGTGATCTCGTGCTGGCGAGCGCGATCCTCGTTCTCACCGCGCCGCTCGCGGCGGCGATCGCGCTCGGCGTCAAGCTCAGTTCGCCGGGGTCCGTGCTGTTCCGCCAGCGCCGCTATGGCGTGGACGGGCGTGAGATCGTCGTCTACAAGTTCCGCACGATGACGTGTCTGGAAGACGGCGACGTCGTCCGGCAGGTCACACGCGACGATCCGCGCACGACGCGCTTCGGCGCCTTCCTGCGCCGCTACTCGCTCGACGAGCTGCCGCAGTTGGTCAACGTGATCCAGGGCCGAATGAGCGTGGTCGGGCCGCGCCCGCACGCGGTCGCGCACAATGAGCTGTACCGCAAGCTGATCCGCGGCTACATGATCCGCCACAAGGTCAGACCCGGCATCACCGGGCTGGCGCAGGTGCGCGGCCTGCGCGGCGAGACCGAGTCGATCGAAAAAATGTGCGCGCGCGTCGAGTGCGATCTCGAGTATCTGCGCCATTGGTCGCTGTTGCTCGATCTGCGGATCGTGCTCAGGACGATCGTGGTCGTGCTGAAGCGGGACAATGCGTACTGACGGCGCTCGCGCAGCCGCGATCACGGTGCCGTGACCTGCATCGCGGCCACGGCCGACTCGCGTACCGGCGCGCGCGCGGCGACCGTCATCGGGCGCGGCGCTTGGCTGCGAAACCGGTAGCCGACGCCGCGCACCGTTTCGATCAGATCGCCGTGACCGGTTGCCGCGAGCGCCTGCCGCAGCCTGCGGATGTGCACGTCGACCGTGCGCTCCTCGACGAACACGTGATCGCCCCAGACTTCGTCGAGCAGCTTGGCGCGGCTGAACACGCGCTCCGGATGTGTCATGAAGAAGTGAAGCAACCGGTATTCAGTCGCCCACAACTCGATGTCCGCGCCGCCGGCGGTGACGCGGCGCGCGGCGGGATCGACGCGCAGGCCGGCGATCTCGACGATCTCGTCGGCGCGCTGCGGCGCGCGCCGGCGCAGCACCGCCTTGATGCGCGCGAGCAGCTCGCGCACCGAAAACGGCTTGGCCACGTAGTCGTCGGCGCCACTTTCGAGCGCGGCGACGCGGTCCTGCTCCGCGCTGCGGCCGCTGACGACAATGATCGAGATGTCCGCGGTGCGCTGGTCGGTGCGCAACTGGCGTGCGAACGTCAGCCCCGAGGTGCCCGGAAGCACCCATTCGAGCAGCGTCAGGTCGGGGCGCACTTCGCGCATCGCCGCCTCCGCCCCGGCCACATCGTGCGCGCACGACACGCGATAGCCGGCGTTGCTGAGATTGCCGGCGAGCAGTTCGCGAATCGCCGCATCGTTGTCGACCACCAGGATGGACCCGTACATTGTTCTTCCTCCGTCGCTCGAGTGAAGACGCAATCCTATGGACTCGCGGTGCGCCGAACTATCCACGTCGAGTGGATTTCTTTGTAGAAGTCGCGTGGCCGGTCGTAGTGCGATCGACGACAGGCGCCGCGATCGAACGGGCTGCCGAGAGCGAGTCGCCAGCGGCGGTGATCGACTCCTACGGGTTCAACCGCACCACCATCTACAAGTGGTTCGACCAGGCGCTGCGCTCGCGCGCCGGCGTGGCCGCCCTCGGCGCCACGGTCGGCACCGGGCGCCCGCGCGTGCTCACGCCCAAGCAGGAGCAGCAGAGGCTTCGCTGGGTCGACGGTCGTGATGCGCGCCAGTACGGCCTGGACTTCGGTCGGTGGACGCGGGCGGTGGTGGCCGACCTGATCGAACGCACGTTCGGTCTTCGACCGAGCGTGACCAGCGTTGGCGCGTTGCTTGCGCGGCTGGGCCTGAGCCCGCAGAAGCCGCTGCAACGAGCCTATCAGCGCGATGCGCAGGCCATCGAACGCTGGCAGCACGAACACTACCCGCGCATCGCCGCGCAGGCGCGGCACGACGGCGCCGAGATCCTGTTCTGGAACGAGTCGGGCTTTCGTGCCGACGCCGGGCAAGGCAAGACCCACGATCGAGTCGGGGGCAGGCTCTGGGGCGTGCGTGGATAAACACCGGTCGTGAATCGACCCGGGCGGCGGCAGTCAGTCGATCAATGTGCAACTGGCGGCCCGCCGCAAGTGCGCGCAGGCGATCTTCGCCACGATCGGCGCCGAGTGCAGGCTCACCGTGCGCCACTGGCTGGCGATCAGCGGCCAGCGCACGCTGCTCGAATCGAACCCGCAACTGGCGCAGGCGATCGAGAACCGCACACCCTACATCGACCCGCTCAAGCACCTGCAGGTGGAACTGGTCAAGCGCCACCGCGAACGCCGCGCGCACGGCGTCGACGAGCGCGTCCGCCGCGGCATCCACCTGACGATCAACGGCATCTCGGCCGGGTTGCGCAACACCGGCTGAGGGCGGCGACGCTCAGGAAGGCACGGCCGCCGCCTTCACCGTCGGCCACTGCCGGCGCGAGATCGGCAGCCGCTCGGGCAGTTCGGCGAGCAGCACCTCCCAGTGGCCGTCGCCGGCCTCGCCGTCGACGGCCGCACCGCGCACGCGCTGGAAGCCGCGGATCGAACGCCGCGCCACCAGCGCGTTGCGATGGATGCGCACGAAGCGTTCGCCGAATTCCTGCTCGAGCGAGGCGAGCGACTCCTCGGTCAGGTGCTCGCGCGTGGCGGTGCGGATCGTCACGTACTTCAGTTCGGCGCGCAGATAGACGACCTCGTCGATCGCCACCAGGATCAGGCGGCCGCGCTCGGAGACGGTCAGATGGCGGCGCGGCGCGCCGAGCGCCTGCGCCACCTGCTGCAGGCGCGGCTCGTGCGCTGCCATCCGCTGCGCGCGCGCCAGCGCCGCCGCCAGGCGCTCGGCGCGCACCGGCTTGACCAGGTAGTCGAGCGCCTGCACCTCGAAGGCGGCCAGCGCCTGTTCGTCGTCGGCGGTGACGAACAGGATCGCCGGCGGCTGCGCGCGCGCCGCCAGGTGGCGCGCGACCTCGATTCCGGTCATGCCCGGCATGTGGATGTCGAGCAGTACCAGGTCCGGTTGCAGTTGGTCGGCGAGCTCGAGCGCGGCGATGCCGTGATCGGCTTCGCCCACCACCGTGGCGGCGAGCGACGCCGCGCCGTCGGCCAGCAGTTGCCGCATCCGCAGGCGCGCCGGCGGCTCGTCGTCGACGATCAGGATGCGCAGCATCGCAACTCACCGGCGCCGGCGCCGGCGCGCGGGCGCGGGGCGAAAGAAGCGGACCGCGGCATGGAGGAGCCTCAGCGGTGCTCGACCGGGATCGTGATCGTGATCTCGAAGCGGCCGCGTCTGACCTGCGCCTCGAGCCTGGCCTCAAGGTCGTAGATCAGCGCCAGACGGCCGCGAATGTTCGCCAGCCCGATCTGGTTGCCTTCGCGCTGCACCGGCTCGCGCGCGATCGGGTTGCTGACGAAGAACTCGAGGTTGAAGCCCATCTGGCGCACGCGCACGACGATCTCGCAGTCGCCTTCGATGCGCTCGGCGCCGTAGCGCACCGCGTTTTCGATCAGCGGCTGCAGCAGCAGTTGCGGCACGCGCGCGCGCGGATGCACGGCGCCGATCTGCCAGTCGACGCGCAGCCGCTCGCCGAGCCGGGTCTGCTCGATCTCGACGTACTGCCGGCACAAGCCGAGTTCATGCTCGAAGGGCACCAGCTTGCGCACGTCGGCCATCACCGCGCGGAACAGTTCGGCGATGCTCTCCAGCATGCGCTCGGCGCGTGCCGGGTCGTTGCGCACCACCGCCAGCACGGCATTGAGGCTGTTGAAGAAGAAGTGCGGCCGGATGCGCGACTGCAGCGCCTGGAAGCGCGCCTCGGCCAGCGCCGGCGAAAAGGCGCGCGCGCGCAGCTCGAAATAGTGCTGGATCGCGGCGCCGCCGGCCAGCGCCAAGGCCAGATAGACGAGCAGGTGCGGCCCCTGCAACTGCGGCGACAGGGCGCCGAACAGGCCGAGCAGCAGCGCGGTCACCGCCAGCGGCGTGAACCAGGCGAGCGCGCGCTGGCTGCGCAGCGGCTGCGGTGGCAGAGCGCGCCGCAGCAGGCACCAGAGGATCAGCGTCAGCAGCGTGATCGGCTGCAGCAGCGCGGCGCCGGCGAGCAGGCGCGAGATCGCCTCCTCGATCGACGCTGCGGTCGGCGCCACCAGCGCCAGCAGCGCGAGATTGACCGCCAGCACAACGCGCAGCACCACCCCGAGGTTGCAGCCGTCGGGGATCACCAGGCGCGGCGCCGGCGCGGCGGCGCTGTTGCGCGACTCCAGCGGTGCCGCCGCCTGCGCCGCGGCCGGGCCGGCGCCGTTGGCGCGCGCGAGCGCGCCTCGCTCGCCCGCGCCGCGGCGGGCCGAGGTCGACGCGCTACTTGCGGCGACGGTGCTCCGGGTCACGCTCCTATACTTCCGCGCTGTCGTCGTCTCGCGGCCCCGGCCAGGGCCGCACGGACGCCGCCAGTATGCCCAAGCGCGCGCCGCGCAAAGCCCGATGTCGAACGACGAACACGCCTCATCTTCGCTACACCGGAAGGACGCCGGCTGGTCCGGGCGCTTCGCCGAGCCGGTGGCCGACTTCGTGCTGCGCTTCACCGCCAGCGTCGGCTTCGACCGACGCCTGGCGGCGGCCGACATCGAGGGCTCGCTGGCGCACGCGGCGATGCTGGCGCAGGTCGGCGTGCTGTCGGCGGTCGATCTGGCGGCGATCGAAAGCGGCCTGGCACGCATCGGCGGCGAGATCGAACGCGGCGAGTTCCAGTGGCGGCTCGAGCTGGAAGACGTGCACCTGAACATCGAGCGCCGGCTCACCGATCTGGTGGGCGACGCCGGCAAGCGGCTGCACACCGGCCGCTCGCGCAACGACCAGGTGGCGACCGACCTGCGCCTGTGGCTGCGCGGCGCGATCGACGCGATCGTCGCCGCGGTCACGCACCTGCAGGGCGCGCTGGTGGCGCAGGCGCAGCGGCACGCGGCCACCGTGATGCCGGGCTTCACCCACCTGCAGGTGGCGCAGCCGGTCACCTTCGGCCACCACCTGCTCGCCTACGTCGAGATGCTCGAGCGCGACCGCGAGCGGCTGCTGGAAGTGCGCAGCCGAGTCAACCGGCTGCCGCTCGGCGCCGCGGCGCTGGCGGGCAGCGGCTATCCGATCGACCGCGAGTTCGTCGCCCGCCGGCTCGGTTTCGAGGCGGTGGCCGCCAACTCGCTCGATGCGGTCAGCGACCGCGACTTCGCGATCGAGTTCTGCGCCGCGGCGGCGCTGGCGATGGTGCACCTGTCGCGGCTGAGCGAGGAGCTGGTGATCTGGGCGAGCCCGCGCTTCGGCTTCGTGCGCCTGCCCGACCGCTTCACCACCGGCTCGTCGATCATGCCGCAGAAGAAGAACCCGGACGTGCCGGAACTGGCGCGCGGCAAGAGCGGGCGCGTCGTCGGCCACCTGATGGCGCTGCTGATGTTGATGAAGGGGCAGCCGCTCGCCTACAACAAGGACAACCAGGAGGACAAGGAGCCTGTGTTCGACGCGGTCGACACCCTGCTCGACACACTGCGCGCCTTCGCCGAGCTGGTGCCCGGGATCGAGGTCGACGCCGGCGCGATGCGGCGCGCGGCCGAGGAGGGCTACGCCACCGCCACCGATCTGGCCGACCATCTGGTGCGGTGCGGGCTGCCGTTTCGCGACGCGCACGAGGCGGTGGCGAGCGCCGTGCGCCTGGCGCAGGAGCGCGGCTGCGATCTGGCGGCGCTGCCGCTGGCCGAACTGCAGCGGCTGGCGCCGCAGGTGAGCGCCGAGGCACTGCGGTCGCTGACGGTCGACGCCTCGGTGGCGGCGCGCGACCACCTGGGCGGCACGGCGCCGGCGCAGGTGCATCGTCAAGTCGCGCTCTGGCACCAGCGCCTGCGGCAGCGCTGATTGCAGCCGGCCAACGAGCGCTGAGCGGCCGGCGGTGCCGAGGCCGTTGGCGAGAGCACCGGCGGATACAATCGCGCGCTTTTCAGCGCACCGGCACAGGCGCGCGCAGTCAACAACGATCGCCGTGCGCGGCGAACGGACAAGGAGACAACGGATGCAGCCCCTGCTCGCCCTGGCGCGCGGCATCGACTGGGTCAACGAGCGAGTCGGCCGCTTCGTCATCTGGCTGATCCTGGCGGCGGTGCTGGTGAGCGCCGGCAACGCCACCCTGCGCAAGACCTTCGGCATCGGCTCCAACGCCTGGCTCGAACTGCAGTGGTACCTGTTCGCGGCGGTGTTCATGCTGGCCGCCGGCTACGTGTTCCTGCACAACGGCCACGTGCGCATCGACTTCATCGCCAGCCGCCTGTCGGCGCGGCTGCGCAACGCCATCGACATCGTCGGCATCGTCGTGTTTCTGATGCCGCTGTGCGTGCTGGTGATCGACATGTCGTGGCCGCTGTTCGTCAACGCCTACGTCAGCGGCGAGCGCTCGGCCAATGCCGGCGGCCTGATCCGCTGGCCGATCTACCTGCTGGTGCCGGTCGGCATGAGCCTGCTGCTGGCGCAGTCGATCTCCGAACTGATCAAACGCATCGCCTTCCTCAAGGGACTGATCGCCGATCCGCTCGCGCACAAGGAGCCCGGTCAGGAGCACGGCGAGGACACTGCCCGCCGGCTGGAGGCCGCCAAGTGACCGCCTGGATCGCCGCCAATTTCGTGCCGCTGCTGTTTGCCGGGCTGCTCGTGTTCCTGCTGACCGGCTTTCCGGTCGCCTTCTCGCTCGCTGCCACTGGCCTGCTGTTCGGCTTCATCGGCATGGAGGTCGGCCTGTTCCCGGCCGCCCTGTTCCAGGCGCTTCCCCTGCGCATCATCGGCATCATGTCGAACGAGACGCTGCTGGCGATCCCGTTTTTCACGCTGATGGGCATCATCCTCGAGAAAAGCGGCATGGCGGAGGACCTGCTCGAGACCGTCGGCCAGGTTTTCGGCCCGGTGCGCGGCGGACTGGCGATCGCGGTGATCCTGGTCGGCGCGCTGCTGGCCGCCACCACCGGCGTGGTGGCGGCGGCGGTGATCAGCATGGGCCTGATCTCGCTGCCGATCATGCTGCGCTACGGCTACAACCGCACGATCGCCACCGGCACGATCACCGCCTCCGGCACCCTGGCGCAGGCGATTCCGCCGTCGCTGGTGCTGATCGTGCTCGCCGACCAGATGGGCCGCTCGGTCGGCGACATGTACGCCGGCGCCCTGGTGCCGGGGTTGATGCTGGTCGGCCTGTACCTGCTGTTCGTGATCGCCGTGGCGCTGGTGCGGCCGGCGTGGACGCCGGCGCTGCCGGCCGAGGCGCGCATCTACCGCGAGTCCAACGGCGCCAGCGGCCACGTGTCGCTGATCGCGCTGCTGGCGCTATGCGGCGCGGTCGGCTACCTGTGGTCGCAGGTGCACGAAAGCGTGCTCAATCCGCTGCTCGAACGCGAGCGCGCCGCCGCCGGCGACGAGGTGTTCATCATGTCGATGACGGTGGCCTCGCTGCTGGCGCTGGCGCTGGCGATCGTCAACCGCGTCACCCGCTTCGGACTGCTGTCGCGCCTGGCCGAGCAGGTGACTTTCGTGCTGATTCCGCCGCTGGTGCTGATCTTCCTCGTGCTCGGCACGATCTTCCTCGGCGTGGCCACGCCGACCGAGGGCGGTGCGATGGGCGCGGTCGGCGCGCTGATCATGGCGCTGGCGCGCAAGCGGCTCGACCTGTCGCTGCTGAAGATGGCGCTGGTCAACACGACGCGTCTGGCGACCTTCGTGATGTTCATCCTGATCGGCGCCACCGTCTTCAGCTTCACGTTCAACGCCGCCGACGGCCACATCTGGGTCGAACACCTGTTCGACGACCTGCCGGGCGGCGCGCTCGGCTTCCTGATCGTGGTCAACGTGCTGGTGTTCCTGCTCGGCATGTTCATCGACTTCTTCGAGATCGCCTTCATCGTGATCCCGCTGCTGGCGCCGGTGGCGGCCAAGATCCTGCCGGAGATGATGCCGGGGGTGCCGGTCGATGCGGTCATGATCTGGTTCGGCGTGATCATCGCCATGAACCTGCAGACCTCGTTCCTGACGCCACCCTTCGGCTTCGCCCTGTTCTATCTGCGCAGCGTCGCGGCCCGCACCGACTACAAGGACCGCGTCACCGGCGAGACCATCCCGGCGGTCACCACCGGGCAGATCTACCAAGGTTCGATCGCCTTCATCGTCGTGCAGTTGATCATGGTGGCGACGGTGATCGCCTACCCGGGCCTGGTCATCAACCAGCTCGGACTGGACGCGCCCAAGGTCGATCCGGAGGAAAAACTACAGCAACTGCACGAGGGCCGCGAGACGCTGATGAGAATCGAGGCCGACCCGAACGCGCCGGCCGCCGACGATCCGATGAAGGGTCTGCTCGAGGCGATCAAGCAGCAGGATCAGAAGAAGTAGCGGGCGGCGTTCGGCCACGACACGACTGCGGCCGGTACCAGACGACAACGCCCCGCCGAAGCGGGGCGTTGTCGTTGCCGGCGGGACCCGCGCAGCGGCAGCGTCGGGTCCGAACCGGTCAGAGCTTCTGCGCCTGCATGAAGTCGTCGTAGGCGGCTTCCGACAGACGGAACCAGAGGTTGGCATCGCGCCGGTAGCTCATGTAGTCGTCGTGGATCTTCTTGAACGCCGGGTTCTTGGCACCGATGTCCGCATACAGTTCCTGCGACGCGCGGAACGCGGCGTCCATCACGTCGCGCGGGAAGCGGAACAGCCGCACGCCGCCGGCCACCAGCCGCTTGAGCGCGGCCGGGTTGCGGGCGTCGTAGCGGGCCATCAGCTCTTTGGAGGCAGTCGTCGCCGCCGCCTCGATGATCGCCTTGTACTCGGCCGACAGGCCGTCGAAGGCCTTGGTATTGACCCAGAACTCGAGCGCCGCGCCGCCCTCCCAGAAGCCGGGGAAGGCGTAGTTCGGCGCCACTTTCCCCAGGCCGAGTTTCTCGTCGTCATAGGGACCGACCCACTCGGCGGCGTCGATCGTGCCTCTCTCCAGGGCCGTGTAGATCTCGCCGGCCGGGATCATCTGCGGCACCAAGCCGATGCGCTCCATCACCCGGCCGCCGAAGCCGCCGATGCGGAACTTCTGGCCGCGCATCTCGGCCAGCGATTTGATCTCGCGCCGCCAGAAGCCGCCCATCTGCGCACCGGTATTGCCGCCGGGGAAGGAGACGAAGTTGTAATTGGCGTAGAACTCGCGCATCAGCCGCGTGCCGTTGCCGTCCATCATCCAGGCGTTGATCTGGCGCGCGTTCAGGCCGAACGGGACCGCGGTGCCGAAGGCGAAGGCTTCGTTCTTGCCGACGAAGTAGTAGGGCGCAGTGTGCGTCATCTCGACCGTGCCGGTGCGCACCGCGTCGTCGACGCCGAAGGCCGGCACGATCTCGCCGGGCGCCGCCACCGAGATCTGGAACCGGCCGCCGCTCATGGCCCGCACCTGGGCCGCGAACCCCTCGGCGGCACCGAAGATGGTGTCGAGCGCCTTGGGAAAGCTCGAGGCCAGTCGCCAGCGCAGTGCGGCCTGCGCCTGAACGACCGCCGGCGCGGCGACCGCGGCGACGGCGGCTCCGGCGGCGGCGCGCCCGATGAAGGAACGACGTTGCATGTAAGTCTCCTGGTGGAGTTTTGGATGATCCTTCTGCGCGCCGATCAGGGCATGGCCGAAGGCGTTGCGAGCACCTGCGCGAACGCGCATCAAGCGTCGCCGGGCGCGCGATTGTATGCGCGGCGCGAGAACCGGCAACAGCACCGGCGGCTGCCGATGCCGCCATTGCGGGCAATCCCCGATCTGCCGCCGCGGTGTGCGCGGGGAGCGTGGCCGCGGCCGGCCGCGCGATCGGATCGCGACGATCAGCCACCGCCGACGGTCATGCCGTCGACGATCACCGAGCCGCTCACCTTGCTGCCGCGAATCACCGTATCGGCGCCGACCGCGACCAGGTTGGCGAACATCTGGCGCAGGTTGCCGGCGATCGTGATCTCCTCGACCGGATGCTGGATCGCTCCGCCCTCGACCCAGAAGCCGGCCGCGCCGCGCGAGTAGTCGCCGGTCACGTAGTTGACGCCTTGGCCGATCAGCTCGGTCACCAGCAATCCGCTGCCGAGCTTGCGCAGCATCGCCTCGAAGTCGTCGCTCGGGCGACGCAGGGTCGAGTGCAGCGACAGGTTGTAGGAGCCGCCGGCGTTGCCGGTGCTCTTCATGCCGAGCTTGCGAGCCGAGTAGGTCGACAGGAAGTAGCCGGTCAGGATGCCGCCGGCGACCACGTCGCGCTCGAGTCCGCGCACGCCTTCCTCGTCGAAGGGGCTGGAGCCTGCGGCCTGCGGCACGTGCGGCGCCTCGTGCACGGTGACGTGCGGGGCGAACAGCGGCTGGCCGATGGCGTCGACCAGGAATGAGGCCTTGCGGTACAGCGCGCTGCCGCTGGCCGCCTGCACCAGGTTGCCGAGCAGCCCGGTGGCCAGCGGCGCCTCGAACAGCACCGGACAGGTGCGCGTGCCGAGCTTGCGCGCCGACAGCCGCGCCAGCGCCCGCTCGGCGGCGTAGCGACCGACCGCCTCCGGCGCCGCCAGCCGGCCCGGCAGCCGCGACGACGTGAACCAGTCGTCGCGCTGCATGCCGCGCCGGTCGCGCGCGATCGGCGCCACCGACAGCGAGTGGCGCGAGTAGGCGTAGCCGGCGTCGAAGCCGAGCGTGTTGGCGAGCACGAAGTGGCCCGAGGAGGTGTAGACGTTGGCGCCCTCGGAGTTGACGATCCGGCGGTCGGTGTCGAAGGCCGCCTGCTCGCCGCGGCGCGCCAGTTCGATCGCCTCGTCGGTGCGCAACGCCCAGGGATGGAACAGATCGAGATCCTTCGGCTGGCGCTCAAGCGTGTCGGCGTCCGGCAGCCCCGCGGCTTCGTCCTGCGCCGTGAAGCGGGCGATGTTGTACGCCGCCGCCACCGCGTCGCCGATCGCCGCCGGCGCGAAATCCGAGGTCGAGGCATGGCCGCGCCGGGCACCGAGGTAGACCGTCACCGCAGCCGACTTGTCGCGCGTGTGTTCGATCGTCTCGACCTGCATCTTGCGCGTGCTCACCGACAGGCCGGTCGACTCGCTCACCTCGGCCAGGGCATCGGTGGCGCCGAGCCGGCGCGCGTGCGCCAGCGCGGCGTGCGCCAGTTCACGCAACTGGGCGCGGCTGAAGGCAAACGGCGTATTCATCGGTGCGCGGCGCCGCGGCGCACGCAGCCGTGGCCTCGGTCGGATGAATGTGGGTCGCTATCATAGCCAGCGATGCGTTCTGACCTGTCCGACCCGTCGTTGCCGCCCGCCGCCAGCGCGCGCCCGAGCAAGACGCAGCGCAAGAAGGAGATGACCGCGCTGCAGGCACTGGGCGAGCGGCTGACCGGACTGAACGCCGCGCAACTGGCGCGGGTGCCGCTGCCCGATCCCCTGCGCGATGCGATCGTCGCCGCGCGCGCGATCAGCGCCCACGAGGCGCGCCGCCGCCAGCTGCAGTACGTCGGCAAGCTGATGCGGCAGGTCGATCCGGAACCGATCGAGCGCGCACTGGCAGACCTGGCCGGCGACTCGCGTCAAGCGGTCGACCTGATGCACCGCTGCGAACGCTGGCGCGAACGACTGCTCGCCGACGATGCCGCCCTGACCGAGCTTGTGCGCGAACATCCGGCCGCCGACGTCCAGGCGCTGCGCGCGCTGATCCGCGCCGCGCGCCGCGAACTCGACGACGGTCTGCCGCCCAAGCACTCGCGCGCGCTGTATCGCTGGCTGCGCCAGCACGCCGCTGCGCCTTGGCAGCGCCAGGACTGAGCCGGCGATGAAAGCGGCGCGCTCGCACCCGGACGAACTGGTGGTCGGCTTGGTGTCGGTCTCGGACCGCGCCAGCGCCGGCGTCTATGCCGACCAGGGCCTGCCCGGCCTGCGCGACTGGCTCGACCGCGCGCTCGCCTCGCCCTGGCAGGCGCACGAGCGGCTGATCGCCGACGAACGGGCGCTGATCGAGCGCACGCTGATCGAGCTGGTCGATGAGGTCGGCTGCGACCTCGTGCTCACCACCGGCGGCACCGGTCCGGCGCGACGCGACGTCACGCCCGAGGCGACGCGGGCGGTGGCCACGCGCGAGCTGCCGGGCTTCGGCGAGCAGATGCGACGGATCTCGGCCGCCTTCGTGCCGACCGCGGTTTTGTCGCGCCAGGTGGGCGTGCTGCGCGAGATCGACGCTCACGCGGCGCTGATCGTCAACCTGCCGGGCCAGCCGAAGGCGATCGCGCAGACCCTCGAGGGCCTGAAGGACACGCACGGCGGCGGCGCGATTCCCGGCATCTTCGCCGCCGTGCCCTACTGCATCCAGTTGATCGGCGGCCCGTACGTCGAGACGCGACCCGAAGTCGTCGCCGCGTTCCGACCGAAGGCGGCGCAGCGCGGCGCCTGAAGCCGTTCAGCCGCGACCCTTCTTCCAGCGCAGCGCGGTGTGCGCGATGCGCGCGCCGAACTGGCGCGCGGTGGCCAAGTCGCCGGCGGGCGGCGCCTGGTCCGGACCGAGGTCGGCGGCCGACACCGACATCGCGCCGCCGAAGGCGCCGATCCAGTTCAGGTCGTCGCGTCCATGCTGCGAGCGGTTCGACGGCATCATGCCGGTGCCGACCCAGATCATCGCGTGCTGCATCGCCAGCGTGAACATGTAGCCGATGGTCGAGGTCTTGTCGCCGATGGTCGAGGCCGAGTTGGTGAAACCGGCCGCGAGCTTGTCCTTCCAGGCCTGGCCGAACCACGGCTTGGACGAGGCATCGGCGAAGCGCTTGAACTGCCACGACGCCATGCCCATGTAGGTCGGTGCGCCGAAGACGATCGCGTCGGCGGCCGCCAGCGTCGCCCACGCCTGCTCCGGCAACTGGCCCTCGCCGTCGATGGCGAGCGTTTCGACCTGCGCGCCGGCAACGCCGGCGACGCCCTCGTGCACTGCCTCGGCCAGCTTGCGAGTGTGGCCGTAGCCGCTGTGATAGACGATCACGACACTTGCCATCTTTCGCTCCTGCGATCAGGTTGGGGGGAAGGAACCGACATTCAGGGCAGATCGAAGAACAGGACTTCGGCGTTGCGGCCGGCGCCGAGCTCGATCCCGGTCTCGTCGCGCAGCAGCAGCGCGTCGCCGGCGCCGAGTCGCTGTCCGCCGGCCTCGAGTTCGCCGCGGGCCAGATGCAGGTAGCCGCGCCGGCCGGGCGCGAGTTCGGCGCGCGCGCGCTCGCCGCCGTCGAACAGGCCGACATACAGCCGCGCGTCCTGGTGCAGCCGGACCGAGCCCTCGGCGCCGTCGGGCGAGGCCACCAGCCGCAGCCGGCCGCGCTTGTCGGCTGGCGGAAAGTGCCGGTCCTCGTAGCCGGGCGCAACACCCGTGCGCTGCGGCTCGATCCAGATCTGCAGGAAGTGCGTGCTGCGGTCGCGGGCGTGATTGAACTCCGAGTGGCGCACGCCGGTGCCGGCCGACATCCGCTGCACGTCACCGGGGCGGATCACCGAGCCGTTGCCGAGGCTGTCACGATGCGCGAGTTCGCCCTCGAGCACGTAGCTGACGATCTCCATGTCGCGGTGGCCATGGGTCGGGAAGCCCGCGCCCGGGGCGATCCAGTCTTCGTTGATCACGCGCAGCACCGAGAAGCCCATCCAGTCCGGATCGTGGTAGTCGGCAAACGAAAAGGTGTGCTTCGACTGCAGCCAGCCGTGGTCGGCATGGCCGCGCTCTTGGCTGCGGCGAATCGCGATCATGGGCTTCCTCCGGATGGCCGGCGGCGCGGTCGGCCCGCAGCTCAAAGTCGGACCGGACGGCAGCCGCTGTCGGCGATCGGCAGAATATGCCGCCTTCCGGGCGACGATACATCGTGCCGGCTGGCGGCGCGCAGCGCCGGGCTGCTCGGCGCGCCCGCGGTCCTCGTGGTGCCGACGATGGAAGCCAAGCTGGCGGCGCAGATCGCCGGCCTCGGCGCCGGCCGATCCCCGCTTCCGCGAGGACGCCCTCGCCCGGCCGGCGATCGAGCACGGCCGGCTCGTGGTGAAGAGCACTTCCGGGGCGCAGCAGGGCGCGCTGCGGGCGCCGACCGTGCATGCCGCCTGGCGCCCCGAGGACCGCGGCCAGGCGCTCGACTGGTGGCTGCGCCAGCTCAGGATGCCCGCGACGCGCTCGGCGCTGCTGGGCTGACGGCGGCGCCGATCATGCGCGCGAAGGCGTAGCGGTTCTTGCCCTTGAGCTTGGCCTCGTACATCGCCAGGTCGGCCAGTTGCAGCAGGCGCTCGAGGTCGCGACCGTGCTCGGGCGCCACCGCGATGCCGACGCTCGCCGACAGATGGCCCTGGCCCTCGGCGAGCGCCACCGGCTGCTCGATCGCGCGCAGCAGGCGCACGGCGATGCGCTCGATGTCGTCGCGCCCCTGGACATCGGGCAGGAGCATGGTGAACTCGTCGCCGCCGCGGCGCGCCACCGTGTCCTGCGGCCGCAGCAGGCGGCCGAGTCGCACCGCCATCTCGCGCAGCACCTGGTCGCCGACCTTGTGCCCGTGCAGGTCGTTGATCTCCTTGAAGCCATCGAGATCGATCGCCAGCACCGCGCAGGAACTGTTGCGCAGGCTGCTGGTGGCGAGGGCGGCGTTGCCGCGCACCGCGAGCAGGCGCCGGTTCGGCAGTCCGGTGAGTTCGTCGTGGTAGGCGTGGTGCAGCGCCTGCGCCTCGCGCACGCGGATGTGATCGATGTCGGCCAGCACCAGCACGTACTCACCGGGCGCGATCGCGCGCGCCGTGATCTGGCACCACATGGCGCCGGCCGGCGCCGCGCGTGCGCCGCGGATCACCTGCACCTCGCGGCTGGCGGCACGCCCGGTCTCGTGCCCGACGTCGGCGGCAGCGACGATCGCCGGCCAATCCTCGGTGCTGGCGAAGTAGTCGCCGATCGGCGTGCGCTGCAGCGCTGCCGGCTCGACGTGCAACAGCCGCAGGAAGGCCTCGTTGCAGCGGGCAACCCTGCCGTCCTTGACCACGGCGATCGCCTGCCCGGCAGCGTCGAGCACCGTGCGCTCGACGCGCAGCGCTTCGACCAGGCGCGCCTCGCGCTGCTTGAGCACGGTCAGGTTGGCATTCATGCCGATCGCGCCGGCGAAGGCGCCGTCGCTGGCAATCAGCGGCGCGGCGTCGACCGAGACGATCACCGGCGCGCCGGCGCGCGCGCGCTGCACCATCTCGACGTTGCGCAGTCCGCGCCGCTCGCGCAGGCCGGCGAGCGCGGCACGCGCCGACTCTCCGGCCGGTCCGTCGGCGAGCAGCGACAGCAGCGAGCGGCCGAGCAGGTCGCCCGGCTCGCAACCGTAGATCTCGCGCGCCGCGCGCCGGCTGACGAAGGTGAAGTTGAAGTCGACGTCGCAGGCCCAGATCAGGCTGGTCGAGGCCTCGACCAACTGCTTGTAGTGATTGCGCGCGCGCCGCAGCCGATCGAGTTCCGAGAGCTGCGCCGGCGCGGCGACGCTGTCCATCACGAGCGCGCCGCGCTCGCCGGCGCGGCCGGCGAACGGCACGACGTGGCTGCGCACCGCCAGCTTGGCGCCGTTGCGCGTGGTGCGCAGGTTCAGCAGGTCGAAGCTCGGTCTGCCCTCGAGCGCCCGCTGCAGCGCGACCAGCAGTGCCGCGCGGTCCTGGGCCGGCAGCGAGACGGCCTGCGACCAGCGCAGCGGCACACCGTTGGCTTCGAAGGCGAGGCCCCAGCGCCAGCCGTCGCCGCCGTGCAGCCGTTCGACCCGCCCGGCAAGATCGACCCACCAGACGAACACTGGCAGCGCCTCGACCCAGGCGCCGGCGTTGTCCGCCGCCTGCTCGGGGTCAGGCTCCGCCAGCAGGCCGATGACCGGCGGCGGCATGCGATCCGGTTGCGCGGCAGGCGCCTGCGCCCCCCGTGTCAGGCATACCACGCGCACGCGCCGGGCGGTGCCGTCGCGGTCGACCAGCCGCAGGCAGCGATCGAAGATGCCGCCGCCGGCCAGCGCTTCGCGGTAGGCGGACTCCGCTGGCTGGCGTTCGTCGGCGACGACCCAGGGCGCCAGCGCGAACGCCTCGTCTACGGCGGCGAGCGGCGGCGCCGAATCGAACGGCGGCGGCAGCACCACGCGCCCTTGCTCGTCGCGATACCAGGGTTGGCCGCCGCGCGCGCCGAACCAGCGGATCAGGCGTCGGGCGTCGTCCTCGAAGGACGGTGCCGCCACCGCTGGCGCCAGGGCGATCACCACCGCCGAGTCGAGCCGGCCCGGGCTGAGCACGCGCACGCGCGCCGCCCACGCCGGGCCGAGCGCCCGCCCCTGCGCAACCGGCACGATGCGCGCCTCGCGCTCGCCGCGCCCGCCGACGGTCGGATCGAGCGCCGGCGCCGGGTCGGCGCGCAGGTGCCGATCGGCGCGCTGCCCGAGGAGGTCCTGCGGCGCTTGGCCGAGGAGTTGCGCCGCCGCCGCGTTGACTTCGACCAGTCGGCCACGCCGCAGTACCAGAACCGGCGCCGGCATGGCCTGCACGGCGGCGCCCCATCCGGAGCGTCCGCGCTCGCCGGAGCGCGTCGGCGCGCGCGTGCGGCCGATCCACCAGACCACCGCCAGCCAGGCGACGAATCCGGCGACGAACAACGAGGCATCGCCACTGGCGCGCCAGCCGCTCCATGCCGCCAGCACGGCCCAGGCGACGATCCAGGGCGTCCACACCTGCGGCCAGCGGCCGATCGCCACCGCCGCCAACGCAACCAGGCCGGCGGCGTAGAAGCCGAGCGCGCCACCGACGAACATCGCCGGCGGCTGCGCGCCGATCCACAGGCTCCACAGCGCGAGATCGCCGGTCCACGACAGCGCATACCAGCGCGCGCCGGCATGGGTCGGCGCCACCGGCGTGCGGCTGCGCTCGGCGTGGCTGGCGAGCAGGAAGCGCGCCGAGGCGTTGAGCACGCAGGCCGCGAGCCAGGCAAGCGCAAGCGGCCCCCACTGGACGCCGGCCGCAAGCGCCGCCAGCGCCGCGAGCAGGAAGATCCCCGGGGTGATGCGCCGCTCCAGCGCGAAACTGGCACGCAGGTCGGGTCGGTCATCGGCGCGGGCCGCGCGCAGGCCGGCGATCGACTGCGGTCCGGCGCGCGAAGCGGTCTGCAAGGGTGTCTCCTGACGCGAATGCCACGGCATGGCGGAGGATTCGCCTTCGTGCCGTCTTTGCGCGATCTATGCTAAGGGTGGCTCCAGAGTGGAACAACGGAAACGGTTACGACTTTCGGATGATGCTGTCGAATTCGCACATCCTGCGAGCATCGTCCGCCCGGCCACCGGGCGTCTGCCCGGGTGACCGCGGCGCGCAGCGCGCGGCAACGCCGGCGACCGTGCCTTGCCTCGCGACGGCCATGCGCAGTCGCCGATGAGCGCCGGATCCGACCGCCGTTACCGCGGCCGCTTCGCGCCTTCGCCGACCGGTCCGCTGCACGCGGGCTCACTGGTGGCGGCACTGGCCAGTTGGCTCGATGCGCGCGCGCACGGTGGCCTCTGGCTGGTGCGCATCGAGGACATCGATCCGCCGCGGCAGTGCGCCGGCGCGGCGCAGGACATCGTCGCGACCCTGGCGGACTTCGGCCTCGAAAGCGACGAGCCCGTGCTGTATCAGAGCGTTCGCGGCGAGTGCTACGCGCTGGCGCTGCGGCGCTTGCTCGACGCCGGCCTCGCCTATGCCTGCGGCTGCTCGCGACGCGAGGCGCAAGCTGCCGCGCAGGCCGCCGGGCTGGCACCCGGCGTCTATGCCGGCACCTGCCGCGCTGGCGCACGCCGCCGGGGCAGCCCTTCGATCCGGCTGCGGGTGCCGGATCCGCCCGACGACCGGATCGGTTTCGTCGACCGTGCCTGCGGCGCCCAGAGCCAGGCCCTGGCGCGAGCGGTCGGCGACTTCGTGTTGCGCCGCGCCGACGGCCTGTGGGCCTACCAGCTCGCGGTGGTGATCGACGACGCGGCGCAGGCCATCAGCGACGTCGTGCGCGGCACCGACCTGCTCGACAACACGCCGCGCCAGCTCTGGCTGCAGCGCTGCCTCGGCTTGCCGGCGCCGCGCTACCTGCACGTGGCCGTGGTCACCGACGCGCGCGGCGCCAAGCTGTCGAAGCAGACCGGAGCGCGGGCGCTGGCGCGCGACGATGTCAAGGGCGAACTCGAGCGCGCCTGGCGTCACCTCGGGTTCGCGCCACTCGGCGCCGACTCGCGCGCGGCCTTCCTGCGCCAAGCCTGCGAGCTGTGGGCCGAGCGTTGGGCCGCGGCCGCGCAGGCGCAAGACGCGAGCGCCGCTCGCCTTCGCCCGCCCCCTGCCTACAATCGCGGACAATGACCAGCGAGCGCCGCCCGATGGCCGACGACACCGACTCCGGCACGCTGCGCCGGATCCTGCGCGACTGCCGGCGCATCGCCGTGGTCGGCATCTCCGCCGAGTGGCATCGGCCGAGCTACTTCGTCGGCAAGTACCTGCTCGAGCACGGCTACGCGCTGATCCCGGTGAACCCCAGGTACGACCAGGTGCTCGGACAGCGCTGCCACCCGGATCTCGCGACCGCCGCGCGCGAGGCCGGGCCGATCGATCTGGTCGACTGCTTCCGCAAGGCGCAGGACATCGGCCCGCTGGCCGAGCAGGCGATCGCCATCGGCGCCCGATGCCTGTGGATGCAGCTTGGCGTCGTCAACCCGGCGGCCAGGGACCGGGCGCGCGCCGCCGGCCTCGAGGTGGTGATGGACCGCTGCGTGAAGATCGAGCACGGACGGCTGTTCGGCGGCCTGAACTGGGCCGGCGTCAACACCGGCATCGTGTCGAGCAAGCGGCCGCGCCAGCTGCCTTACTGAGGTGCAACGTGAGAGGTGCAACGTGAAGAGTGCAACGTCGCGGACTGGCGCCAGGCAATTCACGTTGCACCTCGCAACTTGCGCGGATCGCCAATGACCGATCGCACCTTCGGCATCGAGACGCTGTGCCTGCACGCCGGCCAACTGCCGGACGCGTTGACCGGTGCCCGCGCACAGCCGATCTACCAGACCACGAGTTACGTGTTCGACTCGGCCGACCACGCCGCCAGCCTCTTCAACCTGCAGACCTTCGGCAACGTCTACTCGCGCATCAGCAACCCGACGGTGGCGGTGTTCGAGGAGCGCGTGGCGGCGCTGGAGAACGGTCGCGCGGCGCTGGCCACGGCCAGCGGCATGGCGGCGCAACTGACCGCGATCCTGGCGATCGTGCAGCCGGGCAGCCACATCGTCGCCTCGTCGCTGCTCTATGGCGGCAGCTATTCGCAGTTCGCGCTGACGCTGCCGAAGATGGGAATCGAGACCACCTTCGTCGATCCCGACGATGCCGACAACTTCCGCCGCGCGCTGCGGCCGAACACGCGACTCGTCTACGCCGAGACGCTCGGCAACCCGAAGATCAACGTCCTCGATCTCGAGCGGGTGGCGGCGATCGCGCACCAGGCACAAGTGCCGCTGATGGTCGACAACACGATGCCCTCGCCGTTCCTGTGCCGGCCGCTCGACTGGGGCGCCGACATCGTCGTGCACTCGGCGACCAAGTACCTGGGCGGGCACGGCACGACGATCGGCGGCGTGCTGGTCGAGGCCGGCCGCTTCGACTGGGGCAACGGCAAGTTCCCGGACATGGTGCAGCCCTCGCAGGGTTACCACGGCGTGAAGTTCTGGGAGACCTTCGGCGACTTCGCGCTGACGATGAAGGCGCGCTTCGAGGTGTTGCGCGTGCACGGCGCCGCGCTGGCGCCGATCTCGGCCTGGCTGCTGCTGCAGGGACTCGAGACCCTGCACCTGCGCATGGAGCGGCACGTGCAAAACGCCCGTCGCGTGGCCGAGTTTCTCGCCGCCCACCCGCGCGTGCGCTGGGTCAACTGGCCGGGGCTGCGGTCCAGCCCGTACTACGGACTGGCGAAGAAGTACCTGCGGTCGATCGACGGCGAACCGGGCGCCTCGAGCGTGATGACCTTCGGCATCGACGGCGGCGCTGAAGCCGGCGAGAGGTTCATCGACGCGCTGCAGTTCGTCTCGCACCTGGCGAACATCGGCGACGCCAAGTCGCTCGTCATCCACCCGGCCTCGACCACGCACCGGCAGCTCTCTGAAGAGCAACAGCGCGCCGCCGGCGTGCTGCCGGAGATGGTGCGGCTGTCGATCGGCATCGAGTCGATCGACGACATCGTCTGGGATCTCGATCAGGCGCTGGCGAGAAGCGCCGGCTGAATCGCCTCGACGCTGCGGTCCGCGGCGCGCGCGCCGCTACTGCTTGCGGCCGCCGAGCAGGGCCGCCACCTTGGCCGGACGCTGGCCGGGCCGCGCCGCGGGCGCCGGCGTGGCCGCGGCGCTGTCGGCGCCGGCCGGCGCCTCGTAGGGCTTGAGGAAGAATTCGTCGACCTTGGCGGCGGCGCTCTGGTAGCTGCGCGTGGCGTCGCGCTCGGTGCGCGTGCCCGGCGCGCTGCGCTCGGGCCGCTCGCGCCGGCCC
>Ga0208100_100106_pt1 | contig 35958 bp, 29 predicted proteins | sample SubbioR11_8A_Aug_FD_184817 | JGI IMG/M metagenome (GOLD analysis project Ga0208100, IMG submission 184817) | Serpentinite rock and fluid subsurface biosphere microbial communities from McLaughlin Reserve, California, USA - CR11_8A_Aug (SPAdes) | ecosystem: Environmental > Terrestrial > Deep... | reverse complement strand
CGCGCACGCTGCTCGCACGCGGCGGTGTGGCCGACCGCGTGCCCGACGTGCAGGCGCACCCGCACATCCAGCGGCTCGCCGCGGACCTGGCGCAGAGCGAAGCGAGACTGCAGGAACTCGGCGCGCGCTACGGCGAGCGGCATCCGAGCTACCAGAGCCAGTTCGCCGAAACCCGGGGCCGACGCACGCAACTCGCCACCGAGATGCGCAAGATCGTCGAGGGCCTCGAGGCGGCCACGCGCCAGGCGCGCGCACACGAATCCGAACTGGGCGCGGCGCTGGCCGCACAGCGCACGCAGCTGCTCGACTTGAAGGAAACCCGCAACGAGCTGACGGTGCTCGCGCGCGACGTCGAAACCGCGCAGAAGACCTACGACGCGGCGCTGCAGCGCTTCGTCGTCAGCCAGGTCGAGTCGCGTGCCAACCAGGCCAACGCCGCGCTGCTGAACGCAGCGGTCGTTCCGCAGAAGCCGCACCGGCCGCGACCCGCGCTGAACGTTGCGCTGGCGGGCGTGCTCGGCGTCGCTCTCGGCTTTGCCGCGGTTTTCTTGCTGGAGTTGTCCGACCGCCGCGTCCGCTCGTTCACCGATCTGCAGGAGGAACTCGACGTGCCGCTGCTCGGCGTGCTCGGGACCTGGAACCCGTCGGTACGTCCGGCCCTCGCCGGGCCGCAACGCGCCTCCCGCTTCCTGCCGCGCGCGGCCTGAAGGCGGCCGCATGAAGACACCGGACAACGTCCTGTCGCTGCCGACCGATGCTTCGGTGCGCCCGCTGCAGGGCGAGGGTCGCCGCATCGGCGGCATCCTCGTCGATGACGGCAAGCTCGACCCGAGCGCGATCGAGCGTGTGCTCGAGCTGCAGCGGCTCGAGGGTCTGCGCTTCGGCGAGGCGGCCCTGCGGCTCAAGCTGATCAGCGCCGACGATCTGCGCCGCGCGATCGCGAAGCAGTACGACCTGCCGCATCTGCTGCCCGGCAACGAAAACGTCAGCCGCGAGCTGGTCGTGGCCTACGAGCCGTTTCATCCGTGCGCCGAACAGATCCGCGCGCTGCGCACGCAGTTGCAGATCGGCTGGTGCAACGCCGGCGCGCGGCACCGGCTGCTGGCGATCGTCAGTCCGGGTCCGCGCGAAGGCCGCAGCTACGTCGTCGCCAACCTCGCGGTGGCGTTCGCGCAGCTCGGCGAGCGCACGCTGCTGATCGACGCGGATCTGCGCGCGCCGCGCCAGCACCGAATCTTCGCCGTGCCCGATCGCGTCGGCCTGTCGGCAGTGCTGACGGGGCGTGCGGACCAGTCGGCGATCGCGCCAGTGCCGGCGTTCGGTTCGCTGTCCTTGCTGCCCGCGGGCGCGCGGCCGCCGAACCCGCAGGAGCTGGTGTCGCGCGAGGAATTCGCCGAGCTGCTGAGCGATCTGCGCTCCCGGTACGACGTCGTGCTGCTCGATACGCCGCCGATGATGCCGTACGCCGATGCGCGCAGCGTGGCGTTCCGCAGCGGAGCCGCGCTGGTGGTCGCGCGCAAGGATCGCACCCGGCTCGCCGACACCGGACGCGCGATCCGCGAAATCAACGAAACTGGCGCACGCGCTGTCGGCGCCGTCTTTAGCGCGTTCTGATGCGGTTCGGTTCGATCGCGGCGGGTCCGCAGCAAGCTGCCGCGCTCGCCGCACGCTGGCCCGCGGTCGCGACGCTGGCGCTGCTCGCCGTGGGCGGTGGCGCCGGCATCGCGCTCGCAGAGCTGAACGCGCTCTTTCTGTGCGCGACGCTGATCGGCGGCGCGTTCATCCTGTACGACTTCCGCGTCGGCGTCGCGCTGTTGATCGTGCTGATGCCGATCTCGGGCAGCGCGGTGTTCCCGCGCGAGGTCCTCGGCATCAAGGGGCTGAACCCGTTCAATCTGCTGCTGCTGGCGACGTTCGGCGCCTGCCTGCTGCACGGCATCGCCGACGGCAGCATCCGCCGCTTCGTGCCGCGCCCGCTCGCGCTGCTGTACATCGCGCCGCTGCTGGTCGCCGGCGCGCTCGGCGTAGGTCACGTGGACGAGATCGCGCCCGGCTTCCACATGTACGAGATGCTGCACTTCCACGACGGCGCTGGTTATCTGCGCGATCTGGTCGTCAAGCCGCTGCTGATGGTGCTGTTCGCGCTGCTGGTCGCGGCGGCGGTCGCCCGCTCCGAGCGTCCGGAGCGGTTCTTCGCACCGGTCCTGCTCTCGATCTGGGCGATGGGCGCGATGGTGGTCGTCTTCTTCCTGATTCGCGGCGCGGCGCTTTCCGCGCTTGCAGGCACCGACGCCCGGCAGTTCCTGTCGCCGCTGGGCATACATGCCAACGAGCTGGGCCGGCTGTACGCGGTCGCGTATGCGATGTTGCTGTTCACATGGGCCGAAGCGAGGCAATTCGGCTTCCGACTGCTGCTGCTGGCGTCGATGGTGCTCGTCGTGATGGCGCTCATGCTGACCTTCTCGCGCAGCGCGTTCCTCGGCATCGCACTGATCAACCTCCTGTTCCTGCTGTGGCGGCCGACAGCGCGGCGCGTGGTCTTCTTCGTGCTGCTGGCGGCCGCCGCGCTGGTTGCGGCGCCCGACGCGGTGTACGACCGCCTCACGACGGGTTCGGACAGCGGGCTGAACGCGGTCAGCGCCGGCCGCATCGAAGGGCTGTGGCTGCCGCTGCTCCCCGAGGTGCTGCGCAACCCGGTCTTCGGCAACGGCATCGGCTCGATCCTGTGGTCGGAGACGATGCACCGGGGCGGCGGCACCACCGTGCTGGGCACGACCCATCCGCACAACGCCTATCTGCAGGCGCTGCTCGACATGGGCGTCGTCGGCCTGGCGGCGGTGCTGGCGTATTTCGCGCACGTGTGGCACGGGCTGCGCTCGTTGTACAAGGATCGCGCGCTCGATCCCGCGCTGCGGGGCTTCTACGAGGGCGCCGCGGCCGGGCTGCTGGGCTTCCTGATCATGGCCATCGCCGACAGCAGCCTGCTGCCCAAGCCCGAGCAGTCCTTCCTGTGGCTGGCGATCGGCATGATGTACGGACAACTGCGGTGCCGCGCGCAGGCGCAAGGGCGAGGGTGACCGATGGAGTCGCCGGCGGCGGCCTCGAGCGCGCAGGTGCTGAACCGGCGCGCGCTGTCGCTGGGCGCGGCGTATGTCTTCGATTACGCGGTGCAGTTCCTGCTGCCCGTGGTGCTGGTGCGCTGCCTGTCGACGGCCGACTTCGGTCACTACCGGCTGCTGTGGCTGACCGTGGGCACCGTGATGGCGTTCGCGCCGCTGCAGATGCCGGGCAGCCTGTACTACTTTCTGCCGCGCGCCGAGGGGCCGAACCGGCGCCTGTACATCAATCAGACGATCCTGTTCCTCGCGGCCGCGGGCCTCGTCGCCGCCTGGGTTGTGAGCCCCTGGAATCCCTGGCTGCCGGAGAAGCTGCGCGCGCTCGACGCATACGGGCTGGCGGTGCCGGCGTTCGTGCTGCTGTGGACCGTCGCCTCGCTGCTCGACCTGCTGCCGACCGTGGACGAGCGCGTCGCCTGGCAGGTGCGCGCAATGATCGGCCTGGCCGCGCTGCGCGCCATGGCGCTCGGCGCGACCGCGATCGTCAGCGGCGTGCTGGAGCCGTTGCTGCTGGTGCTGCTCGCGTTCGCGGCCTGCAAGCTGCTGCTGCTCGCCCACTACGTGGCGCGCTATCACGGGCTCGGCACGCCGCTGCTGCGCTGGCGGCGGCTTTCCGATCAGTTGCGCTACGCGGCGCCGTTCGGCGCTTCCGGCGCGCTTTACGAACTGCGCATGCAGGCCGACCAATGGGTGGCCGCCTCGCTGCTGTCGCTTGCCAGCTTCGCGTCGTTTTCGATCGCTGCCGTGCTGGCGTCGCTGCTGACGGTTTGCCGGCGCTCGGTCAACCACGCGTTTCTGCCGAGCATGAGCCGACTGCAGGCGGCGGGCGATGTCGCCGGCATGCTCGCGCTGAACAGCCGCGCCAACGCGCTGGTGGCCACCGTCGTTCTGCCGCTGCTCGCGTTCGTGTTCGCGTTCGCTCCCGACCTCGTCACCGTCGTGTACACGGCCGCCTATCTCGAGGCGGCGCCGGTGCTGCGGGTGTTCGCGATCGGGCTCGTGGCGCTGGTGGTCGAAACCGCGACCGTCACGCTGGTGCTGCGCCAGGGCCTGTTCGTCGCACGCCTCAACGCAGCGCTGCTTGCGCTCGGGGTGATGGTGAGCTGGTACGGCGCCCTGCGCTACGGCATCGCCGGCGCGGCCGCCGGCAGCGTGATCGGCATGTATGTCGACCGCCTGCTGACGTTGCGCAGGATTGCGCAGCTCACGGGTACGCCGCTGCGCCGGCTGCAGGACTGGCGCCTGCTCGCGCTGCTGCTGCTGTGCGCGGCGTGCGCCGCCGCGCTCGCGTGGAGCGCGGTCGAGTTCTGGTTCGCCGACGGGCGGCCGCTGCTGCGCCTCGTCGCGGGCGCATCGCTGCTGGCAGCGGCGTACTACGCGCTCGCTGCGGCGCTGGGCGTAGGCCGCGAATGGCTCCCGGTCCTGGTCGCCGCGTTTCGCAGTTCCGGCCGTGGGGCTTGAATCGTGCTGCGGCTGATGTTCGTCACCAGCTCGCTGCCCAACGGCGGTGCCGAACAGCACGCGATCGCGCTGATGAACGGCCTGACCGAGCGCGGCCACGAATGCCACGCGGTGTACGTCAAGGACAGCGGCTGCGAGCCGGTCGGCCTGCGCCTGGGCGAGCGCGGCACGGTGCGCTGCCTGCACGCGGCCCGTTTCCTGGAGGTGCGCGCGGCGGCGGAGTTCGCAGCGCACATCGCACGGCTGCGGCCCTCCGCGCTCATCGCCGCCAATCCATATCCGCTGCTGTACGCGCGGCTGGCGCTGCGCCGAGCGCGGCAGCGCGTCCCGCTGGTCGTCACCTACCACTCGACCAAGCTGCTGGGAACGAAGGCGCGGCTGCAGATGCTCGCGTATCGGCCGCTTCTGTGGAGCGCCGATTGCGCGGTGTTCGTCGCCCACAAGCAGAAGCGTTACTGCCTGCTGCGCGGCGTGTTCGCGTGCCGCAACGAGGTGATCCACAACGGCGTCGACACGCAGCACTTCGCGCGCTGCAACCCCGAGCAACGGGCCGCCGTGCGCCGCGCGTTCGGATTCTCCGATACCGACTACGTGCTCGGCATGTCGGCGTGGCTGCGCGCGGAGAAAAACCACGTGCAACTGGTCGAGGCGCTGGCCATTCTGCGCGCCATGGGCATCCGCGCGCGCGCGCTGCTGATCGGCGACGGCGAGACGCGCGGCGCGATCGAGGCGCGCGTACGCGCGCTTCGGCTCGACGGCGACGTGCGCATCGCCGGCGCGCAACGGGACGTCCGCCCCTACGTGGCGGCGTGCGACGCGATGGTCCTGTGCAGCGTGGCGATCGAGACGTTTTCGCTGGCGGCGCTCGAAGCGATGGCAATGGGCAGGCCGGTCGTACACGCCGACCTGGGTGGTGCCGCGGAGATGATCTGCCCCGGGCACAACGGCTTCCTGTTCCCGCCGGGCGACACGCAGGCGCTGGTCGACCACCTGGCGGCGCTGGCGGAGCGCGCGCTCGCCGCGCGGATGGGCGAAGCCGCGCGCGCGTGGGTCGAGGCGCGCTTTTCGGAGAAGACGATGGTCGATCGTTATGCGGCCCTGCTGGCCGAACTGTGCGCGCGGCGCAAGGGTGCGGCCGCGCCGCTGCTGGCGGGAGCACGCAAGCCATGAACGCGCCCGTTATGCAGGGGCAGATCGTGCCGGCGCCTTATGTCTGTCCCGACTGCAAGCAGCCGCTCGCGCGCTGGCGCTGCGCCGCCTGCGGCCACGAGTTTCCGTGCAGCGACGGCGTGCCGCGGCTGGTGAGCCGCAACCCCCGCTTCGAAAGCGCCGCATCGATCGCCGCCGCCTACGACGGGATCTACGCCGAGCGCTCGCAGGTCTGGGAGAATCAGGGGCGCACGCCTGACTTCATCGCCTGGTTCGGCAAGCTGCTTGACCGCTTCCCCGCGCCGCGCATGCTGGAGATCGGCTGCGGCGAGGGCTTCGTGCTCGCCACGCGCCGGCACGGCGAGCGTTTCGCGACCGACCTTTCGGTCGCGGCGATCCGCCAGGCGCGCAAGCGCGCCGACGCGCACTTCAGCCTCGCGCTGGCCGAGCGGCTGCCGTTCGCCGCCGACAGTCTCGACCTCGTCGCCAGCGTCGGCGTGATGGAACACTTCCTCGACATCGGCGAGGCGCTCGCCGAGATCCGGCGCGTGCTCGCGCCCGGCGGCCGCTACGTCAGCCTCACGCACGTCGATCTGACGCCGCGCGAGCGGCTCGGTTGGATCGGCGCGCAGTTCGTCTTCCGGCGTCCGCGCCCGCTCGCGCTCGCGCGCTGGCTCGCGCCGCGGTTGCGCAGCCGGCTGCCGTGGTACCGCGGCGACGTTCCGCAGCAGCCGATCCAGAACCGCTACACGACCGCGGGCGCGCAGTCCTGGCTCGCGCGCGCCGGTTTCACCGTCGAGGAAGTGAAGCACACGCGCGCCGATCGCCGCCTGCCGTTGATCGGCCCGTCGGTGGTCGTCTTTGTGGCGCGCAAGTGATGCGAAGCGAAGCGCCTGCACCGGCCGCGTTCGTGCTCGGACTGAACGAGAACGGCTACGGCGTCGTTCGCAGCCTCGCCCGCGCCGGCATCCGCGTGTTTGCGTTCCACAGCAAAGCGGACGAGTACGGCCGACTGTCGAGGCTGTGCGAGGCGCACCGCCTGGCGTCGGGCGCGGACGAGGCGGCGCTTGTGCGCGCCCTGGTCGCGCAGCGCGCGCGGCTCGCCACGGCGCCCGTCCTGTTTGCGACTTCCGACCGCTACGCGCTGCTGCTGGCGCGGCAGGCGATCGAGCTGGCGCCGCACTTCCGCTTCCACTGGGTCGGCGCGCACGCGCTCGAGGCGATTGTCGACAAGGCAAGAATGAGCCTCGCCTGCGCGCAGGCGGGCGTGGCCGCGCCGCGCACGCGCATCACGCACGCGGACGACGACCCGCTGGCGCTGGCGCAAGAGCTGGACTTCCCTTGTCTGATCAAGCCGCGCCGCTTCGATGCGCCGTTTCCGCCGCGGCTGAAGAACTTCCTCGCGCGCACACGCGCCGAGCTGGCCGACTTCTTTCGCGCCCATCCGCAAACGCTGGGCGCAAGCCTGTGCCAGGAAGTCATCGAAGGCGGCGACGACCGCGTGTTCCAGTGCACGGCGCTGATCGGCGCGGCCGGCGCCCCGCGCGCCGCCTTCTGCGCACGCAAGCTGCACCAGTATCGGCCCGGCTTCGGCGTGATGTGTTTCGGGCGCAGCGAGTACAAGGAAACGGTCGTCGCGCCGGCGCTGCAACTGCTGTACTTTCTCGGCTATCGCGGGCTGGCTTCGCTCGAGTTCAAGTACCGCGCGGCCGACGGCCGCTACTACTTCATCGAGATGAACCCCCGGCTGCCGTGGTACAGCGCGCTGTTCGCGACGGCGGACGTAAACCTGCCGCAGCTCGCCTGGCTCGACCTCACAGGCGGCGACGCCACGCCGCCGGTGCGCCAGCGCGACGGCGTGCACTGGTTGAGCGCGAAGCTCGACGTCGGCTGGTTCGTGTCGACGCGCGGAGCGCGCCGCGAGGGGCTGCTCGCTTGGCTGCGATCGGTTGCGCGGGCGCGCGTCTTCGCGTGGTTCGATGCGCGCGATCCGCTGCCTTGGCTGCGCGCCACGTTCGCGCTGCCGGCGCTTGCCGTGCGCTTGGCGCGCGCTCAGCGCGCCAGCGGCGGCAACTCCAGCCGGCGCCAGGGCAGCGACACGCTGCAGCGGCCGGTGTGATCGGGGCCGTTGCGAGTCACCGCGCCGGCATCGCGCCCGTTGACGCGTACGCGCGCCGCCGTGCCGCGCGGAACGTAAAAGGTCAGCCCGGCGAGATCCGCGAGCGAAGCTGCGCTGCGCACCTCGATCGACAGCGCGCCGTCGCGGCGGGCGCGCACCGACCACACGAGGCTGCGCATCGCGCGCGCATAGCCGAGCAACCGCCGCGTCGTCGTCACGAGGATCAGGCCGGTGCCTTGATACGCCGCCAGCCGATGCAGCGCGGCGCGCGCCGGCGCTTCGAGCGGCTCTGCGGCGTGCCGCCGCTTGCCGAGGTGCGTGTACAGGATCATGAATCCCTCGCGCTGCGCGAGCCGGTCGAGCACGTCGGCGCGCAGCACCTGCGGCAGACCGGCGGCGGTTTCGCCGCAGCTCACGCCGCCCCAATGCGGATTGCAGCGCATGAACTCCCACACCGGTTGCCCGCTGCGCAGCGCGACCGGTCGCAGCAGCGCGTTGCTCGCGTGCAGCGCGTAGTTCTTCCGTCCCCACCGGACCAGCGCGCCCTTGGCGTATTCCTTGGCGAGCGTGCGCGCGCTCGCCAGCGGATGCGCCGGTGTGAAGATGCCCCGCAGCCGCCGCGGCACGTCCTGGCCGATCACGCTCGTCACGCGCCCGCGCCAGACGTATTTCATGCCGAACGCGCAGGTCAGATCGGCGTGATACGCAGGCGAACCCGCCACGTCGCCGCTGCCGCGCATGATGTCGGCGCCGAAGTTGGTCGGCGCGGTGCCGTGGTCGAGCCAGACGTCGAGCGCGCAGTCGTGACGCGCCAGCTCGTCGAGCACGCGCTGCGCATGCGCGCGCGTGGTCGCCAGATCGCCGTAGGAATGCAGGCAGTCGATGTGGCCCGAGCGGATCAGATCGCGCACCATCGCGCGTCCGGCGTCGTCGGTGTTCCAGTAGGCGAACTGATCCGGCGGCATGTCGAAGTAGATCGTGTTGCCGACCTCCAGACCCACGCCTTCGCCCATCGACGTGCGCTCGGCCGTGTTCAGGAATCGCACCGTTTCGCGGTAGACGTGGCGATCGGGCGTTTCGTCCAGATCGCTGCAGATGGCGAGCATCGCCCGGTACGGGTACGGCATGCGGCGTGGCCGCAGGCCTGCCGCGACCGCGGCGGTTGCCGGCTCGAGTGCCGGCGGCGCCAAGGGTTCCGGTATCGCGCTCATCGGACAGTGCAGATCGGATCCAACAGCGCTTTGTAGTCGCGCCGTGTTGCAGCCCGGCGTGTGCGCCGATGGACCGGTCGGGCTATTGAACGGCAACGTCCTCGGCGTAGCGTGTCCGCGCGCGGCACTGGACGATTTCGCGGGATGCTCGGCCACGCGCCGGACCGGGCGATTCACACCCTTGTCGGAGGGGACCATCATGTGCATCGTTGCCCGTCTTGCGGCGACGGCGATCGCCGCTTCGCTCCTGAGTCTGCCAACCGTGTCGGCCAAAGATCTCGACGATCGCGACCTCACGCGCCTGACCGTGACGCAGGCGGCGCGGCTGATCCGCGACGGCGAGATCACGAGCACGCGGCTCGCGCGCGCGTTGCTCAACGCCATTCGAGCCAACCGCGACCTGAACGCCTTCATCACGGTCGACGAAGCCGGCGCGCTCGCGGCCGCGCGCCGCGCCGACCAGCAGCGCCAGCGCTGCGATCCGCGGGAACTGGGAGCGCTGCACGGCGTGCCGCTCGTCATCAAGGACAACATCCACGTCGCCGGAGTGCCGAACACCGCGGGTACGCCGGGCCTGCGCGACTTCGTGCCGCGGGACAACGCGCCGGTCGTGCAGGCCCTGCTGGACGCCGGCGCGATCGTTCTCGGCAAGACGAACATGCACGAGTTGGCGTTCGGCATCACCAGCAACAACGCCGCGTTCGGCGCGGTACGCACGCCGTACGACAGGTCGAAATTCGCCGGCGGCTCCAGCGGCGGCACGGGCAGCGCAATCGCAGCGCGCCTGGCGCCCGGCGGGCTCGGCACCGATACCGGCGGATCGGTGCGCATCCCCGCGGCGCTCAACGGCATCGCCGGCCTGCGGCCCACCGTCAAGCGTTATCCGCAAGTCGGCATCACGCCGCTCGCCTCCACGCGCGACACGGCCGGTCCGCTGGCGCGCATGGTGGCCGACCTGCTGCTGCTCGACAGCGTGATCACGCGCGACTGGCGGCCGGTGCGCGCGCGCGCGCCGCAATCGATCCGCCTGGGCATCCTGCCGGCGATGTTCGAAAACCTCGACGCCGAGACGCGCGTCCTGGCCGACCAGGCGCTCGACAAGCTGCGCCGCGCCGGGGTGGCGCTGGTGCAGGTGCAGATGCCCGGGCTGGCGGAGCTGAACGCGAAGATCGGTTTCCCGGTCGCGCTGTTCGAGGCGAACCGCGACGTCACGGCCTACCTGATCAGCGACCACATCGGCCGCACGCTCGAGCAGCTCGTCGCGCAGATCGCGAGCCCCGACGTGAAGGCGATCTACCAGGGTGCCGTGCTGCCAGGTTCGCCGGGCGCGATTCCGGAGACCGTTTACCGGGACGCGATCAACGTCTTTCGCCCGCAACTGCAGCAGCTGTACGCCGACACGTTCAGGAACTACGCGATCGATGCGCTGGTGTTTCCGACGACGCCGCTGCCCGCCTCGCCCGTGGTCGGCTCGGACGAGTTCGTGGACCTCAACGGCACCAAGATGCCGACGCTGCTGACCTACATCCGCAACACGGATCCAGGCAGCAACGCGGGGGTGCCCGGCCTGTCGCTGCCGATGGCGCTGACGAAAGGCGGGCTGCCGCTCGGGCTGGAGCTGGACGGGCCCGCGGACAGCGATCGCGAGCTGATCGCCATCGCGCTGACGATCGAGAAGATCCTCGGCCCGCTGCCGCCGCCGCCGGGGTTCAAGGCAGGCGAGGACGACGACTGAAACTTGCCGCGTGCACGGCATCGGAACCGATGACAAGTGCGTCTACGGTGTCGAAGCCCGCAGCGCTTCGAGCAGCCTGATGCCGATGTGTCCCGTTTCCGGCCAGCCAAGCCGCTTCTGCTCGGCGCGCACCGCCTCGCGGGTCAGCGGCCCGGGAACGCCGTCGGCGGTCACGCTTTGGTGGCCGCGCCTGATCAGCAGCGCCTGCAGCTCGGCGAGCTGCTTGCGCGACAGACCTGCGTCGCCCGACGCCCACACGATCCTGCGCGGTTCGCCGCGCAACGCGTCGGCCAGCAGGCCGACCGCGAACGCGTAGGCGTCGGAATTGTTGTAGCGCCGGAAGGCGACGAAGTTGCGCGTGACGAGAAACGCCGGTCCGTGCGGACCGTCCGGCAGCAGCAGCGTCGCGGATACGGCATCGGTCGGCGCCGGATCGCGTCGTTTGCCGCGACCGTTCACGCGCTCGTCGACGATCTTCACGCCGAGCTTGCGCCATTGCGCGATCGTCTTCGCCTTGCGCGCCGATGCGTGCTCGGCGCCGGACGCGGCGAGCCGCGTGTCGAAACCGGACGGAAGCTCGACCGCGACCGCCCACGGCAGACCGCGCGTCCAGCCGTTGCGCAACAGGAAGCGCGCCGACGAGCCGAGCGCGTCGGGCACGCTGTTGACGATGTCGGCGCGGCCGTCGCCGTCGACGTCGGCCTTGTCCCTCGCGTAGGTGACCGGCATGAACTGCGTCATGCCGAACGCGCCCGCGCGCGAGCCGAGGAATTCGGACTCCCGCACTTCGCCGGCCTGGAGCATCCTGAGCGCCTGAAACAGGTGGGCTCTCTGCTCCCGCTTGAAGGCCGGGCGCGCCCCGGGAAAGCCGCAAGCGCGGTTGACGAAGGTTTCGACCACCGGGTACTTGGGCTTGTGCGCGCCGAAGTCGGTTTCGACGCCGAAGATCGCGACGACGGTGGCCGCATCGACGCCGAAGCGCCTCTCGATCAACGCCAGCGCCGCCGCCTGCTTCTGCATGAGACGGCGGCCGTCCTCGATGCGCTGCTCGTCGACCAGCGCGCCGAGGTATTCCCGGATCGGCCAGGCGAATTCGGGTTGCGCAGCGTCGGGCAGCGCGCGTTTCGGGTCGTATCGAACCGCCTTCGTGTAGCGATCGAAGAGGGCAGGCGGCACGCCGTGTCGGACCGCCTCCGTGCGCAACTGCCGCAGGCACGAACCGAGATCGGCTTCGGCAGCGCGGACCGCGCTCGGCACGAGCGCGCCGGCGACGAGCAGAACGAACGCGGCGTTCGGAAGCATCGCAGCGGGAGACCGACCGCAGATGCGGACGATCGTCCTGCGTGAACCGGGCGAAGCGGCGGTGCGAGACAAGAGCGACACGCGACGGTGGCGGCAGCGGTCGAGGCTACTCGACGATGCGGCGGTTTCCCTGCATTACGGCTTTGAACGTCCGCGCCGTTTCCGGTTCGCGGGCCGACGCGGGTGTCGCCGACGAGATTCGCACGGAACTGCGCCGCGACCGTAGTTCGATCGGCCTGCGTCGGATGCGCCAGTGCTTCATCCTCGCTCCCTAGGATCGTCGCATGTTCGTATGCGTTGGACGCGCGGCATGGCGGAGGTCATCGAGCAAACCGAGGCGGCGACGGTCGACGAGGCCGCCGGCGACGGCTTGCGTGCCGTCACGGTCGCGGTCGTCGGGCTGGGCCGCGCGGGTCTGCCGGCCGCGGTCGAGTTCGGCGCGCGCTGGCAGGCGATCGGGTACGACGTTTCGCCCGCGCGCGTCGAGGGGCTGATGCGCCGGATCGACGCCAGCGGCGCGGTGCCGGCGCACGCATTCGCGCGGGCGCGCTACTTGTGGATCACGCAGGATCCGGCGCAACTGGCGCGCGCCGACTTCGTGCTCGTCGCCGTGCCCACGTCCGTCGATGCGCGGCGGCCCGATCTGACGTCGCTCGAAGCGGCGACGCGCACGGTCGGCCGGCATCTGAAACCCGGTGCCGTCGTGATCTACGCGTCGACCGTCTATCCCGGCGCGACCGAGGAAGCGTGCGTGCCGATCCTCGAGCGGGCTTCGGGCAGGCGCTGGCGGCGCGGCTTTCACGTCGCGTACTCGCCGCGGCAGGCCGTCGCGGATGAGCGCGGTTTCGGCGCGACCCCGCGCCTGGTTGCCGCCGACGATGCCGCGACGCTGGAGCGGGTCGCGGCGCTGTTCGCCGCCGTCGTGCCCGCCGGCGTGCGCCGCGTGTCGTCGATTCGCGCCGCGGAGGCGGCCGCGTTGATCGACAGCGTGCAGCGCGATCTGAACATCGCGCTCGTCAACGAACTGGCGATCGTCTTCGGCCGGCTCGGGCTCGACACCGACGAGGTGCTGCGCGCGGCGGAAGCGAAATCGGATTTCGTGCGCTTTTGTCCGGGCCTGCCCGGCGGTCATGCCTTGGGCGTTGCGCCTTACTGCCTGGCGCATGCCGCGCAGCGCGCCGGCTGGCAGCCGGCGCTGATCCTCGCCGGCCGCGGCATCAACGACGCGATGCCGGCGTACGTCGCGGCGCAGAGCGCGCGGCAGCTCGTGCAGTCGGGCCGCGGCGTCGAAGGTGCACGCGTCAACGTGCTCGGCCTCGCGTACAAGGCGAACTGCGCCGACGTGCGCCGCTCGAAGGTCGCCGACCTCGTGCGCGAGCTGCAGGGCCTCGGCGTGCGCTGCTTCGTGCACGACCCGCTGGTCGACCCGGCCGACGCGCTCGACCGTTGCGGTTTGAATCTGCACACATGGGACGAGCTGCCGCGCGCCGACGCGCTGATCCTGGCGGTAGCGCACCGCCGCTTCGTCGACCTGCCGGCAGCGACCTGCCTGCAGAAGATCGCGCGCCGCGGCTGCCTGATCGATGTCGCGAGCGTGCTCGATCCGGATCCGTTCCGCCGCGCCGGGATCAACGTCTGGCGCCTATGAACGCCGCGCTCGGCAAACCGGTGGTGCTCGTGCTCGGCCCGCACCGCACCGCGCTGAGCGGCGTCAGCGCGCACGTGAACACGCTGCTGGCGTCGCCGCTCGCGGAGGAGTTCGCGCTCGTGCACTTCCAGGTCGGATCCGAAGGCCGCAACGAGGGCGCGGTTGGCCGGCTGTTGCGCCTGCTGGCGAGCCCGTTCGCGCTGGCGCTGGCGATCGCCGCGCGCGGTGCGGCGATCGTGCATCTGAACACGTCGCTCGATCCGCGCGCGTTCTGGCGCGATGCCGTCTATCTGCTGGTCGCGCGGGCCTGCGGCGCGCGCGTCGTGTTCCAGGTCCACGGCGGCGCGCTGCCGCGCGAGTTCTGCCGCGGGCGCGCGTGGCTCGTCGCGCTCGTGCGAGCGGCGCTGCGGCTCGCCGACGCGGTGGTCGTGCTCGCCCGCAGCGAACTCGACGCATACCGCGAATTCGTTCCCGACCGGTACGTGGTTTCGATTCCCAACGCGATCGACGGCGCGCGCTTCGCCGCGCTGGCGCGCCGGCGATCGGAGCCGGGGTCCACGCTGCGGCTCGCGTACGTCGGGCGGCTCGCGCGCGGCAAGGGGCTCGACGAGCTGCTGCAGGGATTGAAGCTCGCCCGCGCGCAGGGCGCGCGCGCGCGACTGGCCATCGCCGGCAGCGGCCCGGAGGAGCAGCGGCTGCGCCGGCTCGCCGAGCAGTGCGGACTGGGCGGCGACGCCGTTTTCGTCGGACCGGTTCGCGGCGAGCGCAAGCTCGCGCTGCTCGCCGCGGCCGACGTGGCCGTGCTGCCGAGCTACAGCGAAGGCCTGCCGGTGGCGCTGCTGGAGGGCATGGCGGCCGGCCTGCCCGTGATCGCCGCCGCGGTCGGCGCCATCCCGGACGTCGTGACCGACGGCGTGCACGGCGTGCTGATCGCGCCGCGCGATGCGCAGGCGGTCGCGCGCGCGATCGCACGGCTTGCCGCGGACCGCGGGCTAGTCGCGCGCATGGGCGCGGCGGCGCGCGCGCGCGTGACCGACGCGTATTCGGTGCCGCAGTTCGCCGCGCGCTTCGGCCGCCTGTACGCCGAGCTGTGCGTGGGCAAGCGTTCGCGGCGCGTGGCGGACGCATGACGGCGCATGCTCCCTCTCCCCCTGACCCCTCTCCCGCAAGGGGAGAGGTGAGTTCGTAGCCATGTGTGGGATCGCCGGCTGGGTTGCACAAGCGGCGCGCGCGCCGCAGGCCGAAGCGCTGGGGCCGATGCTGGCGGCGATCGCGCATCGCGGTCCCGATGGCGAAGGCGCCCGGCACTTTGCGAGCGCGGACGGCGAATTGCGCGTCGCACTCGGCCATCGACGGCTGGCGATCATCGACCCGACCGGTTCGCCGCAGCCGATGTGCGGCGACGGGTTCGCGCTCGTCTTCAACGGCGAGATCTACAACTTCCGCGCGCTGCGCGCCGAGCTGGAGGGCCTCGGCCACCGCTTCACGCGCGACTCCGACACCGAGGTGCTGCTGGGCGCCTGCCGCCAATGGGGCACCGATGTCGTCGATCGACTGCGCGGCATGTTCGCGTTCGCGCTGTGGGACGCGCAGCGCGAGCGCCTGTTCCTGGCGCGCGACCGCTTCGGCGAAAAGCCGCTGTTCCTGATGCAGCGGGGGACCGATGTTTACTTCGCCTCCGAGATCAAGGCGCTGCTGCGGCTGCCGGGGGTGGCCGCGTCGGTGAACTTCGCCGCCGTCTGGGACTACCTCGCCTATCGCTACGTGCCGGGACCGGCGACGCTGTTCGCCGGCATCCGCAAGCTGCCGCCGGCCTGTTGCGCACTGTGGGAGCGCGGCCGTCTGGTCGAATGGCGCTACTGGACGCCGCCGGACCGGTGGCCGAACCCGGTCGAATCGCCGCCGCCGGACGCGGCGGCGCAATTCCTCGCGCAGCTCGATGAAGCGGTTCGGCTGCAGATGGTCAGCGACGTGCCGTACGGCGCGTTCCTGTCGGGCGGCATCGATTCGTCGACGATCGTCGCGCTGATGAGCCGGCACAACGCGCAGGTGAAGACGTTTTCGGTCGGCTTTCCCGAGGACCGCTACAGCGAACTGCCGTATGCGGCACAGGTGGCGCGCTACTGCGGCACCGACCACCACGAGCTGGTGGTGTCGCACGCGGATCTGATCGAACGGCTGCCGGCGCTGGTCGCTTATCGCGACGCGCCGGTCTCCGAACCGTCGGACATTCCGATTCACATGCTCGCGTGCGAGGCGGCGCGCAGCGTCAAGATGGTGCTCACCGGCGAAGGCGGCGACGAGATTCTCGGCGGCTATCCGAAACACGTCGCCGAGCGCTTCGTGCCGGCGTTCCAGCGGCTGCCGGCCGCCGTGCGGCGGCGGCTGATCGCACCGCTCGTGCACGCGCTGCCGTACCGCTTTCGCCGCGCCAAGACCGCGGTCGCCAACCTGAATCTGGAAGACCGCAACGAGCGCTACGTGCGCTGGTTCGGCGCGCTCGACAGCGCGCAACGCGCGCGGCTCGCGGCGCTGCACGTGAACGGAACCGCGCTGCACGACGATCTGCCTTTTGCCGCCGATCCCGCCGCCAGCCCGCTGCGGCGGATCCTGTACTTCGACCAGACGAGCTGGCTGCCGGACAACCTGCTCGAGCGCGCCGACCGCATGACGATGGCCGCGTCGATCGAGGCACGCATGCCCTTTCTCGACCACGAACTCGCGCGGTACGTGGCGACGTTGCCCGATCGCCTTCGCGTGCGCGGGCTGCGCGGCAAATGGATCCTGCGCGAATCGGTGCGGCGGCTGCTTCCTGGGCAGATCCTCACGCGGCCGAAAGTGGGGTTTCGCGTGCCGGTCAACGACTGGTTCCGCGGCCCCATGCGCGAGTACCTGCTCGACCATCTGCGCGGTCCCTCGTCGCGCACGCGGGCGTACTACGAAGCGGCCGAGCTCGACCGCGTGATCGACGAACACATCGGCGGCAGGCACAACCACGAGAAGCTGCTGTGGTCGCTTCTGAACCTCGAGCTGTGGCACCGCCGTTATGTCTGAGCTGGCCCGCGCCGGCGCGCCGCCGCTGCGACCGGCGGTGCGTGCGGGTGGTCTCGTGTCCTGGTACATCAACCGCCTGCGCTGCATGACCGCAGCGGAGATCACGTTCCGGGTCGCACGGACGCTGATCGTGCACCGCCAGCGGGTCGCGCCGCCCGCTGCGCCGGCGCAGATCGTCGCCGCGCCTGCGTGGATCCACCTGCCTGCGCAGATCGATCCGCGTCCGTATTTCGAAGCGGCGGACCGCATCTGCGCCGGGCGCTTCGACCTCTTCGCGCTGCGCGCTGCGCCGCTCGGCGCGCCGCCGCCGTGGAACCGCGATCCGAAGACCGGGATCGAAGCGCCGCTCGCGTTCGGGCCGACGCTGAACTACCGCGATGCGCGCGTGGTTGGCGACATCAAGTACCTGTGGGAGCTGAACCGCCACGGGCATCTCGTGACCCTGGCGCAGGCGTACGCGCTGAGCGGGCAAGCCCGCTATGCCGAGGCGATCCGCGCGCACCTGGAGAGCTGGTTCGCCGACTGCCCGTATCCGCGCGGGCCGAACTGGTCGAGCTCGCTCGAAGCGGCGCTGCGGCTGATCAACTGGGCTGCGGTGTGGCAACTGCTCGGCGGCGCGCTGGGGCCTGCCTTCACCGGGGCGGACGGCGTGCGCTTTCGTGAGCGCTGGCTGCAGTCGATCCGCCGGCACGCGCTGTTCGTCCGCGTCAATTTCTCGCGCCACTCGTCGGCCAACAACCACCTGATCGGCGAGGCGGCGGGGCTGTTTGTCGCCGCGCTGACGTGGCCGTCCTGGCCCGAAGCCGCGAAGTGGCGCGAGCAGGCACGCGCGATCCTCGAGCGCGAAGCGGTGCTGCAGAACGCGGCGGACGGCGTCAATCGCGAGCAGTCGACTTCCTACCAGCAGTTCGTCGCAGAGCTGTTGCTGCTCGCGTTCGTGGCCGGCCGCGCCAACGGCGCGGGGTTTTCGGCGGCGTACGCCGGCCGCATCGAAGCGATGCTCGAATACCTGGCGTCGATCGTCGACGCCGCCGGCAACCTGCCGATGATCGGCGACTCCGACGACGCGGTCGCGCTGAAGCTCGCGCCGCAACCGGACGCCTGCCGCTGGCGCTGGCTGCTCGCCGCAGGCGCGCTGCTGTTTCGCCGCGGCGAATTCAAGCGCAAGGCGGGCAGGCCGGACGACCGATTGCGCTGGTTGTTCGGCGCCGGCACCGACAACGCGTACGCGCGCCTCGATGCGACGAACGCGCGGTTACCGGTGCGGCGCGAGTTTCCGCTCGGCGGCTACTACATCCTCGGCTGCGACTTCGAAACGCGCGACGAGATCCGCCTGCTCGTCGACGCCGGGCCGCTCGGCTACGGCCGGCTCGCGGCGCACGGCCACGCCGATGCGCTCGCGTTCACGCTGTCGGTGGGCGGGCGCGAGTTTTTCGTCGATCCCGGAACCTACGCGTATCACGACGAGGCGCTCTGGCGCGCCTGCTTCCGCAGCACAGCCGCGCACAATACGGTGCTCATCGACGGCGTCGACCAGTCGCGCCAGGCAGGCAACTTCATGTGGCTCGCGCATGCCAACGCCGGCTGCAGCCAGTGGCGCAGCACCGACGACGAGGACGCGTTCGAGGGCTGGCACGACGGCTATGCGCGGCTGCGCGAGCCCGTCGTGCACCGGCGCCGCATCGCGCTCGACAAGCGGGGACGGCGCATCGCGATCGAGGACCGGCTGGTCATGGCGGGACGCCACGAAGTCACGCTGCTGTTCCATTGCAGCGAGGACTGCCGGGTCGAGTCCCGCCCCGACGCACTGCGCATCGTCAACGGCGAGCGCACCATCGAATTGCGGCTGCCGCAGTTCGACGAAGCGCGGATCGGGGTCTACAGCGGCAGCGCCGATCCGCCCCTGGGCTGGATCTCGCGCCGCTACGACGACAAGCAGCCGGCGCCGACCATCGTATGGCACGCGCGGCTGCGCGGCGAGCCGGTCCTGCGCAGCGAGATCGCCTGTTTGATCTGATCGGACTACGCAGCGCAGCTCCTGCGGCGCGACACGGCGTCGAGACGCTGCCGCATGCTCCGGTGATCGAAGGAGCACGCTGCCGCGATGACAATGAAAATCTGCGTGATGGGTCTCGGCTACGTCGGCACGGTGGTCGCCGGCTGCCTGGCGCGCGACGGGCACGACGTGATCGGTGTCGACGTCGATCGCGACAAGATCGACCAGATCAACGCGGGCCGCGCGCCGATCGTCGAACCGCAGATCGATGCGATCGTCGAGGCTGCGGTCGCCGCGCGCCGTCTGACGGCGACGACCGACACGCCGCCCGCGGTGCGCGCGAGCGAGCTGGTGCTCGTGTGCGTCGGCACTCCGAGCCGCGCCAACGGCAGCATCGACTTGCAGCACCTGCAGCGCGTCTGCGAGCAGATCGGCGCGGCGCTGCGGCACCACCCCGGCGCGCCGGTGATCGCGATCCGCAGCACGGTGTTGCCCGGCACGACGCGCGGCGTCGTGATTCCACTGCTCGAGTCGGCTTCCGGCAAGCGCGCGGGCGTGGAGTTCGGCATCTGCGTCAATCCGGAGTTCCTTCGCGAAGCGAGCGCCGTGCGCGACTACGAACAGCCGCCGAAGACCGTGATCGGCGAACTGAACCGGGCGAGCGGGGACCTCCTGGCAAACCTCTATGAAGGGTTTCCAGGCCTGCTCGTCCGGACCGATCTGGAGACGGCGGAGCTGGTCAAGTACGCGGACAACGCCTGGCATGCGCTGAAGGTCGGCTTCGCCAACGAGATCGGCAGCCTGTGCAAGGCGCTCGGCAGCGACGGCCATCGCGTGATGGATATCTTCTGCCGCGATAACAAGCTGAACCTGTCGGCTGCCTACCTGAAGCCGGGCTTCGCGTTCGGCGGTTCGTGTCTGCCGAAGGACCTGCGCGCGCTGCTGTACCAGGCGCGCACCCTCGATCTGGCGCTGCCGATCCTCGCCGGCATCCTGCCGAGCAACGAGTTGCAACTGGCGCGCGGCGTGCGCGCGGTGATCGACGCCGGCAGGCGCCGCGTCGGCCTGCTCGGGCTGAGCTTCAAGGCCGGCACCGACGATCTGCGCGAAAGCCCGCTGGTGGAGCTGGCCGAGCGGCTGCTCGGCAAGGGCTACGACCTGCGCATCTACGACGCCCACGTGAACCTCGCCGCGTTGCGCGGTGCCAACCGTGAGTACGTGCTGAATCGCATTCCGCATCTTGCGCGGCTGCTGGCGCCGAGCGTGGACGCCGTGCTCGCGCACGCTGACACGATCGTGGTCGGCCATGCGGCGGCGGAGTTCGCCGCCGTGCCGCAGCGGCTGTCGGAGGGCCAGGTGCTGATCGACCTGGTGCGCATCTGCGATGCGCCGACTGTGGCCGGCGTCTACGAAGGCTTCTGCTGGTAGGAGTCCGCCGTGCGCAGCGGCCCGAAGCGGATCCTGATGTTGGTCGAAAACCTGCCGGTGCCGTTCGACCGCCGCGTCTGGCAGGAGGCGACCACGCTGCGCGAAGCCGGCTACGCGGTGTCGGTGATCTGCCCGACCGGGCAGGGCTGCGAGGCGCGCTTCGAGTCGATCGACGGCATCGCCGTGTACCGCTACCGGCTGCCGGTCGAAGCGGCCGGTGCAGCGGGTTACGCGATCGAATACGCGGCCGCGCTCCTGCTCACGTTCGTGCTCGCCTGGCGCGCGCTGCTCGCGCGCGGATTCGACGCGATCCACGCCTGCAACCCGCCGGATCTGTTCTTTCTGATCGGCGCCTTCTTCAAGCTGTTCGGCAAGCGGTTCGTGTTCGACCACCACGATCTGTGCCCGGAGCTGTTCGAAGCGAAGTTCGGCCGCCGCGGCCCGCTGTATCGCGTGCTGCTGCAGCTCGAGCGCTGGACCTTCCGCACGGCCGACGTGTCGATCGCCACCAACGGGTCGTACCGGCGCATCGCGATCGAGCGCGGCGGCATGCGCCCCGAGCGCGTGTTCGTCGTGCGTAGCGGACCCAGCCTCGATCGCCTGCGGCGGCTGCCGCCCGATGCGCGCTACCGGTGCGGCCGCCGCCATCTCGTCGGCTACGTCGGCGTGATGGGCCGGCAGGAGGGTATCGAGTACCTGCTGCGCGCGGTGCACCACATCGTGTTCGAGCGCGGCCGCCGCGACATCCACTTCGGCCTGGTCGGCGGCGGTACGTCGCTGCCGGAACTGAAGGCGCTGGCGGCACAACTGGGCATCGCCGAGTACGTGACCTTCACCGGCCGCGTGCCGGACGACCAACTGCTGGCGCTGCTGAACACCGCCGACCTCTGCGTGAATCCCGACGCGGCCAACGAACTGAACGACAAGTCGACGATGAACAAGATCATGGAATACATGGCGCTCGGCAAGCCGATCGTGCAGTTCGACCTGACCGAGGGACGTTACTCGGCGCAGGCAGCGTCGCTGTACGCGCGCCGCAACGACCCGATCGATCTGGCCGCCAGGATCGTCGAGCTGATCGACGATCCCGAGCGCCGCGCGCAGATGGGCGAGTACGGGCGCAGGCGCGTCGCCGACGAACTCGAGTGGCGCCACGAGGCGCCGAAGCTACTCGCTGCCTACCGGGCCTTGTGGCCGACAACGGAGACGCGACGCCATGAAGCTGCTGCCTCTTGATACGCCAGAGCTGATCGCGCTCGTCGCGAGTTGGCTGGCGCAGAAGGACAACCACCAGTGGCTCGACTTCGGCGACGGCCGCCAGATCGTCACGCCGGCGCTGCTGAAGATCATGGCCCAGCGCGGCACGCACTTCCTGCGCGCCTACACGACCGACGAAGACGACACGCCGATCGGCATCGCCGGGCTGAACAGCGTCGATCGGCGCAGCGGCAACGCGACTTTGTGGGGCGCGACCGGCGAGAAGTCGTTCCGCAGCCGCGGCTACGCGACCTTCGCCGGCTCGAAGTTTCTGTCACTCGCGTTCGAAGAGCTGGGCCTGCACGCGGTCAACACCTGGGTCGTCGACGGCAATCCGTCGCTGCGGCTCGTGCAACGGCTCGGCTTTCGCTACATCGGCCGACTGCGCGAGTGCCATGTGATCGACGGCCGCCGCTGCGACCGGCTGGTCTTCGATCTGCTGGCGAGCGAACACCGCGAACTGGCGCGCGAGCGCCCGCAGCGGAGCGGCGAGCCGGCGCTGGAAGGATGATGGACGCGCAAGCGAAGCGCCAGGCGCTGCGCAAGCTTTCCAACGGCGTGTACGTGCTGACGTCGCGCAGCGGCGCGCACTTCGGCGCGGCGACCGTGACCTGGGTGTCGCAGGCGTCGTTCAAGCCGCCGCTGCTGATGGCGGCCCTGCGTCGCGACAGCAACGTGTTCCGGTGCCTGTCCGAGAGCGGAACCGCGGCGCTGCACCTCGTCGCGAACGGGCAGGAAGACGTTGCGCGCCGCTTCTTCGCGCCGACCGCCGCTGGCGAGGGCGCGATCAACGGCGTGCCGTTTGCCGAGGGGGCAACGGCCGCGCCGGTGCTGGCCGGCCTGCCGGCGCACATCGAATGCCGCGTCGACCGGATCGTCGACACCGAAGGCGATCACGCGGTCGTGATCCTGCGCGTCGTCGAAGCCGAGTGCTGCGCAGAGTTCAAGCCGCTGACGGTCGCCGATTCGCCGTGGGAGTACGGCGGCTGAGCGCGACGCGGCCCGACGCGGTCGGCGAGCGGCAGCCGCAGCGCCGGCGCGAACGGATCGATGCCGAAGCTCAATCCGAGCAGGTTCAGTTCGAGCCCCTCGATGGGGCTGGCCAGCACGCCGAGCAGGCCGAACAGCGAAACCTGCACGCCGCGCCCGCTCGGCGCGGCACCGGCGATGCGGCGGCCGAGGAAGTCCTTGCCGATCGCTGTCGGCGGCAGGTCGAGCTCCAGCTCGGGTACCGCGCGCGCAAGGTACGCGGTGAACGTGTTCGAGTTCGGTCCCGGCCACGCAAGATAGCGCTGCGTGTACGGATACGCGCGCGCCGCGCGGTCGATGCGCTCGATCAGCGTGTCCACGCCGTCGCCGCGCCGCTCCGCCAGCAGGCGCGGCGGGTTGCCGTACCACGGCGTGTCGGGCGCGTGGCTGCGGATTGCCACCACCGAACCCCGCATGCGCAGGCGGCCGCCGATCACCTGGTAGACGGTGTAGCGCTTCGCGCCGGTCGGCTTCACCGCGATCCAGGTGTGAATGCCGAAAATCCCGAGCCAGCGCGCGCAGCGCGCCCCGTACACCTGCACGATCGCCTCTGGCGTCGTGGCCGGGTCTGGGGCGAGGCTTGCGGATCGAAGAGTGGACATGCCTTGTTGCACGGTCGGTGTCAACTGTTCAAAGCGTCGTGCCCGGCACATTTGGTTCCGCGCCGAGACGATGCGGCCAATGTAGACGGCCGCCGCGACGGCGGTGCGCTGCCCGCGGCGGCCGCGCCTGATCCGCCCGGCTCAAAACGTACGGACTACCGCCTGCACAGGACCATGCGCGCGAACGGCAGCGGATCGCGGACATCGAACACGGCGAACACGTTGCAGCAGGCGAGCGAGCGCAGATAGGCGCCGACGCCGAGTTGGCCGCGCCGCACGACACCGGTGGCGCGATCGAAAGCGACAGCGCGATCGCCGCGCAGGTTGATCCAGGTGCGCCGGCCCGCGCGCGGCGCGCCGGCGACCCGGTGGCCGAGCAGCAGGCGGAGGAAATCGTGACCGGTCGCCGGCGCCAGCGCGTACTGCAGCCACGGGCGCGCGTTGATCTCGATCAGGTAGCTGCAGCCCTCGTCGTGCGCATACAGGATCTCGGCCTCGCCGATGCCGAAGTACTCGGCGCATTCGGCCGCGCGCCGCGCGAGTTGCTCGACTTCCGCATGCTCGGTCGCTTCGACCAGCGTACCCTCGGCGCAGCGGTCGGGGCCTGGGCGCAGCTTGCGCGCGACGAACGACAGCGTGCTGTCGCCGTTGCGCGCGAAGGGCACTGAGTATTGCGTGAGCCGCCGGCCGAGCAGCGATTCCGAAACGAGCGGGCTGGCGCCGCGGGCGCGGTAGTCGCGGATCCAGTCGCGCAGCGCGCGCTCGTCGTGCACCTCGACCGCCTTCGGCAGCGTCGCGCGCGTATGGCGCGTCGCGCGCGGTCGCACGAGCAGAGGAAAGCGCAACTGCGCCGGGCGCGGCTCGGCGTCCGGCAGCCAGGTGCGCGGCGTGGGCAGCGCGTTCGCCACGCACCACCGCGCGAACGCGTGTTTGTCCAGAAGGATCTCGAGCATTGGATTAGCCGGATGCAGGACTCGCCCGAACGCGGCCTCGAGCCGTGTTCGATGCGCGACGACGAAGCGCAGCCAGTCGTCGCCGGTGGCGACCAGCGCGTGGGCGGCGCCGGCGTGATCGAGCACGCGCGCCAGCGCTTCGTCTGCGCCCGCGACAAGCACGCGCTGCGCGCGGCGCGTGGCGAGCGCGATGCCGGCCTGCGTGTCGACGACCACCGGTGCCAACCCGCGCGCGTGCGCGTCGCGCGCCACCGCCAGCGCGGTGAGCGAGCTGCCCAGGATCACGAGACGCGGTTTCAATGGCGACGGGACAGCGCGGCAGCGAGGCGGGGCGCGGGACGCTCGAAGATGCGGTCGCGCTGCACGATGTCGTCGAACGTTTCGCGCGTGCGCAGCAGCGTGGCGCGCCCGCCGTGCGCGAGAACCGCGGCCGGCCGCGGCTGCGAGAAGTTGGTCTGGTTGGGCACGAAATACGCGCCGGCGTCCATCACCGCGACCGGATCGCCGACGGCGAGCGGCGGAAAGTCCTTCGCGACGAACAACCGCTCGCCGGGATGGCATAGCGGTCCGAAAAAGTCGTAGCGACGTTCGCGCGCGCGACTGCAGCCGCGCACCGGCAGCAATTCGTGCCATTCGTAGCCGAGCGGCACCGCGAGGTTTTTGCCGCCGTCGAGGATCACCGCCGGCGAGCCGGTCGTCGTGTGCTTGATCGCGAGCACGCGCAATACGAGGCTTTGCGCGCTGCTGGAAAGCGCGCGACCCGGTTCGAGTATGAGTTCAGGCAGCGTGCTGCCGTTGCCAGGATAGAAGCGGCGAACGAGTTCGACGATGGCGCGCGCGTAAACGGACGGCTCGGGCCTGCAGTCCGGATCGACCGGCGCCGGCGGGCGCTGACGGCGCATCAGCCGCTCGTCCCAGCGGTCGAACTCGCGCACGGTCGGCACGCCGAAGCCGCCGCCCAGATCGAAGCAGCGGATGTCGATCCCGAGCTGCGTGCGCAGCGCGTCCGCGAAAGCGAGCGCTTCGCGGACGGCCTGCAGGTAGGTCGGCACATCGTGCAGGCCGGTGCCCAAGTGAATGTGCAGTCCGATCGGCTCCAGTTCGGCCATGAAGCGCAGGCGGCGGAAAGCGACAAACGCGGCGCCGCCGCGAATCGGCAGACCGAACTGTGCCGACCAGCCGACCGAGGTCACCACGCGCACGCCGACCGCCTGGCGCCGCCCGGCGCGGCGCGCGGCCGCGGCGACGAGGTCGATCTCGTCCACGCTGTCGAGGTTGATGAGCTTCACGCCGCGGGCGACCGCCAGCTCGATCGCTTCGCGGCTCTTGCCAGGCCCGTTCAGCACGATGCGCGCGGGCGGCACGCCGAGCTGCAGCGCCAGCCACAGTTCGAAGTGCGAGATGACTTCGGCGGCGGCACCCAGCTCATGCAGCACGGCGAGCGCGCCCGGCAGCGGATTGGTTTTGTACGAGTAGGCGATCTCGACGTGCGGATACAGGCTGGCGAAAGCGGCGTCGAAGCGTTGGTAGTCGGCCTCGAGCCGATCGCGATCGACGACGATAAGCGGCGTGCCGAATCGTTCGGCGAGGTCGGCGACGGTGCAGCCGCCGATCACCAGATCGCCGTTGGGCGCAACCGCCGCGCCCCAGCGCGCCGGCGGCAGGCCGTCGCGCCAGCCGAGCGCGGCGCGGCGCTCCTCGTTGGCGCGATGACGACGTTCAATCAGCAGGCGCTTGGCGCGTTCGCGCAAGGATGCGGGCATGGCTCGGCGGATGCGGGCTGCGGCTGCGCTGCCGCGCGCTGCGCGTAGAACTGCCGCAGCGTCATGCCGCGGCACCAGTGTGCAAGCTCGTCGAACAGCGTGCCAAGCGCGTCGTACAGCCGATCGAGGTCGGCCGCGCTGCGCACGTGCGGGCTGCCGCCGGGCATCAGTTCCGACGAATGCAGCATGAAGTGCACGTGCGGGGGGCGCTCGGCGCGCAGCGCGCGCGCGACGGCGAGCATCGCGTCCAGATTTCGCGCGAGCGGCGCGCGCAGCGAAGGCTGGATCGGACACAACCAGCCGAGCGCCGGCGCCGCCCGGTTCAGCCAGCGACGCAGCAGCGGTACTCGATATAGCAGCGGCGCGACACGGTACAGCCGCGCCGGCACGATCGTGACCGGCACTTCCAGCAGCAGGCCGGCGGCGGGGCGGGCGATGTCCGCCGGATCGAAGACATAGGGCTCCGCCGGAAAGGCGGTGTAGTCGGGGCCGCCGCGGCCGTTCGGATCGCCCAGGTTGGTGCGCCAGCTGACGCCGGGCGTCACCGAGCAGTCGACCCGATAACCTTCCTCGGCAAGCAGCGCCGCGTACCGGCCGTCGAATCCCCAGCGGCCGGCGCGGTGGCTGACGATCGTACGCTCGAAGCGGTCCTCGAGCAGACGTGTCATGTGGCGGATCTTCTCGCGCATCAGCGACAGCGGGTACTCGATCAGATACGGCTGGTGGCGGAAGTCGTCGCCGGTCAGATCCACCAGCGGCGGCGAGTTCCACGCGTGCAGATGCATGCCGATCTCGCCAGCGTCGCGCGCGAGCACGGCGCGGCCGAATTCGACGAACTCGCCGGCCATCGCCATTTCGTAGTTCGTCAGATAAACGGGCTTGAAGCGGTAGCGCTCGCACAGCCGCTGGAAGCGCGGCAGGAGACGCGCGTTGCGGGTCGTGATTTCGCGCGGGCGCGACCACAGGTCGTCGCCTTCGGTGTCGACCGTGACGAAAAGCGGGGTGTCAGACATGACGGCGCGTTTAGCCGGCGAGGGCCATCGGCGCGTTCGCGCCGCCGCCGCGCAGCACGTCCTCGAACCTGGCGAGATAGTCCGCCACCACCTTGTCTTCGGCGTACTCGCGCGCGACGAAGGCGCGGCAGCGGTCGCTCGCCATCTGCCAGCCGATCCGATCGGCGAGCAGCGAACGCACGCCGTCGAGAAGCTGTTGCGGCGTGCTCGCGGCGATGCCGAGCCGCTCGCGTTCGATGATGCCGTCGGGGTCGAGCAGCGTCACGACCGGCGTGCCGCGCATCCACGCCTGCAGGTAGGCGTTCGGAAAACCCTCGATCTCGGACGTGTTGACCAGCACGCGGGCGCGCGCGTACAGCGCGTTCGCGTCAAAGTACGACACGCGGCCGTGGAAAACGACGTTCGGCAGCGCGGCGGCGGCGCGCTTGATGTCGCGATAGAGCGCTTCCTCTCCGGCGAGCGGTCCGCCCGCGATATGGACCTGCAATGCCGGCAGGCGCGCGGCCAGCTCGATGACCCGGTCGGGCCGCTTCACGCGCCGCACGTTGCTGATCCACAGCACGTCGATGTCGCGTCTGCCGGTCGGCCGCGCCGGCTCGACCAGCATGGCGGCCACGCGGCTCGTCAGCCCGTAGTTCAGCGCCAGCGCGCGCGCCTGCGCCGCGCTTTGCACGAGGATCGCATCGGCGCGCCGCAGGCCGAGCGAGTACAGCCAGCGATCGCGCGCGAAGCGCACCAGCAGCCGCTCCGGGTCGCAGTCCGAATCGCTGGCGGCGCGAAAGACGAAGCGCCGGTCGTACTGACCGCAGAACAGCGCAAGCAGGCCGATGTGCATGCCGGCGCAGCTCGCGTAGTACAGCTGCGCATCGGCGCGGACCAGCGCCGACCACAGCCCGGTCCAGCGCGGATGGATGAAGCGCAGCACCGGCAAGCCGGCGTCCGTTTGATACGCCTTGAACGTCCGCACGCCGTCCCACGACGCGCCGTCTGGCTGGCCGTGGTCGGCCACCACCATGCGCACGTCGTGGCCGCGTCGCGCCAGCGCGCGCGCGAGCAACGTCTGCTGCACCGATTCGCCGCCGATCGTGTGGCGCCGATGTTCCGGCGCCAGCACGGGCAGGTTGTCGAGCCCGACGAAACAGATCTTCATCGCAGCCATCCGATCCAGACATGGACGAGTCAGCCTAGTCGCGCGGCGTGAAGCGACGATGCGCCCGGTCGCGCCGTGCGTAGTCCCGGCGGCGCATGCGAGGCGAAGCTCTGCGCGCATCAGCCACCGTGAAAGCGCAGGCACCATTCGCCTTCGAGCCGGCTCAGGAAAGCGTCGCCGCGATGAATCGCGGCAGCGATCTCCGGATCGCGCGAATGAACGAGTGTGGCCGCGCCGTCGCGGCGGAACCAGCAGTGGCGGTACGACAATTCCTGCGCGTGACGCGGATCGAGGCGTCCGCGCACGGCGGTGGCGCCCTGCCGCCACGCGTCGGCGAGCAGGCGCTGCAGGACGACATCGAAGAAACCCGCGCGCGCGGCGATCTGCAACACCTCGGCGGCCGCGCCGGCAAGCTCGTAGTACAGGTACCAGCCGGCGGGTGTGCCGCCGTCGTCGCGCACCAGCCGCGCGCGCAGCGAACCGTGGCGCTTCATCGCCGCCGCCTGTTCGAGCAACCAGGCAAGTTCGTGCACCTCGTAGGCGGGCCGAAGCGCCGCTCGCTCCATCATTTGCGGCAGCCAGGCGCACATCGTCGCCGCATCGAGCGGCTCGTCCTCGGCGCGGTCGGCTGCGGCGACCACGCGGTTCGGCCGCAGCCGCGCCACGCAGGCATCGGCCGCGGCGGCAAACGGACGCGCCGCAGCGGCCAGCACCGGCCCGAGCATCCCGCGTTCGCGCGCCATCGAAAGCGCGAGGCGCGCCGGTCGCAGCGGGCGCGTCCAGTGCAGGCTGTACAGCAGCGCGGCCGCACCGCCGAGGCCGAGCCACAGGCGGGCCGCTTCTTCGGTGGCGCCGTCGACCAACGTGAGAACCTGCGGCCCCGCGAGGCACGCCTTCAGCAGTTGCAACGCGGCGAGCCCGCTGCGCCGCTCGGGGTCGACCATGAACTGGCAGCCGACCGCCACGCGCAGTGATCGGCTGCGCAGCCGCATGCGCCGCGGCAGCAACGCGTACAGCCCGCGGATTCCGCCGTCGTCCTCCACGACCCACGAGGGCAGCTCGGGGTCGCGCCAGGGCCCCTCGAACAGCACGGAGCGGAGATAGGCGGCGTACGCTTCCGGCGTGCGCCAGCCAGGCTCGCGATAGACGCGGGCGCGAAGCCGCGCGACCGCGGGCAAATCGTCCTCGGCGAGGGGGCGCAGCCTCAAGCGTCGCCGCCCGGCGCGGGGGCGCTCGCGCCGTCGACGAGGCGGGCGATGCGCGCCAGCGACCTCAGATCGTCGAGCTCGAGATGGTCGATGTCGATCGCCACCCCGAAGTTCTGCTCGATGGCGGCGAGCAACTCGACGAGCTGAAACGAGTCGAGGATGCCGCCGTCGAGCAGATCGGCGTCGGCCGACGGCACTTCGATGTGGAAGTTCTCCGCAAACAGCGCGTTCAGCCGTTGGATGACACCGTTCGTCGCAGTCAAGTGCATGCCTCCCAATCAGGTCGCAGCGCCTGCAGCGCTGCGTTCGGCCGCCGCAGTTTCGGCATGCGCGAACACTTCCTTAAGCCGCGGCCGGTCGATCTTGCCGTTGGGATTCTTCGGCAGCGCGTCGAGGCGCAGCCAGCGCTGCGGCAGCATGTAGGCGGGTACGAACGCCGCCAGCTCGCTGCGCAACCGCTCGGCGCCGATCGCGTCGCCGACATAGGCGCAGCACAGCAGCGCGCCTTCGAAGCCGTCCGAAGGAATGGCCACGACGGCGCTTTCGCGCAGGCCCGGCAGCGCGTGCAGGGCGGCTTCGACTTCGCCGAGTTCGATGCGGTAGCCGCGGCTCTTGATCTGCATATCGGCGCGGCCGTGGAAGTACAGCAGTCCGTCGGCGCCGCGATGTGCGAGATCGCCGGTCTTGTAGATCCGCTCGCTCGGATCGGTCGCGCCGGGCGCCGGCAAAAAGGCCGCGCGGGTTCTCTCCGGGTCGCGCCAGTAGCCGGGACTGACGCCGGGGCCGCGAATGTAGATCTCGCCGATCTCACCTTCGGTGACCGGCCGCATGTGCTCGTCGAGCAGCAGTACTTCCTCGCCGTCGCAGGGCGTGCCGAGCGGAGTCGGCGCGCGCGCATCGCGCGGGCAGTCCGGCACCGTGTAATGGCAGCTCGAGATGGTCGTCTCGGTCGGACCGTACAGGTTGGTAAAGCGCGCGTGCGGCAGCCGCTTCATCCAGTAGACGAGCGTGGTCGTCGGCAGCACTTCGCCGGCGAACAGCACGCGGCGCAGCGCGGGGAAATCCTTGTCGCCGACGGCGTCGAACGTCGCCAGCAGGTTCAGCACCGCGGGCACCGAAAACCATTGCGTGAGCTGCGCGTCGCGGATGAACTGGGCCAGCTTGTGCGGCAGCAGGTTCAGCTCCGGCGGCGCGAGGTGCAATTGGGCGCCGGACCACAGGCTGCCGAAGATGTCGAAGGTCGACAGGTCGAAGTGCAGCGGCGGTTGCTGCGAGATGCGGTCGGCCGGCGCGATGCCGAAATGGCGCGTCGCCCAGTCGATGAAGTGCACGGCATTGCGGTGCGCGATCGTCACGCCCTTCGGCGTCCCGGTGGAGCCGGACGTAAACAGGATGTGCGCGATGTCGTCGCCGGTCGCGCTGCCCGCGCGCGGCGTGGCCGGATAGGCCGCGAGGTCGCGCATGAAAAAGAGCGGCTGCGGATCGTGATGCAGGCGCAGCGCGTCGTCGAGCCGACCGACGCGTGGCTGCCGCTGCAACGCGCCCGCAACCAGTGCATCGCGCAACATCGATTCGACGGGGCCGGCGGCGAGCACGACGCGGCAGTCGGCGGCTTCGAGCATGCGCGCCAGCCGCGCCGCCGGACCGGCCGGATCGAGCGGCACGTAGATCGCGTCGGCCTTCAGCACGCCGAGGATCGCGACGATCGCCTCGGGCATCTTCGGCAGCAGCAGGCCGACCCGGTCGCCGCGCCGGCAGCCGAGCGCGACGAGCAAGTGCGCCAACTGGTTGCTCGTCGCTTCGAGCGCGCCGTAAGTCAGCGTCCGGTCGCGATGCACGACCGCGATTGCTTCCGGGCGCCGCTGCGCCTGCACCGTGACGCCGTCGTGCAGACGCGCGTTCATTGCACGAGCACCCGCGTCGCGCGGTCGAAGGCCGCGGCCGTGTGCTGCAGCTCTTCGGCGCTTGCCGGCTCGTCGAGGATGAACGTGCGGTAGCCGGCGTCGAGGTAGCGCCCCAGTTCGTCCGCCACCCGGTCGTAGCTGCCGACGAGATAGGGGCACACCGCCTTGTAGTTCTGGAACGGCGCCAGCCAGTACGCGCTGTCGCCGCGTGCGCCGAGTTCCGACAACTGCTTGTGCCAGGACGAGTCGGACACCTTCATCGCCAACTGATGCGCGAGCTGTCCCTTGCGATCTTCGGGAAAGCGCGCGCGCGCCACCGCCCACGCCGCCTCTTCGTCGGCGCGGGTGATGATGCCGATGCGCATGCCGCAGGCGGCGACCGCAGCCGGCGCGGCGTTGTGCCCGCCCGGCGGCTTCGGGTATTCGATCGCGGTGGCACCCAGTTGCCGTGCCGCCTCCAGTCCCGCCGCCGAGGAACCCGACACGAACACCCCGGCGGCCAGTTCCGGCGGCAGCGGCGGCGTGAGCTTCAGGTTGCTGACCCTGTAGTAGCGCCCCTCGAAGCTGACCGGATCCGGGCTCGCGAGCAGGCGCTGGATGACGGTCGTGAATTCGATCAGGCGCGCGTAGCGCTCGTCGTGCGGCGTGACGTCGCCCAGCGCCGCGAGGTCGTTCTTGAATCCGCCAGCGACCATGTTCAGATACGAGCGCCGGCCATGCACGTGCGCCAGCGTGGTGATCATCTTCGCCACGCTGTACGGGTGCATGTAGACGGGCTGGATCGCCACCAGCGGGCACAGGTGGACGGTCGCTTCGATGATGATCTGCGACACCAGCCAAGGATCGAGCTGCGCGTTGTCGGTGAACACGAGGATGCCTTCGCAGCCCGCGGCTTCGCTCCAGCGCGCGATGTCCTCGATCTGGCGCCGGCAGTGGCGCGGTTGCGCCAGCGCCGAGGGCGGGCAGGTGGTGAAGATCTTCAGCGCTGTGTCCATGGTCGATGCCGCCGTTCTGTGCAGCGGCGACCACGGTAGCCCTGCGAGATGGCAGGCGCCGGCGGCGCGAAGTGTCGCGGCGTTGGTCCGTTCGGCTCACGCGGCGGTTTCCTTCGCCGGCGGTCCAATCAGATCGACTATTGCCTGCCGCAAGGGCGGGACACTGCTAGCCCGATGGAACTAGCCGGCAGAAGGCATGCACCTTGCGCGGCGTTGCACGGCTGCGGTAACTATGGGCGGGGTTTCTTCGAAGTGCGGTCCGTGGGTCGGCCGCGGACCCGCGTACTGCAGCAGGCGGATCGACGGCACGGTCGATGCGCGCGGAACGGCGATGACGTACAGCATCAAGCTTGAGAAGGATCACGTTCGGGCGGAGTTGACGGGGCGAGAAACCGTGGATGAAACGAAGGCGTTTCTGCGCACGGTGGCCAACTTCAGTTCGACTCACTTGGCCTTCCTTCTTGATATCCGCGCGTCGCGACCGATGTTCCGGCTCGAGGAGCACGGGCTGATCGACGACATCAAGCAGATCGCTCGCGGACCGGCGCACCGGATCGCGCTGGTCGCCGACACGCGCGACCTGCAAGTGTCGCACGAATACTTCGAACTGATCGCGCGACAACACCATGTTAACCTCCGCAGCTTTCGCAGTACGGGCGAGGCGCTCGCCTGGCTGAGGGAACCGATGCTGCCGCCGGCTACCGCGTGACGTGGACCGCGCAGGCACCTGCAGTGTGGGCGCGTTGACAACCGCCGTCGGCGCATGTACAGGTTGCGCCCGGAGGTCGAGGAATGGATCCCGCCGTCAAGGCAGACATTCTGCTCGTCGACGACGAGCAGAAGAACCTGTACGCGCTGCGGGAGCTGCTGGCTGCGCCCGACCGCAACCTGCTGCTGGCCGGATCGGGGGAAGAGGCGCTGCGCTTTGCGCTCGAACGCGACCTCGCACTGATCCTGCTCGACGTGCGTATGCCGCGGCTGGACGGATTCGAGACGGCGCGGCTGATCCGAGGTCGCGAGCGCTCGCGGCACACGCCGATAATCTTCCTCACCGCGGCGGCAGAAGAGGTCGGCTCGGTGTTCCGCGGATACGAGGTCGGCGCGGTCGATTACCTGATCAAGCCGCTCGTGCCGGAGGTGCTGAAGTCCAAGGTCTCGGTGTTCGTCGAGCTGTACCGGCGCGGCGCCGAGCTGACGCGCGAGATCGCCGAGCGGCGCGCCGCCGAACAACGCGTGCGCGTATCCGAGGAGAAGCTGCGCGCGCTCGCCGCCTATCTGATCTCGGTGCGCGAAGAGGAGCGGGCGCACGTCGCGCGCGAGATCCACGACGAACTCGGTCAGGTGCTGACCGGGCTGAAGATGGACATCGCCTGGCTGGCGCGCCAAGTGCAGGACCCCGCCCTGCGCGAGAAGACCGATTCGATGGCGCGGCTGGTCGATTCGACAATCCAGACCGTGCGGCGGATCGCGACTCGCCTGCGGCCGGAGGTGCTGGACGAGATGGGGCTGGTTGCCGCAATCGGCTGGCAGGCGACCGAGTTCCAGAAGCGCACCGGCATCCGCTGCCGGCTAACGCTGCCGCCGGAAAGCGAGACGTTCTCCGAGGTGATGGCGGTGACGATCTTCAGGATGTTCCAGGAGATACTCACCAATGTTGCCCGCCACGCTCATGCGTCGCGCGTTGATATTGCGCTGTGCCGGGACGCCGACCACGTTGCGCTCGAAGTGGTCGACAATGGCGTTGGCATCGAATTGCGCGAGGCGGAGCGAAAGTTGTCGCTCGGCCTGCTCGGCATGCAGGAACGCGCGCTGCGGCTCGGCGGCCGGGTCGACGTGAGGGGGGCGAGCGGCCAGGGGACGCGCGTTGCGGTATCCATTCCGATCGCGGAGAGCTATGCGACTGAGAGTGCTGATCGCCGATGACCATCCGGTCGTGCGGCAGGGCTTGAAGCAGATGCTTGCGGCCGAGCCCGATCTGGCCGTGGTCGGCGAGGCGAAGAACGGCCAGGAAGTCATCGAGCTGTCGCGCGATCACGCGTGGGACGTCGCGATCGTCGACTACAACATGCCCGGCAAGGCGGGGATCGAGCTGATCAAGGAGCTGCGGCAGCGTTTTCCGGAGCGGCCCGTGCTGGTGTTGAGCATGTATCCGGAGGACCGCTACGCCGTTCGCGCGTTGAAGGCCGGTGCGGCCGGCTATTTGACCAAAGAGAGCGCGCCCGAGGAACTTGTGACCGCAATCAGGAAGGTCGCGCGCGGCGGCCGCTTCGTCACGCCGGCGGTCGGTGAACGGTTGGCGCAGGAACTGGCGGGTGGCGACCGGTCGTTGCACGAGAAGCTGTCGGACCGCGAGTTCCAGATCATGTGGATGATCGCGTCGGGCAAGACGGTCGGCGATATCGCGCAGCAGTTCTTTCTGAGCCCGAACACGGTCAGCACCTACCGCAAGCGCATCCTGCGCAAGCTGAGCCTGAACAACAACGCCGAGCTGATGCGCTACGCGCTCCTGCACGATCTGGTCGATTGAGTCGGCTGTCGTGCAAACCGTGACAACCGGCGCCGATATCGCGTGACAGATTCCCGGCCGCCGGCGGATTAGCGTGCGATCGGACCGGCGCTGCGCGAGGCTGACGCGTGCGCCGTCCGGGCACACACGCGGGAGACAACGATGCAAGCGATCGTCGACGACGTTGCCCACCAGGCGCTTGACCGCGGCGAACTGCTGCGCGCGCTGCGCGCTTTCAAACGCGGCGATTTTTCGGTGCGCCTGCCGCTGCATCTGAGCGGCATCGACGGCGAAATTGCACTCGCCTTCAACGATGCCGTCGAGCTGAACGCGAAGCTCGCGGCGGAGTTCGCGCGCGTCGCGGTGCAAGTCGGCAAGGAAGGGCGGATCAACCAGCGCGTACGCCTGCCGGAGGCGTCGGGCGCCTGGGCCGAAGGCATCGATTCGGTCAACACGCTGATCGGCGACATGGTGTTTCCGGTGACCGAGGTCGCGCGCGTGATCGGTTCGGTCGCCAAGGGCGATCTGTCGCAGACGATGGTGTTGGAGATCGACGGCCGCCCGCTGCAGGGCGAAGTGCTGCGCATCGGCGGCGTCGTCAATACGATGGTCGGCCAGCTCAACGCGTTCGCCTCCGAGGTATCGCGCGTGGCGCGCGAAGTCGGCACCGAAGGCAAGCTCGGCGGACAGGCGCGTGTGCCGGGCGTGGCCGGCGTGTGGAAGGACCTGACCGACAACGTCAACTCGATGGCGGCCAACCTGACGAGCCAGGTGCGCAACATCGCCGACGTGACGACGGCGGTGGCCAAGGGCGACCTGTCGAAGAAGATCACGGTCGACGTCAAGGGCGAGATCCTGGAGCTGAAGAGCACGATCAACACGATGGTCGACCAGCTCAACGCGTTCGCCTCCGAGGTGTCGCGGGTGGCGCGCGAGGTGGGGACCGAGGGCAAGCTGGGGGGGCAGGCGCGCGTGCCGGGCGTGGCCGGTGTATGGAAGGACCTCACCGACAACGTCAACTCGATGGCCGCCAACCTCACCGGCCAGGTGAGAAACATCGCCGAGGTGACCACGGCGGTGGCCAAGGGCGATCTGTCGAAGAAGATCACGGTCGACGTCAAGGGCGAGATCCTGGAGCTGAAGAGCACGATCAACACGATGGTCGACCAGCTCAACGCGTTTGCTTCCGAGGTATCGCGGGTGGCGCGCGAGGTCGGCACCGAAGGCAAGCTGGGCGGGCAGGCGCAGGTCAAGGGCGTCGCGGGGATCTGGAAGGATCTGACCGACAACGTCAACTCGATGGCGGCCAACCTCACCGGCCAGGTGAGAAACATCGCCGACGTGACGACGGCGGTGGCC
>Ga0208100_100100_pt1 | contig 37427 bp, 37 predicted proteins | sample SubbioR11_8A_Aug_FD_184817 | JGI IMG/M metagenome (GOLD analysis project Ga0208100, IMG submission 184817) | Serpentinite rock and fluid subsurface biosphere microbial communities from McLaughlin Reserve, California, USA - CR11_8A_Aug (SPAdes) | ecosystem: Environmental > Terrestrial > Deep... | reverse complement strand
GCCGCCGAAGCGGCCCGATCGGATCGTCACCGCGCCGGGGGCCGAGAAGGTCGCGGCGAACGCGCCGTTGCCCTCCTGCGCGAGCGATATCGCCCCCGATGCGCTCGTGGCCGACAGGCTCAGCGCCGTGCCCGCGCCCGCGCGGTGCCGGATGTCGCCGCCCGTCTGGGTGATGCCGCCGCTGGCCGCGAGGGTCAGGCCGGTGGCGCGGATCTCCGCGCCGAGATCGATCGCCCCGCGCTGCGTCTCGAGCGTCAGCACCCCGTTGACCGAGATGTCCGCGCCCGCGCGCTGGGTGATGTCGGCGCCCGTGGGCGCGCCCGCGATTCCCGCGCGCAGCGTGAGGTTGCCGGCATTGGTGCGGTTCACCGCATCGTCGATGATGATCTGGCGGTTCGCCTCGAGCGTGATGTTGCCGGCGGCGAAATCCTGGATGGCGGCCGGCGAGATCCGCACCCATGCCGTGGCCGCGCCGCTGCTCGCGACGACGCGGCCCGCCTCCGTCACGCTGCCGCCGACGGCGGCGAGGCCGGCCACCACCTCCGTGATCGTGTTGCCGTCGGGCAGTGCGGGCGGCGGCGGGTCGGCCACCGCGGCGCGGTAGGCGTGCCAGCTCGCATGGCCGAGCACCGGCCCGACGACCAGCAGGCCCAGCAGCCAGGGCAGCGCGGCGAGCACGACCAGCGCGGTGATCAGCGCGCCCCAGAAGATCATGACCAGCGGCTGCGTCAGCACCAGCCGCAGGCTGGTCAGGCCGGCGGTGATCGCGTCGGTCTGACGGTGCAGGATCATCGGCAGCGAGACCACGCTGATCGCGAAGATCAGCCCGGCAAACACGCCGCCGACGGCGAGGTAGGCGACGATGAAGCCGAGGTTGGCCGGGTCCATCAGCGCCATCACCGAGCCGCGGAAATCGGGCATGCCGTCGAAGCTGACGGCAAACAGGACCATCGCCGCACGGCCCCAGACCATCTCGAGCACCAGCAGCACGACGCCGAAGATGGCCAGCGTGCCGGTGCGCGTCTGCCAGGCCAGCAGCGAGTCGCCGAAGTCGGGCCGCTGGCCGCGCTCGAGGCGCATGCTGGTCTGGTACATGCCCAGGCACAGGAAGGGCCCGACGAGCAGGAAGCTCGCCGCCAGCACAAGGGTGTAGGCCGGCGCCAGCTCGAATACGCGCAGCAGGGCCCAGCCCATGCCTACGAAGCAGGCGCCGTAGAACAGGCCGATGAACGGGGCGCGGCCGAAGTCGCGCAGGCCCAGCGCCAGCCAGCGCAGCGGCGCCGCCAGCGGCAGCTCGTTGAGCACGACCGAGACCGCCGACGCCGAGCCGGGCCCGGGGGCCTCGGCGGTAGCAGCTGGGGCGCCCTGCGGCGCGGAGGGTGACTCGGGGGTCGTCGACATGGCCCTCTAGCGTAGGCGCAGCCGGCGACCTCGTCCATCTGGACTGACCCCGGTGCCGGTTTAAGGGTTTGCCCCAGGTTCAGGCTTCGCAAGGGCTGAGCAACATATGCAGGCGCCGGCATCGGTCGGCTGCGTATCACCACCGGGGATGTCATGCAGAAGACTTTGCACATCGACGCCGACAAATGCACCGGCTGCCTGCAGTGCGAGATGGCCTGCTCGTTCGAGAACTACGCCACCTACGCACCGGCCAAATCGCGCATCAAGGTGTTCGACTTCCACCACACCGGGCGCAAGGTGCCCTACACCTGCACGCAGTGCGACGAGGCCTGGTGCCTGCACGCCTGCCCGGTCGAGGCGATCACGGTCGACCACCTGACCGGCGCCAAGATCGTCGTCGAGGCGACCTGCGTCGGCTGCAAGGTCTGCACGATCGCCTGCCCGTTCGGCACGATCAACTATGTGCAGCAGACCGGCAAGGTCCAGAAGTGCGACCTCTGCGGCGGCCAGCCGGCCTGCGCCGAGGCCTGCCCGACCGGCGCGATCACCTACGTCGACGCCAACTGGACCGGGCTGGGCCGCATGCAGGCCTGGGCCGAGCGGCTCGGCAACCAACCCGCTGCCGCGGCCTGAGTGAGGAGTACGCCATGTCCTGGGCAGGAAGAATCCTTCGCGTCGACCTGAGCGCCGGCGCTGTCAAGGCCGAGCCGCTGAACATGAACTGGGCCCGCGCCTATCTCGGCTCGCGCGGCCTGGCCACCAAGTACATCGTCGAGGAGGTCGACCCCAGGGTCGACCCGCTGTCGCCGGCCAACAAGATCATCTGGGCCACCGGCCCGCTGACCGGCACGATGGCCTCGACCGGCGGGCGCTACACGGTGGTCACCAAGAGCCCGCTGACCGGCGCGATCGCCTGCAGCAACTCCGGCGGCTACTGGGGCGCCGAGCTGAAGATGGCCGGCTGGGACCTGATCGTCTTCGAGGGCCGCTCGGCCAGGCCGGTCTACCTCTACGTCGAGGACGACCTCGCCGAGCTGCGCGACGCCGCGCACCTGTGGGGCCAGACCGTCTGGGTGACCGAGGAGACGATCAAGAAGCAGCACCAGGACCCGCTGCTGCGCGTCTCGAGCATCGGCGCGGCCGGCGAGAACCAGGTGCTGTTCGCCGCCGTCGTCAACGACCTGCACCGGGCCGCCGGCCGCTCGGGCGTCGGCGCCGTGATGGGCAGCAAGAACCTCAAGGCCATCGCGGTGCGCGGCACCAAGGGCGTGGGCAACCTGGCCAACCCCAAGGAGTTCATGCGCGTGACCTTCGAGAAGAAGAAGGTGCTCGCCGACAACGCCGTCACCGGCCAGGGCCTGCCGACCTACGGCACGCAGGTGCTGATGAACGTCATCAACGAGATCGGCGCGCTGCCCACGCGCAACCACCGCGACGTGCAGTTCGAATCCGCCAAGGACATCTCGGCCGAAGCCATGGCCACCCCGCGCAAGAGCGACGGCAAGGCCCAGCTCGTCACCAACCAGGCCTGCTTCGGCTGCACGATCGCCTGCGGGCGGGTCAGCAAGATCGACCCGACGCACTTCAGCGTGCAGAACAAGCCGCAGTACTGGGGCGCCTCGGGCGGCCTCGAGTACGAGGCGGCCTGGGCGCTGGGCGCGGCCAACGGCGTGGGCGACCTCGAGGCGCTGCAGTACGCCAACCTGATCTGCAACGAGCACGGCATGGACCCGATCAGCTTCGGCGCCACGGTCGGCGCGGCGATGGAGCTCTACGAGATGGGCGTGCTCGGGCCGCAGGAGATCGGCATCGAGGCGCCGTTCGGCTCGGCCAAGGCGTTGTGCGAGCTGGCCGACATGACCGCCAAGGGCGTCGGCTTCGGCCGCGAGATCGGCCAGGGCAGCAAGCGCCTGACCGCCAAGTACGGCCACCCCGAGCTGACGATGAGCGTCAAGGGCCAGGAGTTTCCAGCCTACGACGGCCGCGGCATCCAGGGCATGGGGCTGGCCTACGCGACCAGCAACCGCGGCGCCTGCCACCTGCGCGGCTACACCGTGGCCTCCGAGGTGCTGGGCATCCCGGTCAAGACCGACCCGCTCAGCGCCGAGGGCAAGCCCGAGCTGGTCAAGGCCTTCCAGGACGCCACCGCCGCGTTTGACTCGGCCGGCATCTGCGTCTTCACTAGCTTCGCGTGGACGCTGGCCGACGTCGCGCCGCAGGTCGCCGCGGCCTGCGGCGAGGAGTTCACGCTGGAGGCGCTCAACGAAATCGGCGAGCGGATCTGGAACATGGAGCGCGACTTCAACAACCGCGCCGGCTTCACCGCCAAGGACGACACGCTGCCGCCGCGCCTGCTCAACGAGCCGGCCAGGACCGGCCCGGCCAAGGGCCTGGTCAGCAAGCTGCCCGAGATGCTGCCCAAGTACTACGAAGTGCGCGGCTGGCACCCCGACGGCACGCTCAAGCCCGAGACGCGCCAGCGGCTGGGGCTGTGACCGCGCTGGCCCCTTCGACCCGACGGCCCCTGGGGCGGCGGTGGTGTGCACGCACCACCGCCGCCGGCACGCGATGACCAAACACCTGATCCTCGGCGCCGGCCCGGCCGGCGTCATCGCCGCCGAGACGATCCGCCGCCATGCGCCGGGCGACGAGATCGTCGTCGTCGGCGACGAGCCCGAGGCGCCGTACTCGCGCATGGCGATCCCGTACCTGCTGCACGGGCAGATCGCCGAGTCCGGCACCCACCTGCGCCATCGCGCCGACCACTATGCGCGGCTGCGCATCGGTCTGCGCCCGGGCCTGCGCGCGACTGCGCTCGACACCGCGGCGCGCCGGGTCGCGCTCGCCGACGGCAGCAGCGAGGGCTACGACCGCCTGCTGATCGCCACCGGCTCGACGCCGGTGCTGCCGCCGATCCGCGGCATCCACACCGCCGGCGTGCACACCTGCTGGACGCTGGCCGATGCGCGGGCGATCGCCGGGCGGGCGCAGCGCGGCGCGCGCGTGCTGCAGATGGGTGCGGGCTTCATCGGCTGCATCATCCTCGAGGCGCTGGCCGCGCGCGGCGTGCAACTGACCGTCGTCGAGATGGGCGACCGCATGGTGCCGCGCATGATGGGCCCGACCGCCGGCGGCATGATCCGCGACTGGTGCGAGACCCAGGGCGTGCGGGTGCGCACCGGCACCCGCGTCGAGGCCATCGAGCCGCACGCGCCGCTGCGGGTGCGGTTGTCCGACGGCAGCTACGTCGAGACCGACCTGGTCATCAATGCCACCGGCGTCAGGCCGGCGATCGGCTTTCTCGAATCCAGCGCGGTGCGCTGCCTGCTGGGCGTGCTGACCGACGAGCACATGCAGACCACCGTGCCCGGGGTCTACGCCGCCGGCGACTGCGCCGAGGCCTACGACAAGGTCAGCGGTCGCACGATCGTGAGCGCGATCCAGCCCAACGCGGCCGAGCAGGCGCGCGTCGCGGCGCTCAACATGGTCGGGCGCAAGGCGACGCTGCGCGGCGTGACCCAGATCAACGTCCTCGACACCCTCGGGCTGGTCTCGGCGAGCTTCGGCCACTGGCAGGGCCTGCCCGGCGGCGAGCAGGTCGAACTGACCGACCGCGCCGCGCGCCGGCACCTGAGCCTGCAGTTTGCCCAGGACCGGCTGGTCGGCTGCAACAGCATCGGCTGGACCGAGCACCTGGGCGCGATGCGCGGGCTGGTCGAGGGCCAGGTCCGGCTGGGCGAGTGGAAGCAGCGGCTGCTGGCTGACCCGACGCAGCTGATGCCCGCCTACCTCGCCTGCGCGCAGGCGCAGCACGCGCGGGCGCTGCCGGCGCGCTGAAGCGGCGGTCGCTGCGCTCGGGCATGCGCCGGCGGCGGCGCGGGCGGGGCGACGATGCGGCAAGATGCAGGCATGCAGATCACGCTCAAGCTCTACGCCAGCCTCGCGCAGCACCTGCCCGCTCAGGCGCACGGCAACGCCGTCGGGCTAGACCTCGCCGAGGGCGCGACGATCGCCCAGGCGGTCGAGCCCTTGCACCTGCCACCCAAGCTGGTGCATCTGGTGCTGGTCAACGGCGTCTATGTGCCGCCCGCGCAGCGGGCCGAGCACCGCCTCGCCGAGGGCGACGTGCTGGCGATCTGGCCGCCGATCGCCGGCGGCTGAGCAGCGCGTCGTCTGCCGGGCCGCCGTGCTGAACCCGGACGCCGCGGTCTTCGAGCGCGAGATGGGCTGCACCGCCGCCGAGCTGCGCGGCTGGCTGCCGGCGGCCTGTGGCGATGCGCCGCTGCGCTGGCGCGACGGCGGCGCCGACGTCGCGCTCGGCCCGGGCTGGCTGCACCTGGACTGGCAGGCGCTGCCGCCGCGGCGCATCGCGCTGCTGGTGCTGCCGCGCCTGCGCGTGTGCTTCGCCTTCGTCGACGTCGCCGACGACGAGCGCCGCCGCTGGCTGCAGCGCTTCGACCTGTACACGCGGCGCGGCGGCGGCTAGGCCTGCCCTTGCCCTTCAGAAACCGCTGAACATCTTCTTTGCGTTCCTCTATCGTAAGGGATGGAACGACAGCACCAGATCGATCAAGCGTACGTTAACAGCTCCTGAATCGATCGAGGCAATTCGACGACTGCTGGCCGATGGCGCACATGCCAGTCGCTCGGCGCTGGTGGATGCCACTGGTGGGACGCGTGCGCGGTCAGAAGTTCACCGTCGACAAGGTCCTGACCCGGGTGACCGGTGCCGAGGTCACGGCAGCGCTCAAGGACGCCGTCCGGCCCGGCGAGACCGTGCTTTGCACCGATGGGCACTCCGCCTACCTGCACCTGCAGCGCACGCTCGGCGTGCCTGCCAAGAGCTTCGTGGCGAGCTACCACGGACCGGTGAGGGACAAGGTCTACCACGTGCAGACGGCCAACAACTACCACGAGCAGCTCGAAACGTGGATATAGCGCGGTCTACGCGGGGTGTCCACGAAGCACCTGCCGCGATACCTGGCGTGGATGCGCCTGATGACCTGGGGCAAGGACGGCGCCACCCCCGGCGACATCCTGACCTCCGCTTTGGGGCGTCAAGTCATCAACCTCTAATCAGAACAGCGCTAACGAAGGAGCCTCCTCAAATGACGGGGCGGTTCACCCCGTGACCAGGTACAGCCAAGTGTTGGCGGTGGACGGTGGCCTGACGGTGAGAAACGCTTGAAAGCGCCCGCGGGGCGGCGTGCAGTCGCCCCGCGCGTGCGTCCTGATTAGGCGACGATGGCGCGCAAGCCCTGCGGGCTCAGGATCTCGATCCAGTAGCCATCAGGATCCCTGATGAAGGCGATACCCTTCATCTTGCCGTCGTTCGGCCGTTTGACGAACTCCACGCCCAGGCTTTCGAAGCGCGCGCTAGCCGCATAAACATCCGGCACCGAGATGCCGATGTGGCCGAAGCCGCGCGGATCGCTGTTACCGTTGTGGTAGCCGACAAAGGCAGGGTCCGACTCGCTGCCCCAGTTGTGCGTGAGTTCGATCAGCGCGGGCCGCCCGAACACCCATTGGGCGCGCTCGCCGGCGTCGCCGGGAATAGTCTCGCCCAGCGCGAGATAACCCATGAAATACAATGAAAACTGCATGCTCTCAAAATCGAATCGATCGAGCAGGGTCATGCCGAGCACGTCTTGGTAGAACACGACCGAGACCTTCGGATCCCGTACGCGCAGCATCGTCTGGTTCATGACGAATCCGTCAGTGGGGGACGCGTTGGCCATCGCGGGTCTCCGTGGTGCTGAAGGGCTGACGACCGCGGCTCGCGCAACGGCACAACACTATAACCTGAATCCGTGACCACTGGACGCTTCCGAGGCCGTCGAGTCGCTGTTTCGGCTTGGTGATCGGCGCGGCGGGCGGCTTGACCGGCGGTCGCTTGGTTTCCCTGGTCGCTGTGTACGGTCGAGTCGAATATCAACCTGGTTGAGGTACTGCGTTTTGATCCATGCACCGCGTCGACCCGGCCTGCGCCCCTGCCGTGGGCACCCTCGTGCGCAACACCTGCCGCACGTCCTACGCCGGCGCGGATGCGCCGACCTTCAAGCTGCTCACGACCGCCAGCGCACACCAACAGCGCGCCCTGGCGCTGATCCAGGCCATCCAACCGTAGTCAAAAACCGAAACCCGATAGCCATCGCAAGTGGTTCAAATGGAATTTTGATCACAGCATGCGCATTAACGTGCCGTCGCGGCGGATGGCGTGGTGATAGACCGCGCCGCCGATATGCACGACTAGGAGTGCGACGATTGCAAAGCCGACCCATCTGTGCATCTGCTGCAGCGTCTCCCCCAGCGCCTCGTTCTCGCCGATTATCGCCGGAATGTCGATGAACCCGAGATAGGCGAACTCCCCCTCCATCCCGTAGCCCATGGCGTTGGCCAACGTGAAGCCGAGCACCGACTGCACGATCAGCGCCATATAGAGCAGCCAGTGCACCGTGCCGGCGGCAAGCCGTAGCGGCGCCGGAATATGATCTGGCAACGGCGGCGGCGGGTTGACGATGCGCCAGCCAAGCCGCGCGATCGTGACGAGCAGGATAGTCAGCCCCGCGCTCATGTGCACGGAGAGGAACACCACCTTGGTCGTGATCGGTTCCCGGGTGATGTAGTCGATGACGAAGCCCACTGGCAGCGTGATCACGATCAGCACCAGCGTGATCCAGTGAAACCATTTCATCACCGTGGTGTACTGCCCGTCCGGATGCGTAGTGTCTGTCCCGCCGCGAATCAGTGCCGTCTTCACGTTCATGCCGTGTCCCTTGGTTGATGGTTACTAATCAAAAACCAGCCCCGTCACACCAAAACCGTGCGCCGGCGTACACGCTTGCGTGGGTTGGCGGAATTTGGGGCATGGCGATGATCAAAATTTGAACCGGATTGGGATGGCAACTCAAAAATCACGCAAAGTTGGCACCGACAGGATGTCGGCTCACGGATTCAGGGTCAACTCATTCTTCCGGCAGCCAGAGTGCCGCTACATCTTGGAATGACTTTACTTATTGAAACATTAGTACCTCTTTGCTCACTGATCTCTCGGGAGCAGGTGGCGCAGGTCATATTGACACGGGGGAAGGAGGGAGTTGGGTCGACGCCAGGGTTCACAGCAGGGAGTTCGACCCCTCATGCCCGTGGTTACTCGGGTGTACGATGTCTTGTAAGCGGTAGCGCTCGACCTTGCGGTACAGCGTGCTGCGCGACACGCCCAATGTCCGCGCCGCCTGCGCCAAGTTGCCGTGCATGTCCTTGATTGCGCGCACGATGGCCATACGCTCGACTTCCTCCAGGCTCGCCGCGGGCGCTTGCGGCGCGGCGCCCGGGCCCTGGCTGGCCACGGCACGCAGTTCACACGGCAGTTCGTCGCAGCTCACGACTGGCTCGTTCGAGGTCAATAGCAGGCTCTCGACCACGTTGCGCAATTCGCGCACATTGCCCGGCCACGTATAAGCCTGCAGCAGGGCCATCACGTCGGCGCCGAAACTGCGGCTCGGTACGCCATGGCGCTCGGCCACCTGGCCGTTGAAATGCTCGACAAGCAGCGCGATGTCGGCATCACGTTCGCGCAGCGGCGGCACGCGGATGCGAGTCACACTGACGCGGTGATAGAGATCACGGCGAAAGCGCCCGGCCTCGACTTCTGCGAGCAGGTCGCGGTTCGTCATCGCCAGCAGGCGCACATCGACCCGGCGCGGCTTGGCGTCGCCTAGGCGGTGGATCACCCCCTCCTCCAAGGCGCGCAACAGCACCGGCTGCAGGTCAAGCGGCAGTTCGCCGATTTCGTCCAGGCACAGCGTGCCGCCGTGCGCAAGCTCGAAACGGCCCGCCCGCCCGTCGTTGGTTGCGCCGGTGTAGGCGCCCCGCACATGGCCGAACAGTTCGCTGCCAATCAGCTCCTTGGTGGTGGCACCGCAGTTGAAAGTCACAAACGGCTTGGCGCCGTCATCCGTGCCGTGGATTGCGCGCGCGAACAGTTCCTTGCCAACACCCGTCTCGCCTTCGATCAGCACTGCCACACGTCGCGTGCTGAGCTGGCAGGCCCGGGCGATGACTGCGCGCAACGGTAGGCTTGCACCGACCAGACCGCCGAAGCCGGGGCGCGAAGGGGCGCTGACCCTGCCCGGCCCGTCGCAGGCCGTTGAGTCGCCGGTGCACGGTAGCGGCGGTGTGGCGGCGCCGCGCGGACGCTTTGGTACCACCAGCAAGGCACCGATCAGCTTGCCGTCGACGTTGACCGGATGCAGCCATTCCGGGCGCAGACACCCGGGCAGGCGCAGCGCCCACTCTTCCACGGGCCGCCCCGGTTCGAGACCCGCCAGGCACGCGCCCAGACCCAGTTCGATGCCGGGCAGGCTGCCTTGGGTGTGGATCAGTTGCGCGTTGCGATCGATTACCAGCATGGCTGCTGAATCCCAGCGCGTACCGAACTTCAGGCAAGCGTCGAGCAGACACTTGTACTCGCGGCTGGCGCGCTCGGCGAGCACGCCCTCGATCTGGCGCGCTGCGGCCACGGCCAGCAGGAGATTGCTGCGCTGGTAGGTTGATGGCGGCCCGGAAATGTCGATCACACCGATCACCTGCTCGGTGCCGGGCAGGAAGACCGGGGCGGCAGCGCAGGTCCAACTCTTGATGCCTTCGCAGAAGTGTTCGGCCGCGTGCACCTGCACCGGCAGGCGCATCGCTAGCGCGGTGCCGATACCGTTGGTGCCGATCGCGCCTTCGTGCCAGTTGCCGCCGCAGGTGAGGTGAATTTCCTGCCCGGCTTCAAGGGTGCGCATGTCGCCGGCTACTTCTAACACCACACCATGCGGGTCGGTCAGCAGCAACATCGAACCGGAGTTTGCCAGCAGGTGGGCCGAGGTCATGAACAAGCCCTGCGCTGCCCACACCAAGTCGTCGTTGCGGCGCCGCAGTTGTGCCAAGCCATCGGCGCTGGTGACCAGCGGAGCCTTGCGCGAACCGGGCGCGACGCCGGCCCTCAGGCTGCGCTGCCACGACGACAGCACGAGCTTGGACACGCCGCTTTGGGCGTGCAGCTCGCCGGTGACGAATCGCTCCCACGCAAGTTTCACCTGGCTCACCGCGGTAGCTCCTGCGGCGGGCGCTGCCGCGCTGCCAACATCCACAGTCGTCGGCCGTTCGGCGCGTGTACTCGTGTACTCAGGATGGATGGAGGTCTCCTTCAACGCCCGGCAACACGCTTGTTGCGCGCCGCCGGCCATCGTCATCGTCTTGACCGGCCACCAGAGTAGGCTGGGGGAACCTGCTGTATACAGGGACTCTCTGCCGCAATTATCAAACCTTTTGCTGATCGTTTGTGCCCGCACTTGCCCGGTCGGGCGTCGGCCCGACGCGTTTGTGACAGCCCCTCGTCCGACGTCAACGACGGCCGGTCCCCCGCGCAGATGGCGGCCCGGCGCTCGGCCCGCGGTGGGCGGGTTGATGCACGGTATCTCATGCCGCCTCCCGAACGGGTGCCAACCCAACCACCGCCCGCAAGCGAGGCATCACGAACACCCGTGACGCGATGTCGGAGGAGATGGTGACGACGGCACCTTCGTTGATGCGCACATGCTTGCCGTCGGGGCCCTCGGCCAAGACGCTGACGTTGGACTCAGGCAGGATTCCCAGTCGCACCATCTCGCCGAGAAGATCGGATCGGTCGTCGCTGATCATGCTGACGCGCCCACCCTGACCCGGCAGGGTAGCCTCCAGCGACTGGCCGGCGATGCGACGTAGGCCGTCTTCGGCCAACTGCGGAATCGGGTGCCCGTGCGGGTCGGTGCGCGGATGGCCGAGCAAGTTGGCCATCACCTCGATCGCGTCGGCGCTGATCTCGTGTTCACGGCGGTCCGCCTCTGGCCGGATGTGGTCCAGCGGAATGTGCTCGACATCGTGCAGATAGCGCTCCAGCAGGCGCTGTGTGCGCACCAGTTCGGTGGCGCGCCTAGTGCCAGCTTCGGTCAGCGCAACCCGGGCCCCGTTGCTGCGGGCCAAACCCGCGCCGCGCAGCCGCGCGAGCGCCTTGCGCACTACCTTCGGTGGCAGCCTTAGGCGCGAGGCCAGCAGTGCAGGGCTGGTGTGGAGCCCTTCTTCCTGCGCTGCGAGCATCGTGTCCTTCAGCACGTCGTCATCCAGCGCGGCGTAGCGCGCACGCCGCTGCGCCCATTGGCGCCACAACACCCCGCGCCGCGGGGCAAGCAACAACGTGACCAGGAAAAGAGCGCTGGCCACCAGCACGATGGCCGGTCCCGACGCGACGTCAAGGTAGTAGGAACCGTAAAGACCGCCGACGCCGCTGGCCACGCCGATCACCACCGCCACGGCCATCATCGGCGCCAAGCGCTTGACCAGCAACAGCGCCGTAGCACCGGGTGTGATCAGCATCGCGATGACGAGCACGATGCCCACCGCCTGGATCGAGACCACGACGGTGGCCGACAGCAGGGCCGTGAACACATAGTGCAGCGTGCGCGTGGGCAGCCCTGCCACCTGCGCGGCCTGCGGGTCGAAGCTCCAGAACTGCAGCCCGCGAAACAGTAACAGCACCACGCCCAGCACCAGCACGCAGACGACAGCGGTGCGCAAGACATCGTCGGCTGCGACGCCGAGTACGTTGCCAAGTAGCACATGGAACAGGTCGATGCCAGTCGGCCTGACGACACTGATGATCGCCAGTCCGAGTGCGAAGGTGGCGGTGAACACCACACCCATCGCCGAGTCGAGCTTGACGCCGCTGCGCTCGATGAAGGTGATGGCCATGCCCGACAGCACGCCCGCGATCATGGCGCCGACCAGCACCCCGGCTTCGCGTGCGACCAGCCAGCCCACGGCCACGCCGAGCAGCACCGAGTGCGAGATGGCGTCGCCCATCAGTGCCTGGCGGCGCACCACCAGCAGACACGACAGCACCGACGCTGTCAGACCGATCATCAACACGACGGCCAAGCCGTCTCGCATGAAGCCGAACTCGCGCAGCGGAGCGATGAAGATCTGGTCGAACATTTCCATCGCCGCGGGCCCCGATGTCATGCAATCAGCACGGCCTGTGGCGCGTTGGCGTAGGCACACTGCACGGCCGCAGGGGCCAGCACCGCGGCCGGTGGCCCAAATACCGCCGAGCCAAGCGCCAGCAGCACGCAGGCGTCGAAACGGTCGCGCGCGCTGACGATATCGTGGTGCACCACCAGCAGAAGCTTGCCGTCGTCGCGCAGCCGGGCCAGCTCGCGCCAGATCACGGCTTCGCTGGCCATGTCAACGGCCGCGAAGGGCTCGTCGAGCACGATCAGGTCGGCCTTACGATGCAGCGCGCGCGCCAGCAGCACACGCTGGCGCTGGCCGCCGGACAGTTCCGAGATTGACAGCGTCGCCTGGGCCAGCAGACCGACCCTTTGCAGCGCGTCGGCAGCGCGCGCCACCGGCCTAGTCAGCCAGCCCGTGCAGTGGCGTGGGGTGCTGCCCATGACCACCAGTTCGGCGGCTGTGGTAGGGTAGTCCCAGTCAATTTCGGCGCGCTGCGGTACGTAGGCCACGCGCTGGGGTTGATGCGCCAGCGACTCGCCATCGAGAGACACGTGGCCGCGCGCGGTCGGAACGAGGCCGAGCATGACCTTGACCAGCGTCGATTTGCCGACACCGTTGGGGCCGATGATGCCCACCAATTGCCCGCCGTGGCAGGCGAACGAGACATTGTCGACCACCCTGGCAGCGCCATAGCTCGCGCTCAAGCCGCTGACTTCGAGCCGGAGACCGACGTCGTCGCGGCTCATCGTGTGTCTCCTAGCAGACCGCGCGCAATCGCTCGTGCGTTGTGGCGCATCATCGTTATGTAGGTCTCGGTGCCGCTGCCAGGTGCACCGACAGAGTCGCCATATAGGGGCTCGCCAAGCTTGACGTTGGCATCGGCAGCAATGCGCTTCATCAACTTCGGGTTGATCGTGGTTTCGGTGAACACGGCCGGCACGCCGCTGGAGCGGATGGCTTCAATGATGCGGGCAATCTCCTGCGCCGAAGGCTTGGCCTCGGTAGAGATGCCCCAGATGGTGGCCACCAAGGTCAGCCCGTAACGCCGCGCGAAGTAGCTGAACGCGTCATGAGTCGTGACCAAGCGGCGCCGGGCTTGCGGAATCGGCGCCAGCAGGGCGCTGATCTCGGTGTCCAGCGCAGTCAACTCGGCGCGGTAACGCGCGGCGTTGGCGGCAAAGCTCACCGCAAGGTGCGGGAAGTGCGCGCTCAGGCTGCGCTCGATCACGGTGACGTACTGCAGCGCCAGAGTCGGGTCCATCCAGGCATGCGGGTCGGGCGCCCCGGCATACGAGCCACTCTGCACGCGCAGGCTCGATATGCCCTCGGTCAACGTCACCACCGGGCGTGACTTTCTGTCAGCGCCGATAAGCTTGTCGAGCCGGCGCTCGAGGCCCAGGCCGTTGCGGAACACGATCGCCGCACGGGCCAGCAGTCGTGCGTCAGACGGCACCGGCTCGAAGGTGTGCGGGTCAACTCCGACAGGCACGAGAGACTCCACCACCAGTGCGTCGCCAGCGACGGCGCGGACAAAGTCGGCCAGAATGCTGATCGACGCGACTGCGACCGGCTTGGCCCCGGCCGGCGTAGCTGCATGAATGCCCCATGGCGCCACGGCCATGCAGAGCACAGCCAAGCGAAGCAGCAATGCCAAGGTCTTCACCGGTGTCGGCATGCTATGCCCGTCCCAGCAGTTCCGCGCCGCCGCCCAGCGCCGGGCCCATCGTGGGGTCGGCGTTGTCGGGCTTCTTTGCCACCAGCGTCTGGGTGGTCAGGATCAGCCCGGCCACCGAAGCCGCATTGCGCACCGCGCTGTAGCTCACCATGACCGGATCGATGATGCCAGCGGCTGCAAGATCTACGAACTTGCCGCTGCGTGCATCCAGGCCGAAGCCGGGATTGGCGTCGATCGTCTTGCGCATCACCGCCAGCGGGTCCAGACCGCAGTTGGCGGCGATGTGGTGCAGGGGCTGGTGCAATGCGCGCTGCAGCAGCTTGACGCCCTGCTGCACATGGCCTTCAGTGCGCGAGACGAGTGGATCGAGTTCGCCGGCTACGTTGAGCAGCGCCAACCCACCACCGGGCACCACGCCCTCGGCGATGGCTGCCCGCGCCGCGTTGATCGCGTCTTCGATCAGGTGCACCCGGCGTTTCTGCTCCACCGGCGTGGCCCCGCCTGCCATCAGTACCGCGGTGCCACCGGAGAGCTTGGCCAAGCGCTCCTTGATCTTGTCGCGCTCGATGTTCTCCGGTGCCAGTTCGTACTGGCGCAGCACCTGCTGGCGTCGCGCGGCGATTAACGCCGGGTCACCGGCGCCTGCCGTCACCACGGTCTGGTTCGAGGAGATACGCACCTGGCGAGCCTGCCCCAGATCGCGCAACTCCACCGCGCCGATGCTGCCACCCAGGTCGCGCGCGATCACGCGCCCGCCGGTCAGGATGGCCAAGTCCTCCAGGGCGGCCTTGCGCCAGTGCCCGTACTCGGGCGGGTGGATTGCCGCGACCGGCGCACCGCCCTTGTCGCGCCAGCCCAGCAGGCTCACCACGCAGGCGGGCGCCACCTCTTCGGCGATGACGAGCAAGGGCCGCTTGGACGCGGCGACCAGCCTGATGACCGCGGACACTTCGTCCGCGGTCATCAGGCGCATGTCGGTCATCATGATATAGGGGTTGTCCAGCACCACCTGCATCTTCTCGACGTCGGTGATCATGTGGTGGGACAAGTAACCGCGGTCGAACGCCATGCCGTCGACGACCTCAAGCACGGTCTCGACCGTGCTGCCGTAGTCAACGTCGACAATGCCGTCGGCACCGACCCGCTCCAATGCCTCGGCCACCAGCAGACCGGTCGGGTCGTCGTTGGCCGCCACCATCGCCACGGCGCGCAACTGGTCGCCTCCGCGCAGCGGCTTTGCGTTGCGCTTGAGTGCTGCAATAACCTCCGCCACCGCCAGTTCCAGTCCCTCCACCAGTTCGACTGGATTGGCGCCGCTGGCCAGGCAGGCCAAGCCGTCCTGCACCAGGGCGTCGGCCAGCACGGTGGCGGTAGTAGTGCCGTCACCGGCGACCTGGTTGGTTTGTCTGGAGACTTCACGCAACACCTGTGCGCCCATGTTCTCGAACGGGTCCTCTAGCTCGATCTCAGCGGCGATGCTGGCTCCGTCGCGCGAAATGATGGGTGTGCCGATAGGGCGGTCGATAATCGCGTTCATGCCGCGCGGGCCCAGTGTGCTGCTCACCGCGCGGGCCAGTTTGGCGACGCCGCGGCCCAGGGCTTGGCGCGCCTCGTCGTCGTGCAACATGATGTTCGGCATTAATGTCTCCGCGCGCCGGTCAAAATGGTTCCACAATTGGTTGTCATGTGACGCCAATTCGGTCTAATGGGCGACGAACGATGTGGATCGCTTGCGCCACGAGTTCACGGTCTCGTACTTCCAGCAGGCCCCGGCACAGGGCGCCATTGAAATCGGTGTTGATACTAACGCGGCGCAGATCGCGCAAGTAGACGGGCAGCGCCTCGGCCGCGAGCAACGCGCCCGTGGCATCGACGAAAGCTGCGCCACTGCTGGCGCCGACCACGACGCCGCGCCGTTCGAGATAACGTTCGACCAAGCGCCGTCCGTCGCCATCGACGGCCAAATCCTGGAGCCCGCCGATGTCCAGTGCGACCAGCTCAGCCGCCGTGTGACCGGCATCCAGCAGGTGCTGCAGCAGGGCCTGCTGGCGACGCTGGAAGGCCTTCACCAGAAACGTCTGGCGTAAGCCCTCCAAACCGCCTTCGGCGTCGCCGCCGAAGGCCGCCTGAAAACCGGCGCCCTTGGCCACGCCGTCGTTGATGGTGTCGGCGTACATATGGTCATGCAGGTGCACTTGCACCCGCGTAACCCAGGGCAACCGCTGAACCGCTTGGCGCATGTCGTCGGCCATCAGAAAAGCGAAGTTGACGGCGCACCAATAGGTCGGCAGGCGAAATCCAACGTGTACCTCACCATCCGGCAACAAGTCGACGTCGGAGACAAAACCGAGCTCGGTCACCGACTCGTCGAGCTCAGGGTCCATCACGGTCGCCAAGCAGGCCTGAACCTGCGCGGCGCGGTCCGGCTTGACGCGGTCGGCAGCAATCATGTTGACCTCCGCGACTTTTCATTGGCCAAGAGCTTCTTCTGCGCCACGATGTCGATGCCGTACAGCCGGGCCGCGTTCAGACCTAGGATTTTCTTCTTGGCTTCAAGGTCGAGTATGACGCCGGTCTCGGCTGCAATGTCAGCCGGCAGTTCGAAGGCCATAAAGGCCTCGATCAGCCAGTCGGGCGTCCAGATGCCATAGTCGCTGCCATACAGCAGCTTGTCTGGGCCAAGCCACATCAGCAGTTGCGAAATCACGTGGGAGAAGTACTTTGGATTCTTCTTGATGAAGGGCAGCGCCACGGCCAGGCCGCCGTAGACATTGGTCTCCTGCGTGGCGATCCAGCAGAAGTCGTCCAGCCGTGGTAGGCCGCAGTGTTCGACGATGAAGTTCAAGCCCTGGAAGTTGGTGGCGGCAATGTCAATATCGGCCACGTCGAAGGCATCACGGTCCAGCGGCAGGATGGTGGGGCCTTTATGCACGTGGATGTTCTTCACGCCCAGCTTTTCGGCCAGCGCAAGGTACTTCTCGGCCCAGGGGTCGCTCAGCTTGTAGCCGCGGCTTTCGCCCCTCCACTCGCCGGTGTAGAGCTTCACGCCCTTCAGCTTGTACGTGGCCGCCAGTTCCTCAAAGGCGTCCAGGCCCGCCGCCTCGTCGCGTGGATCGAAGGCGCCGTTTACGATGAAGCGGTTCGGGTAATTGGCCGCCACCGCCGCGTTCTGCTCGGTGGTGTTGAAGCCGTTGACGTAGAAGTCCGTCAAGTACGTCGGCTGGAAAATTGCCATGTCGTCATAGCCGTCGACGAACAGGTCGCGGTGCATCTGGTCACCACCGTAGCGCTCGAACTTCTCGCGCGTCCACAACTTTTCTGGCGGGCTCAGGAACGTGTGGTAGGCATAAAAGCAGTTGATGAACTGCTCGCCGTGCACGTTCTTCTGGTTGGCCTTGCTAGCGTCCCAGTTGTGGACATGGTCGTCAATGATAAAGATCTCTTCGCCGGATGCGGTCTTGTACATGGGCTGTCTCCTCAGGCGTACGCCTCGTAAGCCATGGCGGCGTTCAAGTCACCGAAGAGCACGACGGTGTTCTCGTCAATAGTCACCATCCGCCCGTAGTGGGTTGATGTGCAGATCTCGAACAGTTGCGGCGTCATCTCGCGGCCAAGCTCCGCGGCAATTTCGTCCATCCGGAATTCGATCTTGCCGTCGCCGTCAATGCGGATCATTGCCGGCATGTAGGTGACGGTGATGCCAGGCTTGGTGGCCATCAGGTCGGCGATGGCGCGCGCCTCGACGCTGTCGTTCAGCGTCACACCGCACTGGTGCGAGACGGTGTTCTTGAACTCAATGTCCTTGAAGGCTTTGAAGATGTTGTCTGCGTGGTAGGCCATGATGGTTCCTCTCGAGCTGGGTTTCAGGCGGTGAGCGATGCGGGCAATTTGAGGCCAAGTTGGTTCGCGATGCTCTTCATGCGATCGACCGCAGTGGCGTACGCATCCTGAAAGCGGGCCACCTTGACGCGCGGCAACGACCAGATGGGCTGCAGGTTCTTGGCGGCGTTCGCGGCCAGGTCGCCGTAGGTGGCCAGCCAGCCGTTGAACAAGGCTGTGTTGTGCGCCGAGTGGGCGGGGTCACTGACCAGCAGGTGCATCAACTCGACCGTGTTGGCCAGGTTGCGGTGGTAGTCACCCTCCGCCGACGACACCACGGTGGGGGTGATGAAGTCGTTCTGCGAGGCAGCCGCCTGCATCACGAAGCCGCTGCGGAAGAGTTCGCCCACCATCGGCTCGAACACGATATTGACGGCGAAGTACTGCTCCAGGTAGTCCTGCGAACCCGCCAGGGTCTCGACCAACCGCCGTGTCGGTTGCCAGATCGGGTCTTCGAGCCAGTGCTTCTTGCCGACCTCGGCGTCGAAGCCGGTGATGTCCAGGCCGATGTCGCCCAAGTACAGCGTCAGGTCCTGGGCGAAACGCAGCTTATACGAAGAATTCGTTAGGATCGCCGAATTGATCATCTGCGTGTAACCGTAGCGCTGGGCCTGCATCAGTGAGGTGCCCAACCCGAACTCGGCGTGCTTGTAGGCGCCCAGGTGCTTTTCCAGCACCTTGACCCAGGCCGCGTCAAAGCGTGTTGGCGCGCCCGAGCGGCGGCCGTTCTCGACCGCCTGCGCGATCATGCCGACGATCGTCGACTGGCGCTGGTAGTGCGTGCGCTCCCACTCTTCGTCGACGGCACGGAAGACGTGCCAGTCGCTGGAACGCCCCGCGGTCCAGCCCTCGTAGTAGGTCGGCGTGCCGTCAGGGAAACTGATGATCCAATCCTGCAGCAGGTAGCGCTTTGGATCGGGCTGAACGTCAAGGGTCATGTCCTCATAGTGGCTCGCCTTGCGGCCCTTGGGCGTGAAGTAGTTGAACTTGCGGCTGTCAGAGCCGGCGAACTTGGCAGCGCCGGCGGCGCCTGAACTCACCGGAACATAGTCGGCAGCACTGACAGTGGCGGTTGCGGTCATGAAGTGTCTCCTCGGGGTTCAGTGAACGAGATTCGGCGCGCTGGCGCTCGCCGGGGTGAACTTGTCAACATAGGTGTGGTCGCGCGCGATGCCCAGACGCTGAAACACCGGCAGCACGGCGTCGATCATCGGCGGCGGGCCGCAGGTGTAGGCGTCGAGTTCGCCCGTCAGTTGCTGCTCGCGCAGGATGCGCTCGACCGCCTCGTGCACAAAGCCGGTCTCGCCGCTCCAGGCATCCTCTGCCGTGGCTTGCGACAGCACCGGAATGAACTTGAAGTCCTTGAGCTTGGCCGACACGGCCGCGAACCTGTCCAGGAAGAACAAGTCCTTGCGCGTTCGGGCGCCGTAGAAAAAACGTATCGGCCGCTGCTCGCCACTCTCGATGTGGTCTTTCAGGATCGCCCACAGCGGCGACATGCCCGAGCCGCCGCCGACCAGGATCATCGGCCCCGACCGTTGTTCGCGCCGGAAGCAACTGCCGAAGGGACCCTTGAGCGTCAGCGCGGTGCCGGGCTGCAGCTCGTTGTCGATCAGTGCAGAAAAGGCGCCGTCCGGGTACTTGCGAATGATAAACTGTAAGGTAGTCGGCGTGATCGGCGTGCTGGCCATCGAGTACGACCGTGTGACGCCGGCACTGGGCACACCCAGTTCGACGAATTGGCCGGCCCAGAACTTGATTGGCCGCTCGATCTGCACTTCGAGCAGCCGCATGTCGTGCGTGAGCCGCGTGACAGTGCTGAGCACGCCGTTGTAGGTTTTGACGGCAATCGCCCGGCGCAGCAGGTCTTCGTCGAAGTTCAACAACTCGACCGTGACGTCGCTGAACGCATAAGCACGGCACAGCAGAATGTGTCCGCTCTCGCGTTCGTAGTCGGCCAGCGCGAAGGTGGAATAGTCCTCCACCTCCACGTCGCCTTCGACGAGCAGGCACTTGCAGCTGCTGCATTGGCCTTCACGGCAGCCGTGCGGCACGGCAATGCCTTGGCGAAATGCAGCATCGAGGATCCATTCGCCCTCCTCGACTTCCATTTCGACCCCGACGGGTTCGAAACGCACGATGTGCACCTTCTTCTCCGACATAACTTACCCTTGCTACTTCGGCTACAATCACTACATTCATTGCTTGCCGCCGCCCCGCCCGCAGCAGCGGGGCGACGCGGCGGCACGGCTCGGTACCTCAGATCGGGTTGATCTTGAAGCCCTTGCGGTACTCGGCGGCTGCTGCCACTCGCCCTTCGTCGGTCAGCTCACGGAAGCCGCGCAACGGACTGCCCAGCGTGAAGCCGCGGACATGGTCCAGGGTCCACATCTGCTTGTCGTCGAAGCGCAGGTGCGGTTGCGGCACCAAGGTCTTGCCGTCGGCGCGCACGAAGCCCAGGTCCTTGATGGCGTCGGCCAAGTCCCAGCCGTGGTAGCAATCCTCCCATTCGCGACGGCCGCTGAAGCGACCCATCGCCGGAGTGGCGCGGCCTTCGTATTCGGCAGCGAACGAGACCTTGTGCGTCCAACGGCAGCCCTCGGAGCAGTAGGTGAAGATCTTGCCATCGACTTCGTCGTAGCAGAAGTCTTCACGGATCAACGCCGGCACCATGCAGCTCCAGCAGCGGTGCGGGTAGACGTAGCCGTTTTCTTGGTCGAACAGGATATTTGTCTGGCCCGGCACGCTCTTGCGTGCATACCACTTCCAGAAGTTGCCGAACTCAGCGTACCAGCCTGGGTATTTGTACTCGAACCACTCGAAGTCCTTTTCGGTCTGGGCTTCAATGCGCCAGAAGTTTACCGGCCAGCCGACGGCAAAGAACTGCGCCGTCTTGTGCACGTAGTTCTTTTTGACGATGCGGTCCCAAGCCTCCATGACGTCATCGTGGTGAATCTTTACGCCGTACTTTTCCAGCGGCAGCATGTAGCTGCGGTAGTAGTCCTCGTAGATCCAGCGGTGCCACAGTTCGGCGTAGGACTCCTTGTTCTTGTCGCGGTTGGTGGTGCCGTACTCGACGATGGTGCCGATCGCTGCGTCGACGATGGCGTGGTTCTGCCAGAACGCGTACTTTAGGTCGCGCTCCAACAGCAGGTGATTGCTCGGGTCGTTGACCAGCGACATCAACAGCGAATGTCCGTTGCCGATGTGGCGCGACTCGTCAGACTGTACCGACAGGAAGACGGTGGACAGCGCGTAGTCGCCGTTGCGCGCCGCCTCGGAGGGCATCGCTACGAAAAGGGTGTTGGTGAAGCCGGTTTCTGCCACCACGGCGAGGTAAATGTTGGCGGCTGTAATCGCGTCGCCGGTCAGAAAACCTTCCCCGAACTGGCGGCCGATGGTGGTTGCGTAGCACTTGCCGAAGGCGGCTTCTGTAATGTCGAAGCCGGCTGGGTCGATGTAATTCTCCATGTACCACTTCTTCAGATTCATCTGAATCGTGGAATGGCGGAATTCATCGACCATCTGCATCGCGTAGCCGGTGCGCAGTTCTTCACCGGGGGTCAAGCGGGCGACCATCGTCATCGAACGCGCGGCCGAGATTTCCGGGAAAGGAATGATCGCAAGGAACAGCTTCATCCACTCGACCCAACGCGGCTGGGTGTTGCGGAACATGTCGCCGCGCAACGCCGCGTCGAGCGCGCCGTAGACACGGTTGTCCTTCTCTTCCTGCATCGGGAAGTAGGAGCGCAGCACCTGCTTCATCGGGTCGCGTGGGGCCTTGCTGATCTTGTAATCGGTCGGAAAGGTCATCGCTTCTTGCACATAGCTGGGTGTCCAGCCGAGATCGGCGATGCGGCGGGTCGCGTCGCCGATGCTGATCCCCTTCTGAGAAGTGATCTTGTTGAGTGTCAAGCCTACAGCCATTGAAGCCTCCATTAATATCCAGTTGCACCACGGGGTCTAGCCGCGTTCGTGACAGTTGATCCGCCAAGCTCGCGGCGCGCTTGGGCTCGTTCCCGGTCATCTAACTGCAATTCGCATGCCAGTGCTCCATATCCCTAGAATGCGCCAAGCTCCCCTACGAAATCCGATCTGGCGTTCCAGCGCTCGGCTGGCCGCCGCGTCCTGTTTTGGGACATGTGACGATGTCATCTGATCGTGGGTTGGGCGCACGGGCGTTCACTGCAGTGTCTTTGTGCTGCGCACCCCGGCATTCGCCCTTCGGGCGGCCGGGCGGATTCATGGCTGGGCCTTTGAGCTGCCGCTCAGACCGGCGGCGGGTGCGCCCGCGCCGGAACCCGCGGCGCGCTCACACGCCTGACTCTCGGCGATGTAGCGCGCCGCCAGCACCAGCGCGCCCATCGCGAAGTCTTTGCCATGGGCGTTGGTCATTTCCTTAGCGATGTCGGCAAGGCGCAGGAAAAAGGCATCCTTGCTGGTGGTTTCGGCGTCGCTCATGGTTGGCCCTTCCTGATGGAGCTCCGGGTGCGGGAGGTGAACAGCGCGTCGGGAAGTTCAAGCCAGCCAAACACGCCGTCCTGCGTGCCGAAGGCCAAGCGGCTGCCGTCGGCCGACCAGGCCAGGCCGTTGACCGCACCGCCCCCTGAACCCTTGATGAACAGCCCCTCGTCGCTGCCGGGCTGGCACAGCAGCACGGCACCGTTGTGGTAGCCCGCTGCGATCAGCGACTGGCGCGGATGGCACGCGACACAGGTCACCGGTGTCAGGCTCCGAATGCCGCACTCGACGGGGGAGGCGGCAGCATGCGGCGGATCAAAGCCCCAGCACACCGGTCGTGTGGCGCCACTGGTGGCCAGATAGCGCCCGTCGTGGGCGAACGACAGCGACAGCGGCTGCCCCGGGTAGCCGCCCATTTCAAGGTCACCACTGTCGGCCACGCGCCAGCCGTGCAGCGCGTTTTCCTGCATGCCGCTGACCAGATAAGTCCCGTCAGGGCTCCAGGCGAGCACGCGGTGATAGCCAGGCCAAGCTAGCGTGCGCGGCGGGCCAGTGTCGGGCCACAGCGTGACGCCGCTGCTGTGCGCCGCTGCCAAGCCACGCCCATCCGGGCTGAAGGCCAGGGCGGTGGCCGGCGCCGACAATTCGATCGCCTGGGTGCCGCCGAGGCCCGGGCCCAAGCGCAGCACGCTGCGCCCGCTGGCATAGGCGCTCACGCCGCTGGCGCTGCAGGCCAGCGCGCTGACCCACCCGCCCGGCACGTGCGCCAGTACCTGCGGGTTTCCGACCGGCGGCACCCGCACCACGCGCCCATCGTCGCCGCCGGTGATAAACCCGCCGTTGGCGTCGGCCGCCAAGCTCAGGCAACTGCCCTCGTGGCAGGCGGCGCGCACCGGGCGCGGCGGCGCTTCGGTGGCCGGCACCACGGCCACACCGCCGCCGGGTTTGGGCTTGACACGCGGGCCGCCATGCCATTGCGCATCGGCCACGGCGAGGTGTCCGTCGCCGAACGCAAAACCGACCAAGCCACCTTCGACAGCCCAAGCCACGGCCACCACCGGGGCGCCGAACTCCCAGCTCGCACCGAGCAGGGTCAACAACGAAGAGGGCGCGTTCATGGGGTCATTGCCACGGTGTCTGCCAAGCAGTGCCCGAGCTCGCCACGCAGCTCTTCGGTGTCCATGCCGCGGCCGATGAAGACCAAGCGCGACTCACGCGCCTCGCCCTCGTTCCAGTGGCGGTCCAGGCCGCTGTCGACCGTCATGTGCACAGCCTGGAAGACAAAACGGCGCTCAGCACCCTCCAAAGCAACAATGCCCTTGGCGCGCAGCAGATCGGCCCCACGCTCGGTCACCAAGCGCTGCAGCCAGGGTATGAAGCGGCTGCGCTCGAACGGCCGCGTAAAACTCAGCGACACGCTGCTGATGCCAAAGCTGTGACGCCCCGCATCGAGCGCCGCATAACGCTGCCGCCTGCCGCCGGCCGGCGCAGCACCGAGCCGCAGCTTCGGCACGTGCAGCCGGGTGATGTCGAAGGCGCCGCGGTTCAGCAGTTGCGCTAGTGGAGTGTCGCCGTGCACCGAGCGCTGCAACTCGACAGCCGGATTGATCTGCTGCACGGCCAGTTCGGCCGCGGCCAGCGTCGCAGCGTCGGCCAAGTCGGCCTTGTTCAGCAGTACCAAGTCGGCCTGGGCCAACTGACTGCCGACCTCTGGCGCGTCGCGCAGCTGATGCACAAGGTGGCGTGCATCGGCGACGCAGATCACGCTGTCCAGCCGGGTGTGCTGGCGCAACAGGTCGTCGAGGGCGAAGGTCTGGACGATCGGTGCGGGGTCGGCCAGACCGGTGGTCTCGATCAGGATGCCGTCAAAGCCGCCGGGGCGCCGCACTAGGCTGCTGGCCACGCGCAGCAGGTCGCCGCGCAGCTTGCAGCAGACACAGCCATTGTTCAACTCGTAAAGCTCTTCCTCGGCGCCGATGACCAGCGAGCCGTCAATCCCGAGTTCGCCGTATTCGTTGACGATCACGGCGTAGCGGAGCCCGCCGGCGCCGCGCAGCAGGCGGTTTAGCAGCGTGGTCTTGCCCGCGCCGAGAAATCCGGTCAACACCGTTACCGGAATGAGTGCCATGTTCAACAACACCTCTCTGCACCGCGCAGGCGCGGCACTGCCAGCGGTTTGAGGAGATCAGGGGACCCGGGGTCAGCCAATCACGGAATGAGCACCGCGCGACCCCTGACCTTGCCGTGGTGCAGGTCGAGCAGGGCTTGGTTGGCGTCCTTGAGCTTGTATTCGCGGGTGGCCAAGTGAACCAAGCCGCGGTCGGCCAAAGCCATCAGTTCGACCAGCTCGGGGTAGGTGCCAACCAAGTTGCCGACGATGGTCTTCTCGCTGGTGACCATGTCCAGCGTCGGCAACTCGATCTTGCCGCCGTAGCCGACGATGTAGTAGCTGCCGCCGTTGCGTGTCATTGCCAAGCCCTTGGCCACCGAGTCACCCTCGCCGACGAAGTCGATTACCGCCTCAGCACCCCTGCCACCGGTGAGATCGAGCACCCGCTCCAGCTCTTGTTCATCGGCCTTGACGAGGTGATGGGCGCCGCACTCCTTGGCCAGTTGCAAGGCCATGTCGCCGCGGTCGACGACGATGATCTCGGCCGCACACAGCGCGACCAGCACCTGGATCCCGATATGGCCCAAGCCGCCGGCACCGATGACCACCGCAAACTCGCCTGGCAGCAGGTGGCGCGAGGCCTTTTTGGCGGCGCGATAGGCGGTCAGGCCGGCGTCGGTGTAGGGCGCCACGTCTTTGGGCGCCAGGGTCTTGGGCAACTTGATCAGCGAACGCTGGCCGGTGCGCAGGTACTCGGCATAACCGCCGTCGGCATTGATGCCGGGGAAGCGACTATCTTCAGCGTGCATGTCGTCGCCGCGGCGGCAGGCCAAGCAGTGGCCGCTGGTGACCAGCGGATGGCAGATCACGGCGTCACCGACCTTGACCCCGGTCACGCCCGGGCCCACTGCCTCGACCCAGCCAGCGTTTTCGTGGCCCATGATGTAAGGTAGTTTGATGTTGACCTTGCTGCGCCAGATGCCTTCGACCACATGCAGGTCGGTGCGGCACACGCCGGCGCCACCGATGCGCACGATGACGTCGGTGGGGCTCTCTATCTTCGGGTCGGGCACGTCCTCATAACGCACGAAGGCACCGCTGCTGAGCGACTCGTCGTACTGGTGCAGTACCGCGGCTTTCATGGGTCGGCCCCTTCAGGTTGGCATGGTGGGCTGCAGGCCTTGAGTGCCCTGTGCTGGAATAGGACTTAGCAAACCACGTGCCGGTCGCGCCGCGGCCGCGTCAGAGCGCACAAGTCTTTGATTTGTGCGGGCATTGCGGCGACCGCCCAGGTTTTCCCGCGGTTGGGCAAGGACGGCAGATGTCGCAGGATCGGACGCATGCCGGCCACCTGCGGTCGCCGCCAGTGACTCGATTCGCGACAGCGTTAACCCGCCAGCGCCGACGGCCGCGCCCCCCAGGGCCTCAAGCGTGGTGGGGGATGCCCCCCGCGTCAGAATAGTTGTCGCCTCCCACTGCTGTCCGGTTAAATGACCGGCTCGCGTGGCGTAGATCGTGCCGTGCACGCGTTCGTTCTTCAGGCTGTTGAAGAAGCTCTCGGTGGGTGCGTTGTCCCAGCAGTTGCCCTTGCGTCTCATCGAGGCGGTCATGCCGTACTCGGCGAGCTTGGCCGTCATGGCCTGGCTGGCGTACTGGCTGCCGCGGTCGCTGTGCAAGAGCACACCGGCGCCCGGCTTGCGCCGGAACCAGGCCATCGTCAGCGCGTCGGTGACGATGTCGGCGGTCATCCTCGGCTTGATCGACCAGCCGACGATCTCGCGGTTGAACAGGTCCAGCACGATGGCCAGGTACAGCCAGCCCTCGCCGGTCTGGATGTACGTGATGTCGCCCGTCCACACCCGGTTCGGCGCCTCGGGCGTGAAGTTGCGCGCCAGCAGGTTTGGCGCCACTGGCATCGAGTGCTTGGAGTCCGTCGTCGCCTTGTGGCGCCGCTTGTGACGGGCCCGGATGCCGTGCTCGCGCATCAGCCGCTCGACCCGGCGCAGGCCGATGCGGTGGCCTCGGCCGCGCAGCTCGCGGTGCATACGCCGCGAGCCGTAGGCGGCCTCAGACCGAGGCGTGGATGCTCTTCATCAAGGCCACGGCCTGCGGGTCCGTCAGGCGCGTACGCTCGGGCGTGCCGCCGCGCTTCCAGGCCCGGTAGCCGCTGATGCTCACGGCCAGCACCTCGCACATGTCGGGCAGGGGGTACTCGCGGCGCTGCGCGTCGATTCCCACGCGTACTTCACAGCGCATCCTTCGCAAAGTACGCCGTCGCTTTTTTTTAAGATGTCGACGTGCGTCTTCAGCCGCGCGTTCTCCGCGCGCAACCTGGACAGCTCCATCTGTTCGGGTGTCACCGGCTTGGCCCCCGGTGCCGTCAGCTTGCCGGCAGCCGAGGCCTTCACCCAGTTGCGCAGCGTCTGCTCGACCAGCCCCAGCTCCCGGGCGGCCACCACGATGCCCACCGCCTGCGCATGCTTGACGGCCTGTTCCTTGAACTCGGCCGTGTACTCCTGCTTCGGTATCTTCTTCACTTCTCGTCCTTCCAGTCTCGATGCTACCCATCGACCCTTGGAAGACGAAAAACGGCGGGCAGCTCAAACCGCGGCGCGATGCTGCGCGTGGTGGGCGACTGCGGCGACGAGGCCACGCGCATCGAGAACCGCATCGGCGAGCCCGGCGCCAACCCCTACCTCTACCTCGCCGCGCAGGTCCACGCGGGGCTCGACGGCGTCGAGCGCGCGCTGACCCCGCCAGCGGCCACCGACGCCCCTTACCGCGCCGAGGGCGCCGAGGGCAGCGAGGGCGCGTCGGCGCCGCGCCTGCCGACCACCCTGGCCGAAGCCCTGCGCGCGCTCGACGCCGACGCCGCGCTGCGCGCGGGCTTCGGCGACGCCTTCGTCGACCACTTCCTGCACGTCAAGCAGGCCGAAGTGGCCCGCCACGCCGAAGCCGCCGACAAGGACGGCTTCGAACGACGCGAGTATTTCGGCCGGCTGTGAGCGGCGGCAGGGCCCCGGCCGGTGGCGAACCCGGCTGGGGAATCCGGCTTCACGCGCCCGGGGCCATGTGCTGCCGCATCAGGCCACGCACGATCGCCAGCGCCGGCGACGGCGAGCGCCGGGCGAGCGTGACCAGCCCGAAGCGCGCGGTCGCAGCAAGCGCCGGCGTCAGGGCCAGCTCAACCAGGTCGGGGGCAGCCGCCCGCACCGCGAGCACCACGGCGTCGCTGGCGCGGGCCAGCTCGACCAGGCTCGTCAACTCGTCGCAGCGCAGCGTGACGCAGACCTCGGGGTGGGCCTGCGGGCCGTAGCGGTCGACCAGGATGCGAGCCACCTCGTCGGACAGCGGCGTCGAGGCAATCGGGTATGCGCCAAGCGAGTCAAAGCCCAGCGGCGGCGGCCGGCACGCCAGCGGGTGCCCGCTGCGCACCATGAAGGCGCCGCGCAGCTCGCAGACCTGCTCGGTGCGCAGATCCGGCGCGGGCAGCATCGACCGCACATCGACGACCAGCGCGTCGAGCGCCCGCGCCCGCAGCGACTGCACCAGCAGCTCGGTGCCGCTGCGGGCGATGTGCAGCCTCATCCGCGGGTGATCGGTGCACAGCTTGTGCAGCAGCGGCTGAACCAGCAGCCCACCGGGACCCGAGCCCAACCCGATGCGCAGCGTGCCGCGCTGCTGCGCCCTGACCTGCTGCACATGCACGCGCAGCTCGTCAGCGTCGAGCACGACCAAGCGTGCGCGCTCGATCATCTCGCGGCCCAGTGCGGTCGGCTCGACGCGCCGGCCGACGCGGTCGAACAACGGCTGCCGCAACTCATCCTCGAGTGCGCGGATGCTGCGGCTCAGCGCCGGCTGGCTCAGGTGAACCGCCTGTGCGGCCCGGCTGAACGAGCCCTGGTCAGCCAACGCGATCAGGTGGCGCAGTTGAACGAGGGTCATCGCTGCGAGAACCCTTTGATATGCGCTTCATGCATGGTATCGGAAAGAACATTGCATTGGACACGCGAAATCAAGAGCACTAAATTGCATGTCGTCACGCACGACCACCACACCGGAGACCGCCGCCATGACCCAGACAACCTCCCGCCGCGCCGTCCTGAGCTCCGTCGCCGCCCTTGCAGGCATGGCCGTGTGGCCGGGCGTTGCCGCCCGCACATCGGCATCCCTGGTCGTCCCCTTCCCGGCCGGCGGGCCGTCGGACGCGATCGCGCGCATCGTCAACGGGCCACTGGGCCGCGAACTGGGTGAGCAGGTCCTCGTCGAGAACGTCGGCGGCGCTGCCGGCACGCTGGCAGCGCAGCGGGTGCTGCGTGCCGCCGCCGACGGACGCACGATATTGCAGGGTACGCCCAACGAAACGATTCTGGCGCCGCTGGCGTTGGCCGCGGCGACGATCCGCGCCGAGGACTTCCGGCTCGTGCATGTGGTCGCCAGTGCGGTGCTGGTCTTCGCGACTCGCGCCGACCTGGGCGTGCGCACGGTTGACGAACTGGTCACGCTGGCGCGCAATTCGGCAGCCCGGCCCCTGACCTACGGCAGCATCGGCATCGGCTCGCTCAATCACTTCATCGTCGAGGACATGCAGCGTCGCGCCGGCATCCAGCTCCAGCATGTGCCTTACCGTGGCAACGCACCGCTGGTGCAAGACCTCGCCGGCGGCCAGGTCGACTTCGCCGTTCTGGTCTACAGCGCGGCGCTGGGCGGGATGGTCGAGCAGGGCCGGCTGCGCGTCATCGCCCAACTCGGTGCGCAGCGCTCGGACCTGCTCGGGAACGTGCCGACGGTCGCCGAAGGCGAGTCGCTGCGCAACTTCACGTTTCGTGTCTGGACCGGCCTCATGGTGGCGCGGGTGACGCCTGAGCCGCTGGTGCAGCGTCTGCACGCCGCGACCGGTCGAGCCCTGCAGGATCCGGCCGTGCGCGCACGGCTCGTCGAGCAGACCCAGCATGCAGCGGCCCCGATGACGCTGGCCGAAGCCGACACCTTCTTCGCAGCCGAGACTGCGCGCTACCGCGCTCTGGCGCAGGCCATCGGCCTGCGGCCGCAGTGAGTCGGGTGCCCGCAGTGAGCCCACTGCTCGACAGCCTGAGCGCCGGTGCCGGCGAATTCGTAGGCATACGCCGCGACATCCACCGCCACCCTGAGTTGGCCTACGAGGAGCGGCGCACGGCCGCACTGGTGGCCGCAAACCTGCAGCGCTGGGGCTATGAGGTCAGCACCGGAGTCGGCGGCACGGGGGTCGTCGCGCGCCTGCAGCGCGGCACCGGTACGCGGCGCCTGGGCCTGCGCGCCGACATGGATGCGCTGCCGATCGACGAGGCCACCGGGCTCGACTACGCCAGCGTGCACCCGGGCGTGATGCACGCCTGTGGTCACGACGGCCACACCGCGATGCTGCTGGCCGCCGCGCGCCACCTGGCCGAGCACGGCCGCTTCGATGGCACGCTGCACCTGATCTTCCAGCCCGCCGAGGAAGGCGGAGGCGGCGCGCTGCGCATGATCGACGACGGCCTGTTCGAGCGCTGGCCCTGCGACGCGGTCTACGCGATGCACAACATGCCTGGCATCCGGCAAGGGCAGCTGGTGCTGCGCGAGGGTGCCGCGATGGCTTCCTCGGACTACGCAACAGTCACGGTCGAGGGCACCGGTGGGCATGGCGCGCTGCCGCACAAGGCGGCCGACCCGATCGTCGCCGCCGCCAGCATCGTGATGGCGCTGCAGAGCATCGTCTCGCGCAACGTCGACCCGCAACAGGCTGCGGTGATCACCGTCGGGGCGATCCACGCGGGCCAGGCCAACAATGTGATCCCGGCCCAGGCCCGCCTGGAGCTCAGTGCCCGCGCGCTCGACCGCGAGCTGCGCGGGCTGCTCGAGCAGCGCATCCGGGCCCTGGTTGCGGCACAGGCCGAGAGCTTCGGCGTGCGCGCGACGCTGGCCTGGCGCAGCGGGTACCCGGTGCTGGTCAACACCCCGGCCGAGACCGCCTTTGCGCGGCAGGTGGCGCTCGAACTGCTCGGCCCGCAGCGCGTCACCCTGCAGGGCCCGGCACTGACTGGCAGCGAAGACTTCGCCTACATGCTCGAGCGCGTGCCCGGCAGCTATCTGCTGATCGGCAACGGCACTGCCGCCGAAGGCTTCAGCCATGGCGCGTGCATGGTGCACAACCCGGGCTACGACTTCAACGACGACAACCTGCCGGTCGGCGCTGCATACTGGACCCTGCTGGCCGAGCGCTTCCTCGACGGCAGCAGCGCCGGAACGAGGACATAGGTCATGCACGTGGTGGTACTCGGCGCCGGCCTGCTCGGCGTCACCTCGGCCTACTATCTGCGCCAGCTTGGGCACGACGTCACGGTCGTCGACCGCCAGGCCACGCCGGCGGCCGAAACGAGCTTCGCCAACGGCGGCCAGATCTCGGTCAGCCATGCCGAGCCCTGGGCCAACCCGAGCGCGCCGCTCAAAGTGCTGCAGTGGCTGGGCAAGGAAGACGCCCCGCTGCTGTTTCGCCTGCGCGCCGACCTGAGGCAGTGGCTGTGGGGCCTGCAGTTCATGCGCGAGTGCACGCCCGCGCGCACGCGGCACAACATCCGCCAGATCGTGAGCCTGGGCACCTACAGCCGCGAGATGCTGCAGAGCCTGCGGCGCGAGCGTGGCCTGGCCTACGACGAGCGCACCCAGGGCATCCTGCACTTCTACACCAGCCGCAAGGAGTTCGACGCCGCCGAGGCGCCTGCAGCCCAGATGCGCGAGCTCGGCTGCGACCGGCGCGTGGTCTCGGCCGACGAGGCGGTGGCCATCGAGCCCGCGCTGCGCCACATCCGCCCGCAACTCGCCGGCGCGACGTATACCGCCGAGGACGAGTCGGGCGATGCCAACCGCTTTGCGCGCGAGCTCGTGCGGCACTGCCAAGACGACGGCGTGCGCTTCCTGATGAGCCACACGGTGACCGCGCTGCGCGCCGCCGGTGGTGCCCTCGACCATGTCGAGGCCACCGACGCCGAGGGCCGCTTCCAGCGCCTGCGCGCCGACGCCTACGTCCTCGCGCTGGGCAGCCTGTCGCCGCTGTACGCGAAGCCGCTCGGGATCGCGCTGCCGATCTACCCGGCCAAAGGCTACTCGGTGACGATGCCGGTCAGGGACGCGGCGATGGCGCACCAGGTGTCGCTGACCGACGACGAGTACAAGCTCGTCTTCTCGCGCCTGGGCGACAAGCTGCGCATCGCCGGCACCGCAGAGTTCAACGGCTATGACCGCGACCTCAACCGGGTGCGCTGCGAAGCGATCGTCGCGCGTGTCGAGCAGTTGTTTCCCGGCGCTGGCGATGCCAGCCAGGCGCAGTTCTGGACCGGGCTGCGCCCGGCGACGCCAAGCAACGTGCCGATCATCGGCCGCAGCCGGCTGCCCAACCTCTACCTCAACACCGGGCATGGCACGCTGGGCTGGACCCATGCCTGCGGCTCGGGCAAGAGCATCGCTCGCATCGTCAGCGGCCAGGCGCCCGAGGTCGACTTCGCGTTCACCGGGCTGTAGCGTCCGCTCTGCCGGGCAGCCGCTGCGGCAGGCTGCCTGCCTGTCGGGCCGGTCCGGGGTGCGGCTCAGAAAGCCGCGATGCCGGTGATCGCGCGGCCGAGGATCAGCGCGTGGATGTCGTGCGTGCCCTCGTAGGTGTTCACGACCTCGAGGTTGACCAGGTGGCGCGCGACGCCGTACTCGTCGCTGATGCCGTTGCCGCCGAGCATGTCGCGCGCCACGCGGGCGATATCCAGCGCCTTGCCGCAGGAGTTGCGCTTCATGATCGAGGTGATCTCCACCGCCGCCGTGCCCTCGTCCTTCATGCGGCCCAGGCGCAGGCAGCCCTGCAGGCCCAGCGTGATCTCGGTCAGCATGTCGGCGAGCTTCTTCTGGATCAGCTGGTTGGCCGCCAGCGGCCGGCCGAACTGCCGGCGGTCGAGCACGTACTGGCGGGAGCGGTGGAAGCAGTCTTCGGCCGCACCGAGCGCACCCCAGGCGATGCCGTAGCGCGCGCTGTTGAGGCAGGTGAACGGGCCCTTCAGGCCGCGCACCTCGGGGAAGGCGTTCTCCTCGGGGCAGAACACGCCGTCCATCACGATCTCGCCGGTGATGCTGGCGCGCAGGCCGACCTTGCCGTGGATGGCCGGCGCACTCAGGCCCTTGGCGCCCTTGTCGAGCACGAAGCCGCGGATCGCGCCCTCGTCGTCCTTGGCCCAGACGACGAAGACGTCGGCGATCGGGCTGTTGCTGATCCAGGTCTTGGCGCCGCTGAGGCTGTAGCCGCCGGCCACCTTCTTCGCCCGCGTGATCATGCTGCCGGGGTCGGAGCCGTGGTTCGGTTCGGTCAGGCCGAAGCAGCCGATCCATTCGCCCGAGGCGAGCCTGGGCAGGTACTTCTGCTTGGTGGCCTCGTTGCCGAATTCGTTGATCGGCACCATCACCAGCGAACTCTGCACGCTCATCATCGAGCGGTAGCCCGAGTCGACGCGCTCGACCTCGCGGGCGATCAGGCCGTAGCTGACGTAGTTGAGCCCGGCGCCGCCGTAGGCCTCAGGGATCGTAGCCCCCAGCAGGCCCAGCTCGCCCATCTCGCGAAAGATCGCCGGGTCGGTGCGCTCATGGCGGAAGGCCTCCTGCACTCGCGGCAGCAGCCGCTGCTGGCAGTAGGCATGGGCCGCGTCGCGGATCGCGCGTTCGTCGTCGGTGAGTTGGCCGTCCAGGGACAGCGGGTCAGCCCAGTCGAAGCTGGCATGGGGTCTGGCCATCGAAAACTCCTCAGGGGGTCAGGCGTTCGGGTTTGTCGGCAGCCCGCATGCGTCACTGCGCGAATTCTGGCTTGCGCTCGATCAATGGTACGTCGCCCGCTGCAACAATGGCCTCGCCATGGCCAGCCCCGGCATCCACCTGCAATACAGCTTCGAGCCGCACGGCCAGCGCGGTGCCGCGATCGACCATCCGCTGTTCGACCTGCTCGGCGCGGTGCACCAGCATGGCTCGATCCGCCACGCGGCGGCGGCCAGCGGCGCGTCGTACCGGCATGTCTGGGGCGCCCTCAAGCGCTGGGAGCAGGTGCTGGCGCAGCCGCTGGTGGTCTGGGCCAAGGGCCAGCCGGCGCGGCTGACGCCGTATGCGCTGCGCCTGCTGGCCGCAGAGCGGCAGGCGCGCGTGCGCATGACGCCGCACATCGAAGCGCTGCGCGCCGAACTCGAGCGCGTGCACGCGCTGGCGAGCGACGAGCGCCTGACCGTGCTCGAGGTCTACGCCAGCCATGACCTGGCGCTGCCGCTGCTGTGCAACCTGGCCGCGGCGCGCGGCCTGCACCTGGCGCTGCGCTTTGCCGGCAGCGTCGATGCCCTGCGCGCGCTCGCCCAGGGCCGCTGCACGGTCGCCGGCTTCCATGTGCCGGCGCTGCCGGCGGGCTCGCCGGTGTTCGCAGCGGCCCTCAAGCCGCTGCTGCGCCCGGGGCGGCACAAGCTGATCGGCGCGCTGCGGCGCACGCTCGGGCTGATGCTGCGCCCCGGGCTGGCGCCGGCCCCGGCCAGCCTGGCCGACGCCGCGCGCGCCGGTCTGCGCTGGATCAACCGCCAGCCCGGGTCGGGCACGCGGCTGCTGATGGAGCACCTGCGCCACGAAGCCGGGCTCGACGCGGCGGCGCTGGCCGGCTGGGACACGCGCAGCGAGGACACGCATGTCGCCGTCGCCGCCGCGCTGGCCCTGGCCGAGGCCGACGTCGGCCCCGGCGTCGAGGCCGCGGCGCGTGCTGCCGGGCTGGGCTTCGTGCCGCTGGTCAGCGAGGACTACCACCTGGTCTGCCTGGCCGAAGCCCTCGACAGCCCGCCGCTGCAGGCCCTGCGCGCCCTGCTGGCCTCGCCCGACTGGGCGGCGACGGTGGCCGCGCTGCCGGGCTGCACGCCCTCGCCGCAGGCCGGCCAGGTGCTGTCGCTGACGCGCGCGCTGCCCTGGTGGCACTACGCGCGGGCCCGCGGTTCGCGCGTGAAGACGACATAAACGCATCGATACGTCGCTGGCCGCCGCCAGCGGGTTTTTCCGCTTGCCGACAGCTCCGATTTTCGATGTATTGATTCGTATACTTCGCACCGTCGTCCGTGAACACCTGCCCCGGAAGCCGCCATGCAGCGATCAACCTTCCTGCGCTACCTCGCAGCGGCCTGCGTGCTGCCGCTGGGCGCGCGCCCGGCCCTCGCCAGCGACGAGGTCACGGTCTTCGCCGCGGCCAGCCTGCAGACCGCGCTCGAGGCCATCGCGCGCCTCTACCGCGAGCGCAGCGGGCGCGGCGTGCGCTTTTCGTTCGCCGCCTCGAGCGCGCTGGCGCGCCAGATCGAGCATGGGGCGCCGGCGGCGGTCTTCGCCAGCGCCGACGAGCAGTGGATGGACCATCTGCAGGCCCGCGGCCTGATCGTGCCCGCGACGCGCACCAGCCTGCTGGGCAACCGGCTGGTGCTGGTGGTCCCGGCCGCGCGCGCGGCGAGCGTCGACCTGCGCCCGGGCTTCGACCTCGCCGCCGTGCTCGGCACCGACGGCCGCTGGGTCACCGGTGACCCGGCCGCGGTGCCGGCCGGCCGCTACGCGCAGCAGGCCCTGAGCGCGCTGGGCGTCTGGCCCTTCGCGCAGACGCGGCTGGTGCGCGCCGAGAATGTGCGCGTGGCGCTGGCCCTGGTCGAGCGCGGCGAGGCCGCCGCCGGCATCGTCTACGCGACCGACGCCCGGGCCTCGACGCGGGTGCGCGTGGCCGGCGTCTTCCCGGCCGACAGCCACGCGCCGATCAGCTACCCGTTCGCGGTCGTCGCCCGCCACGACAGCGCCGCGGCGCGTGACTTCCTGCGCTTCGTCGGCGGCGACGAGGCGCGGCAGATCTGGCGCGGCCATGGCTTCAGCGTGCGCTGACGGCGCGGCCGCCGCTGCGGGGACCGGCTGCCGATGCTGAGCGCGCTCGAGGTCGAGGCCCTGCGCCTGAGTCTGCAAGTCGCGCTGGTCGCGGTGACCTGCAGCCTGCCGCTGGCCGTCGGTGTGGCCTGGCTGCTGGCGCGCTGCGAGTTTCCCGGCAAGACGCTGCTCGATGCGCTGGTCCACCTGCCGCTGGTCCTGCCGCCGGTGGTGATCGGCTACTTCCTGCTCCTGACCTTCGGCACCCAGGGCCCGATCGGCGGCTGGCTGCACGAGACCCTGGGTGTGCGCCTGATCTTCACGCGCTGGGGCGCAGCGCTGGCCGCGGCGGTGATGTCGTTTCCGCTGGTCGTGCGCGCGATCCGGCTCGCGCTCGAGGCGGTCGACAGCGGCCTGGAGTCGGCCGCCCGCACGCTCGGTGCCTCGCGCCTGGACGTCTTCCTCACGGTCACGCTGCCGCTGATGCTGCCGGGCATCGTCGCCGGCTGCATCGTCGCCTTCGCCGCCGCGCTGGGCGACTTCGGCGCCACCATCACCTTCGTCGGCAACGTGCAGGGCGAGACGCAGACGCTGTCGCTGGCGATCTACAGCCTGACCCAGACCCCCGACGGCGACGCCGCCGCGCTGCGCCTGGTCCTGATCTCGCTGGTGCTCGCGGTCGGCGCGCTCTACGCCTCGGAGCTGGCGGCGCGGCGCGTGCGCCGCTACGTCGGCCGGGCATGAAGGCCGCGGACGTGCCCAGGCTGCGGGTCGACACCCGCCGCCGCCTCGGCGGGCTCGAGCACCGCGCCGACTTCGACCTGCCGCTGGCCGGGCTGACCGCGCTGTTCGGCACCAGCGGCGCCGGCAAGTCGACGCTGGTCAACCTGATCGCCGGCCTGCTGCGCCCCGAGGCCGGCCGCATCGTGGTCGGCGACACCGTCTTCTTCGACGCCGCGCGCGGCATCGACCTGCCGGTGCACCGGCGCGCGCTGGGCATCGTCTTCCAGGACGCGCGGCTGTTTCCGCACCTGACGGTGCGCGCCAACCTGCGCTACGGCCTCGAGCGTGCCGGCGAGCGGGCCCGCGCGCCGCGCGTGCCCTTCGACGCCGTGGTCGCCCTGCTCGGCCTCGAGGCACTGCTCGAGCGGCGGCCGCACACGCTCTCGGGCGGCGAGCGCCAGCGGGTGGCGCTCGGGCGCGCGCTGCTGGCGCAGCCGCGGCTGCTGCTGATGGACGAGCCGCTCGCCTCGCTCGATGCGCCGCGCAAGGCCGAGGTGCTGCCCTACATCGAGCGCCTGCGCGACGAGTTCGACCTGCCCATCCTGTACGTCAGCCACGCGGTCGACGAGGTGCTGCGCCTGGCCAGCGCGCTGGTGCTGGTCGAGCGCGGCACGGTGGTCGGCGCCGGCGCGCTGACCGAGGTGCTCGAGCACCCGGCGGCGGCGGCGCTGCGCGGCGGCACCGACGCCGGCGCGCTGGTCTACGGCGTCGTGCGCGACCACGATCCGCGCTACGCCCTGTCGACGCTGGCCTGCGGCGGCTTCGTGCTGCGCGTGCCGCGCCTCGCGCTGGCGGCAGGCACCCGCGTGCGCCTGCGCATCCCCGCGCGCGAGGTCGCGCTGGCGCTGTCGCCGCCGGTGGACCTCAGCATCTCGAACCGCATCGAGGGCCGCATCGAACAACTGGTCCAGCGGCCCGAGCCGCCGGCGGCGGCGCACCTCGAGGTGCGGGTGCGCGTCGGCCCGGACACGGTGCTGACGGCGGCGGTCACCCACGAGTCGGCCGCGCGGCTGGCGCTCGCGCCGGGGCTGCGCTGCTGGTGCCTGGTCAAGTCGGTGGCCCTGCACGCCGACGCGCTGGTGCTGGCCCATGGCCGCGCGGCCGAGGCCGGCGGGCCGGCAGGCCGCGATGGCGGCCCGATCGCCACGCCGACTGATCACGCCGGCTGACCCCGCCCGACTG
>Ga0208100_100099_pt1 | contig 37697 bp, 36 predicted proteins | sample SubbioR11_8A_Aug_FD_184817 | JGI IMG/M metagenome (GOLD analysis project Ga0208100, IMG submission 184817) | Serpentinite rock and fluid subsurface biosphere microbial communities from McLaughlin Reserve, California, USA - CR11_8A_Aug (SPAdes) | ecosystem: Environmental > Terrestrial > Deep... | reverse complement strand
CCTGGAGGATGTATCGCAGGAGGAGGACAACCCTATCACCATGGAAATGAAGAAGTTGTAAGAAAACGTCAAGAAGCCATATATAAGGAAGATAGGAACAAAAAGTTCAGAAAATCTCACGAGAATCCAGAAGTTTTAAAATTGTATAGGGAATATATCGGAGAACCCTATGGAGATATAGCCCATAGATTATTACATACTCATTATGAAGAGAGAGAAAGAATTTAAACGTATGCTGAAGAATAATTTACTCATTAAGAGGATGATTTCGTTTCATCCTTTTTCTCTCTCTAAATTTTCCGCTTCTATGAGATAGAATATAGACATTATGAGTCAGCCCCAAATGATTAAAAATTAATCATTTGGGTTTAAAATAATAAGCTATTTTTTAGGTTTGAAATTTCTGCATTGAGTAACCACATGGATAAAGCCTTTTATATCTCTCTTTCTATCCTCATCTAATGTCCTATAAGTCTCAATTAATTCAATGTCTTCATCAGTTAAATAGGGGATTGGATTTTCTTTGACGACTTGGCAATTTGAAAGGTTTGCCGGGACTTGTCCTGTAAGAATCCAATCAATAGAAACATTAAAAACTTCTCTAAAGGAAATAAGTGAGTTCGAAGAAGGCATAAATTTGTCATTTTCAAGGTCGCTTAGGTTGCCAGTAGATAATCCAGTAAAATTTTTCACATCTGTTAAGGTTAAATTACTCATTTTTCGGGCATATCGTATTCTTTCACCAACGGTAGTCAAACAAACACCTCCACAAAATTCTCTGATTTCAGATAACATGTTCGATAATCCTTGACAATATCTGATAACAGAGATATGATGATAGTATGATTAATTGTTAATCATTAATATTGTACCACAAATATCGAAAAAACGAGAATCGATATTTTTTGAAGGAGGCTAGTGTACGGATGAAAAAAAGGAGACTAACTCCTTTTGGAGATAAAGTTAAAGAAAGGCTTATACAAATGAATATGACTCAGAAGACATTGGCAGAAACAGTTGGTACAAGCAATGTGTATTTAAGCATGATTTTATATGGGGAAAGATCCGGGGAAAAGTATATTGACGCAATAAAAGAGATTCTGGATTTGAAATGAAGATCATAATAGAGATTTCAAGTCAAAAGTTGTTGTAATTATAAAGAAAACTTAGTTCAGATGGAGTTTTTACTCCACCTGAACTCTAGTTGCACTTATTTCGAAGCTTGGCGGCACTTATCTCCCGCTTATAGAAGTGGGAGTACTAGTAACGCCGCTGAGATCAAAAATGGATAATAAGAATAGAATATATTAAACGATTTATTGATGGCAGAGTGTTTGTTGATTGTGATGCAGCCAGCCAAAGAAATATCGTCGTGCAGGCAATGGGGGGATTTTTATGCTAAGTGAGAGATTCAAATTAAAGACATGTTTTGCTATATTAATTGATAAATCCGGAAAAATTTACTTTTGCAACAGAGAAGCTAATGATTGTGAAGGAATTATGAACGAGTTAGGCATTTTAAGCTCTATCAATGAGGGCAAGCTGGGCGAAAGAATTTTTGAAGACTATTTTGTAAATATACGAGAAATCTCTATACATGGTGAGAAATTGTATTTTATGGTTATTAATTACCTTGCCGACAAATATTCTTTCTTAGAGCATTCTGTTTTTCTAGATTATCAAACGAGATTATATAACCGAAATTTTTGGGAATATTTATATAATGATCTAGTTAATTTATTAGATTGTCAGAATTTTTATGTTGTTATAATTGACATTGATAATTTAAAAGAGATAAATGACTCGAAAGGACATGGCGTAGGAGATTTGGCTATATCAATTGTGGCGGCTACTTTAAAAGAATCGGTAAGAAAAGAAGACGTTGTAATAAGGTTGGGCGGAGATGAGTTTTTGTGTATACTTCCAAACATAGAAAAAGAAGTATCTATTAGACTTATCGACAGAATAAAAAAAGGTCTAATTGAAAAATCTGAAGCTGCAAATTTAGATATTGGAATTAGTATTGGCATTTCATTTGGAGATAAATTTGAATGTGTAGAAAGCATAGTACAAAGAGCTGATTTTAACATGTATACTGAAAAAAGAAGAAAAAAAACAAACAATGATGCAGAAAAATCAAAGAAAATAAACGAATTAATAGAAACCACAAAATTACTTTTGGACAATATAGAAGAAATTGATGGAGGGTTAGTGTCTACAGAAGTATTGAAGAAAGTTTCAAGTCTGAGACAATTAGTTGATGAATTAACCATAAAGAAAGAATGTATATAATCAGGATAAACTGCCATTTGGTTTTCTTAATTCTGAATTCCTTTAGTTCTTTATCACAATGAGAGGCATATGGCTGTACCATAAGGCGTTTGCCCTTCAAAGTATTCTTTTTAGTTTTTTAAAATAGGTATAGGACTAGTAATGGAACAGAAAACTGGAATAAGAAATTCTGGATTTATCAACCGATAAGATATAAATTTTCAGGTTAGCTAAATTATTTGAGTTTTCTTTGCTTGCCACCTTTTATGACTGTAATCTCTAGATTTTGTTTTTCTAATGTATTTTTTATAGACTCTAATTGGGAATCGTGCTCTTTTAACTTTTCATAGTTCGTCTGGTAGCCTTCTAAAGCAGCCTGTATAGCTGATTTGAATTCATTTTCCATCAAGGTTTCTATTTTCCCAACTCTGTCTTCCAGTCTTTTTTGACCATTTTCCAAGCTCTCAAACTTTTCTGTGAACTGACTGTACATTTTCGTTAATAATTCAAAAGTCTTATCTTCCATCACTACTCGCTCCTTTTTTTCTTTAATCAAGAAAGTTATACCATAATGACTGACTAACTGTCGTTACAACCTTCTTAGTTTTGCACATTAGAATATTTTTAATATATAAATGCAATCGTGTGTTCCCTCCGCTATTACTTTAACTTTTATTGCAAATTAAACTTTTTGTATAAATTTTATCACATAAATAAATACGAATCAAAATAAATTTTCTTATTCCACTATAATTGAAAAAAGTTTCAAGTCTGAAACAATTAATTTATGAATTAACCATAAAGAAAGAATGTATATAATCAGGATGACCCGATTGGTTATGATATAGGCTGCGTTTCTTCTATAAAAGGCCTGGTTCAATTATGTCTTTAAATTGGACAATGGGTAGAATCTAGATTATAATTATGATAATATCTTGACTAAGCCAAACCTTAATAATGGGGGAGATAATATTGAAATTCAATCGAGTTGAAATAAAAAAATTCATATCAGAATCCCACAATAGATGCAGGGAAAGAGGGCTTGAACTTGACTTGAAGTTTAGCAAAAAAATTATTGATGACAAGCAACTGCAAAATAGATTAAATAGAAAAAAAGATTTGATCGTCATATCGGAGCCCTTTATTGAACAAATATATAACTTTGTAAAAGGATCTAACTTCTTTACCATTTTAACTGATGAAGAAGGGTGTATTCTTAATGTTATTGGAGATGAAACTATTCTTGAAGAAGCCTTCTCTCTTAAAATGATTCCTGGTGCCTATATGGATGAAAACAGTATAGGAACTAATGCTATGAGCCTAGTAATAACAGAGAAAAAACCAATTCAAATCTCTGGAGAGGATCACTATATAAAGGCTTATCACAAGTGGACCTGTTCCGCTGCACCTATCAGGGACTCGAATAATGAAACTATTGGTGTTTTAGACTTGACGGGATACAGTACCTTAGCCCATTCTCACACTCTTGGAATGGTAGTTGCAGCGGTAAATTCTATAGAAAGAATGCTAGAGATAAGGGAATATAATGAAAGACTTGAAACCGCAAAAATATATATGGATACCATGCTTGATTCTATCCCAGCAGGGATTATGACCTCGGACTTAGAAGGAAATATTAAAACCACAAATAAGCATATCCAAAACATGTTTGGATATGAGGATAAACAAATCAAGCAGATGAAAGCAAGGGATTTATTTGAGGGCTGGGAAAATGTTATCAAGGTTATTAAACAGAAGGAAAATTATCTGGACGAGGATGTTTATGTAACATCAAGGAAGAATGTTTTGCAATATAATCTCAGTGCGTATCCAATAATGGATAATAAACAAAACCTTAATAATATAGTATATGTATTTAAAGAGATCAGAAAGGTAAGAAAACTTGCCAATAAAATAATGGGAAGGCAGGCTGTATATACCTTTGACAAAATTATAGGGAACAATGAAGAATTCATAAAAAGTATCGATTTTGCCCAAAAGGTTGCTGATAGTCGATCCACTATATTACTTCAAGGTGAAAGCGGAACAGGGAAAGAGGTATTTGCTCAGTCAATTCATAATCATAGTAATCGCAGGAATGAAGCCTTTGTGGCCATTAACTGTGGTGCAATACCTAAAAACCTTATAGAGTCTGAGTTTTTCGGATATGAGGAAGGCGCTTTTACTGGAGCAAAACGTAGTGGCCACCCAGGAAAATTTGAAATAGCCGATGGAGGCACAATTTTTCTCGACGAAATTGGAGAGATGCCTGTTGACATGCAGACTAGGCTTCTTAGAGTGATAGAAGAAGGGGTGGTTAGCAGAATAGGCAGTACTAAAGAAATAGTAGTGGATGTAAGAATTATTGCGGCAACAAATAAGGACCTAATGGAAGAAGTGAAGATTGGAAACTTCCGCAAGGATTTATTTTATAGACTTAACGTATTACCTATTAAACTGTTATCGTTGAGAGATAGAAAGGATGATATACATCTTTTAATCGAGTATTTTATGAAGAGAATATCTAAGAGGATAAATAAAAAACAGATAGAAATAACAGAAGAATACATGAAAGAATTAACAGAGTATGACTGGCCTGGCAATATAAGGGAATTGGAAAATTATATTGAACTTATATTAAATACTGAATACATACCGGCTATAGGCAAAAAAAATAGAAGTAAACCAATAGACATAACCATTGGAGAATATGATCATGATCTGAATCTAGAGCAGGTTGAAAAACAGCATATTGATAAAGTGTTGAAGCAATGTCATGGAAATATTGCCAGAGCAGCTAAGGCTTTAGGTATAGGACGTAACACATTATACCGCAAAATGGAAAAATACAAGTTAGATGGTGCTTTTATTGAACATTTGAAACTTAGAGAAAATGCATTGTCATAGACCAAAGGGCGTTGGCGGTGAATAAAATGATATGGGCTACAAACAAAATGGGGCTGTTGCAAAACTAGTTAAATAGTTTTTCAACAGCCCCATTTTGTTGTTATGTGCATTTTAGCAGTATGACATCCCTACAAGAATGAGGTTTTGGGTGGTTTGAAACAGTGCTGTTTAATTCAAAAAAGTATTTGCATAGCTTTAATATAATGGTATGATATGTATTAAATATTATTTTCCTAATTATTAGAAAACGAAAGAAGGTATTGCAATGCAAAAGATAAAAATCGGATTGATGGGCTTTGGAACGGTTGGCAGCGGAGTATGGAAAATATTTGAGGAGAACAGAGATAAAATAGTAGAGAATTGTGGTTGTCAATTGGAAATATCAAAAATACTGGTTCAGAATACTTCAAAAATCAGAGATCAAGCGGTTGATGCCAAGATATTTACGAATAATCCAATGGATATTATTGAAGATCCTAATATAGATATAGTGGTGGAAGTAATGGGTGGAATAGATCCAGCTAAAGAATACATATTAAAAGCTATAGAAAATAAAAAACACATAGTTACAGCAAACAAGGCTCTTTTAGCAGTCCATGGAGATCAAATAGAAAAGAAAGCAAGGGAAGCCAATGTAGGATTATACTATGAAGCCAGCGTAGCGGGGGGCATACCTATCATCCATGCTATTAATGAGAGTCTTTCCGCCAACAAAATCAATAGTATAATTGGGATTTTAAATGGTACAACCAACTATATATTAACAAAAATGGCAATTGAAAAAATCGACTTTGAATCAGCCCTCAAAGAGGCTCAAAATAAGGGATATGCTGAAGCAGATCCAACAAGTGACATAGAGGCTTATGATGCGGCATATAAGTTGATTATTCTAGCAAGATTAGCATTTGGAGTTGATGTCCAGGTCGACGATGTATATCGTGAAGGAATATCAAATATTACACCTATGGATATTGAGTATGCGAGAGAACTGGGTTTTACTATAAAGCTGCTTGCTATAGCTAAGGCTGTAAAAGGTGAGCTGCAATTAAAGGTGCATCCTACTTTTATTCCTCAAGGACATCCTTTGGCAGCAGTGAGTTATGCATTCAATGCAGTATTCTTAAAGGGTAATGCGGTTGGAGAACTGATGTTTTATGGAAAGGGTGCTGGGGATTTAGCAACCGGTAGTTCCGTTGTTGCAGACATCATCTCCATAGTAAAAAAGAGAGAACATAATAGTACTTGGGAGAAAAGGAATATAAGCAGCAATGCAATAAGAATCAAGGACATGGATGAAAACAATGCTGAATATTATATTAGATTGCTTGTAAAGGACTATCCGGGGGTATTGGGTAAAATAGCTTCAATATTTGGAAAGCATAATGTAAGCTTGTCATCTGTCATTCAGAAGGGAAAGGAAGAACCCTCCGTTTCACTGGTGTTTATCACTCACTTAGCTACGGAAAATGATGTACAAGAAGCCTTGGAGGAGATTAAGCAGGTTCCAGCCATGGTTGATATAGCTGTTCTGATAAGGGTAGAAAGATTAGATTAAATTAAATAAAAAAGCAGCGAATAGGTAACTATTCGTTGTTTTTTTTATTTATAGGCAAAAAAGTATTGAAATATTTAGAGGTGATGATATACTATATATGAACATATGAATACATATTCATATATAAGGAGGTTGAGTTGACAATGATAAAAGATGCGAAGAAGGATACATGCTCATGCAATATCATTCATGAAGAAATAATTAATAATGTAAAACAAGGAATGCCCAATGAAGAAAGTTTGTATGATCTAGCAGAGCTGTTCAAGGTATTTGGCGATACCACAAGAATCAGGATATTGTATGCACTTTTTATGGAAGAGATGTGTGTTTGTGATATTGCAGCTTTTCTTAATATGAACCAATCGGCTATTTCTCATCAACTTAGGGTATTAAAACAGGCAGGCTTGGTAAAGAACCGAAAAGAAGGAAAGGTCGTATATTATTCTTTAGATGATGATCATGTAGAAAATATTTTTGAACAAGGACTTATTCATATAAAGCACAAGTAGATTATAGGGGGGCTAATTCATGGACAGTCAAGCAAAGCAGGAACTTTTTTTAGTTGGATTGGATTGTGCCAATTGCACAGCTAAAATTGAAAAAGAAAGCAAGGGAAAAGCTCAGATTAATAATGAACTGGTAAGAATATTGATATCAGGGGGATTACTTGCCGTAGGAATGTTTATAAACATGCCATTTGGTTTCAAAATGCTTTTTTATTTACTTAGCTATATCTTAGTCGGTGGAGAGGTTTTGTATAGAGCCGTGGGAAATATAAGAAGGGGTCAGGTTTTTGATGAGAATTTTCTGATGGCGATAGCTACATTAGGAGCCTTTGCCATAGAGGAATATCCAGAGGCAGTGGCGGTAATGCTGTTTTATCAGATAGGAGAGTTTTTTCAGGAAATGGCTGTGGATAAGTCCAGAAAATCAATTGCGACATTAATGGATATTAGACCTGACTATGCTAATCTAAAGACAATTGAGGGACTGAGAAGAGTGTGTCCACAAGATGTTTCATTAGGTGAGCTTATTTTAGTAAAGCCTGGTGAAAAAGTCCCATTGGATGGGAAGATTATAGAAGGATATTCACTAGTGGATACCTCAGCCTTAACAGGTGAATCCATTCCAAGAGAGGTTGATGCAGGTAGTGAGGTGTTAGCTGGATTCATTAATCAAAATGGTATTTTGACAGTGGAGGTTACTAAGTTGTTTGAAGACTCTGCCGTGTCACGGATACTCGAATTAGTTGAAAATGCAAGCAATAAAAAGGCAAAGACAGAAAAATTCATTACCAGCTTTGCCAGATATTATACACCTGTAGTGGTAATCACAGCTCTGTTTATTGCAGTAATACCTCCATTCATCATAGAAGGGGCAATTTTTTCTGACTGGTTATACAGAGCCTTAGTATTTTTAGTAATATCCTGTCCCTGCGCACTAGTAGTTTCCATTCCACTGGGTTTCTTTGGAGGAATAGGAGCAGCATCAAAAAACGGTATTTTAGTCAAGGGTGGAAACTACTTAGAAGCCCTCAAGAACATAGACACCGTTGTACTAGATAAAACAGGGACTGTCACAAAGGGAATTTTTCAGGTTACAGAGATAAAGCCAGCAAATGATATGACTAAGGAAAAGCTATTAGAATATGCTGCTTATGCAGAAGGCTATTCTAACCATCCAATTGCTTTGTCGATTTTGAGGGCATATGGAAAAGATATTGATAAGAAATTAATAGAAGATTACCAAGAACTTTCTGGATATGGTATTAAGATGAAGCTGAAGGGGAAGGAAATAATAATAGGAAACAAACAGCTTATGTTAAGTGAAAGTGTAAGTTTTGAAAATTTAATTCAAGAGGGAACAACCATACATGTGGGAGTGGATAAAAAATATGCAGGACATATACTAATCGCCGACGAACTGAAGGAGGATGCTGAAAGCTCGGTTAGGGAATTAAAACAATTTGGAATAAAAATTGTTATGCTAACGGGTGACAATGACTTTACAGCACAAAAAGTAGGGAGAAAGCTGGGAATAGACAAAGTATATGGAGAATTACTTCCCGAAGGGAAGGTTGAAATGATAGAATTATTAGAGAAACAAAAAACCTCCAAAGGGAAGATTGTATTTGTGGGGGATGGAATTAATGATGCACCTGTATTGGCTCGAGCGGATATTGGCATAGCTATGGGGGGGCTTGGATCCGATGCTGCTATAGAAGCTGCGGATGTTGTCTTAATGACCGATGAATTATCAAAAGTGGGGCTTGCTATCAAAATTGCAAAAAGAACAAATAATATAGTCTGGCAAAATATTATTCTTGCTTTAGGAGTGAAAGGAATTGTATTAGCTTTAGGCGCAGGGGGGGTTGCCACACTGTGGGAGGCTGTATTTGCTGATGTTGGAGTGGCTTTAATAGCGGTACTAAACTCTACTAGAGTAATAAAATCCAAGTAACACTAACAAAGGTTCTAAATAAAGGAGGAAGCCTATGTCATGCAGTACTGGTGGTGGACATGGCTGAAAATGTGGATACTGGAGAAAAAATATTTCTGCTGGCTCAAAGTTACATGCCAGCCCAAGATATTCGCCCATACAATTTCTCTTATTTTATTTTTTTAAACTTATTAAAAATTCTCCTATGTGTTTTGTAGCATAAGGTTTTTTAAGCTTGGCCATATTACTGCGGATAACCTCATATCTTTCTCTATCTTCCTTGAGTATATTTATACAGGATATTAGAGAGTTTGGGCTTGTTGCTACCATGCCGATACCATTATTAAGAACAAACTCCATATTCCTTGCTTCCTGCCCAGGTAGATTCCAAGTCATTATAATAGGAAGTTCTTTATTTAAACATTCGGTTATTGTTATACCGCCTGGTTTGGTGATTATTAGGTCAGAAACACTCATGAATTCGTCAATATTATTAACATAACCAAAAATCTTTAGATTTGGTCGATCAATGAGGGATAAATAATTGAAAAGTTCCTCGTTCTTACCCGTTACCACCAAGAGCTGAATATCAATATTATATGTAAACAGATAATTCAAGGTTTCTGTAATATTGCCAAGTCCCAAGCCACCTCCCATTATGAGCGCAGTGAAGGTGTTTGAGATATTTAAAGACCTGCATATTTCATTTCTAGCATTCATTTTAGAAAATTTCTCATCGATGGGTATACCAAAAAATCTGGCCTTTTCCGAAGGTATCTGCCAATAGTGAAACTCATGGATAAAGTTTTCAGAAGGCAATATGTAATAGTCCACTTCTTTGTTAATCCAACTTGGATGTATGGTATAATCAGTTAATGTGGTCACAATTGGTGCATTAATCCTTCCATTTCGCTTCATGGCTGATAATGCTTCAGCTGGAAATGGGTGGGTACATACGATTACATCAGGTTTAAATTTCATAATGAGTTTCGTTAGTTTCCTTGACAGAATCATCTTGTTTAAGAATTCACTTATATCTATTAAAGTGCTGTCGCTATACTCCGTGCGTTTATAGAAGTAGGCATAGAGTGCGGGTGTATATTTAATGGACCTAATATAGGCCTCGAAAATTATTTTGTGTAAACGAGGATGAATATAATTATAAGCATCAATGATGGCAACATTACTTTCAGGATAAAAGTTTTTTATATAATCGGAAAGGCTTTTTGCTACTTGATTATGACCCTCTCCAGCAGATACGGTAAAAAATAATATATTCATTTATTTCACCTCCGTTAAATAGTATATCATCATTTCCACTCGATTGTCAGATATTTTAAGAATCTTGCTTTAACATTTGTCTAATGTATTATATAATGCTCTTGAATGAAAATGAGACAAACTATAATCTTTCAAGGGATGAATACTAGATTTTTATTATTAATTGTGCAGCCTGCAACAGATTAGATACGTTATAATCAGCTTGTGGACTGGGTTTTCCTATTTTTATGGTGGTACAGCCTGCCTTTTTACCAGCTTCAATGTCCATTTCTCTGTCACCCACCATATAGGATGATTTTAAATCCACACTATATTTCTGAGAAAGAGAGTTTAACATACCTGGCAAGGGTTTTCTGCATTCACAGTGAGTTTTGAAATGTGGACAGTGTTTAACATCATCAATAATTATATTATTGTTCATGAACTGCTCTAACATATAGTCGTGGATAGATTTGAGATTCTCCTCTGTGAAGTATCCCATTTCAATACCTCCCTGATTTGTTACAACAAAGATTGAAAAATTTGCTTTGATTATTAAATCAAGGGCTTCGAAGGTCCAGGGAAAAAATATGAAGTCACTGGGCTTATTTACTGGTTTTTTGTTATCATTGATCACACCATCTCTGTCAAGAAAAACTGCTCTTTTCATAAAGACCTCCCATAAATTATTTGTAGTATAACAATTTTCATATGAGTAGGATATACCCTTTTTATTATTAATATAATATTTTAGTAATAGAAAGACCTGAAAACAAAAAAAATCAAGGAGGTAATTAAATTGAAGAACAGTATAATAGAAGCAATTTCTTCTGCAAGCTTAGAGCAGATACTGGATACCAATAATTTAGACAAGTTGGAATGGACTTGGGTAAATCAGGAAATATTTTCAGACATTATATATAATCTAAAGCTAAATGTAGATGATGATCAATTAGATAAGGTTTTGAAGGATATTTCTACAAGAGAAGTTTTTGATGCACTCATTAAATCCTTTAGAAAACAGAATTACATGGTTATGAATCAACACCTATTTTCTTTTGCTGAAAAGGGTTTTAAACCGACTAAGGATATCGAAACATTAATTTTTGTGAAGGAAGATCTTTATAGAAAATTATTGATAAAGCTCATGAACGAGTATTCATGGATATTAAAAGCCATGGCTCTTGACACATTTTTTAAAATGGGAACTGACTATAGTAGTCTTAAAGAAACTTACCGAGATTTATATGAGGACAATAGTAGAATAATAGAGACTTTATTATCAAATGAAGAGCACAGGTTTTTAACGGGTTATTGGATATTAGAAAGAAAAACCAAGGAATTGAAATTTTACAAGGCTGAAGAATTTTATCAAAGCTGGGGTGAGGGAGAAGCTAATTCGAGATTTGAAGAACATATAAAATAGCGTCTTCGATGACAACAAAGCTGTCTCTGAGTACCTTCCTGAAAGCGGGCAGGAGATTTCTCCCCTACAACCCACTTGATGATTACAAGAATTTTTCTTTTACCTTATTCCAAAAATCATAATTTTTTAACCTGAGGAGTTTTGCTCTCATTTTAGACATTGTTAAATTAATCTCTACTATTTCTCTATACTTATGTTCAGTACCATCAGCCACAATCACTACTGAATTTTCAAAAGAATACTCAGGATGAATTTTGATGACCACGTCTTCTGGGACAATAAAGCTGGAGGTAAATGATCTGTAGGCTGTAGTATTTATGGGTGCTATGGGCGTAATTTGCAGCAAATTAAGAGTTGGGTCAATAATACTGCCTCCCAAAGAATAGTTATAGGCAGTACTACCTGATGGAGTAGCGACTAATATTCCATCCCCGCTGAATTTTTCTAGAAAACTGTCATTGAGGGATATGTTTAGATGAATAGTTCTGGACAAATAACCCTTGATAGTAATTTCATTAACAGCCATTACCTCAATACAGCTAGTTCGTGTACAGACTGCAGCTTCAAGCAACTGAAGCTCTTGGATTATATAGTCTCCCTTTTCATATTTAAAAATAAACTCATCCAATTGGTAGGGTGAAAGTTCTTGGAAAAAGCCTAAATGACCTGTGTTAACACCAATAACAGGAATTTCAGGAAAATTATAACTATGGAGAGTGTTAAGAAAGGAACCATCGCCACCAACACATATAATAAGGTCAGCCTTTGGATCAAAATCATCTACTATATAGAAACCGTTATTTTCGAGTTTGTGCTTTAAAATTCTACTTGTTTCCCTAGATAAAGGTTTATCGTTTGACACCACATGTATAACACGAGCTTTATGCATTGACATATATATCGCCTCATTTTTTCTAGTTTAAAAGACATTATATACATTTTAGCATAACTGCAAGAATCAAACTAGCTTTTTGCATAATCATTTTTTGAATATTAAAAATATGCAATCAAATGAGGTTAATGGAGTGGTGATAAGGAAATATTATGAACAATAGCTTTTAATGAGCTTGGTTTGTGACGCAATTCAAAGCGACAGCTGCAATTGTAGATTATGCTAACAAAATTTCTAAAAAAGTTAGGAGTACTCCTTTTAAAGTTTGACCTTTGGAAATAGAAGCCCTATAATATAGAAGTCCTATAATGCAAAAGGAATTGTGAGAACAGGGAAGGTGCTAACAATGAAAGAGAGAAGTGTAGAAAACTCAAAAAAACTGGTCTTTGTTATAAATGATGTCCACAAGGGAAGGGAACTAAAAGAAATATTATATGATGAAATGAAACTCTCCAGCAGGCTAGTGAGAAAAGCAAAAAGAAATAGGAACATACTAGTTAATGGAAACAAGATAACCTTCCATGCAAAACTTAGGGTTGGAGATGTGGTGGAGGTGATTATGGAGGAAGCCCCGAATCAGTTTGAGGCAGAAAATATTCCCATTGATATAGCATATCAGGATATGGATTTAATGATCGTAAATAAGCCGTCTGGAATAGTGGTTCACCCGACCAAGGGTCATCAAACTGGTACTTTAGCTAATGCACTAGTATATCTCATGGAACAGACAGGCGAAGAATTTAGGATTCGATTTGTAAATCGATTGGATAGAGATACATCGGGATTAATTATCGTTGCTAAAAATCCATATACTCAACAGGAGCTCTCAAAGCAGATGCAAGACAACCTAGTTGAAAAGCACTATTTAACTGTGGTGAAGGGGGTAATGCAGGAAGACGAGGGAACTATTGATGCACCCATCGGTTTGGAAAATCCGGAAGATATTGAAAGGAAGGTCTATGGGGATGGTCAACCCTCTATAACTCACTATGAGGTTGTCCAACGACTAAAAGGAGCAACCTTGGTGAGAGTGAAATTAGAAACAGGAAGAACTCATCAAATAAGAGTACATATGAAACACATAGGATATCCTTTAATTGGAGATATATTATATGGTTATGTAAACGAGGAACTTATCGGAAGGCAAGCCCTACATGCTGAAAGCTTAGAATTTAATCAAACAAGGACAGGACAAAGGATAAAAGTAAAGTCTAATATGCCTAAGGATATGGAGGAATTAATTTCCAAGTTAATATAGGTCTTGACATCGGGGTCATATTTTATTAGAATGGTTTATGGGTGTGAAGAACATTTTAATAAATTCGGGGTTATAGCGCAGCTGGGAGCGCGCCTGACTGGCAGTCAGGAGGTCAGGAGTTCGATCCTCCTTAGCTCCACCAATGAATTAAGAAGCTTGTAGTAGTATGAAGTATACTATTACAAGCTTCTTAATTTTACCGACAGCAATTGTCCATAATATATAACATAAGAGCACGACTAAAAGCATTTATTTCAATATTATTGAGTAGCATATCCTCTTTAATCAGAGCTAAATGATTAGGAACGGATGAAGTGTGATTTGAAACTGGTGAATAGACAAAGGGATAATCATTTGTATCTAAATACAGACACTTGGTTTTTTTGGGCAAGTACCCTTTATGAAGAGGTACTTGCAATGAGAACATTTTACTATTTCCCAGGTAATTATAACTGAATCCTTGTTTGTGAATAATAAAATCTTGGCTATCACCTTCAAGAAAGGATCCAGATATAAATAAAGTATTATTCTGAACTAGAGTTTTCTTAATATAACATAATTGATCACAGGAGCCCCTGAGTATCCATGGGAGTATTGACAGTAATTCTCCGTGGGGAACTTGATCTAATATAATCATTGATTGCATTAGATATTTCAAATCGTCATGATTGTGTAATAAAATAGTATCTCTTAGCTTCGTATCACCAGTAATTTCATATTGATTATAAAGCTTGACACTTTCCTCACCGCTTATCATATCGCTGCGGCGAATGCCCAGAAATTTCTCTAAGGTCTTTAATTTACAATTTTCCAGGTTGAACGGTTTTTGATAACTTCGTACGACTTTCAAAAGATCAAGACTACAAAAGTTTGGCATTTTATTACCTATTTTATTTATTTCAATTCTTTTTGAAAGGAAAGGTATATCGAAATTGTCTCCGTTATATGAAATTAATAGATGGAAAGACTTAATTTTTTCTACAAAGGCAGCTACTAATTTCATCTCTTCTCTACTTGACCTACAAAAAAGCTGTTCAAGTATCAATTGACTTCCGTTATAATAGAGCATTCCTATTAAAATCACCTTATTGTAAAAGGGATTTAATCCAGTGGTTTCAATGTCAAATATGGCAAAAGGTGTTTCTTTATAGATTTTATAAAAGTTCTCAGGCATCTTAATAGACTCATTTAATTCGTATTTTATAGTTTCCATTAATATCACTCCATAATTTAATAATTTCAAAGAATACTTAGTTTGTATATCCATTTTCTGTGGGAATGAATATAAATATAATAGAAACAAACATAGAAAGGAGGAAAAACTTTGGACATTTTTGACAAAATGGCTAGAAAAATATCCTTAGGAACAAGCGTAATATCAAAGAAAACAGATGAATTTATAGCAACCACCGAAATAAAAATAAATATCTCTAAACTCGAAGGTGAGATTGAAGATGAGATATTTTCACTTGGCGAATTAGTTTTAAATCACTATAATAACAATAATAATGTATCCCTGAGTAGTGTGCAAGGAAGATGCAAAGAAATACAGAGAAAATATCAAGAACTTAACAGTATGCAGAAAAGGTATTGTTTATATAAGGGTGTATTGAGTTGTTCACATTGTAATGAAGAAATGGAACAAGACAGTAGGTTCTGTCCAAATTGTGGGAATAGACTATGATGATATTTCAAAAAATATTTAGAGGGTATAAAGGATTTATATACCTTTTATAGAATATCTCTTAAAATATCTTTGTGTATCAACATTAGGACAAATAATTTGTGGCAGGTGATTGCGATGAGAGAAGTTGAAGTAGTTGATTTAGTGGAAGGTATGATTTTACAATATGATGTTTTAGGAATAAATGATGTGGTGCTACTTACTCGAGGGACTGTTTTGAATAACCTTATGATAGAAAAGTTAATAAGAGCAGATGTTTATTATGTGTACATCAAAGATGATAATATAAAAAATTCTGTAAATGAAAGAAATGATAGCATAGATAGATCTACTGTGGTTGTTAAAAAACTATCCTTAGAATACAATAAATGTCTTGAAGGTTTCCAGAATGTTTATGACGAGGTAGGATTGGGCAAGAAATTGCAAACTGAGGCAATAGAGGAATCGATAGTCGGGTTGATTAGTGAAACAATTAAAAGCAATAATGTGCTGGGAAGGATAAGGAGAATTGATGCATCCGATGATTATACTTACAAGCATTCTATAAATGTATGCATTCTTTCTACCATGATTGGAAAGTGGTTGGGATATAAGGGGAAGAAGCTGAGATCACTTTCAATGGCAGCACTACTGCACGATATAGGAAAAGCCAAGATGCCTAGTGAAATACTCAATAAAAAAGGCAAGTTGACTCTCGAAGAATATGAGATCGCAAAACAACATGCGGTAATGGGCTACAAGATTTTGAAGGAGAATAATACTATAAGTATGGATGTTTGCCTAGGAGTGCTTCAACATCATGAGAGGATGGATGGAAGCGGTTATAGTATGGGTGTTAAGGGTGAAAAAATACATGAATTTGCAAAAATTATTGCTGTGGCTGATATTTTTGATGCTATGACATCTAAAAGAGTGCATAAAGACAAAGAGTCACCATTTAAAGTTGCAGAGCAAATCGCTGATGGCAGTTTTGAAATACTTGATCCTGTTGTGTCTAACTGCTTTCTGTATCATATTTCTAAATATTATGTAGGAAATATTGTAAAACTAAATACTGGAGAAATAGGAGAGATCATACTCGTTCATCAGGAAGTACCTACTAAGCCACTAATAAAGGTTCACGACAGATTTGTTGATTTGATGGTAGAAAAAAATCATCAGATTATTGAAGTGATCACATAAAGTGAGAAATAGTTCTCACTTTATCATTTCACGAATAGAAGCCTTTTTCAAATATTTCTTTGATAATTTTTTGGTCCTTTGTATAACCTAAGGCTAGCATCAACTTTATTCTGGATTTTTGGCCCGGGAGATTTCCACCAAAAATTACGCCCATGTTTCTTAAGGCTCTACCAGCTCCTTCATAGCCGTAGGTATCTAATACCCTGCCCCTAGGTACCCTTGAAACCATAACCACTGTCACATCATTTTTCAAAGCATATTCAATGCCTGAAACCATTAATGGTGGAACATTTCCTCTCCCCATGGCTTCAATGACTATTCCTCGTGAACCTGAATTAACACAACAATTTATTAATTTTGAGTCCATTCCAACGGCACATTTTATTAGATCCACATTCTCTTCAATGATTTCTGTTTGAATATGATAATGCTTTGTAATATCTCTATAAAAAATAACCTCATCATTGTCAACTATTCCCAATGGCCCAAATTCCATGGATTTAAAAGTATCTAAAGATAAGGTATGTGTTTTTGTTACTTCACTGGCTGCATTTACTTCATTATTCATAACTACTAAAACACCTTTATTTTTAGCATGTTTAGATATGGCTGTACATATAGCTGCTGATAGATTACTTGGTCCATCATATCCAAGTTCTGAACTGCTTCTCATGGCACCTACCAAAATAATAGGCTTGACACTATTGATAATGATATCAAGTAAGTAAGCAGTTTCTTCGAGCGAATCTGTTCCATGGGTGATAACTACCCCTGTTATATCTTTTCGCAGAACTAATTGCTTGACAATTACAGCTAATTCCATCATTCGCTTTGGTGTCATATGAGGACCAGGGATATTGGCAAAATTGATAATTTCAATATCTGCATATTTATCAATATTAGTTACCATCGACATTATTTCTTCGCTAGATAAAGCAGGAATCGCAGCTGCAATTCTAGGATCGATTTTCATGGAAATTGTTCCACCTGTGAATATAACAGCAACTTTATTCTGGTTTTTCATTTACATCCTCCTTTAATGAATCAATAAGTGGTTTTATGATTAACATATCCTCATATTCCAAATATTATAATATCAAATTCAAGTGCAAATAACAAATATATTTGGGCATGAAATATATATTTAGGAATAACAAAAACACCGATCTAAAAGATCGGCATTTTTGTTATTTACGTTCAAAAGGGGTATTGGGAATAGAGATTATAAAATTGAGGTTATCAGGGGGATAACCACTAAACAAATTATAACAAAATACGACACCTTTGGCAATGTATTTACAAATTTTTTAATAGAAAAAATTTAATAGAAAAAATTTAATAGAAAAAATTTAATAGAAAAAATTTAATAGAAAAATTTAATAGAAAAATTTAATAGAAAAAATTTAACAGAAAAATTCAAACAATAAAGATAGGACAATATAAAATTCTTTTATTAAATATCAAGTATGCTATATAATGGATATAGATAATTTTGCAAGGGGGATTATATTGTGAATAAGGGATTAGCAATTAAGGTTATAGAGAGCTTAAAATCCAACAATATAGGAGGAAGATATTTTGACACTGTAGAAGAGTCTAAAAAATATTTGGTAGATACTATTGGTAATTATAAAACTATCGGATTTGGTGGCTCCATGACACTATATAATATGAATATATATGAAGATTTAAAGAATAATGATAACACTATCTCTTGGCACTGGCTGGAAGAATCGCCTGAGAACAGAAAAAAAGCTATAGATGTATCTGCGAAAGCAGATGTTTATTTGACAAGCACTAATGCTATCACTGTACAGGGTGAAATTGTTAATGTAGATGGTATTGGAAATAGAGTTGCTACCATGATACATGGACCTAAAAGGGTTATTATTGTATGTGGAGTTAATAAAATCAGCAGTGATTTAATTGATGCCTTTAAAAGGGTAAGAAGACAAGCTTCACCTTTAAATTCCAAACGTCTGAATCGAAAAACACCATGTGCTGTGACGGGAGAATGTGTTGATTGCAATTCTCTTGAGAGAATCTGTAATGTAACGACAATAATACATAAAAAACCTGGAATGATTGACTTAGAGGTTGTACTAATTGGTGAAGAATTAGGATATTAAGAAAATAGATAAAAATAATGCATAAATGTGCATTCTTTTTATAGTATAGGAAAGTTCTACTTTCCTATACTATAAAAAGAGGGGTTGTAGGGGATGAAATCCCATACTCGCTTTCAGGAAGGTGCTCAGACAGCTTTGCTGTCGTCGAAGGAAACCTAGGGTTTCCTAGCGAAAGCGTCGAAGACGCTCTTTTTATCTTAAAGCAGAAACTTCTTTTATAAAGGCTCATCATTCGTGTAAGATATAAAAGGACAAAGCAAAATCTGTAAAATAATGGAGAGATTATATATGGTGGTTTATTTTGACAATAGTGCTACAACTAAACCAAGTCAAAAAGTAGTAGAAATTATGATGAAAGCACTTACAGAGTATTATGGAAATCCTTCTTCCTTACATCGTATGGGGCTGGAAACTGAAAAACTCATAAGACTTTCTAGAAAACAAGTTTCAAAAGCTTTAGGGGCAAAAGAACAGGAAATTATTTTTACTTCAGGAGGAACAGAAGCTAATAATTTATCGATATTAGGTGTGATTGAGGCTTTAAAACGGAAGGGAAAATCAATTATAACAACTAAAATTGAACATCTTTCTGTTTTGAACATATATAAATATCTTGAACAAAAGGGATTTAAGGTGTTATATTTGGATGTAGACCAGTACGGTAGAATTAATATGGAACAATTAAAAAATAGCGTTACAGAAGAAACAATTATGATTACTATTATGCATGTAAACAATGAAGTGGGAACAATACAACCGGTAGAGGATATTGGAGATTTCATAAGGGACAGAGCTTCTAAACCGATTTTTCATGTAGATGCTGTACAATCATTTGGGAAAGTGCATTTAAGGTCATCAAGAATAATGGCAGATTTCATAAGCCTTAGCGGGCACAAAATTCATGGACCAAAGGGCATTGGGGCTTTATACATAAAAAAAGGCCAGAGGATTCAACCATTGGTTTTTGGAGGAAATCAAGAGACTGGATTAAGATCAGGAACAGAAAATGTTCCTGGAATTTTAGGGTTTGGTGTTGCGGCTGAAGAAATAACAAATGATATAGATAATCGGATATTAAAAATGAGGACTTTGAAAGAATCGTTTGTTAAAATGTTAAAGAGTGAAATAGGAGATATAAAAATTAATGGATCAGAGGGAGAGGGCAGTTCACCCCATATCACAAATATTAGCTTTATGGGTGTTATGGGAGAGGTTCTTCTTCATTCATTAGAACAGGATAATATTTTTGTTTCCACAGGTTCTGCATGTTCCTCTAAAAAAGAAGCAAAAAGTCATGTTCTAAAGGCCATGGGTATGAAGGATTCAGAAATTGAAAGTGCCATCAGATTCAGCTTTTCTCATAATAATACAATTGAAGAAATGAATTTTACTATAGATAGACTAAAAAAACATGTTAGCGAACTAAGGAAGATAAGAAAGAGGTGATTTGATGGACAAGGTTTTGATTATTAGATATGGTGAAGTTGCTTTAAAGGGTCTAAATAAATCTTATTTTGAAAACAAGCTAATGAAGCATATCGGTTCAAATCTAAGAGAAATAGGAAAGACTAATATTTGGAAATCAAATGGATTGTTGTTTGCAAGTATGGATGGCTTTGAAGAAAAAGAATTTGTTGAAAAGGTTATTAAGGTTTTCGGTATTGTTTCTGTTAGTATTGCCTATTCATTTGAAGTAGATATGGAAAAAATCTATCAAGTTGCACTAGAACATATCACAGAAAAAATGGAACAAAGAAAATTTAAAACCTTCAAAATAGAAACCAGAAGAGGTGATAAAAGCTTTAATTTGACATCTCCTGAAATCTCCAGTAAGGTTGGTGGGTACATTCTAAGAAATTTAGAAGAATTAACTGTTGATGTACATAATCCTGACTTTAAATTGTATGTAGACATCAGAGAAAAATGCTATATTTATTCTGACAAAATTTCGGGATATGGAGGTCTTCCTTTAGGAACCAATGGTAAAGCCCTGCTGTTATTGTCAGGGGGTATTGACAGCCCAGTGGCAGGATGGATGATGGCTAAACGTGGAGTTGAAATAGAAGCTGTTCACTACCATAGCTACCCTTTTACAAGTGAAAGAGCAAAGGAAAAGGTAGTCGAGTTGGCGAGGATCTTGGCTAAGTATTGTGGAAATATTCGTCTGCACTCTATCAATCTACTTCCCATACAAAAAGAAATAAATGAAAAATGTCCGGAAGGGGAGATGACAATATTATCAAGAAGATTTATGATGAAAATAGCTGAAAAAATCGCCAAAAATAGAGATTGTAGTGCATTAATCACTGGTGAGAACATTGGACAGGTAGCCAGTCAAACTATGGAAGGCTTGACTGTTACTCATGATGCTGTGGAATTGCTCACATTTAGACCCTTAATAGCACTGGATAAGGTGGATATAATCGAACTGGCGAAAAAAATCGATACCTTTGATACTTCGATTTTACCGTTTGAAGATTGCTGTACTGTCTTTTTACCAAAAAGACCATTAACTAAGCCTAGGGTAGATAGGATTAGAGAATCTGAAAGCAAACTTGAATCAGAAAAATTAATTGAAGATGCATTGTTAAATATGACTGTTGAGCATATCACATTTAATTAATAAATGAAATAGAAATATAAACTGGTAGTGGCGACTGTTGTGTGAGTAGGTAGGTAGATAAAATAATTATCTACCTACCTACTCAATTTTTTATTATTGAGCATATAGTTTTTAAAGGTTTCAGCAAGAGGGGATAATGTTTTGGATTTGTGATATACAAAATAAAAATTTCTTAGGATTTCTTTATTCTCCAATTTTAACTTTTTAACTAAATTAAATCGAACTTCATCCTCGACAGCCATTTCTGATATCAAGGTTATTCCCAATCCCTTTCTTACGCATTGTTTAATTGCCTCGGTATTTTCTAAACACGCAACCACATTTAATTTATCTATGTTTATCAGGGTGCTTTCTAATAATTTTTCAAAGATTTTTCTTGTACCTGAACCTTTTTCACGCAATATTATTTTTTCTTTTATAACTTCTTCCAATGTTATATATTTCATAGATAAATAGTAATCTGTACAAGGAGCAATAAAAACAAGGCTGTCCTCCATTATATCTATATAGTTGAGTTGTCTTACTTCATCTTTAGCACCTACAAAACCAAAATCTATCTCGCTATTTAGGATTCCGTCTATTACTTGTTGGGAATCATAATGAAAAAGGCGAAAACGGACATCTGGATGAGATTTATTAAAAGAACTGATTAAGTCAGGTAAAATATATTGCTCAGGTATAGTACTGCATGCTATTTCTAAAGTGCCTTCTATTTTTCCTTTAAATGAGTCTAGAGAGAATAAGGCTATTTCACGTTTATTAATAATTTCTAAGGCATGAAGATGAAAAATTTCTCCAGCCTTGGTCAAGGTGATATTTTTGTTCGAGCGATTAACAAGAATAGTATTCAGTTCGTTTTCAAGATTTTGCAAATGACTGCTAATGGTAGGTTGAGTAAGATAAAGATAATCAGCAGCCTTGGAAAAACTTTTAAATTTGGAAATTGCTACGAAGGTTTCCAATTGTCTAAAATCCATAAGAGATCACTCCAATTTTTCATCATAAATAATACTATCATAATAAGTGTTAGATTAAAAAGTAGTATAGTCATAATAAAAAATATTAAATGATGAGCATGCGTATTATCAAAAATTAGATAATTCATTCGTGAGATTTGCATAAATACATGCATCTATTTCATAATTAGTTTTTCATATTATCATTATTATCCTTACAGGGATTTACATGGATCAATACATCTTTTATATTTTTGTTGGCTGAAATTAAGGCGTGTTTAGCTTTTGAAGCTAAATGATGACCCTTTTCAACAGTTAAGTCTTTATCTACACAGATTTTCATATCAACCAATATTTGACCTCCATGCTTTCTAGCTTTTATTTCATGCACACTTTTTATTCCTTCAATATTTAATGAAATATTTTCAACTTCTTGTATTACCTTCTTTGATGGAGCTGTATCCATAAGTGCAGTAACAGCTTCCCAATATATCGAAAAACCAGTCTTTAGTATTATTATCGAAACAGCAATACCAGCCAAAGGATCAAGAATAGGAAAGCCTATCACCGCCCCACCAATTCCTATAAGAGCAGCAATTGATGAAAACACATCAGTGCGATGATCCAAGGCATCTGCAATAATAGCCTCGCTGTTTATTTTCTTGCCAACTTTTGCAGTATAACGATACATCCATTCTTTTACAATTATAGATAGTATTGCAGCATAAATTGCAATGATTCTAGGTGGTTGCAGGTCTGGATTTATTAGTGACTTAAAAGCAGACCAGCCAATACCAAATGCAGTCACAACAAGAAGAATTGCAATAATTTTGGCGACGATGGATTCAGCTTTTCCGTGACCATAATGGTGTTCATCATCCGGGGGTAGATGTGACACCTTTATACCCTGTAGTACAATCACTGAAGAAATAATATCAGAAGCTGAATGTGCTGAATCAGCCACCATAGCTGTACTTCCAGCTATGAAACCAATAATAGCCTTTGTAATAGTAAGAAGTATATTCACTATAATGCCTACCCAAGTAACTTTTTTTCCCTCAGCTAGACGTTCATTATTATCCATTTCCAACAACCCTTTCATATATGTTCTATACCATATAGTATTAATTTTGGAGCAACACTTAATTCAATACATTGAATAGTCGTTTCCCTATTATCTTTTTAGAATAGCTTGAAACAAGCAAAAGAACCTAGGTTGTTAAACCTAGGTTCTTAACTGGTGCCGAAGGAGGGACTTGAACCCTCACGAGTGTTACCTCGCCGGATTTTGAGTCCGGTGCGTCTGCCATTCCACCACTTCGGCACGTCACAAATATAATATTAGCATAAATATATTGGCAATGCAAGTATTTTTAGCTCATTAAATATGGAATCTTATTTGCAAAAATGATTTGATAACGCTGAATGATTATGGTAAACTTAAATTGTGTTTTTTAGAAAAGGAGTGGTGGTGAAGCCAATGGATCCATTGACACATGGCGTGATAGGCTTAGCGATTTCAGCTTTTAGTGGAGATCCAGTAACATTATTAAGTCCAATTAGCTTAGGTTGTGCTCTTGGAGCAATGTCTCCTGATGTTGATATTGTTACTAGATTAAAAGGTGATTATGTTTATTTGAAATATCATAGGGGTGTATCTCACTCCATACCTGCGTTATTTATATTGGCTGGTGTTATTACATTAGGACTCTCAATATTTTTCCAAGAATTTAATTTTTTGAGAGTTTTTTTATGGACACTTATTGGATGTTTTTCACATACGTTTTTTGATGTGTTAAATTCCTATGGTGCCAAGTTATTCATGCCATTTTCAAAGAAAAAGTCTATGGTAGGGATATTGATGTTGTATGATCCGGTTGTAACTATTCTCTGCACCTTGCTGATTTTTGTTGGCGAAAAAACTCTAATATTTAATGCAGGAGTTATCTTATCATTTATTTTGTATATCATCGTTAGATTATATATGAAGCATTATGTAAGTGCTTTAATAAATGAAATGTACTCAAAAAACTTTGAGATTTATGAAATTAGTGTTCTTCCTTCACTTATAGCGTTCCATAAATGGGATTTTATTGTAAATACTGAAGAATACCATTTAGTAGGTCAGGTAAATATTATTACTAGACGCGTATTAGAAAGAAAAAGATTAAAGAAATCGGATGACAGGTTTAAGGAAATGTTTGATGAAACCAATATTGGTAGATATTTCAAAGATTTTACACCAATATATCATATTGTTCAATTTGAACATATGGATACTATTATTTTGAAATCCATAGACTTGAGATATTATCTGAATAATAATTTTATGCATCACGCTACTGCAATTTATGATAAAGAGAATAATGTTATTGAGTCTTTTTTTCATCCGTATAATATTAATAAAAATATACCAGTTTTAGAAGCTGAATTGTGATTATAGTATTTGTAATTGAGAAAATTAAGCATAAATTAAAGAGAGAACAACGGAGAATAAACAAGTAGAGAGGGCTACACTTTTACCCTCTCTACTTGTTTATTCATAATTAAATAAGGTATAGTATAATTGAAATATGAATCTATAATTGGGAACTTTTTTTTAAAATTTTACGTCAGACTTAGGATGACGTTTTGAAAGGAGGTAAATTTAAGTGAATGATAGGGAAAAGAGCTTGATTGAAGAGTGTAAGCAGGGGGACATTGAAAGCTTTGAATTACTTATAAAAGATCATCAACAGATGGCCTTTAATATTGCTTACAGGATGCTAGGAAATATTGAAGATGCAAGAGATGCCTCTCAAGATGCATTCATTAAAATTTTTAAAAACATTAAAAACTTCAAAGGGGACAGCAGTTTTTCCACATGGATGTATCGAATAGTTTCTAATACATGTCTAGATGAATTAAGAAAAAAGAAAAAACATCATAATTATTCCTATGATAATCCCATCAAGACTGAGGATGGAGAAATGAGTAGAAATATTCCCACGGTTGAAAATACACCTGAAGAAATCATAAACAGGAAAGAATCACAGAAGTTAATTCAAAATGCCCTTAATAAATTAAGTGATCAAAATAAAGCAGTTATTGTATTAAGAGACATTAAAGGTTTTTCTTATGAACAGATCGGTGAAATTCTTAACTGTCCTGAAGGAACTGTAAAGTCTAGAATAAGTAGGGCGAGAGTGGCTTTGAAAACCATATTAGTAAAGGACATGGAACTTTTTAATAATGACTACGTCAAAATATAGAAAGGAGGGATTAAAATGAAATGCAATGATATACAAGAGCAGATATCTCTTTATATAGATAATATGTTAGATGACAATGACAAAGAAATTTTGATTAAGCATCTGGAAGAATGCAATCAATGTAGTGCTGAATATGATTCTTTAATAGCAATGATAAATATGTGTAGAGAACTACCAATGTTAGAACTTCCTGAGAATTACGAGATTGGTCTTAACAATAAATTAAAAACAGCTGAAGCTGAAAATGAGGAAAAAGTACAAATAACTACAATTGTGGAAAAAATCAAACAGAAAAACTGGAAGGTGTATGCTTCAATAGCTGCTGTGTTTATAGTATTTGTTATATCAGTAACAGGTTTAAACAGTGTTAAAACGAATGAAATAGATCCAGGATCTGAAATAGCTCATGATAATGCCATTATTTATGAGCAACCGACAGCTTCGCCGGAAGAGTCTAGATCTGACGGAAATATGCAATTCAGCAAATCTTCACAGGATAGTCCAGTGGTTGAAAATGAAATTGTGGGCAGGGGTTTAGAACCTAGCTCAGACATGATGGCCCCAGTTGATGCAGTTGAATCACAAGTAATCACGGATGGTAGAAAAGTTATAAAAAATGCATTCTTAAGTTTGGATATTGAAAATTATGATGAAAAATTTGAGAAGATTATTAATCTTGTAAATGCTTCTGGGGGATATGTAGAGCATTCAGACACGCAATACAGCCATTATGTCCCTGATAAGCCTGAAGAATCTCTCAAAATTGGGAGTATAACCGCTAGGGTTCCTGAGAATACATTTTTGTCTATAGTTGACCAAGTTAAAGGGGTAGGCATAGTTACAAATTTTGGGATGGGTGGTCAGGATATAACAATGCAGTATAGAGATACTGTAAATGAAGTTGAGAATTTGAAGATACAAGAAAAACGGCTTAGAGAAATTATGGAAAAAGCTGATAATGTCAAGGATATCTTAGAGGTTGAAAGGGAATTGTCAAGAGTAAGAGGAGATATTAACCGAATGACCGGAGATATAAAAAGATGGGACGATTTAGTGGGACTATCGACTATAAATATATCTTTAAATGAGATAATTCCTAAGGACAAGAAGATTGAACCAGTTAGTGATAATATCTGGGAAAAAGCAGGCAAAGGTTTTATTAGAACTATAAATGAAATGGTGAGCATGCTCGAAGTTGCCTTTGTAGGATTTGTTAGTATTCTACCTTTGTTATTACTGATGTTAGTAATTGGGACACCGACTATATTATTTATTAAAAAATTAAGAAGAAGGCAGTAACATATTGAACCGGAAAAATTAAAAGGATTTTACGACATAGCAGAAGAATATAGTATAATATATATTATTACTATATTCTTTTGTTATGTGGAACTATATAAAGAAAACTTAGTTCGGATGGAGTTTTTACTCCACCTGAACTCTAGTTGCACTTATTTCGAAGCTTGGCGGCACTTATCTCCCGCTTATATAAGCGGGAGTATTAGTAACGCCGCTGAGATAGATAGATTTTTAGAATACAAAGGTTGGAGGAGAGTATTTGATGGAAAACCCAAAAATAATTATTATTGATGGAAATAGCTTAATCAATAGAGCTTTTTACGCATTACCACTTCTATCAACTAAGGAAGGAATATATACTAATGCAGTTTATGGTTTTACAAATATGTTGTATAAAATCATTGAAGATTATGGTCCAAACTATATTACTGTAGCATTTGATAGAAAAGCACCTACCTTTAGGCATGTGGAATACGATGCTTATAAAGCTGGTAGAAAAAAAATGCCTGAGGAATTAGCACAACAGTTTCCGATATTGAAGGAAGTATTGGAAGCACTGAGAATCCACAAAATTGAAATAGATGGGTTTGAAGCCGATGACCTAATAGGCACTTTGGTTGAACATTCTGAAAATAAGGGTTTTAATTCAATAGTTGTAACAGGAGATAAGGATGCTTTGCAACTAGCTTCAAATATGACAAAAATACTTATTACAAAAAAAGGTATTAGTTCTTTAGATGTGTATGATACAAATGAAATAATCGAAAAATTAGGGATAACTCCTGATCAAATTATTGATTTAAAGGGTCTGATGGGTGATAAGTCTGACAATATACCGGGTGTACCGGGTATCGGTGAAAAAACAGCACTAAAATTGATTACAGAATTCAAATCAATTGAAAACATATTAAATAATCTTGATAAAGTACCCAATAAGAAAATGAGGGAAAAGCTAGAAGAACACGCAAGTCAAGCTCTACTAAGCAAGCGATTGGCAACGATTGTTAAGGATGTCCCTGTGGAAATAGATTTTGAGGAACTCCGATATAAACAGCCGGATTACCAAAGGCTTGTATCTATTTTCAATAAATTAGAATTTCACAGTCTATTACGAAAGATTAAAGTGGCTGAAGTGGACGTTCCAAAAGTTGAGGTAGAGTCAAATTTTGTAAAAATGATCAATAATGAAGATGATCTGGATATTCTTATTGAAGAAATTTCTTGTGCAGGTTATTTTTGTCTTAAAGTATTAAGTGAAGATGATGACGTGAAAAATTGTACTATATTAGGTATTGCACTTTCTTTTAATGAAAATGATTATTTTATTAATACTTTTAAAAATCCAACACTCCTCAAGAATTTTAAAGCAATTCTTGAAGACGAAAACTTGACTAAATTTGGACATCAAATTAAAAGTGATATTTTGGCTTTGAGAAGAAATGATATTGAACTTATGGGTATTGGATTTGACACAGCTATAGCCTTATACTTGCTTGAACCCACCCGCTCAAATTACGATCTCAATGAATTATCAGCAGAGTTTTTAGGGGAAACAATCAATCATGAGGCAGATGTTTTAGGGAAGGGCAAAAGCAAAAAAAGTATCTTTGATATAGAATCTGAACAATTAATCCGATTTGCTGCAAAGTGTTGTAGTTCAGTGGAAAAATTGAGAAGTATTTTTGCAAAAAAGCTTGAAGAACTAAATCTAAAAAAATTGTATGATGAAGTAGAGGTACCTCTCATAGAAGTCCTGGCAGACATGGAATTCCAAGGATTTTCTGTAGACAAAAATGTTTTAATTCAAATTGGGGAAAATTTAAGTAATAAAATAGAACATTTGACTGCAGAAATTTTTTTGCATGCAGGAGAAAAATTTAATATAAATTCAACAAAACAATTGGGAGAGATTTTATTTGAAAGACTAGGTCTGCCAACTCTTAAAAAAACTAAAACGGGATATTCAACTGATATTGAAGTTCTTGAAAAGCTCAAGGACAAACATCCTATTATACAAGCGATAATTAAATATAGACACCTTGTTAAACTAAAGTCCACCTATATAGATGGTCTGTTAGCCGTCATAAACAATAGAACTAAAAAAATTCACTCAAGCTTTAATCAAACAGTAACAGCAACAGGAAGAATTAGTAGTACAGAGCCAAATCTACAAAATATTCCAATCAAAATGGATGATGGTAGGGAAATCAGGAAGGTCTTTATTCCAAGTAATGAGGATTACTTGTTACTAGATGCAGATTACTCTCAGATAGAATTAAGGGTATTAGCCCATATTACACAGGACGAAAACTTGATTGAGGCTTTTCACACAAATCAAGATATTCATACAATCACGGCTGCTAAGGTGTTTAATATTCCTATTAGCGAAGTAACTTCATTGCAAAGAAGCAGAGCTAAAGCGGTTAATTTTGGTATTGTTTATGGAATAAGTGATTATGGTTTATCTGAGAATCTTCAGATATCTCGAAAAGAAGCACAAAAATATATTCATGACTATTTTAATACTTATAAAGGTGTAAAAAGATATATGGAAGATGTCGTTCTTGATGGAAAAAATAAAGGTTATGTTGTGACCTTGTTTAATAGAATAAGGTATATCCCAGAATTAAAGTCCAGTAATTTTAATATAAGATCATTCGGAGAAAGAACTGCAATGAACACTCCTATCCAAGGGACGGCTGCTGATATAATAAAGATTGCTATGGTTAAGGTTTACCATGAATTAAAAAGAAAAAAGCTGAAATCAAAGCTAATTCTGCAGGTTCATGATGAATTAATAGTAGAGGTTCACAAGAGTGAAATAGAAGAAACTAAAGATATTCTAATGCATAATATGGAAAATGCTGTTTCTTTAACAGTTCCGTTAAAAGTGGATATGAAATTGGGAATTAATTGGTATGATACCAAATAAGTGAAGGGAAGAAGGCATGATGAGAATTATTGGACTTACCGGTGGTATTGCTTCTGGGAAAAGCACGGTATCTAATATTGCATTAAATCGTGGTATTCCAGTAATTGATGCAGACAAGATTGCAAGAGAGATCGTTCAAAAAGGGAAGCCGGCTTTTGGGGAAATTGTTGAGTTTTTTGGACCTCAAATAATTGATGATGATGGAAATTTGGATAGGAAAGCTCTTGGCGATATTGTATTTACTGATAAATTAAAGCTACGCAAACTAAACGACATTACCCATCCCAAAATAATTGGTGAAATAAAAATCAGACTGGAAAGTTTGAAAAACAAAAAAGAAGTTTTAGCTATTATTGATGCAGCTTTACTTATAGAAATGAATATGAGAGAATTAGTTGATGTGATCTGGTTGGTGGTTGCCTCAGAGCCTTTACAGATACAAAGATTGATGCAAAGAGATGGGTTAATTGAAGAAGAAGCCTTAGAGAGGATAAAATCCCAAATGTCCACAGATGAAAAAGCACAATACGCTGATGCCATAATTAATAATTGTGGTGATCTACAAATGTTAAAAAACAACGTAGATGAACTAATAGATAAGCTATACTAGCAAGTGACCGGAGGGAATTAAGTTGATTCTTATGGATTTTAAAAAATATAGGATCCTTATATCAGTTGTGGCTATAATAATTGCCATGGGAACTGTTATGAATAATATTGACTGGTTTTTAAAGATATTGTTTCCAATACATTACAAGGATCTCATATATGAAAATGCAATTTATTATGATATTGATCCATATTTAGTGGCAGCTATAATAAAAACAGAAAGCAAATTCTATGAAAAGGCTATCTCAAGTAAAAATGCAAGAGGTTTGATGCAGATAGCTCCCATAACTGGTAAGTGGGCATCAGAAGAGCTTCACATAGAAAATTATACTGAAGAACTTTTATTTATACCAAATATAAATATACGTATTGGTTGTTGGTACCTAAGTGTGCTAAGAAAAGAATTTGATGGAAATCTTCAGCTTATGCTTGCCGCTTATAATGGTGGGAGTGGAAATGTAAGAAAATGGTTAAAAGATCCAAGATATAGTAAAGATGGGACTAAGCTTCATGACATTCCTTTTTACGAAACAAAAAATTATGTAGAAAAAGTTATGAGAAATTATAGTATATATAGATTTATTTATACAGAAAATGCTGCGATTCAGTGGAGTTTCATATTTTAAAAACTACTGAAAAAAGAAAGGAATGTGAGAAAAAGGATGGAACATATGAAAGGACTTAAGGACATTGAAAATATTGTAATTGAAAAGAAACGCTTGCTTCATTCTGCTAACCATGAAGAAATAGTCTCTGGCTTAACTACCGATGTCTATTTTTTAAGAACAATGGATATTCTTCAATATATGGGTCTAGAGAATCAAATAGTAACTGCGGAAATTTTTGCAAGAAAGTCGGGTGTTTTTGCAGGAATTGAAGAAGTTAAAAATATTTTACAGGATAAAAATATAGAGATGTGGGCAATAAATGAAGGTGAAATTTTTCAATCAAAGGAAACGTTGGTAAGGATTAAGGGATCCTATAAGGAATTTGGTATTTTTGAAACTGCAATACTAGGTGCTTTAGCTAGTTCTAGTGGATGGGCCACAGCAGCTAAAAATGTCAAGGTTGCATGCGGTGAAAAAACCTTTTTATGTTTTGGTGCTCGCCATGTACACCCAGCGGTTTCGTCTGTTATGGAAAGAGCGGCATTAATAGGTGGTGCCACAGGTGCTAGCTGTGTTCTGGCAGCTAAATTAATGAATATTGAACCTTCTGGAACATTGCCACATGCGGCAATGTTAATAGCAGGTGACACACTAAAAATTGCCAGAGCTTATGATGAAGTAATGCCAGATCAACACAAAAGAATTGTGCTGGTTGATACCTTCAAAGACGAGGTAGAAGAGAGTCTTAGAATTGCTGAGGAACTTGGCAGTAAATTGTATGGAATACGATTGGATACACCTAGTGAACGGGGTGGTGTCACGTCATATTTAGTAATGGAATTGAGAGCCAAGCTTGATATTAATGGTTTTGGTCATGTGAAGATATTTGTTTCCGGCGGTCTGACACCTGAAAAAATACGCGAATTGTCTGAAGCTGGAGCAGATTCTTTTGGAGTAGGAAGTTATATATCAGGAGCTCCTGCCATTGATATGACTATGGATATTAAGGAGGTAGCTGGAAATCCAGTTGCTAAAAGAGGCAGGATCCCAGGCTTAATAAATAACGAAAAGTTACATAAAATTATTTAAACAACAAATATTATTGTTTAAATTTCAATAATCACTATGGAGGTATTTTCAGTTGAAAAGAAAGCTTTGGCATTCTTTAGTTTTGTTTATTCTTGTTATTATGTTAATGACTGGTTGCAATATAGGAAACGATACTACTCAAGACCAGAAAGAAGAAACACCTAAGTTAATGACACCTGAGGAAGGTGGAGAAATATTTCTTCCTGTCATACAGTTTACTACTCTGAATCCGATAGTTAATGAAAATCAAAGTGTTTATTTTCTTAATCAACTAATATTTGAAGGACTTCTGGCTTTGGATAATAGTCAAAAAGCTCAACCTAGCTTGGCAACTGGCTGGAATGTTTCCTATGATGGGAATGAAATTTTATTTGATTTGAGAGATGATGTCACTTGGCATGATGGGAAACCTTTTACTGCTGAGGATGTGGAATTTACGATAGAAACCTTGCGATCAAATAGTGAAACTAATAACAAGTCTATATATTCATATTTTTTACAGTCAGTGAAAGAGGTTGAAGTAATTAATAACAGCCAGATATCGATCAGATTCGATTCGCCTTTACAGAATCAACTGGAGGTTTTTACATTCCCTATTATCGCAAAGCATCAATTTGAGAATATTGAAAATGCATATCAGGCTTTGAATATCATTCCTGTAGGTACTGGACCTTTTGAAGTTGAAAGTGTAGATAGACATAATGAAATCCGACTAGTAAAAAATAATGATTATTGGGGAACTAAACCATATCTGCATCGTGTTACGGCTAAAATTGTTCCAGATCAAGGAGCAGTCTTAACCTCTGTTTTTTCTGATAAAATAGATGTAGCTCAAGCTAGAGATTATGATTGGAAAAAGTTTGCCGGAGATAGGACAATAAAAAAAATTGAATATGTAACTCAGGAATATGAGTTCTTAGGGTTTAATTTCAATAACAATTTACTTTCAGATAATAATATCAGAAAAGCCATTGCCTTGGGTATGGATCGACATAAAATAACCGAAGAAGTATATCTAGGTCATGCAACCGTAACGGATGTGCCTGTACATCCCAACTCGTTTTTGTTTTCTCAAGAGGCTCAAACATTAGGATATGATCCTGTCAAAGCTAAGGAGTATCTAGCAAATTCTAATTGGATAAATCGCAACAATGATGAGTGGTTAGAAAATGAAATTGGTGATAGACTTACAATCAATTTATTGGTTAATAATAATAATCTGCAAAGAGTAAAAACTGCAGACCTTATGGCTCAGCAATTGAAAAATATAGGCATAGAAGTTTTCATTGAGAATGTAAATTGGGAAGAGTACGAGAGCAGACTATATAATAATAACTTTGATGTCATATTAGGTGGTTGGAAGTTGTCTTTAATACCTGATCTAAGAACAATATTACATTCAAGCTTTATTAATAGCAGCAATTTCATAAATTATTCAAATCCAGTAATGGATCAATTGCTGGATGAAGCTGCTTTAGCAAAAGATCAAGATATACGAGTAGAAAAATATCATAAAATACAGCAAGAATTTGTTCGTGATCTGCCATACTTCAGTTTGTTCTATCGTAACAGCTCGTTGATTGTAAAGAATCATATAAAAGGAAGCATTTCTCCAAATTATTATAATATCTATCATGGTCTTGCAGGCTGGTATGTTAATGAAAAATAATAATTTCTAAATTATGGAAAATTATTAGGTGTTGACAGAGTGAATCAAAGTAGATATACTTTATTAATGTAGAATTTAATTTTTAAATGCGGATGTGGTGGAACGGCAGACACGCTACCTTGAGGGGGTAGTGCTCAAATGAGTGTAAGGGTTCAAATCCCTTCATCCGCACCATAGCAAATTATTGAACTTCAAGGTATTAAAGCTTTGAAGTTTTTGTTTTTTAAATTTTTACAGTTATAAGAATTTTCTTAAAATAAAAAATATTTGAAGGAAAATATGCATTTTTGTAGAATAAGTATTTTGTAGAATAAGTAATAGAATAAGTAACTAAAGCGTGAACATGTGAGGTGATATAAAAAAATGAGTAATAAAGAACGAATTACCCAAGAACTGAATGAGTTGAAACATATCTATGAGTCATTAGACGAAATAGATCAAAAAAAACTTGAAGAAGCTCTAATTATGCTGAGAACAAAATTTGGACAAAGAGTGAGAGCGTAAAATGTGTTGTAAAATATTAACTCTTATATAATTGTTGAAGGGTTTCTCATTTTTGTAGAATAGTTCATATTATGAAGATAAAAGGGCTTGTTTATTTTTCAAACAATACTTATAGCCTGTCAAATAAAGAAAGATTTAAGTTTTTTATTTTTTTAAAAAAATACATAGATTAATCAAATAATAAGTTGGGCTTGTTCAACTTATTATAACTGATAGGGGGAGTTTCATGAGCTTCAAAAGAAAATTATTTATTCTTACAATACTGTCACTATGGATTGTTTTGAATTTTTCTATGGCTAGTTTTGCTGAAGAAACAGCAAGAGGTGTAGTTATAGCTAATGATGTTAATATAAGAAGCTCTCCTAGTATAGAATCTTCAATTATCAGTACGTTGAAGCTGGGTGAATATGTAAATATAGTTGATAACAACGATGAATGGTATAGCATACAATTAACTGATGGTAAGCTTGGTTGGGTTTACAACGACTTAATTGTAGAATTAGATCCTAATATAGACTTGATAAGAAAAGGAATGATTAGCGAAGATATTATAAATGTTAGAGAGGAACCCAATCTAAATTCAACAATATTAGCTAATTTAAATAAGGGAGATGAAATTACCATAATCGAACAATCAGCGGAATGGTCTAAAATAGCCATAACTGATGAAATCGTAGGCTGGGTTAATACGGAACATATAGTGGTTCGCCCTGATTACTCAACCGGACAAATTACTGGAAATAATGTTAACTTGAGAACAACTCCTGTTACGGGTGAAGTAATATTGAGGTTAGATAAAAACACTTATGTAGCTGTTAAAGATTTTAAAGAAGGATGGTATAACGTAATTACAGCTGATGATAAAGAAGGGTGGATGCATCAAGACTTTGTGACAATTGTATTTGATAAAAACTCAAGTCGAGAAATTTCCAGAAATTTAGCTACAAGATCCGCAACATTACTTACAATTGTTGACTACGCTAAAAAATATATTGGAACGCCTTATAAGTGGGCTTCTAGCGGTCCGAGTAGTTTTGATTGTTCAGGTTTTACATCCTTTATTTTCAAACAATTTGGTATTAAGCTGCCTCGGACATCAGTGACTCAATCAAAAACAGGTGAGGAACTGACTAAGGAAAATCTGGGTATGGGTGATTTGGTTTTTTTTGATACTTCAGGTGTAAACAATGGCAAAATATCTCATGTGGGTATTTATATAGGTGACGGTGAGTTCATCCATGCCTCATCAGGTAAAAATGCGAGGAAGGTTATAATTTCTGATTTGAATGAAGGTTATTATGAAAGGACCTATGTAACTGCCAGAAGTATATTTTAATATAAATAACTATAAAACCCTCAAAGAGAGGGTTTTATAGTTATTTAGGCAGCATATTGCTTTTTTTAGAAAATAAATCTAAAACTTTCTCAACATAATTCTGAGTTTCCTTTATAGGTGGTATATCCATGTATTTATCTACAACTGTAGGACCAGCATTATATGCGGATAAAGCTAAGGTAATATTGCCATTATATCTGTTTAACATATCTTTGAGGTATCTCACACCGCCTTCAATGTTTTGCTTGGGATCCCAAGAATTTTTTACTTGTAGTGAAGCTGCTGTTTGAGGCATCAACTGCATTAATCCAACAGCTCCTGCCTTTGACAATGCCTGTGGATTGAAATTTGACTCAACAGCTATAATGGATTTAATTAGATTCGAATCAATATCATATTTTTTCGAAGCTTTATCGATATAATTATCATACAGATTTTCATTCCTAATCTCATTGCCTATTTGCTCATTTAATATTTGGGTAAAAGTATCTTCTTTTAGATTATTTGTTATTCGCACATTTTTAGGCAATCGATTTTGAATTTCCAATAATTTTTCATTAAAAATGGAACTAATGCTTTGATTAAAAATATGAAGCCCCCCTTGTAATACAATCATTTGTGGACAACTGTGAAATTATATTTTGCAATTACAGTTTTGTCAAATAATAATGCAATTATACTATATCGCTAGCTTGTATTCAATTGTTTGAGCATATTATCAGTCACTTTTCTTATTTGACAAAGTAAAATTACATATGAATTATGATGTTCTTGTTGTATATTAGAAATAGGCTTTTAAATTTGAATAATGGGATGATAATAATGAAAAATGAAATCGTTAAATATATAATTAGTTTGATACGCTTATTTGCAGGGTTGTTTTTATGTGCTTTCAGCATTGTATTATCTATAAATGCAAATCTTGGACTAGGACCTTGGAATGCGTTTCATATGGGAATATCTTTAAACACAGCTCTCACAGTGGGTAATGCACAGATTCTTACAGGTCTTGTCATAATTATGTTAGGTGTTGCAATGAAGCAGATTCCGGGGTTGGGAACCCTGCTTAACATGTATTTTATAGGCACTTTTGTAGATTTAATAAACAAAAGTGATATTGTACCAAAGTATAATCAAATTCTGCCACAACTGATCATGCTATTGGTTTCAATGGTAGTCATGGGCTATGGAAGCTATATTTATATGAGTGCTCAAATAGGTGCTGGTCCTAGGGATGGAGTAATGGTGGCATTGGTCAAAAAAACCGGGAAGCCTGTATGGCTTATACGAAATCTAATTGAAGCCTTTGCACTAACGACTGGAGTTATAATGGGTGCTCCTATTGGTATAGGTACAGTAATATATACCATAGGGATAGGATATTCTATTGAAGGAGTTTTTCGGCTGTTTAAATACAATTCTAGCGAATCAAAGAATAGAACTATTCTAGATGATTACTACTCTCTGAGAGAAATGATTTTTGTGAAAGAGAAAAATTGAATTTCGACATAACAGCTTGAAACAAATATATTCAGATATATTTTCAATATTGCTTTTAAAAGATTGATTTAAGAAGTATTTGGATATAATACTTAGGAGAAATTATTGTGTGGGAGGTATTTATATGAAACGATTTATTATAATCTCATTGATTAGTATTTTTGTTTTTATGCTGTTTTTAGCCGGTTGTGGAGCTAATACTACTCCAATACCAGAAACGGGTGAACAACAGCCTGCAGATGAATTACAGGAGGACCCTGTAAAGGAACCTGCAGACAAGATTAGTCTTAGTGATTATTTCCCATTAACAAAGGGAAG